>Ga0206962_1041_pt1 | contig 48772 bp, 43 predicted proteins | sample Alteio_BWOrgHeat_27_FD_153241 | JGI IMG/M metagenome (GOLD analysis project Ga0206962, IMG submission 153241) | Enriched cells from forest soil in Barre Woods Harvard Forest LTER site, Petersham, Massachusetts, United States -... | ecosystem: Environmental > Terrestrial > Soil > Temperate forest >...
GAGGAAAGTGTGGTGGTAGCCACGCAAATATTGCCAGCCTTATCTACGATTACCTCTCCTCTGAACTGGTCTCCATAGTTGTAGCCCAGTTTTCCCTGTCCAGTAATGTTCAGAAAACCTCCATTGGTATTCCATCCATCTAGGCCATTAAGGCCATCATAATCGCTGCCACCTACAAATGTACTGGCAATCATTTTTTTGCCATCTGGGGATATTTTACTGATGAATATATCCGTCTTGCCGTTGTAGCTGGTATCATAAGCAAATTTGGTTACTGGGAAATCTCCAGAATTGGTAGTCCCGAATACGATCAGGTTGCCCGCTTTGTCCACCACCATGCTGTGTGGTTGTTCATTGCCAAATGAGCCGCCCAAATAGGTTTCGAATATCAGGTTCTTTCCATCTGGCGTATATTTGAGTATGGCCGCATCTCTTTCTGTAAAACCAAGCACATCCAACTCCGAAGTATGCTGGATATAGGTTTTTCGGGCTACAACCGTGTCCCAATTTACCCCCTTGCCGAAAGTAGCCTGAAAGGAACCTATGGCGTACGGAAACCCCGCCCCGAAAATATCTCCGCCTGAATATCCGTTTCCTTGGTTGTCAAAAGTGCCCGTAAAACCAAAATTGTCTTGGGTGGCACCGGAATAGGTGGCGAAAACAACCACGGGGTCAATTACTAATGGTTTTGATTTGTCGTATCCATTTGGGAATACGAAACTAATGATATCGCCCTTCCCAACTACAAAATTGCAAGCCACCGGGACTTTTACATCCCCAATAAGCTGATAGGCATAGGGGCTTTTTTCAGTAATGTTTACCAGCGTGGTGTTGATGTGCAGGTCGCCTTCCTGAACAAACACACCTTCTGCACCCGTAACAGCTATTTTTATCACTGAAGCATCTGTTCCTGGCAATACCGTGTATGTATATTTCAAGTTAGAGCCAATGCCCGTGACCTGCATGTTGATATTAGGATATAAATTGGAGTAGGTGAGGTCTGAATAGGCTTTTACTCCGCTCCGCCAACCTTCTTCAGTATGGGTCAGGTAGAAATTATAGTATTCCGGGTATTCATTTTGAGAGGTGATTTTGGGGTTTGGGTTGGCATTCAACCATTTTAACAATAAGGCATGCCCATTATAGCTGTACTGCTCTATGAAAGGATCGCGATGCAGTGTCTCAATGTCCCGACTGTCAATAAAGTTGTACCTTATCTCGTTTTCACACATGAATATCCTGCCACTCTTCACATCAGCCCGAAAGCGGCTGGGATCCTGCCATTGGCCCAGATTGGGAATAAACTTTACCTGACTAAAACACTGTTGTACAGCGCATAGCATAAAAACAACTCCAACAATATATGTATATAAAACCCTAATGTATTTCTGTTTCATGCGCAGATTGGCTGCAAAATATCAAATCTAACAAATATTTCTGTCTAAAGGTGGCATATAACAAGGGCATTCCAATAATTTTGTGCCAGATAAAATTCTACTACCCATGCTCTCTTTATCCTATATACGTGAAAACCGCGAAGAAGTGGTGCAACGCCTGCAAATAAAAAATTTCAAGGGCGTGGAACTCGTTGACAACATCATTGCCCTGGATACTGAAAGAAGGGCTGTGCAAAAGGAACTTGATGAAAACCAGTCTCAGGCCAACCAGCTTTCCAAGGAAATCGGGCTGCTTTACAAAGCCGGGGAGCAGAAAAAAGCAGAAGAGCTCAAAGAGCAGACATCTGTACTGAACGAGCGGTCGAAGGTTTTGAAAGAAAAACTACAAAGCGTAGAGTCCGAGCAAAACGAAGTACTTGTTTTGTTACCCAATCTGCCCCACCCTTCCGTAAAATCAGGAGTTTCTGCGGAAGAAAATGAGATCGTGCATCAAAATGGGGAAATAGATGCGCTGGCAAAACGCATGGTACACCCAGGTGGGCAGCACGAACCCTTGCCCCATTGGGACTTAGCCAAGAAATACGATCTGATAGATTTTGAACTGGGTAATAAGATTACTGGCGCGGGTTTCCCAGTCTATAAAGGAAAAGGCGCTAAACTACAACGGGCACTTATCAATTTCTTCTTGGATGAAGCAGCCAAGCAGGGCTATACGGAGTTTGAACCGCCCATCATGATCAATGAAGCTAGTGCCTACGGTACTGGCCAATTGCCAGACAAAGAGGGGCAAATGTATTTTGTGGAAAAAGACAACCTGTACCTTATCCCAACGGCAGAGGTTCCTTTGACCAACCTATATCGGGATGTTATCTTAAAAGAAGAGGAATTACCGGTGAAGCTGACAGGATATACCCCATGTTTCCGCAGGGAAGCCGGGTCTTATGGCAAAGACGTACGAGGGCTCAACCGTCTCCACCAGTTCGACAAGGTGGAAATCGTGCAGATCGTGAACCCTGAAAAATCTTATGCCATCCTCGAACACATGAAGGATTATGTTGCCGGCCTCATAGAAAAACTAGGGCTCCCCTATCGCATCCTGAAACTTTGTGGAGGTGATATGGGCTTTACATCCGCCATGACGTACGATATGGAGGTATATTCTGGAGCACAAAAAAAATGGCTGGAAGTAAGCTCCGTTTCCAATTTCGAGAACTTCCAAGCCAATAGGGCCAAAATAAGGTACAAAGACAAGGAAGGCAAGACAAACCAGGTGCATACCCTTAACGGAAGTGCATTGGCCCTGCCCCGAATCGTGGCTGCCATCCTTGAAAACAACCAGGATGCCGAGGGTATTGACATCCCAAAAGTATTGGTAAACTATACCGGTTTTGAACGGATATCATAAAAGGCCAACGAAACATTTTTTTGTTAATTACCGTTATCACGCTATATTTGACTTATGGAAGCGACTACTGAAAACATAGCCCCTGAATTTAAAGAATACATTGATTCTCGCATAATTGAGATCATAGACGAAACCATACAAAAACTCAGGGATATCCTGGACCAGGTAGAAGGGCTGGTGCATGAGGTTTGGGACATTATACAGATTATTGCCGCTATGATTCAGGAGGCAAAAAAGATGTTCAGGAACGCTTCGCAGGCAGAGGCTGCATAGTTTCCTTCTTTTCGTTGCCATCAAATATTCCCGGGCTTCAACGCATAACGACATCCCACTGGATCCCAATCTCCAAAATATCCTAGAAAAATACTGGGGGCACAAAAATTTCAGGCCATTACAGGAAGAAATCATTCAATCCGTTTTATCGGGCAAGGATACATTGGCCCTATTGCCTACAGGTGGTGGCAAATCTATTTGCTATCAAGTGCCCGCTTTGGCGAAGGATGGTTTGTGCCTTGTCATTTCTCCATTGGTCGCGCTCATGAAGGACCAGGTAGATCAACTCAGGGAAAAGGGAATCAAAGCCTTGTACCTTTTTTCTGGGATGAAACCCCGGGAAATTGATATTGCGCTCGACAATGCTGCCTACGGCAATTATAAATTCCTATATGTATCTCCCGAAAGATTGGAATCTGAATTGTTCCTGGAACGGGCGCATAAGTTAAACGTAAGCCTGATTGCCGTAGATGAAGCACATTGTATTTCCCAATGGGGTTACGACTTCAGGCCTCCTTATCTCAAAATCCAGGAAATACGGGACTATTTCCCCGCTGCGCCTGTTTTGGCCCTCACTGCCACAGCCACCGTGCGCGTGGGGAAAGACATTAGTGAGAAACTCCGGTTTGGCAAAGATTCTCAGGTGTTTAGGCAGGGTTTTGACCGCCAAAACATCATATACAGTGTCTTACCAGAGGACAACAAACCCGCGAGGTTGCTGCGCTTGTTGCAACTGGTGCCTGGTTGCGCCATCGTATATGCCGGCAATCGCAGGACCTGCAAAGAAATGGCCGAACACCTCATCGAAAACGGGATAGTGGCGGGTTTTTATCATGCCGGGCTTGACCATGAGGAACGCGCCAAAAAACAAGAAGCTTGGAAAACAGGCAAAATCCGTGTGATGGTATGCACCAATGCCTTTGGTATGGGAATAGACAAAGCAGATGTACGACTCATTGTACACCTAAACATGCCCAATAGCCTGGAAGCCTATTACCAAGAAACAGGCCGTGCAGGCCGGGATGGAGACCAAGCTTATGCTACTGCGTTGATAAATCGACGAGACGAGGAAGAATTGAGATCGGTATCGGTAAACCACCTCGATTTTCAATACTTGAAGAGGGTGTACCAGGCACTTTCCAATTTTTTGCAGGTACCAGAAGGAAGTGGGGCGGGACAAAGTTTTGATTTTGATTTGAATGAGTTCATCAGGCGATATGGTTTTGTGACCATTGAGGCCTACAAAGCCTTGAAAGAAATAGAAAACGCAGGGTTCATCAGTTTGTCTGATGCCATATTCCTGCCTTCGCGGCTCATGATCATCGTGGACCATACCCAATTATATGGTTTTCAGCTCAGCAACCCAGATATGGAAGCCTTAATAAAAGCCATCCTAAGGGCATATGGAGGATGTTTTGAGGACTACGTCCCCATCAATGAAAAAAACCTCGCCAAAACCTTGGGCATCACCATAAAATCAGTGCTGGAATGGCTGAAACAGTTGGATCGGCTGAAACTCATTGACTATCTACCACAAAAAACCTCCCCACAGCTCAGCTTTATCAGTGCCAGGCTCCCCGCCAATGACCTTTCTTTCGGTTTCGGCCAGCTTAGTGCCAGAAAAGAGGTGGAAAAAGACAAGATTGCAGCAGTTCTAAGCTATATAGATGCGGAAAACCGCTGCAGGGTGAAAATATTGTTGAATTATTTTGGCGAAATATCTGAAAACGATTGCGGACATTGCGATTATTGTATCCGGAAAATGCAAGGTGCTGGAACCAGCAAATACCGAGAAGGTGTGCAAACAATGGTAATGGCCCAACTGAAAACCGGTCAAAAAAAAGTAAAAGAACTCATTGAAAACTACCCCGGCATTGACGAAAAAGAGCTGATACAGGCCGTGCGCTGGATGCTGGACAGAAAAATCATTGAATACGGCCAAGAACAATACCTAGTGCTTTGCAGATAAAAAAAATCATTTTTGCAGTTACCAATGACCTGAACAATGACCAGCGGATGCACAAAATATGCGGAAGCCTCCAGGCCGCTGGTTATAAGGTATTGTTGGTGGGGCGAAGCAAGCGAAGCTCCAAACCCTTGTCAGCAAAAAGTTTCAACCAAATCAGGTTGAGCTGCTTTTTTGAAAAAGGGAAGCTTTTCTATATCGAATACAATATCCGGTTGTTCTTCAAGTTGATTTTCACTCCAGCCGACATTGTTTGCACCATTGATTTGGATACTATTGTACCCTGCGCTATAGCGGGTAAATGGAAAGGCTGCAAATTGGTGTATGATGCCCATGAGTATTTTACTGAAGTGCCCGAGGTAATGCACCGGCCCGCAATACAAAAAACATGGCGATGGGTGGAACAAAGATTTGTGCCGCGCATGGATGCATGCTATACAGTGAGCCAATCCCTGGCGGACCTTTTCCATGAAAAATACCGTATTCCATTTTCTTTGATCATCAATGCGCCAATTTTAGTCAAGGACCCAGAACCCATAACAATACCCGATCAAAGATACATGCTATACCAAGGGGCTCTTAATATGGGCAGGGGGCTGGAAATGTTGATAGAGGCGATCAAACAAGTCCCTATTAGGCTATATATTGCTGGGGAAGGCGACCTAAGCGAAGCTCTCCGGCAGCAGGTGAAAAATTCAGGGTTAACCGATAAAGTCATATTTTTGGGGATGATTTCCCCTGAGGAATTAAAAAAGATCACTGCCGCTGCTTTCCTTGGCTACAACCTATTGGAAAACCTGGGCCTCAGTTATTATTTCTCGCTCAGCAACAAATTTTTTGACTATATACATGCTTGCATACCAGGCATTTCCAATCACTTTCCCGAATATGAACGGATAAATTCAGCGTATGAAGTGGCCATCCTCACTAACCTTTCAGTGTCGGAAATCGTATTATCCATAGAGAGGGCGTTGAAAGATAAAACATATTATGAAAGCCTAGTTGAAAACTGCAAAATAGCCAAGCAGGTGTTCAATTGGCAAGCTGAAGAAAAAAAACTGATCCAGATTTACAATGCGCTCTGAACGACACCTACATATCATTTCCTTCAATGTTCCCTACCCGGCTGACTATGGCGGGGTCATAGATGTTTTTTATAAACTCAAGGCAATTGCCGAACAAGGTATCCTTATCCATTTGCACTGTTACCAGTACGGGCGGCCCGAAAGCAAGGTATTGGATAAGCTTTGCCACAAAGTATACTATTACAAAAGGAAAATATACAAAGACCCGTTTTTCACCCGGCAGCCATACATCGTAGCCACGCGCAATACGCCAGAAATACTGGAGAACTTGTTGAAAGACAATTATCCGATATTGTTTGAAGGGTTGCACTGTTGCCATTATCTGGTCCATGCATCATTGGCAAATAGAATGAAAATAGTGCGCATGCACAACATAGAGCATATCTACTATCGTAGCCTGGCCCGTATAGAAAAGAACATCTTCAAAAAATACTTCTTTTATGCAGAAGCAGAGCGGCTGAAAACATTTGAGCAAGCATTGTCACACGCAAGCCTCATTGCAGCCATCTCACCAGACGACCAACGGTATCTACGGAAGAAATTCGACAAAGTGAGCTATCTGCCTGTTTTCCATGCCCATGAAAAAGTGAACATAGTGCCGGGCATGGGCGAATTCGCCTTGTACCACGGTAACCTTGGTGTCGGCGAAAACAATGAAGCTGCTTTGTACCTGGTGAAAGAAGTCTTTAAAAACAGCAGCTATCCTTTAATCATAGCCGGCATGAACCCATCCAAGGAACTGAAAAGGATGGTAGAAGACTCCCCTTCCATCAATTTGCTTTCCAAAGCTGGTACTTCTGAGATCAATGCACTGATACAGACGGCCCATATCAACATCCTGCCCACCTTTCAGAGCACAGGGATGAAACTAAAGCTTATCAATGTCCTGTTTCAAGGGAGACACTGTATCGTGAACGACAAAATGGTTCACAATACGGGGCTAGAGGACATGTGCCATATCGCCAATAGCCCCGAAGACATGAGACAAATGATCGTGGGCCTAAAAAATGTCGCATTTACCCAAGATGAAATTGAAACCCGGGCAGCATATTTGGGTAAGCACTATGACAATCATGAAAACGCATTAAGGTTCCTAGGTCAGGTTTTCTCAGCCAAACTCGTTTAACCGGTTGTTTTCGACCTTTATGATCCTGCTAGGGAACTTTTCAATTAAGGTATAGTCATGCGTGGCCATGATTACGGCACTCCCTTCTTTTTTGATATTGTGTAGCACCCGTACTATCTCATCTGAAATTTCAGGGTCAAGGTTCCCTGTTGGCTCATCAGCAATGATCACCGCAGGGTCATTTAGCAATGCCCTGGCAATCACCACCTTTTGTTGTTCACCGCCCGATAGCTCGTGCGGCATTTTATACGCCTTGCCTTCCAGGGCTACCAGAGCCAAAACCTCCTCTATGCGCCTTTCTATGAGCAGCTTGTTTTTCCATCCCGTGGCCTTCATTACAAACAGCAGGTTGTTCTTCACGCTCCTGTCTGTGAGCAATTGGAAATCCTGAAAAATGATCCCCACTTTCCGTCTTAGATAAGGAATGGTAGAAGGGGTAAGTTTTCGCAAATCAAAGCCTGCAACCTCTCCCTCACCGCTTTTGAGCGGGATATCGCCATATAAAGTCCTCAACAGAGTGGTCTTGCCGCTACCCGTCTTTCCTATCAGGTAAACGAACTCCCCAGCGCATATTTTCAAGTTTATTTCGTCAAGCGTTAAACTTTTTTGCAGGTATATTTGTCCATTACCGAGATGAACAAGCAAGTCTTTCATTCGAGTTCTAATTTTTTCATGACACCAAAAGGCAAATTGTTAATGATTTCTTTAAACGCGGCAATATGATCCTCGAACCCACATTTCACAAGTGCCTTATCGGGCCTATCAGCCCTGAAATAGGCAAGCAAAGTATAGTTTTCATCCCGCAATTGTATGTAATCGGGAATGCGGGTTTTGCCCTGCACTTTAATGAGATAGATAAATTTATTTCGAATCAATAGCTTGCTTTTATAATTTTCTTTAGTTTTGCGAAGGAAATGACGACTACGTACCAGAAACAATACACGTCAAAAATATAAAAAAAACCCAAAATGATGAACAATACGATGACAAACCTTTCTAAATTCGCTGTATTGGCAATGTCCATTGCCTTACTAGTCACCTCCTGCGAGAGCCCCAAAAAGATGTCCGCGGCTCTGGACAAAGTGAAATTCAAAGCTGACCCCGAAGTTCTGGAAGTACGGGGAGACAGTATCACTGTGAAAATCACTGGTAAATTTCCACCTAAAACCTTTGCAAAAAAGGCAACTGTTAAGTTTCAGCCTGTTTTGCGCTATGGTACGGAAGAAAAAGCACTTCCTGCCTATTTCCTGTGTGGTGAAAAAATCACGGGCAATAAAGACTGCAAAAAGAAAATCAAATATTCCACAGGTGGCAGCTTTACTTATGAGCAACGGGTAGAATACACCCCTGCCATGAAAAAAGCCAGCCTTACCCTTGATTATACTGTGAAGATCGTATCACAGTATGACGAACTGAACCAGTGCGTATCAGGCACCAAAGATTCAACGGTGAAAGGTACCATTACCACGGCGTTGACGGTGAAAGGATCTGATGATCTCTACGTATATGATAATGAAACCCCAATGGGTGGCGTTCGTAGGGTGATATTCTATTATGTAATCAATGAAGGCTTCTTCAGGGATTCCGTGATGAAAGGCCCAGCCGTTAAAAAACTGCAAGACATTGCGGCTGACCATGCATTCAGCTTTGCTGACATTACCCTTCACTCTTATGCATCACCTGATGGCGAGCTGGGAAGGAACAAAGAACTTACTCACGAACGTGCAGAAAGCGGTTACAAACTGGTAAAAGACATTCTGAAAGATAAAGGCGTTACTTCAGTAAAAGACGAATCCATCATGAAACGCCCTGACGAAAACGGCGACGACTGGGAAGGTTTGAAAAAACTGGTAAGCAGTTCCAACATGGCTGGCAAAGACGAAATCATGGGCGTGATCAATTCAAACATGAATTTCGACCAGAAAAACGAAGCCCTAAAAAAACTGTCTTCTTGGGAAGACCTGAAAACAAACGTGCTGCCACGCCTAAGGAGGACCGAAGTATATATCTCCGGTACCTTCCCGAACCGTCCTATAGAAGAAGTACGTACCATGTCAGCCAACAACTTCGATGGCTTGACCAAAAAAGAAATCATCATGTATGCCAACAAGGCTGATAAGCTGGAAGACAAAGAAAAAGCATACAAATACCTGATGGACAAATATCCTAACGATTGGGCCGGTTCCAACGACTACAGCACCATCCTGATCCGTGAAGGCAACTATAAAATGGCTGACAGCATGTTGACCATTGCCCACAACAAATGGCCAAACAACGATACCATTACCAGCAACCTGGGTGCAGCAAAACGTTTCATGCACAAATATGATGATGCAAAGAACCTGTATTCTTCTGCCAAAGGCGTGAAGGAAAACAACAACATGGGTATCCTGTACATCAAATACGGTGATTATGACAACGCGGTGACCAGCTTTGAGCCTAGCCGTTGCGACTATAACACTGCTTTGGCTTACGTGCTGAAAGGTGACGAAGAAACTGCATTGTCAAAAATTGACTGTATCACTGACAAGACCGCTGACGTATATTACCTCAGGGCTATTGCCGCTGCCCGCAAAGGGGATACAGACCTGATGACCACAAGCCTTACTTTGGCCATCCAAAAAGATCCTTCTTATAAAGATCAAGCTAAGACTGACCTTGAGTTCAAAAAATACTGGAACAAAGTAGAGTTCTTGAACGTAGTAAAATAAGGTCATTGATATACAAGAATCCCGCAGGATACGCAAGCTGGGCCAGATTAGATATCTGATACAGATGCGGGCCCTGCGGGATTTTTATTGAACGCTGCTTACACATTTTTAAACACAATAAATTCATCAACAGGTTATTATGAAAAAAACGAAGCTATTCTTGCTGTTTATCGCCGTGGCTATTGCCGGCGCTTGTACCAAAACCGATACCACACCAACGGGCCCAACCATGACCTTGACCCAAAGTGCCACCACTGGCACTGAAGGCAGCCAGGTTACTTTCACTGTTACTTTGGCCGCAGAATCTGGTGCCAACCTGAAAACATTGACAATCACTGATGGCAATAGCAACAAGGTATTGGACACTACTTTTGCAAAAAGCACCACAGCAGTGAACTCTCTTGGTTTTGTATACACCATCCCTGCTGGCACCGCTGGTACCACAGTGACGCTTGCGTTTACAGCTGCTGAAGATAATTCTACCACGACCACGCAAACCAAGTCTATCACAGTAACAGCCAACGGTGGCGATGTTAATACATATTCTGCTGTGTTGTTGGGCAGCTATGCTGATCCTAGCGCAGGTAGTTTTTATGCATCTTCTACCAATACTGTTTACACAGTAAGCAGTGCCAATACCAATCAAGGCGCAGTTGACATGGCATTCTTTTATGGTTCCAGCAACCAATATACACTAGCTGCACCAAACGATGCCGTGTTCAGCAACGGGACTTCTGGTCAAATCACTTCACTGGGTATCCAAAACTGGACAACCAGAAATGCAACGACATTTAAAAGCACAACGCTTTCAGACTTGAGCTCCGCCACAAGCGCTGCTGCCATTACTACTGCATACAATGCTGGTACGACATTTTCGACAGCTTCCAGGGCCAACTTGCTCACAGCAGGCCAAGTGATTGCTTTCTCTACCCAAGCTGGTAAAATGGGCTTGTGCAAGATCGTTGATGCCACAGGTGGCGATACCAATGGCAATGGCGAAATGCACATCCAGGTGGTAGTGCAGAAATAGAGGATACCTTTATATTATACATAAGACCGGTGCCATGTGCAGGCTCAATATTTTGACCCCGCACATGGTATCGGTCTTTTTGGAATATACTATCGCCATTCAGATAACCCATTGGAGGAATTATTCATTTCCCCATCCTCACTCAATATCCCGCCTCAAAAAAACAAAGCCGTTTTTCTGCTCGATGATCTTGAAATGGCGGAACTGGGTAAAATCATAGATATCACCATCGCCTGTTTTGGCCACGATATAGGCGGGCTTATCTATATGCTTGCCATAGATATAGTCCACCTGCTTTGAGGCAGGGCTTTGGGGCTGTACATGGGTATAGAAGTATATGCCATAGCTACGGTATCCCCATACTATGACATGGCAATCCTCGTTTTGCCGGGCAACAAAGAAGTCAATGGCGGCCTTTTGGGAATAGGCTTCAATTTTGGGGGCCAGGATGGTCATGGTGAGTTGCACGCAGAGCGCCCCGGCAACGAACATAGCTACGGCTCCGAAAAACCGCACTTCCTTTCTTGAAAATAGCCATAATCCGATGACGAACACCAAAAAATAGATGATGCCAATAGCACTTTCCCAACCCGACCAATGCACCTGAGCATGCAGCGCAGCCCGGCCAAAATGATCGGTGATATAAGGCTCCAGTTTTTCCGTATGTACCGCAAACCATGGCAATGCGACCAATGCTGCCGATACCAATGCAACAAACACGAACAAAGAACCCATCAGCAACAGGTTGGGCCTCTTTTTGGAAAGATATATCATCCGGAACAAACCATAGGCAGCCAGAAAAGTGATCGGAAAATAAGCCAATGAGGAGTAATGGATGATCTTGGTACGGACAATGGAAAAAACCACCAATACTACTACAAGCAGTATGATCATCCATTTTTTCATGTTCCGGATCTGGTAGGTTTCTGACATATCGGTCTTCAGCGCGCTGAATAGGAACAGCGAGGCCGGAAAGCAACCCAACAGCAGCACAATGAAATGATAATAAAAAGGGCCATCGTGCCCGGCATCGGGGTTTTTGAAAAGGGCAAGTTGTCGGTCTATAAAAGAAAAGATGAATTTGGGGCCGTTGTTGATGGTATCCAGGCCAAACCAGGCGCAGGAAACCACAAAGGCACTGATGAAGAAGACGACCAGATATTTGAAGGGCACAACAGGCTTGAACCGGAACGTAGCCCAATAGGCGAATAGGCAAAGCAGGGTAATAAGCAATGCCACTGGTCCCTTGGTGAGGATGCCCAAGCCAATGAATATGCCAGCAAAAAGGGCCATGCGGAATTTGCGTGCCGGTTTATAGTTCTCAAGGTCCGTGAGCCGCACGAACTGGTAAATGCCCGAGAAGATGAATAAGTTGAACAACGGATCAATAAGCCCGGTCTTGAAATAGAAATGGGGGAGGAGCGACCCGATATAGGCCAGTACCCAAAGCCAGGCAAAACGCTCATCCAATACACGCTTGCCAATGCGGAATATGATGAGCAAGGTAATGATGCCCACTATGGCATTGGGGAAGCGGGCAGCAAACTCGTTTACCCCGAAGAGGGTCATGGAAAGTGCCTGCATCCACATAAAAAAGGGTGGCTTTTCGTAGAAGGGTTCGAAATTGATCTGTACCTGACTGAATTTGTGGGTCACCAGCATTTCCCGGGCTGATTCCGCAAAGTTGATCTCATCCCAATCAAACAAGTGCACCGAGCCCAAAAATGGGATAAACAGCAGTGCGCCTAAGGCGGTGATGATAAGGAAGTTTTTGACACTCATTTGCTGAAACGGATCAAGGGCCTGTCGAGCCAGGGATATTTTTGGGCAGGTTGGTTTTTGGAGCGGTAAAAATAGGCATAAATGAGCAACGCAGCCGCCACCCCGATAAAGGAACCGAAGTAGATATCCCTGAAATAGTGCTGGGACAGGTATATCCTGCTATATGCCTCGGTACAGGCAAGCACGAAGAAGAGCATACCCATCTTCAGCTTGGGCCAGAAAAGGACCAACAAGGCAAACATGCAAAATGCGGTAGCGGTATGGCCACTCGGTAAGCTGTTATTGGTGTAAGGGGTAAAATCGTGCACCAGGTGGATCACATTTGTAGATCCATATTGGGCCCAAGGGCGAGGATAATCGGTGAATACATAGAGCTTGAGGACCTGCACGGTCAACCCTTCCAGTCCACAAGCCAATAGCATTACCAGCCCATGCCGGATCTTGGAAAACAACAGCAGCAATATCCCAACGATGATACAGGTCACCCCATCGCCCACATAGGTAAAGTACTGCATGAAGCTGTCCCAAAACAGGGAGTAATGGCTGTTGACCCAGAAATAGAGGTCTTTTTGGGTAAACACAATATTGAGGATGCCCCCCAGAATGACAAAAGCAAAGTAAAAACCAAAAAAGAGCCTGGTATCCGCGTTTTTGCTTGCTTGCATGTTTTAAGGTAAAGGCCCCGTATTATTTCCCGGTAAAAACCGCTTTCCTCTTTTCCAAGAAGGCAGTGACCCCCTCGCGGAAATCAACGGTATCGAAGCATTCAGAGAATTCGTTCACTTCTTCGGTGAAGCCGTTTTCTTCCTTGTTGTAGTACGCATTTACCAGTTTCAGCACCTGCGCAACTGCCAATGGTGATTTCTGCGCAATTTTGGCGAGTATTTCACGGGCTTTTGGCAGAAGGGCTTCTGGTTCCAGCACATAGTTTACCACGCCGAGGTTCTTGGCTTCTTCGGCAGTGAAGGTATCCCCTGTTAAGAGCAGTTCGGTGGCTTTGCTCTTGCCCACCAGGCGAACCAATCTTTGCGTGCCGCCGTAGCCTGGGATGATGCCGAGGTTTACTTCTGGCTGGCCAAAACGTGCGTTGCTGCTGGCAATACGGATATGGCAAGCCATGGCAAGCTCGCAACCACCGCCCAAGGCAAAACCGTTCACGGCTGCTATAATAGGCTTGGAGCAGTTTTCTATTTGATCGAAGGTTTCATGTCCGTTTTCGGCCATTTCGCGGGCCTCGGTAGGGGTGAAATTGGAGAATTCAGCGATGTCTGCACCTGCTACAAATGCTTTTGGCCCTTCCCCAGTGAGGATGATGCCCAATACCTCATGATTGGCTTCGGCTTCAGCAAAGGCACTGCCCAACTCAGAAATGGTTTCTATGTTCAGGGCATTCAGCTTGGCAGGGCGGTTGATGGTAATGGTACAGATGCCATCGGTGACATCATAAATGAGGTTATTGAAATTCATGTATCTTTTCTTAGTGATTTGTTTATTATTAATCGTCGCGGTGTGCCTGAACCCATTCCCGGATATACCCAGCGCTGACAGCCGTAGGCGTACCAGGCGGGAAGAGTTCCCCAACACCCATTTGCTTCAGAGCTTCAATGTCTTCTTCGGGGATGATACCACCACCGGTGAGCAACACATCATCCATGCCTTTTTCCTTCATCAGGGCCAATATCTTTGGGAAGACGGTCATATGTGCCCCTGATAGAATGCTGATGCCAATAACGTCCACATCTTCTTGCAGGGCAGCGTTCACTACCATTTCCGGGGTTTGGCGAAGGCCGGTGTAAATCACTTCCATGCCCGCATCCCGCCAAGAGGCGGCGATGACTTTGGCACCTCGATCATGCCCATCCAGGCCAACTTTGGCTACCAATACACGTATGGGGCGGTTCATATCAGCAATAACAGTTTGAAGTCCTAAAACCGGGGCAATTTAGGCAGAAGTCCGTGCAAATGCCCTCATTTCTTTTTCTTTTTGGGTTTCACGGGCTTGGCTTCTTCTGCATCTTCTTCTTTGAACAGCTCGTCGGGGGTTACATCAGGCTCTGGTTCTTCTACGTATTCCTCCAGTTCTTCATCTTCTTCCCCGCCAAGGCCAAGCGCCTTGAATTCTTGTTGGTATTGGTCGTCATTGCGATTGATGAGCTTTTTGTCGGGGACGGTTTTGGTAAGGAAAGCATTGATTTTGTCCACATCGATATTGGATATCAATTCCCCAAATTCATTGATGTGCACGTCCAGCCCCTCCAGTTCGGGGTGTACCTTGGGGATGGTGTTGTTTTTGCGTTTGCGTCCCATTTTTGTGTGGTTCTATTTTGAAGAATTATCGCGAATTTTGGTGCCGCAAAGATACAGTTCACTTTTCATTTTTACCCGGCACCCATATGGCAAAAGACAAGAATACAGGCGGTTTTGTTTACTCCACCAATCCCGACTTTGCATTTGACCACAACGCACGGGAAGAACAGGAAACAAAAACCCAATCTGCCCAAAAGCTCATCGTGCAAAAAAGCGTAAAGGGTCGCGGGGGGAAGGTGGCTACCTTGGTCACCGGGTTTATCGGCAAAGAGACCGACCTAGAGGCTTTGGGCAAGATGCTAAAGAACAAATGCGGTACAGGAGGAAGTGTAAAAGACGGGGAGATCATCATCCAAGGTGATATGCGCCAAAAGCTTTTCGATATCCTCGTCAAGGAAGGCTATGGAGTGAAGCTGGGGAATTGATGGAGGCAACACAAATTTCACATAGGATTACATTCGGGGCTCATTTGGAAATACTCCTTTGCTTAGATTCGTTTTTATCAATAATATAAAACTTAAACCCATATTTGAGGGTTGATTGGGTACATATCTGTCTAAAACACTAAAAAACCATGCGCGCATATTTTTTCATTGTATCCGCCTTGCTCCTCGGATTGGGCTGCTTTCTCAGCTACTTGGATATTGATTTGGCTTGGTCTTTCTTGTTCATTGTGCCATTTATAGGCCTCGGCTTGTTTGATGTGCTACAAACGGACAACAATGTATGGCGCAATTTCCCTTGGGTAGGCCACGTAAAATCATTGTTTGTGGATAACCGGGACATAGCCCAAAACTGGCTGTTGGAAAATGACAGGGAAGGTATGCCTTTCAACAATATACAAAGGAACATCATTTACAAACGTTCTGCCAATGTTTCTCAGGAAGCCCCGTTCGGCACGCAGTTCGATTATTATAAGCCCGGATACGAATGGTTCATGCATTCAGCCGCTCCAATAGAGCACGATGGTTCCGATCTTAGGATTCAGGTAGGAGGACCTGATTGTACCCAACCCTATTCCTGCAGTATATTGAATGTATCTGCAATGAGTTTTGGGTCCATTAGTAAAAATGCCACAATGGCATTGAACGGTGGGGCAAAACTGGGGAATTTTGCTTCGAATACCGGGGAAGGCGGTCTCACCAAATACCATTTACACTATGGAGGAGACTTGGTGTTTCAATTTGGTACGGCTTATTTCGGTTGCCGCGATGCCAATGGGAATTTCGATGATGGGCTTTTTGCCCAAGCTGCCACCCATCCAAATGTGAAAATGATAGAAATGAAAATATCCCAGGGAGCCAAGCCGGGTTACGGTGCCGTGCTGCCAGGGATAAAAAACACTCCCGAAACGGCTGCCATCCGGGATGTAGTGCCCTATACCACCATTGTTTCCCCTGCAGGGCATACCGCTTGGCAAACCCCGGTGGAACTGTTGCAATTCGTTCAGAAAATGCGGGAACTGGCAGGTGGCAAACCTGTAGGCTTTAAGTTTTGCATTGGTCAGCCGCATGAGTTTCTAGCTATTTGTAAGGCAATGATCAAAACCGGGATCATGCCCGATTTTATTACCATTGATGGGGGAGAAGGAGGCACCGGTGCTGCTCCTTTCGATTCCATGAACTGGGTAGGGATGCCTGCCTCAGATGCTTTGATATTTGCCCATGATGCACTGGTAGGGTTCGACCTGAAAAAGCATATTAAACTGTTCGTGGCCGGGAAAGTGGTTTCAGGTTTTCAATTGGTGCGATATCTGGCCCTTGGTGCAGATGCCTGCTATAGCGCACGGGGGATGATGTTCGCATTGGGTTGCGTACAGGCCATGCAGTGCAATGAAAACACTTGCCCGACAGGGGTCACAACCATGAACCCGCAACTCGAAAAAGGTGTGGTGCCGGAAGATAAGAAGGTAAAGGTGGCCAACTTTCATAAAAACACCATAGAAAGTGTGCGAGATATGATCGGTGCAGCAGGATTGCAGCATATTGATGAATTGAGCAGGAAATATATTGCCCGCCGGATGACAGCACATCAGGTAAATACTTTGGATGAGATATTCCCATATCCAGAACCAGGTTGCCTGCTTACCGATATGTATCCTGAAAAATGGACCAAAGCGATGGAATTGGCTGATCCAGAAAGTTTCCATGTGGGCGCTGTACGTGTGGAGGCGCATTGAAATGTGGAATGTTGGATTTTGAATGTTGAAAGTGGGTTAAATATTAGCCATCCAGAAGGCGCATAGCCCAGGTGCAGATAGATTTTTTGATGGAAACAATATAAGCCGTAATTTTACCGCCTGAATTTTATTTGCAATAAAGACCAATACGCAACAATATGTCTAAACAGGTTGAGCTGATCATGCCAAAAATGGGCGAGAGCATCGCCGAGGCCACTATTTTGAAATGGCTGAAGAAAGAAGGTGATGCTATAGAACTGGATGAGGCAGTGTTGGAAATAGCCACTGACAAGGTGGATAGCGAGGTGCCTGCTTCTATGAGCGGTACACTGGCCAAACTATTGTACAAAGAAGGCGATGTGGTACCTGTTGGCAAAGCAGTAGCCTTGATCAATGTAGCAGGGGCAGACTCAGCACCAGTATCAACCAACGGTGCGACGACGGGTGGCGGTGCGCCTTCAGCAAATCCAGTTATGCAATCTGCAACAATACAACCCGTGGCACAAGCTGCCCAGTCAAATATGGAAGGCGAGCGCACCCGTTTTTATTCACCATTGGTGCTGAATATTGCACGTAGTGAAAATATCCAGATGGCTGAACTGGAAAGCCTGAACGGTACCGGAAAGGACGGTCGCGTCACCAAAAAGGACATTTTGGAATATGTAGAATACCGCAAAACGGCACCAGCGCCGGCTACAACTCCGGCAGAACAGCCTGCTGCAGCACCGGCAACTTCCCAAAAGCTAACTAGCTCCCAACCAACTACCTCATACAATGTGGATGTACCTGTATATCCTGGCGATGAAATTGTGGAAATGGACCGGATGCGCAAGATGATTGCAGACCATATGGTGATGAGCAAGCATGTGTCACCGCATGTCACCTCGTTTGTAGAGGCAGATGTGACCAATATCGTGAAGTGGCGCGAAAGCGTAAAAACCGCTTTTGAAAAGCGTGAAGGTGAAAAAATCACTTTTACCCCTATATTTATCGAAGCCGTGGTGAAGGCTATCAAGGACTTTCCGGGCATCAACGTTTCTGTTTCGGGTGACAAGATCATCAAACGCAAAGCCATCAATGTAGGCATGGCTGCGGCATTGCCCAATGGTAACCTTATAGTTCCAGTCATTAAAAATGCGGATACCAAAAACCTGCTTGGCCTTACCAAGGAAGTAAATGACCTGGCAAACAGGGCACGAACCAATGCCTTGAAACCGGATGATATACAAGGGGCAGGGTTCACGCTTACCAATGTGGGTACTTTTGGCAACCTGATGGGCACCCCCATCATACCGCAACCACAGGTAGCAATACTTGCGGTGGGTTCCATAAAAAAGAAACCTGTTGTAATGGAAACCCAATATGGAGATATCATAGCTATCAGGCATATGATGTTTCTATCGCTGTCCTATGATCATAGGGTTGTGGATGGCATGCTCGGTGGCAGTTTCCTGCGCAAAGTAGCCGACTATATGGAAGCTTTCGATCCGAAGCGGGAGTATTAGTCTTCTTTTATAAACTTCCTCAGCATATCCAGCGCGCTGATGGCGAACAAGTGGATATTGTCTGCCCGGCTCCGGTTGAAAAAATAGGATTTGGTTACTGATCTTTCTTTGTCTGCCACGCCAATCCAAACCGTTCCCACTGGTTTTCCCGGGGTTTCTCCACCTGGCCCAGCGATGCCCGTTGTTGCTAATGCATAGGTAGTCCCAAACTTTTTCAGGCAGCCAGCCAGCATTTCCTGGCAGGTTTCTTCACTAACGGCACCGTATTTTTCCAAGGTTTCAGGTTTTACCTCTAGCTCATGCTCTTTTACAAGGTTATGATAAGAAATAATACTGCCCCAATAATAATCTGAACTACCAGCAATAGCTGTTATCAAATGTGCCAAATATCCCCCAGTGCAACTTTCTGCCGTTGAAAGCGTGGCGCCTCCTTCTCGCAGCAGCTTTCCAATATGCGATGCGATACTATCATCCCCATAGCCAAAGATGAATCGTCCAGCAGCATTTTCTATGGCTTTTTGGAAATATGCGGTTTTCTGCTCTAATTGGTTTTTATCTCCCCCTGAACCTGTTATTTGCAAACGGATACAGTTGAGATTGGGTAGATACGCCAACTTGTAATGCTCAGTCGGGGTATGGGCTTGCTCTATTTCTTCGTCCACATTTTTCAATAAGATGGCCAGTTCGCTTTCCGGGATGCCAATGACATTGATGGTTTTTTGCACAATGGCAGTTGTCACGAACTTTTCACGGAGCCGGGGCAGCAAAACATTCTCCAGCAGATATCGCATTTCACCAGGAACGCCAGGTAGCGTGATCAGGGTTTTACCTTTTTGCTCGATCCAGAACACCGGGGCCGTCCCTACCGGGTTGTGTATTACTTCCGCGATGGCAGGAACCATTGCTTGCCCTTGGTTCAATTCATTCAAGGATAAACCTCGTTTTGCATACCGCGCCGTAAGATCGGCCAAAACTTCTTCATTGCGTTCCAAAGCAGTGTTATAATAACTTGCAATGGCTGTTTTAGTGATGTCGTCTTTTGTAGGTCCCAAACCACCGGTGCTAATCAATAGATCCACCTTTTCAAACATATTGGCGATCCCATCTTTTATGGCTTGCTCGGTATCCCCAACCGTGTGGATAGTGGATACGGGTATATTGTTGCCAAACAACAGCCTTGCTGCAAAAGAAGAATTGGTATCCTGAACGTTGCCGTTAAGTATTTCGTCGCCGATGATAAGCAGGCCGGTCATTTTTTCGTTATTGGGTTTATTGCGTGAATTGGGTTTATTTGGTTGAGTAGGTGAATTGAATGAATAGCGTTGATACTACAATAATCGCAAAATTATGCGTTAGCCCTCAATTAACCCAATAACGTATTGCGAATAACCTTCCCTAACCAAATTATGCATCAGCCCCAAATTAACCCAGTCAACTTAATTAACCCAATCCCCAATTTACCAAATCTGTGCCCGCAAACTATCCGGCGCCATCATGGGGTCACCGGGTTTTACATCAAAGGCTTTGTAAAAAGCAGGCATGTTGGATAGTGGGCCATTTACCCTGAAATTGCTTGGAGCATGTGGGTTGTTTTTGATAAGTAGGCGCAAAGCTTCTGGCGTTTCATGGGAGCGCCATACTTTTGCCCATCCGAGGAAAAAACGTTGGTCTGGTGTGAAGCCATTGATGGCGAGGTCTGCATCCTTTTTTCCTTCTTGGGATTTTTTGTAGGCTAGATAGGCAATGGTGAGCCCGCCGAGGTCTGCAATGTTTTCACCCAAGGTCAATTCCCCATCTACATGCAGGTCATCCACCTTATAATGGTTGAACTGATGCACAACGATCTGCGTCCGCTTTACAAAATTGGCAGAGTCGTCCTTGGTCCACCAGTTTTTCAGGTTGCCCTGGGCATCGTATAGCCGCCCTTGATCATCATATCCATGAGTCAGCTCATGGCCAATCACGGCACCTATTGCACCGTAATTGGAAGCGTCGTCAGCTTTTGGATCAAAAAAAGGAGGTTGTAAAATCCCTGCAGGGAACACAATCTCATTTAGTGACGGATTATAGTAGGCATTGATGGTGGGTGGGGTCATGCCCCATTCAGTACGGTCTACTGGGTGCCCCAGTTTTTTGATGTTTCTTTGGTATTCAAAGGAGTCGGAGCGCATCACGTTCGATACGTATGCATTTCTATCTATATTCAGTCCCGCATAGTCCTTCCATTTATCGGGATAGCCAATTTTCACCATTAGGGTCTTCAGTTTTTCATTGGCCTGTGCCTTGGTTCCGGGGCTCATCCAGTCCAGGTGGTCTATCCTTTCTTTTAATGCGGCTTGCAGGTTATGGATCATATCCAGCATTTTTTGTTTGGATTCGCTGGTAAATGCAATCCGAACATATTCTTGCCCAAGCGCGTCGCCTAGGGCCATATCGGTCATGCTTTGTACTCTTTTCCACCTCGGCTCCAGTTCTTTGATGCCGCTGAGCTTTTTGCCATAGAAACCGAAGTTTTCCTGCACGAAACTGTTGTTGAGGAAACGGGCAGTATTATGGATCAAGTGCCATTTTAAGTATATCTTCCAATCATCCATGGGAACCTGTGCCAAGTCTTGGCCCACCTTTTTGAAGAACAGGGGTTGACTTACAATAATGCTTTTGATTGGAGAGATACCTGCTTCTCGCAGATAATTGTCCCAATCCATTTCCGGGGCCAGGGCTATGACTTCATTCATGGTCATTTTGTTGTAGCTGGCTATGGGGTCGCGGAGTTCTACCGGGCTCATGGAAGCTTGGGCCAGTCCGGTTTCTATATCCATTACTTTTTTCGAATCTTGGGCCGCTTTGTCTGCAGGCTCACCCATTAGTTCAAACATTTTGACAATATGGGCCAGGTATTCTTTGCGGATGGTGTCAGATTTTCCGTCTTTGTTCAAGTAATAGTCTTTGCTGGGAAGCCCGAGACCACCTTGGCTGGCATAGAGGGCATATTCATTGCTTATTTTGGCATCCTGATCCACCATGATCCCAAACAATGGGAATATCCCGTTGCGCTGCAGATGTGCGATGGTTGCCATCACGTCCTTGCTGTTATGTATCCGGTTTATCTGGTCAATATCAGGTTGCAAGGGTGAAATGCCGTTTTTTTCAATATTGGCAGAATCCATACCGCTGGCATAGAAATCGCCAATCAATTGTCCGCTGCTGCCTATTGGCAAAGCTTTCAATGCAGAGGCACTGTCCAGGATCCTGTGCAGCAATGCCCTATTTTTGTCATGCAGCTCGTTGAAACTGCCCCAAGCACTTTCGGTAGGGGGTATTGGGTTGTTTTTTATCCATTCTCCATTGGCGTACATGAAAAAATCATCCGTAGCCTTTACAGCACCCCCAGATTTTTCTTTACATGCGGTAAATGAAAAAACAAGCGATGCCGCACACAAAAGCACCACCAATTTTGTCAATTTTCTATTGATCATCTTTCCTTTGTATATTGGCTCTATCCTTGAAATAAACTTTCGCTCAATGATAATATAATTGCAAGTTAACGATTTGCATCCCATATCATCAATCATCATCCAATGAAGATCAAGAACAAATAGCTCCTTGTTTTACTATCCCGTATTAACAATCGTACAAAGTTAGCGCTGGGCTATCAGTTTCAAGGTTAAAATTTGTTAACGATCAGCCTATAGCAATTCCTTGTTCATGGCATCGCTCAATGTTTTTGCCATGTTCAGTTCAAATTTTTTGCTCTTGTATTCGCCCACCCATTTCAGGCCATGGATGGCATTGGTGAGGAACATTTCATCAGCGGTAAAGATCTCTTCCAAGGTCAATGGTGTTTCGTTGAACGGTATGTTCAACCTGGCCAGGAGCTGCAGGATATAATCACGCATCACGCCTGCCACGCAGCCTTCAGCAAGTGGTGGGGTATGCACCATGCCAGCTTTTACCACAAAAATGTTGGAATCAATGGATTCTATGATCCTGCTTTTCCAATTGATGAGCATGCAATCATCTAGCCCATGCTCTTGCCTATGCAAGGCAGCAAGCACATAAATGAGGGCATTGCATGTCTTGAAGGAAGAAATTTTGCTCACCGGCTTTTCCACATCGGCATATAGGTCTATTTTGAACCCACGTTCATTAAGCTCAAAACCATTTTCAGTGAGTGGCCTGATTTCGATGATAAACTCCGCCTTGGAACTTTTAGGAAGATAATAGCCCCCAGCGGTACGGAATATGCTGAGGCGGGCCCGTGCATTTTCCAAAAGCCCTTTGGCCTTGGCTATTTTGAGGATTTCTTTTTTGAAATAGGCAGCAGTATATTTCTTGTCAAGCTCCAGTTTCAGCATTTCGCAAGCGTGCTGCAGCCTGGGGACATGCAAGTCGTACAATGGCATCTCACCCTTTATGATACGAATGCTTTCAAATAGACCATCCCCATATCGGAATGCCCTATTATCCACCGCAAATACGGGAACGTTTGCAGATATAAGCTCACCATTAAAGTTAATCAGGTTTTCTTCTTTCATAATCTCTCCCCAACGCGTTAGAATAAGTATCGTTGAATTTCGGGGCTAAATTAGAGATACTTTGCGGTAACTATGGCTATATTTCGCAAATGTTAACCTACTATCACAAAAACCACGCCTCTTCGTTCAATACATTTGGCATGCTACAAGAGTATGCGCTTACCCCATTGCTCATTTTGCTGGCCATGTATGGGGGCATGATTATATATGTGCTGGCCCAACATGCGCAATTGCTTTGGTATGGAATTATCGGCGGCATTGTAATGGCGGCACTCAGCAATTTCTTTGGACGCATCAATGCACGCTCGGCCTTTTTGGAAATTGGCTTTTCTGAGGAGCATTTTTACTTGCGCAGCGCCTACGATATTGCCTATAAACAAAACCTGAAATTTTACCCCATTGCCTATGCCAATGCCACTATGGAGCGGAACGTGATATTCATTAACTATATAGAGCAAACCGTGAAGATACGGCAGGAAGATTGGCGGGATTTTTACGGGATATGGGCGAGCCTGAACCAGTGAAAAGTTATTTGGGAATTTGAGGATTTTGGAGTTGGAATAAATTCAGCAGTACTTTATCAAGCCCCAATTATTCGATCAACTTCCCATCAATAATTCTCGGATGCTCTTGAAACTGTTTGTCATTTTTAGCGGGATGTCTTGTTTTGCAACCCATTCTGCTTCGGTGATACCTTCCTGGGCTTGTGGGGTGAGCAGTGCTGGTTCCCGGCATGCCATATGGTACCAATGGGTGTCTTTTATGATCAGTTCTCCGTGTTCTTTATAGATATGCCAGGTCGTTTTCAGCTTTCCTGTGATTTCCAGGTTTTGGACGCCTGTTTCTTCATACACCTCACGTAGCGCAGCATATTCAACCACCTCGCCAGGCTCCAGTTTGCCCTTAGGGAGATCCCATTTCCCGCGACGGAATATCATGAGCAGATCATCTTGTGGATTGGTGACCAATCCGCCAGCAGCGGTAACATTCTTCAATGCCTGTCTTGTTTCCTCCACCAAGTCATGGGCGGATTCTGTCATGACAAGGGCTTTCTCGCCAAAATGGTGATCCAAAAGCCATTCAGCCGAATCTTTGATGTGGGACCGGAATTCTTTTTCGGGGATGACATATTCATCGCCATCGGGTATAAAATCGTTGGCGGCTATGATGAGCGGCTTGTCATTGATGAATATTTTATAGCTTTGACCCATTATGCTGTATAACCAAAATACCGGGGCACAAGTTGCGGAATATCTCTTAGAAATCAAAGCAGTGATCCTGCGCCCTGAAAAGCCTTTTACCTGGGCATCGGGTTGGCATTCGCCCATATATTGTGATAACCGATTGATCTTAAGTGAGCCAAATGTACGTACCCATATCAAAAATACTTGGGCCAGTGCATTGAAGGCGCTTTTCCCAAATGCCAACGCAGTGGCGGGGGTAGCAACCGCTGGAATAGCCCATGCTGCCTTGGTGGCTGATCAATTGAAGATCCCTATGGCCTATATCCGATCCAAACCAAAGGAACACGGGACAGAAAAACTGTTGGAAGGCAAATTGCTGCCCGAGCACAAAACAGTGGTGATCGAAGACCTTGTTTCTACAGGCAAAAGCTCTCTGGTAGCTGCGCAGAGCCTGATATCAGAAGGCATACAGGTGGAAGGGCTCATGTCGGTGTTTTCTTACGGTTTCAAAGAGGCAGAAGATGCTTTTGCCAATGCTGGGATACCATTTTACAGTCTTTCCGATTATGATACCCTAATCGGGATTGCCATTGCCAAGGGATATGTGGAACAAAAGGACCTGGACACCTTGCAAGAGTGGCGAAAGAACCCGGCAGGGTGGGGGAGGTGAGGAGTGAGTTGGTGAGTTGGTGAGTTGGTGAGTTGGTGAGTTGGTGTCATCCCGATGAACAAGGGAACTGATATGCCCCTATATTGAGCATAATACAACTCAGGCATCACCCCAAAAATTTAATTTCCCGGCTCGTTTTTTCTTTTTATTTTTGTCATGAGAAAGGTATTCAGTATTTTGGCACGGCTTGTGCCAGAGGGTCTAATACTGTAGAAAACTTAAAGGACTTTTAAAAAAAATCGTATGCGTATCAAGTGCATCATGCTTCTTTTCATGGCTGGGCTATTTTGCTCCAAGCTGTTTGCTCAAGACATCATCACCAAAACCACTGGGGATGAGATAACCGCTAAGATCACCAAAGTGGGGGATGTGGATATCGAATACCGGAAATTCGACCAAGCCGATGGCCCGGTATATACCATTCCTAAAACGGATGTGTTCATGATCAAGTATTCCGATGGTACCAAGGATGTGTTCAATTCACAACCTGCCAATAACAACAACGGCAACAATAACGGGAATGCCAACAATAACGGCAATGGGTATAACAACAATGCCCGGCCAGACCAAGTGCAACCCGGACAAAACAATGGCATACCACCAAGCGGTGCTCCTGCAAGCTACCAGACATTTTATGATAACCTGGCCCCATACGGGCAATGGATAGAACATCCTGTACACGGGTATGTATGGATCCCGAACGTGGCGCCTGGTTTTGTGCCCTATAGCACCAATGGCAATTGGGTATCTACTGAATATGGGTGGACCTGGGCCTCGAACTACGAATGGGGTTGGGCAACCTTCCACTATGGCCGCTGGGACTATGATGCGACCTATGGCTGGCTTTGGGTACCAGGAAACGTTTGGTCACCAGCTTGGGTGACATGGAGGCGTTCACCTGGTTATTACGGATGGGCTCCGCTAGGTCCCGGCATCGAAGTGAACACGGCACTTGGCACAACCTATGTGGTACCCGCTGAGCGGTGGACTTTCTTGCAGGAGCGTTACATGGGATATCCATCCATCTATGAATATTATGCTCCCTATTCTTCTAATATAGAAATATATGGTCGTTCAACACTCATTAACCATACCTATGTAGACCGGGTGGGAGGCTATACTTATATCTCTGGCCCAGAGGTGGTGGAAGTGCAACGCATTTCTGGCAGGCCAGTGACCCGGGTAGAGATCGTGGAACGCAGCACTCCCGGACATGCTTATTCCAATGGGGGCATGAGCATATATCGCCCTAGGGTAGAAGTACGGCGTGATGTAGTGGTAAGGCCCACCGCAGTAGTTCGAATGAACGAAGTGAGGCCATTGCATGAACGTGAAGAACACTACCGGGCGACCCATGTGGAAGAACGGCATGAAGAAAGGCGCGAAGAGCGGCATGATGCGGTAAAACGCGAAGAGCGACATGATGCCAATGAAAACCACAATGCCCGGGAAAACCGCGAAAGAGAACATGCTGTTGAGAACCGAAATGCAACAACAGAACATCCTGCGCCAGCCCCAAGGGAAAACAGTGGCAGCAGCCCAAGGACAGGAGGCACAACTACTCAGCCCCGTAATTCTAATACAACCACGGGCAGACAGAACAACAATAAAACCAAAACTACTACCACACCGGCCAGAAAGCCGACGGGTAGCACTGGAAAAAGCAGTACTGGCGGTAAATAGTAAGCCTCTTCAAAGCCTGATGAATGGTATGGCTTCTTCAGGCCTCCCTTTTTTGGGTTTACATGGGTTTACACTTTTTGCAGGGTGCTTATGGCATAATTTGTTTACAATCAATATTATAGTATTTTACATTTCGCAAAAAAGCCCAAAAAGTATAAACATAGTGTAACCCTTTTGCAAGGATATGTTTTCATTTGGGCCGGTTGGTGAAGGATTGTGTTGAGTGTGGAACCCAAGGACGAGACGGCGAACTGAAATGCAGCAACAGAACATATTCTCCAGCTCCATTGTGGAGTGGGGGAAAAGCCACTATGACAACTACTTGCAATAAGTTGGTTAATGGGTGAATTGAAAATCTTATTCAAAAAACAAATATGCTATGAAAACAGCTTTTTTACTTTTTTCAATGGGTTTCGCGACATTCTTCAAGTCATCAAACACGGAGAATGCCTGTATATTGGTGGCCCTCGATAAAATGGACATCGTATATATTGGCATCGACAATCCCTTCTCTGTAAATGTTAAGGATATGAACCAGGCTAAAGTCAGTGTTTCCGTATCAGGTGGTGGGACGATTACCCCAACAGGTGTGGCAGGGCATTACAATTTCAAACCCGATGGGAGTGTTCGGCAGCCCGATATTCAGGTTTCAGTAATACAGGATGATGGCAGTAAAAAACTTGCTTACGAAATGCATCTTCGGGCCAGGAAAATTCCCCATCCGGAAGTCCTTATTGGAACACGAAATGGGGGAACTATCACGGTTGATGAGTTGAAAGCCATTACCCAAATAAATGCCGGGCTTGGAGAAGGTTTCCCTATTGAGGGACAGCGGTTCACCATCAACGGCTATACGATGGTTGTCACCCACCAAGATGGAGCCACCTATATTGAAAAGGTAAATGGGAACCATATTTCAGAACGAATCAGAGAAGATTGGGCATCTGTCAAACCCGGTGATTACATTACCGCTTGCCAAATTGATGCCACTAGCCCGGCTGGGAAATTGGGCTTGGGAGGCACTACGCTGGAGGTGAAATAAGATCAATAAAGCAGCTATAAAAGGATCGCAAACTAAAAATCTCAATCAGGAAATGCAGGAAGATAACAGTGAAAGGTCTGCTATCAATTTGTGCTCAAATAAGTTGCAAATTCTAAGTCATTTTCTTTTATGGCCAAGAGCGAAGCGTAACCTTCATTCAACAAAGATGCAAAATTGCCAATTATATAAACCTTTGTACCTGAGTATAAAGTCATTGATTTACTAAATCTTTTATGCCCTCTGTCTTGTGATGCGCAAACCCAGAAAATCCAATTTTTGACATTCTCTCGCTCAATTTCCGAGTAAATTTGGATAACATAATCAATAGTGTTTTCATTATTTTTCCATCTTATTATGCGCCCATCGAATTCCTCTCCAACGAGCCAATCTCCCATTGATTTACCGTATTGCAAATTTTTGGATTTACAGAAATCCTCTAAAATATGGTCTATTGAAGCGAAGGAACCAAGCATCATTTGCTAATCCATTAATATTGAGCTAAATTCTGTAAAGAATACCTCTCAAAAATACGTAAAAGCGAATTCTAAAATCAATGTCTTTTAGTTGAGTTTTCCCAATCCTTTCGGGCTTCGAGATGTCAAATATTCCATTAAACGACATTGATCCTCAAATCCCAAATCACGCGTCAGCCTCAAATTTCCAATTTCAAATCACACCCCTCAGTCAATATTATCATGCAAAAAGGCATTTCCCTTTTTCATTTGCAGGTTTTCTTCGATGTCTTCCGTTAATGTGTAGCGGGAGATATTTGATTCTGAAGAGTGGGGTACATTGCTGAGCTTGATCTTTTTGCGCCGATAGGCTGGCTCACGTTCCAAGTTGTCCAATCCTTGGTTGGTCTTTATGGTTTCGCTATAGCCTCGGATGCGTTGTAGCTTGCTTTCTTCGCTTTCCCGGTACATGGGTTTGTAGGGTGCGTCGTCTACAGGAGCTTTATGATGTACCTCTTCGTCTTCATGATTGGGATGGGGCGTATGTTTCGGTTGGTAGTTGTCTTGGGCTACCGGGCGCATGGGTTGCGGCTGGGGCTGTTGTTTCAGCACGGGCTCGGTGGATGCTTGTGTGGTGTCTTTCGGTGCCCAGAGATCGCTTTGTATAAATGCCCTTTCCACCGGTTTGTTTTCGATCACCGGGGCTTTTACTGGTTCTGGTGCCGGAGCAGTGGCAACTGGAACGTTTTCATCCAGGCTGATCACTTTTTTGGGTTCTTCGGCCTTGTTTTCTGCGCGGCTTTCAAATCCGGTGGCGATAAGGGTCACCATGATTTTGTCGCCCAGGTTTTCATCAATACAATGGCCCCAGTTCACATCGGCGCCAATGCCCGCTTCTTCCTGGATATAGTCAGTGATGATGCTTATCTCGTCCATCAGGATCTCATTGGTGCCTGAGGTGATATTGAGCAGGATATGGTTGGCGCCATGGATATCGCTTTCGGCTAGCAAAGGCGAATCGAGGGCACCCATAACCGCGTTTTTGGCACGGTCTTCCCCTTCTGCTGTAGCAGAACCCATGATGGCCACGCCACTGTTGTGCATCACGGCTTTCACGTCTTCAAAATCCACGTTCACATAGCCAGAAAGGGTAATGATTTCGGCAATTCCCTTTGCGGCGGTGGCCAGGATATTATCAGCATTGGCAAAAGCAGCACCTAGGGTAAACTTGCCATACATCTGCTTCAGCTTTTCGTTATTGATCACGAGGATGGTATCCACGCATTTTTTCAGCGTTTCCAGCCCTTCTACGGAGTTGTTACGGCGTTTCGGCCCCTCAAAATTGAACGGGCTGGTGACAATGGCCACCGTAAGGATGCCCATGTCCTTGGCCAGTTTGGCGATGACCGGGGCAGCACCGGTACCTGTACCGCCGCCCATACCGGCCGTGATGAACACCATCCGGGTATTGTTGGAAAGCACCTGCTTGAGCTCTTCAATCGTTTCCTGCGCAGCGTTTTTCCCCTTGTCAGGGTCTGCGCCCGCACCCAATCCATCCGTCAGGCCGGCACCAAGCTGTATTTTCACCGGGACGGGGCTGAGCTCCAGTGCTTGTGCATCGGTATTGCACACCACGAAATCAACGCCTTTTATGCCCAATTGGTACATGTAGTTCACGGCATTGCTACCGCCGCCACCTACGCCAATTACCTTGATGATAGAGGATTTCATTTTTGGGATGTCGAATTGAAGGTTCATATTTGGGTAACTAAAAATTGTTCTAAAATTAATAACTTTTATTCGGAATAGTCATCAAGATCTTCTTCCTCGAGCCATTTTTTTCCTTTCGCAAAGATAGAGTCGTACCACTTCCTTTTTTTGACAGTTTCCGACACATTGTTGATAACTTTTTCAACCATTTTCTTTTCAGGCCCAAACCCTTTGAGGGTAAGCCCAATACAGGTTGCGTACATAGGACTGTTCACCTCCTCTACCATGCCTTGGCTGAGGTGCTCATTGGGGTATCCGATACGTGCATCCAGCCCGGTGACATACTCTACCAATTGGGCCAGGTGTTTGAGTTGAGAGCCGCCGCCAGTGATAACAATGCCCGCGATGAGTTTTTTCTCATACCCGCTGCATTTTATCTCGTAATGAACATGCTCAAATATCTCTTCTACCCGCGCCTGTATGATGTAGGAGAGGTTTTTTACAGATATTTCCCTGGGTTCCCTACCTCGGAGGCCCGGTATGGCAATGATTTCGTTTTCCTTGGCTTCATTGGCCAGCGCACAACCGAATTTCACCTTCAGGGCCTCGGCTTGTTTGCGCATCACCGCGCAGCCTTCCTTGATGTCTTCGGTGATGATATTGCCGCCCAATGGGATGACCGCCGTATGCCTGATGATGCCATCCTGAAATATAGCTATATCCGTCGTGCCGCCACCGATATCAATCAAGGCAACACCGGCTTCTTTTTCTTCCTCGGTCAATACTGATTCTGAAGAAGCAATCGGTTCCAATATCAGGTCAGCTACGGTAAGGCCCGCCTTGTTCACGCAACGGTGGATGTTTTTAGCCGCGGTGATCTGCCCGGTAATGATATGGAAATTGCCTTCCAACCGTACCCCAGCCATACCGATGGGATCCTTGATGCCGCTCTCACTGTCAACGATATATTCTTGTGGTATCACATGGATGATTTCTTCGCCCGGGTTCATTACGAGCCGGTGCATGTCCTCGTCCAGCCTGTCCACATCCACTTGGCTTATTTCATCTTCTCCGTTGGCACGCACTATGATACCGCGATGGCGCAGGCTTTTGATATGCTGCCCGGCGATGCCTACATGCACCACCTTTATGTCCACATTCGATTGAAAAGCCGCTTTGGCAACCGCTTCCTGGATGGCCTGTACCGTTTTTTGAATATTGGTGACCACGCCCCTGGAAACGCCTTCTGATTCAGATTTCCCCATCCCGAGGATATCGATCTTGCCGAAATCGTTCCTGCGGCCCACAATAGCGCATATCTTGGTGGTGCCGATGTCTAAACCTACGATGATCTCTTTATTTTCCATAATTACCGGTTTGCGATTATTTGATTCTTATACTTGACTGTTATTTTTTTATAGGTATTCCACCCCGCAGCGGGTAGGCTGGTCTTGTAAAATGATTTGATCCTCAAAAATTTATCTTCCAGGTCAGCAGCATCTCCCAGACCTATTTCAAAATTGCCCAATCGGGGTACGATGGTCAACTCAAAATTTTGGCTCACCACAATCTGTCCCGTCAATGCCCGCATGAAACTGTCTTTCTGCAAGGCCTTGGCCATCACAAAAAGCGTGGAATCGTATGTGCGGAGTAGCGAATCCTTAAAACCCCTGATATCGATCGGGCCAGGTGTGGCAATGGGCACATAGGAGGAAAACTGATCGTTGAGCGGAATTCGTTTGCCAGCGTCATCCAGATAATAACTCTGGTTCAGTGGGTCTATGGCACGAATTATGGGTCTGCGTTGGTGCACGTCCACGCTCATATTACCGTCCATATCTATCCAAACCTGGGCATCTTTTATATAGGAGTTTTTCATGAGGCGGGTTTGGATGTCCAATAGGTCTATCTGGGATAATTTGCGGCCTACCAGTTGGTCTTCTATGTCCCGGTTCACGATCTTGGAAACCTGGGCTTCTTTCACGAACTGAAACTGCTCCTTGTCCAGGATATTGATAACGATGCTGTTGCATCTGTTTTTTTGGTGCTTGCTGTCAACAAACGAAGCCAAGAGCAGGAGCGCAACAATCCCTGCCAAGGCTATGAGGCCTCTTTTTGCTGGCGGCAGTTTTTTAAATGGATTATTGATTTTCATGGTCTTAGTTCTTGCTGATCAAGTAGTTTTTTATGGGTTGTACCAGTTTGTCAATATCTCCAGCGCCGAGGGTGACGACGACATCGGCATGCATGGTTTTCAAGGATGGGATGATCTCTTCCGCAGCCAGGATGTATTTGTCTGGACAGGTTGCTTGGTTCAATATCAGTTGCGAGGTGATGCCGGGTATGGGCAATTCCCTTGCCGGATAGATAGGCATCAAAATCAATGCATCGAGCAATGAAAGGCTTTCGGCAAACTCATTCGCCAAGTCACGCGTACGGGTAAACAGGTGCGGCTGGAAAATGCCCAGGATATGTTTGCCGGGATACAGGTCTTTCAGCGTTTGCAGGGTGACACGTATTTCGGTAGGGTGGTGGGCATAGTCGTCCACAAATACGATCTTTTCATTCCTCAGGATCACTTCGAAACGGCGGTGCACGCCCTGGAAACTTTCTAAAGCACTATGGTAAATCTTTTTATCGGTTACCAATGAAAATGTTGCGGCTATTGCTGCCAAACTGTTCTCTATATTGTGCATACCTGGTACACCCAATGCCAAACCGTCTATTTTTTCATCCCGCAGCAGCGCATTAAAATGATATTGCCCATTCACAATCACTATGTTCTCGGCTTCAATGTCAGCTTTTTCAAATGCACTATAACTCAGTTGTTCTCTGCCGGCCAAAACAGGTATCCCCGTGTTTTTGTGGACTATCAACGTGCCACCCGATTTCAGTTTTGCGGCAAACTCTACAAAGGCCTCCCTAAGCTTTTCTTCTGTTCCGTATATGTCCAAATGGTCGCTTTCTATGGCCGTAATGATGGCGATATCTGGGTTCAATTGATGAAAAGAACGGTCAAATTCATCGGCTTCTACCACCACAAGGTTTGATTCTTGTCCCGGTTCTGGTGCGAGGAAATTGGTTTGGTAATTGGATGCTATACCACCCAAAAAGGCATAGAAGGGGATATTGGCTGTTTTTAGGATATGGGAAATAATGGATGCCGTACTGGTTTTGCCATGGGTGCCAGCCACTGCTATGGTGTATTTGCCCACCGTAATGGCTGCCAATACTTCGGCACGCTTGTGCAAATCATATCCGTGGGATAGTAGATAATTGTACTCCAGGTGGTCTTTTGGGATCGCAGGCGTATAAACCACCAACAATTCATCCCGGTGCTGCAGGAAATGAGCTGGGATATTGCTCACCTCATCATCAAAATGAACATCAAGGCCTTCTTTTTCCAATGCATCAGTCAAGTCGGTAGGGGTACGGTCATAGCCTACCACTTCCCAACCTTGGCTATGAAAATACCTGGCAAGCGCACTCATCCCAATGCCCCCGATACCGAGAAAATAGAAATATTTATATGTCGTTAATGCTTTCAAGCTCTTTTCTCACTCTTTATGATTCCCAATATTTCGTCCACGATCCTATCTGCCGCATCCGGTTTGGCAAAGCTGCTGATGTTGCGTGCCAGGGTTTCCTGCAACGGTTTGTCAGTGAGCAACCCCAACATGGTATCCACCAGCTTTTCACCTGCTTCTACGTCCCGTACCATGATGGCGGCATGTGCTTCTGTCAATGAACGGGCATTTTTCGTCTGATGGTCTTCGGCCACATTGGGCGATGGCACCAGGATCACGGGTTTTTGCAACAGTTCCAGTTCTGAGATAGACATGGCCCCTGCCCGGGATACCACCACGTCAGCTATCCCATACGCATAGTCCATCCTGTCCACAAAGGCCATAATCCGGATATTGTCCAACCGCGATGAGGCCGTCTGTTCCACGATACCATGGAAATAATGCTTGCCCGTCTGCCAAATCATTTGTGCATCGCTGCTGCCTATTTTTTCCAGGTCTTTCAACAGGCTGCGGTTGATGGTGCCTGCACCACCGCTGCCCCCGGTCACTAAAATGGTCTGTTTTTCAGCCGACAAACCAAAATATTCATAAGCTTCTTTCTTTTGCGCATGGGTAAGGGTTTCGAAAAGACGGACGGGGTTTCCGGTAAGTACCAGTTTTCCCGCATCAAAAAACTTTTCCATGCCCGGATAGGCCACGCAGATCTTTTTCGCCCTTTTGGCGAGCAGTTTGTTGGTGACCCCGGGGAAAGAGTTTTGTTCTTGGATCAATGTCGGGATGCCTTTTCTAGCTGCGGCACGCAACAATGGGCCGCTCGCATAGCCCCCAACCCCAATGGCGACATCGGGTTTAAAATCTTTCAATATCCTGCCAACCTTGTTCAAACTCGATAATATCTTAAAAGGCAATGTGGCATTTTTCCACAATTGCCTGCGCTGTATGCCACTGATCCACAACCCATGTATTTTATAACCATGTTCTGGCACTTTTTCCATTTCTATCCTGCCCAATGCCCCGACAAACTCCACCTCTGCCTCAGGCATGCGCCGCTTCACGGCAAAGGCGATGGCCAATGCCGGGAACACATGCCCACCTGTACCCCCGCCAGAGATGAGGACGCGCAGGGGAGTCTTGGGTCTTGACTCCTGGGTCTTGAGTCCTGGGGCGTGAGTGATATGTTCTTCGTTTGTGGTCATTTACAATATTGCTTCCTTTCTACCTATTTCTTCTTTTTCATTCTTAATTCTCATCCCGCACGTGCGGGACTCAAATAGCTCATACGGCTCCCAACACGATATCTTCTTCCAATTCTTCTGTTTCTTCAATGTCACGGCTCACGCTTAAAATAATCCCAAAGGCTATGCTTGTGAACCATAGTGAGGTGCCTCCCATACTTACCAAGGGCAATGTCAAACCGGTCACTGGGAAAATGTGCACCGCTACGCCCATATTTACCAATGCCTGCAATACCAGGCTGATGGTGAGCCCGAAGGCCAATAATGCCCCGAATGCTTTGGGACTTTTTACCACAATCCGGATACTTCGGTACAACAGCAAGAGATACAGGAATATGAGGAACAGTCCGCCGATAAAGCCATATTCTTCGATAATGATGGCAAAAATGAAATCTGAGTAAGGATTCGGCAGAAAGTTCTTCTCCACACTGTTGCCAGGCCCTTTGCCAAATACTCCACCCGTTGCTACGGCGATTTGGGCTTGTTTGCTCTGGAAATATTCTTTTTGATCACCCTCTCCGCCATGTACGAAATTGTCGATCCGCGCCACCCAAGTCTCCACGCGGCCTATTGGATGGCCTGTGGCCTGCCCCAGTTTGTGCAACGAGAATATGGTGACACTTACAAACAGCAATCCTCCAAATACAATGGACAAAAGATGTTTGATGTTCATGCGGCCGATGAACATGATAAGCAGGCAAGTAGAAAACAAAACGGCAGCGGTGCTCAGGTTGGCAGGGGCGATCAGCGCACATATTATGATTGTCGGTATAATGATGGGCAATGTCCCTTGCCTGAAATTGGTGATCACTTCCTGTTTTTTGCTCAGCATGCGTGCCGTGTACATGATGAGGGCCAGCTTGGCCAAGTCAGAAGTCTGGAAACTGAGGTTCACAACTGGCAATGTGATCCAACGATGTGCCTGATTGATATTGGAACCTGCTATATAGGTGAAAATGAGCAATGGAACGGATAGCCAGAGCAAGATCTGCGATACCCGGGAATAGTATTTATAGTTGATCTTATGGCATAGGTATAGCATCACCAAGCCAAAACACATGAGCATGAGGTGTTTCAACAAATAATATTCCGTATTGCCGCTCTGGTATTTATAAGCCATGGTGCCGGTAGAGCTGTACACTGCCAATACCGAAAAAACGGACAGCAGGAACACAATGCTCCATATCACCACATCACCCTTGGTTTTGGATACCAGCCAGCCCAGTTGCATTTCTTTTGCCATTACAGGTTCAGTACTGCGTTTTTGAATTGTCGTCCGCGGTCTTCATAGTTTTGGAACAGGTCGAAAGAAGCGCAGGCAGGGGCCAGGAGCACGGTATCGCCTTCATTGGCCAGCCCGGCAGCCATGCGAACCGCTTCTTTCATTGACGTGGTTTCCATGATGTTTTCGATCACTTCTGCAAAGGCTTCGTGCAGCTTGGTATTGTCCTTGCCCAGGCAAATAAGAGCCTTTACCTTTTCACGGGCAATGGGCTTCATGCTGTCATACTCGTTGCCTTTATCAATGCCACCCGCTATCCAGATCACCGGTGTGTTCATGCTTTCCAGGGCATACCAGGCAGCATTCACGTTGGTGGCCTTGCTATCGTTGATATAGTGCACTCCATCAATTTCAGCAATGGGCTGCAAGCGGTGTTCTACATTTTCAAACTTTTTCAGGCTTTCGCGCACCACATCTTTGCGTACCTCCAAAATGGTGGATACTACGCTGGCCGCCATGGTGTTGTAGCGGTTGTGCCTGCCTTGCAGGGCGTTAAAATCGAATTTCATACTCATTTCATTTTTATTTTTTATACCGACATGTAATTGATCATCTATGACATACGATCCCGGAAATACTTGTTCTTCCAGGGATATTGGGATTTTTTTTGCGGCGATATGGTTTTTGGCCAGATAGTCCATAATCACCGGATCGTCTTGGTTATAAATAAAATAACCGTCTTCTCCCTGGTTCATGGCCACCCTGAACTTGGAGGCTATATAGTTTTCGTATTTGTACTCGTACCGGTCCAAATGGTCTGGAGTGATATTGAGCAAAACACTGATATGGTTTTTGAACTCTTTGAGGCCGTCCAATTGGAAACTGCTCAGCTCCAGCACATAATAATCGAATTCATCCTCGGCCACCGATCTGGCGAAACTCTTGCCTATATTTCCACCCAAGCCTACATTCAGCCCAGCGTTTTTCAATATTTGATAGGTGAGGGTAGTGGTTGTGGTCTTGCCATTGGTACCCGTGATGCCGATGCATTTGGCTTTGGTAAAATACCCTGCCCATTCTATTTCAGAAATGACAGGGATATTCAGTGCATGTGCCTTTTTTATGATCTCGGCCTTGTCAGGGATGCCCGGGCTTTTGATGATACAATCTGCACTCAGTATCCTTTCCTCGCTATGGGCACCTTGTTCCCAAGGGATCCCGTTCCATTCCAGTTCGGTAAGATATTCTTCTTTTATTTCGCCTTTATCAGAGACAAAAACATTGCAGCCCTGCTTTTTGGCAAGGATGGCGGCTCCGGTCCCACTTTCCCCGGCCCCCAATACTGCAATATTATTGTATCTGTTTTTCAATGTCTTATCTGATCTTTAGGGTAATGATGGACAATATGGCCAAGAAAATGGACAGGATCCAGAATCGGGTAGTGATCTTGGCCTCATGGTAGCCCAGTTTCTGGTAATGGTGGTGGAGCGGCGACATTTTCAAGATCCGCCGGCCCTCACCGTATTTTTTCTTGGTGTATTTAAAATAAGAGACCTGTACCATGACGGATACATTTTCTATCAGGAATACCCCGCACAATACAGGAATCAGCAATTCTTTGCGCATCATCAGGGCCATTACCGCGATGATGCCCCCAAGGGTGAGGCTTCCCGTATCGCCCATAAATACCTGGGCCGGGTAGGCATTGTACCATAAGAAACCCACACAAGCCCCTACCAAGGCCATGGAAAAGATCACCAATTCGCCCAAATTGGGGATGTACATGATGTTGAGATAATCCGAGAACACGGAGTTGCCTGAAACATAGGCAAATATGGCAAGCGTAGCCACAATAATAGCCGAGGTGCCGCCTGCCAACCCGTCAATCCCATCCGTGATATTGGCCCCGTTGGATACGGCAGCTATGATGAAAATAACGATCGGGATATAGATGAGCCAAGCCCAATCCTTATAATTCGGACCGATGAACGACAACACCTCTGCATAGTCAAACTCATTTGATTTGAAGAATGGGATGGTGGTCTTGGTGGATTTATGTTCCAGGATCACATAGTCTTGGTTGTTGCGGTTGGTTTTGCCTACGGGCACCATGTGCTTTTCAGCGATCAATTGAGGGGTAACCTCTGATTTTTTATAAAAATCCTGCAAAACCACGGAAGAATTGAAATATAAGGTCAAACCTACGATAAGACCGAGTCCAACTTGCCCAATCAGTTTAAACCTGCCCGCCAAGCCTTTTTTGTTCTTCTTGAAGACTTTTATATAGTCATCCAGAAAGCCGATAAAGCCCAACCAAACGGTAGAAACCAAGATAAGCCAGATATATACCGTGCCGATTTTTGCCCAGAGCAATGCTGGAACCACGATGGCAGCAAGGATAATAAGCCCGCCCATGGTGGGGGTACCCTGTTTTTCTATCTGCCCGGTAAGGCCCAGGTTCCTTATTTCTTCGCCTACTTGTTTGCGCTGCAGGAAACGGATGATGCGCTTGCCAAATACCAGCGAAATCATGATACTAGTAAGGAATGCCATGGCTGCCCGGAAGGAGATAAAGTTGAACAACCCCGCTCCAGGTATCTTGTAATGGTTTTGCAGATAATTGAATAGGTAGTACAGCATATCAGTTCCTGGTTTCGTTTAGTAGGTCAATCAATATCTGCTTATCGTCAAAAGGGTATTTCACCCCTTTTATTTCCTGGTATTTTTCATGGCCCTTGCCTGCCACCAAAATGATATCGCCTTTTTGGGCGAGGGTACATGCTGTTTTTATCGCCTGCCTGCGATCAGTGATGCTGAGCACGGCTTTTTTCTTTTGAAAAGGGATTCCGGCTTCCATTTCGTGGATGATGGTATCGGGATCCTCGTTTCTTGGATTGTCTGAGGTCAATATTACTTGGTGAGAATAGTCGGTCGCTATTTTGGCCATTAATGGACGTTTCGTTTTGTCACGGTTGCCACCACAACCCACTACAGTAATGATGCGGCTGCCCTCCACGTTTATTTCATGGATGGATTCGAGGATATTCTGTAAGGCATCCGGGGTATGGGCATAATCCACGATCCCGGTGATATGATGGCTCTGGATAAAATTGAACCTGCCTTCCACGGATTGCAAGCTGCTGATAATGGTGATGAGTTCATCTTTGTCCACATCCATCAATCTTGCTGCGGCATATACGGCCAAGAGGTTATACGCATTGAATTTGCCACTGAGCCTTGTATATATTTCTTCCCCATCTATGAGCAACTGCATGCCATGCAGGTCATATTCTACGATCTTGCCCTTGAAATCGGCATTGTTCATGATGCCATAGGTAGTGCGTATGGCCTTGCTGTTCTGCACCATCACTTTTCCGTTTTTGTCATCCACATTGGTCAGGGCAAAAGCTTCTAGGTCCAATCGGTCAAAAAACAGCTTCTTAGCGTCGCGGTAGTTATCAAAGGTCAGATGGTAGTCCAAATGGTCATGCGTGAGGTTGGTGAAAATCCCGCCACGGTATTGCAATCCATATATCCTGTCTTGAACCACGGCATGGGAACTTACCTCCATCAATGCAAAATCGCAATCCGCTTCCACCATCTTGGCCAACAGCTCGTTCAGGGCTATGACATCAGGTGTGGTATGCGTGGCCTCTATCTTTTCGTCTTCTATTAAAATGCCCGTGGTCGCAATCAGCCCACACTTGTATTTTAATTTTCTGAAGAGTTGATACAGCAGGGTAGTGGTAGTTGTTTTGCCATTGGTACCCGTAACGCCAATCAGTTCCAGTTTTTGGGAAGGATGGTTGTAAAATGCTGAGGCGACCAGACCAAGCAGCTTTCCGGGATCATCTGAGAGGATATAGGTGATGTTTTCTGCCACATGTTCTGGCATATGGCTGGCAATGATGGCTACTGCCCCTTTCTCAATGGCAGTTGGGATGTAGGCGTGCCCATCTACTTGCGTTCCGGGTAGGGCAATGAACAAGTCCCCCGTTTTTATTTTCCTGGAATCCAGTTGCAGGCCAGCAATATCCATATCCGTACTTCCGTGAACGGAGCGGATAAAGGAATCGGGCAATATGTTTTTCAGCTTTTTCAATCCAGTTTCAATTCTATGATCTGTCCTTGTCCGGCAAAAGAACCAGGTGTCAATGATTGTGCACTCACTTTTCCCGCACCTGAGAATCTTGCTTTTAGTCCCACATTTTCCAAAATATATACGGCATCACTGAGTGCCATGCCCGTGACATCGGGTACTTTCTTTTCAGGGGTTTTGTATTCGGCCAGGTTGATCTTGTCATTGGCTGCTTTCGCTTTTACCCAAGTGCTTTTGTCAGGGGAAACCTGCAAATGTGAGCTGGTACCATAGATAGCCATCAACGAGCTCAGGTATTCTTGGTTGGTAGAGCTTACCAAGGGGAGGGTGGCATCCATCTTGTTTTCAAAAGCTGCGGAATAATTGTGCATGGTGGCCGTCCTCGCATATATCTTGTCCGATATTTCCTTGAATACGGGGGCAGAAACCGCTGAACCATAATATACCCCGTTGGAAGGGCTGCTCACTACCACTATGATACTGTAGGCGGGCTTGTTGGCCGGGAAATAACCCACAAAGCTTGATTGATATATCTTTTGGCCTTTTTCGCCATATCCTTTATTGGTATTGGCTATTTGGGCTGTTCCGGTTTTCCCTGCGATTTTGTACAGGTCATTGTTGATGTTTTTTGCGGTGCCGCTTTCTACCACCCCTTCCATGAATTCTTTCACGGTAGCGAGGGTTTTGGGGGTACATACTTGTGGGTTGAGTACCGTAGTGCCAAATTGACGAACAGGTTTACCGACATCATTGATGGAAGTAACAAACAAAGGCTTCACCATCACCCCATTGTTGGCAACGGAATTATAAAGCGTAAGTATTTGCAGAGGCGTCACCTGCAACTCGTATCCGATGCTCATCCAGGGCAGGCTCGTACAGCTCCAGCTTTTGGAATGTGGGTTTTTCACGTAAGGAGCCCCTTCACCGGGAATGGAAACCCCTAATTTTTTTTGTAGGTGCAGGCCATATAGATAATCAGTGAATTCAGCGGGGTTTTCAGAGAAGGCATCGCGTACCAACTTGGAAATGCCGATATTGGATGATACTTCAAAAGCTTCCCGCATGGTGATGGTGCCATGCCCCCCTTCCTTGGAATCGTGCATTTCTTGGTTGCAATAGATCTGTAGGCCATTTCCCGTGGCAACCTTAGTGTCTGGGGTGCATTTTTGTTTATCTAGCAGTGCCATCACCGATGCTAACTTGAAAGTAGATCCCGGTTCTATGGCTTCACCTATGGCATAGTTGTATTCCTCTACATATTTATCCCCTTCTTGGGTGAGGTTGGCAACGGCCAATACCTTTCCGGTAGCCACTTCCATCACTATGGCACATCCGTGGGCTGCTTTGTTTTGAATTAACCCTTTCGATAATGCATTTTCAGTGATGTCCTGGTAGTTGATGTCAAGAGTAGTAATCAGGTCCATACCATCCTTGGGGTCTACTTCATTTTCTTCGTTTACAGGTACCATTCCCCCACTTACTTTTTGCATCAACCTGCGCCCTTTCACACCACGCAACACACTGTCATATCCGCCTTCCAGCCCGGCATTGATACCATCGCGGGTAAAGCCTATTGTCCGGAAGCCAAGCGTCTCAAATGGCATAAAACGTTTGCTTTTTTCTGCCAGCCTTAGCCCCCCAGAATACCTACCCAACCTGAAAATTGGGAACGTGCGCATCACGGCGAGTGAATCATGGGTGAGGTTGCGTTTGATCAAAAAATAGCGGTCATTGTCTTTTCTGGCTTGCAGGAAATCGTTCTTAAACCCCGCTTGCGTGAACTGCCCTTTGAAATAATTGGCCATATACCAAGCCAGTGAATCGAGGTTGTCTTTCAGGATATCATCAGTCAGGCCACCTGCCTGGGTATCCATGTGTACATCATATTTGGGGATGGAGGTGGCTAACAGGCTCCCGTCCGCTGAATAGATATTCCCGCGCATGGGATATATACTGTCCCATTTGGTGGACATGCTATCGGAAAGTTTGGTGAGGCTGGCCCTTTTTACGGTCTGTAGCTTGCCCATTTGCACCAATATCGTCCCAGCAAGGATGGCTATCAGTAAAAATGCGAAATACACCCGCCATAATATGTCTTTCTTGACGTTCATTGCCTATTTTTCTTCCTTGATGAGTTTCATGCGTTGGGGCGGTGTGGTCAATTCTTTTAGTCCCAACGGTGTCGCTTTTAGGGTCACTTGGCTTTGCATGCTCTTGTTGCTCAGCTCTGCATTGCTGGTATAGAAATCCGCTTTTAGTTCTTTCAGTTCCTTGCGCAGTTTGTCCATTTTGCCGAGGGTTTTTTCCCCGTATTGGTGGTTGGCGATATAGATAATGATCCATGCCATGATAAAAAGCACGAAAGGGATCATGCGTGTGGCATTTTCCCTATTGATGTTGAAATCATACTCCTGTATCCTTTTTAGCCGGCTTTTCTTCACTACCGGTTCTTCGGGCACTATGGGTTCTTTCAGTTCGTTCATAGCTTTTCTGCGATCCTCAGTTTTGCGCTGCGGGCCCGTGGGTTCTGTTGTATTTCAGATTCGGAAGGGGCCATGGGCTTCCGGCTGATATGGTTCCATTTTTCTGAAGTCTTGCCATAGATCATGGCCTGGTTGGCGTCCAAAAGGTTTTCCTCGTTCAGGAAGTTTTTCACGATCCTGTCTTCCAGGGAATGATAGGTGATCACCACCAATCTGCCGCCAGGCTTCAGTACCAGGTATGCTTGGCTTAGAAAGCTTTTCAAGGCTTCCAGTTCATCGTTCACTGCGATGCGAAGGGCTTGGAAAATAGGTGCCGCGTATTTTTTGATGTTCTCTTTGCGGGGCATCACGCTTTCCAATATCTTTATCAGCTCATGGGTGGTTTTCAGGGGCTGTATCTTGCGAGTCGTGGCAATGGCGTGGGCGAGGGTACGGGCATTTTTTACTTCGCCATATTGGCTAAAAATATCCTGTAGCCCACGCTCGGAGGTATTGTTCAACAGGTCTGCTGCCGTTTTTGGTATTTGCTTGTCCATACGCATGTCCAGCGGAGCATCATACCTAAAGGAAAACCCACGCTCAGGAGTATCTATCTGATGTGAAGAAATGCCCAGATCAGCCAAAATACCGTCTGCGCCATCAATGCCCAGATAATCTATATAGTTTTTGAGGTGGGCATAATCATGCGGCACCAAGGTAAAGTTCTTGTTGGCCGGTATGTTTGCTTGGGCATCCACGTCCCTGTCAAAGCCTATGAGCTGGCCCTTTGCTGATAATCTTGATAAAATTCCCTGGCTATGCCCGCCCCCTCCAAAAGTAACGTCAATATAAACCCCATCAGGCCTGATGTCCAGTCCTGTCAATGCCTCTTGCAGCATCACGGGGATATGGTATTCAGTTGCCGTCATTGGGATTGGTGTCTTTAGGTTTGCCCATTACTTTTTCGGCCAGTTTAGAGAAATCCTCGGGTTCTTGATTCAGCAGGTTGTTATAGGTTTTGGCATCCCATATCTCTATTTTGTTGGTATGGGTAAAGAGTACAATGTCTTTGTTGATACCCGCATACTCCATCAATGATTTTGGGAGCAACAATCGGGTAGCGCTATCCAAAGAAATTTCGGTAGCACCCCTGAAAAAGTATCGGATAAACTCGCGGTTTTCCTTGATGTAGGGATTGAGCTTGTTGATCTCGTCGCTGATGCTATCCCATTCGTGGCGTGGGTACATGACAAGGCACTTTTCGAAGCCTCGGCTTACAACAAATTGACCATCAGCCTCCTGTGGCACCTGCTTCTTGAGCTGGGCAGGCAGGATGAAGCGGCCTTTGCTGTCAATTGTGCACTCGTACTCTCCAATAAAACGGGTCATGTGGCGGTAATTCAAAGCTAAATTACCACTTTCCCCCACTTAACAACACAAAAAAACACATAATTTTATCCACCGAGGCATGTGGATAAGCTGTGTATATTGCAAAATAAGCCTTTTCAAAGGTAGTAAAATTTAAGAATTTTAGTGGAAAAGAGGGATGTGGAAAAGAGGGTTTCTGGGGGCGGCAGGGTTTCAAGAGTTTGACACCTTCTACAACCACCGTAAAAGCAAAACCCCGAAGACTACTTAAGCCTCCGGGGTTTTAGATAGAATTTCGAATCAATATCTGCTATTCCTTCACCAGCATCAGGCTTTTGGTAGCTATACCATCTGCACTGAAATTGAGAAAGTATATACCAGTCGGTTGTGCATCCAGGTTCAGGGTCGTATTATGCAAGCCAGGGCCTTGGGTTTGTTTGATTACCAAGATTTCTTTTCCGGATATATCGGTCACCTTGATATTTACATTACAGGTTCGGGTCAATTCATATCCCAGTGTTGCGCTCTTGGAAAATGGATTGGGGAAGCTTTTCAATTGGGCAAAGGCTGTATTCTCAACATCTACCCCGCTTGCAGCAGTTACGGTGATAGTCCCAGTCATGCCCATGGAGCAATGGAAAGTGCAGAAATAAGGAAATGAACCAATTGAAGTAAAGGTAAAATCGTAAGTGTCCCCGGTATTTTTGGTACCTGAGTTGAACTTGCCATCTGACGTACAGGTTGTGCCACTCGTAACTGTATGTGTACCTTCAAATGCCCAATGAACCACATCACCCACCTGTACGGTTTGGGTGGCAGGTGAGAATGAGAAATCAGTAGCCGTAACGGTAAATGTTTTGGCTTGCAGCGAGGCGGTAATGCCTAATACTAAAAGAAGTGTAAAGAGTGTTTTCATGAGATCTGTTTAATTTTTGTGAAGGTAAATATAAGATATTCTACGAAGGAGCAAGGAATTTGTTCAGCGTAGATGCTTTTTTAACATAATAGGTTGCACTAATTTTCGCTAAATTCGTTTCTTATACCATGAACCGCTCTGGCCATGCCGACCTTCCGCTACATTATGGCCAAGTACCACCTTGGCTGGCCCAACGTATGAGCAAACTGGGTGGGGCAATCATCGAAGCCATCGTGATGGACTATGGTAAAAGTGAGGCCATTAAGCGGATGAGCGATCCGCTCTGGTTCCAAGCCATGGGCTGTGTGCTGGGTATGGATTGGCATTCATCCGGGATAACCACTTCAGTGATGGGGGCGTTGAAAAAGGCCATCAACCCCATGTCCAAAGATCTAGGCATCTATATCTGTGGGGGCAAGGGAAAGTTTTCTCGTGAAACGCCCAATGAGCTCATGAAAATAGCAGACATCACGGGCATGGATGCCATGAAACTGGTGCGGGCCAGCAAACTCAGTGCAAAAGTGGACAATACCGCGATCCAAGACGGGTTTCAGTTATACCTACATTCATTTATTGTATCCAATGAGGGAGAATGGGCGGTGGTGCAGCAAGGGATGAACGATGCTACGGGGATGGCGAGGCGCTATCATTGGTATTCTGGGCAATTGACCTCGTTTGTTTCTGACCCGCACACGTCAGTGATCGGGCAAAACCAGGGCATGATCCTGAACCTTGTAGACAAAACTGCCGACATTACCCAAAAGGGCATCCTCCAAGTGGCTCAAGAAAGCCCGAAGCGCATGCTTCCCGATATCCGCAAAATATTGATGCCCAAGCACCATGATGTGCGCAAAGAGGATGTGAACCTGAAACGGCTGGGTGCGGTGTTGGCCTTGGCACATGAACGCGAAACCAGCAATTTTGAAGACCTGCTCTTATTGGAAGGTTTGGGCCCCAGGACTTTGCAATCCCTCACTTTGGTGAGCGAAGTAATCCACGGCACCCCTTCCCGGTTTGAAGACCCTGCCCGTTTTTCATTTGCCCATGGTGGCAAAGACGGACATCCTTTCCCTGTGCCCACCAAGGTCTATGACCAAACCATCAGTACCATGCGGCAGGCCATTGACCGGGCCAAAATGGGGTTTGATGATAAAGAAAAGGCCATAAAAAGCCTCCATACCCTGGCCGAAAGAATGGAAAAGGATTTTATTCCCAATGACAATTTCAACCAGTTGATCGAACAGGAACGGGCTGATTCTTACAAGTATGGGGGGCGCACCGTGACCGGATGGGCCAAACCCCCAAAAACTCTTCCCAAAGCAGCACCCGGTAGGCAACTGGACCTGTTCCAAAGCTAAAGAGCTAGGAAAGCGCGACATAAGAAATGCGCCTGGCAGATTTTGGTAACCCACCAGGCGCAAATCAGTGTTTTGCCTACTTCAATGTGCTTTCCACAAAATGGAGCATGGCTTGGTTCAAAAACCGCTTGAAATCCGCACCTTCACTGGCATAGAACCTGTCGTCTTCCACATATAGGTTTGCCAAGCCAGTATAGGCCTCTGCAATTTTATCATCTGGCACGGCGCCGCCCCACCATTTCAAGGTGTTTTCATAGTGGCGTGCGACTTGCTTTTGCACCTGTACATCCGTGGGGTCTAGGGTTATTAACCCATTGATGGCATAGATGATATCTTCGCTTTCTTTTTTAAGCGCGGCAATATCTTCCTTGCTCATTTTACGCAGTTTAGCTTCAGATTTCTCGATGGTTTCTGCACCATATTTATCTATGGCTTCCTTGCGGTATGCCTCGGCTTTCTCCTTGGGAAAACCGGCGTACAATTCATCGTTTGTTAGCATGTGTCGTTCTCCTTTTAATGTTAAAATGGTTTTGTCAATGGTCGTCATCAGTACACCCAGCCTATTCCGGCGATCTTTTATGGCTTGTTTGTGTTTTTTAAGTGCCATAATAAGATCAAAATCAGGATCATCCAGGATGTCATGGATCTCCTGCAACGGGAAATCCAGTTCTTTATAAAAGAGTATCTGCTGCAGGCGTAACAACTCTTTTTCTCCATACAACCTGTATCCCGCCTCGGTGCGGACGGATGGTTTCAGGAGCCCTGTCTGATCATAGTAGTGCAGTGTGCGCACACTTACACCGGCCATTTTCGAGAGTTTTTGTACCGAATAGTGCTTCATGGTTTCCGTTGACTAATTATCGGGGCAAACATACGCTATGACGTAAGGTAAGGGTCATGAAAAATATCAATTATTTTTTAAATGCTTGAAAATTATTGTTTTGTAAGGCTCGTACGAAAAGGATCTAGCATATGAAGAAATCAATAAGTCTTTCCTTTCACTCCAAATTGACTTTCTGTTTGAGGTAGCTTTGTGGCTGCAAATAGAAAGGGTATGAAAAAGAGCTTGATTTTGGGATTGATATTGACTTCATTGGTCGTTTTCGAGATGTGCAAACATAATCCCGATCCTATAAAGGTGTCGCCCAAAGCCCCTACCACCGGGTTAAAGCCCGCCATCAGGGATACCAATATCATTGCCATGGGCTGCAATCCTGATACCGTCTATTTCAGGAATACGATCCTGCCCATTATGGTATCCGGTTGTGCCACTTCTGGCTGCCATGATGCGGCATCCCGCCAGGATGGTCTCAACCTCACCACTTATGCAGGCATCGTACAGGATATCATCCCCGGCAACCCAAATGGCAGCAAACTCTACAAACACATGGTGGGCAGCGGAAAGGTGATGCCACCCTCTGGAGAACTGCCCCAAGCCCAGCTTAACTTGGTGTATACCTGGATCGCCCAAGGTGCCAAAAACAACTTTTGCAATGCTTCCAGCAATAATTGCGACACAATGAACGTATCCTATACAAGTGCTTTGGCTCCCATCGTCAATACCTATTGTAAGGGTTGCCATTCAGCATCCATACCTTCTGGTGGCGTCACACTCGATACTTATTCGGGGCTGGCCACGGTAGCGAACAACGGGCAGCTTGTCATGGCACTCACGGGAAAACTGCCAGCGATGCCCTTGTATTCCCCAGAATTATCCAACTGCAACATCGGTAAGTTCCGCCAATGGATCAGGGAAGGCGCGAAGAACAACTGATCGGCCTCCTTATCTCCTTTCAATCAGTATCTTCTGCGGGTATAACCCTGCTTCGGTTTTGAGGAACAACAGATAGAATCCGGGTGCCATCGTCGAAACATCCATTATGTTTTTGCCGGAGGCTGGATTGTTTATGGTTTGCATGGTCTGGCCCATGGCATTGCAGATATATACCTGCAACAGTTTGATATCCCCGGTCTCAATGATCAGTTTGTCGTTTGCCGGGTTGGGATATACATGCATCTTGGCCTGAACTGAAGAGCCCATATTGTCTATTCCCGATGGTGCTTTCTTCCGCAACACGATAGCGGAATCCCCCAAAGGATCAAGCGATATATCCTGGCCTTTGATGTCTATGGCCTTGTATTCCAATATTTTGGCAAATATCTTGTCACCCTTGGGGTTATAGCTGAAGTGCAAGGTGTCGTCAAGTTTCCAGCTTAGCACCGCCAGTTTTCCTGATCCATTGTACGGCACACCGGATGTCCTCACTGTCGCTATGTCGTTGGCCAGATTGGCCTTATCTGCATGGATAAACTTGATGTTTTTGGCATCGCATAGAAAATCGCAAATGGCCGCCATCCCTTCCGTTCCTGTCGCCATCCCCGGCCCGGCATAACTGGTCCGGCAACCGATTCCGTAGATATTGTTGATGGCTGCGGCAGAGCCTCCTGCATATAAATAGGCTTTCACGCTATCACCCGCATAGAAAGTGTCTTTTTCGAACTTGAAATACAAAGGCGGGTCAGATGCTTTTCCTTTTGCTTCG
>Ga0206962_1042_pt1 | contig 48689 bp, 28 predicted proteins | sample Alteio_BWOrgHeat_27_FD_153241 | JGI IMG/M metagenome (GOLD analysis project Ga0206962, IMG submission 153241) | Enriched cells from forest soil in Barre Woods Harvard Forest LTER site, Petersham, Massachusetts, United States -... | ecosystem: Environmental > Terrestrial > Soil > Temperate forest >...
TTCAGGCACTATCTAAATGCAATTCCAGTAGGCTGCCAGTTTGTTGGCGGATTTGTTGGTGTTAATTCGCAGTCTGTTAATAAGCCATTTTGGTCTACAGGACATCTATAAATATTCCCCGGATTAAAAGCAACCTGATCAATGACATAAGCATATGTTTTTGCATTGACAGTTTTAATGGCAATGTAATAAGGATTCCAAAGGGGAGCACCACTTGAGGGTGTCGCTGTACAACTTGAATTTTGAAAAGAGCCGTCTGCATTCAGAGTACATCTATAAACATTACCCGTCCCGACACTGGCTCCATTATCAGCAACATAGGCATACTGAATTCCGTTCACGGTGTTAAAAGCGATCGAAAAAGGAACCCAGGACGAGGGAGCACCTGATGAGGGCGTGGGAGAACAAGTAGACAAAAAAGTCCCGTTACTTTGCATCTGGCACAGAAACACAATACCACTGGCATCAGCAATATAAGATTGTTGCTCCCCATTCGAATCAGTCGCAAAAGCGATATTGTTTGGTGCATTAACACCTAAACTACTGTACAGAATATATTGCGAAAAATTACCTGTGGAATCGAGAAAAAATTGAAAAACGTTTGCACTATTTGCATCAACTATATACGCATATTGGTTGTCAAATGTCGCAAAACTAATGCCTCGTGGTGACCAACTTCCGAGCCCAGGGGTTGATGACGCTGACAGGCAGTTATAAAAAGAACCATCCCCGTGAATACTACACCAAAAGACACCGCCAAGAGCATCAAGAATATAAGCATATTGGACACCATTCACTGTGGCAAAAGTCATTTGTCCAAAACTTAGAGGCGATGTAGTCTGAGTAGCCTGGGTAAACGAGGACGAAAGAAACCCTTGGCTGTCCACTAAAAATTGATCGATTTCCTCAGAAAATAGATTGGGTGTTACATAAGCAAAAAGCCCTGATACCGAGAAAGCAATAGAACTCGTTAACGGTGTTCTTCCCTGATAATCGATTTGCAAAGTCTGGCTAACAGCAGAACCAATTTGTCCATCCGAAGGATTGATGTTTAGTCCAATATGACAAGTCGATGGCCCCGCAGACAATGTATTGCCACAATCACCAGTCACAGTAGTACGCTGGATACCGTTGGAAATACCCGTGACAGACAAAGGAAGACTTTTGGGTACATTATTATTAACTGTATAAGTCACTATATTTGAAGTGTTGGCAGTGTAAAGAGAAGAAATAGCAGGCGAAGGTCCGGAAAGCACTACCGGGGCTATGGCAAAGGCCGATGAGCAAAACAGCCAAATCATGCCAAAAGCAACCGTTTGTTTCATAAGAAATCCTTATTCTTTAAAGCTGCAAACTAAGCTCTAACAAAAGGCTTTGACTTTGAAATGTAAAATTGGGTATCGCTCCTAAACGAACAGCTCCTGGATCATAAGCGAGAGAACCATGCCTCAAAATGACATAAATAAATTCTAGGCTAGCACTTAATTTATCAGCTGGCCAGTTGTTCCATATAAGGACAGCCGCTCCCGCTAAGGGCGGCATCGAGATAATCCCTGCCAGACTGATTTAGGCGAAAAAAATCACCCGTGTCACCCAAAATGGCCATTAAATGTAAAAGCTCAGACTTGTGAAACCCTGCCTATCTCAAAATTTTCTTTGACAAGGCTGAAACTAATGATTAACGTTTGATCTCTGAATTATATTTATTCAATATAGATGCTGATTAATATGATCAAAACAAACTTAGCTTTGAGCGTCTCTTTACTCTGTTTGTCCTGCACAGCACTTGCTTCAACGTCATGGACGCCGAATTCATTTCAAAATCTCGAAATTTCAGCGGCAGTCGGTCCTAATTGGGCAAAAACATCCAGCACTCACCTTGTCGTTTCGTCTTATGAAACAGACAGTGTCCTGGTCAGTAGTGTCGCCAATCACCCGCTTTGGAAGATTGGCGTGGGGTATCGTTTCTTTGCAGACCAGCTTCAACAAAGAAGCTTCCTCAACGATCTTTTGGTCGAATTAAACCTTTATCAAAGTTCAGAGACAGTGCATGGCAATACATGGCAATATCAGTTGCCACAATTTAATAATTACAGCTTTAGCGCCCCAGTTACCAGCACCCGTTTAATGCTGGATGCCAAACCCGGCCTCTTTACCATGAAGCATGTTTCACTCTACCCCATCTTAGGCCTGGGGGCCTCCTGGAATAATATGGCTTATAACGAAACAGTAACCGGAGCAGCAGTTAGCCCCAACAGCGGATATGCGTTAAAAAGAAGCACAGCGAGTAGTTTTGCCTATGATTTGGGAGCAGGCATCCGTATCGATTTTACCGAACATTTAAGCGCTACCTTAGAATACCTGTATGCGAACTTAGGCAACATCTCCCCTTCTGGGACATCAAAAAACGGCGATCCTATAATGTCTTCACCCACATTTAATGTATGCAATAATAGCCTCCTGCTGGGGATAAACTGGAAATTTTGATCGAGGGTTTACCTGCCCGGTTTTTTAGAACCAAATTCACACAGAGAAATGCGCCCCAGTTGGAATGCTTTCCAGAGGAACCTCCCGGCGCAGGTCAGTGACGCTCGCTCCACTCAAAAATATTGGATGCCTTCAAATGCCACAATCAAACCGTAAATTGCCGGATGAAATCAGCCGGTCGACGATTAAGCGTGACATGGATGCGCTGCAAAAAATGGGGGAGACGCTGGTCGGGATGCCGCAGACGCAGCTGGATAAGATACCCCTGCCAGATGTGCTGATCGATGCGATCACTCTCGCCCGCAGCTTAAAATCACGGGAAGCCAGACGCAGACAATTGCAATTTATAGGTAAGTTGATGCGGGCGACAGAGAGTGAACCCATTAAAGCTGCGATAAAAAACGTGAAATCAGCTGATATGCAGGCAGCTGCGCAATTTCATCAGGCAGAGGAATGGCGCGAACGACTGATCAATGGGGGTGATGAAGCTGTGCAGGAATTTGTGGGGCTCTATGCAGATACGGACAGACAGAAACTGCGGCAGCTGACACGTCAGGCACAGCATAATCGTAAATCGGGCATGAATACAGGAGCGGAAAAAGCGTTATTCAGGTATTTAAGAAACATCATAAGATAAAGATAAGAGGCCGGGGTCCGGACACCCGGGCCTCTTCAGCTCTTTGACCCTGAAATAAGAGCCTTGCAAAGTAACCCACGTTATCAAATAATTGCAGAAACGGGACACGGGCCCAACTCCCGCAGCCCCACCATATTCATCAAAGCCCATGTACGGGCTTTTTTGTTGTCAGGCAGAGAGAAAAAAATGATATTAACTACAAAAGACAAACAGCTTCTTAAAGCAAAAGCACATGGGTTAAAACCGCTGCTGATTATTGGGAGCAATGGTGTGACGAAGAATATCCGAAGTGAGCTTGACCGGATGCTGACGGATTATGAGCTGATTAAAATCCGGATCAATGAATCTGACCGTCAGTCTTAAGAGGGCTTAACCTGATGCGTCTGAGCCGGGTCAGGATCCGGATGGCGCAGATAGTTCGCAATCAGTTCAGGTTCAATATTCTCGTATCGCGCAACAGCGCTGACATACCAGCGCGCTTTTATATTCGAAAAGTCATAACCCATATCAACGTCCTTTTGTGACTCGGCACCTCCAAATGACAGGGGTAATATCGACATGTAGTGATGAATTGCATGATGACTTTTGTTCGAAATAGTGCTTCTTGAATAGGGAAATATTCCAGGTATATATTGATGCCCCCTCATGTTTATCATGATATCCAAAGCAGTAATAATTGAAAACACAGTTGCACTGAGTAAAAAGAAAAGTTTTACCAGGGGTGCGTGAATGGCATGCATAATACCGGATGAATTATTTGCCATCAGACTTGATGGAATTGCGTCATGGTGAAGTCCATGAAAAATGGTAAAATAAAATCTGGAAGTATGATAATTCTCGTGCTCTTTCAAAAACCAGCTCCTGACATCTTCCACCAATATTTTAAAAATATTCACGCCATTCCCGGCGCAGACAGAGGTCAGCAGGAACAACAGCATGGTTAATACCGTACATGCAATCTCCCTGAAATAAGTGGGCGAAGTTAAACGCCAAAAAATTAAGCAGGGGAAAAAAAACGCCACATGCCCCAAAATTCCGGTTATATAGGCATGGATAATATAGTATCGGGGACGAACGTCCTTCATTTGATGCTTCCAGAGCGAGCTCATTAAAAAATCATGTAAAAAATCAGAATGCCTGATATGTGCAATAAGTATGACAGTACGATATAACGTTAAAGATAAAAATTGAAAATAAAACAGATTCATGTATGGAAATGGATGAAACAAATACGTTTCACTTAACCTGGATGCAAACAGAAACTCGAATGCCCGGGCCAGACCATACCCGGCATAAATTGGGAATAATGCCCACAGGGAGGGTATCAGTTGCTTCAGAAAATATACTGGATAATATGCGGATTCTTTGATGATGAGTGAAAAACTGCTTAAATCTATCTTTACTCCATTTTTATATATAAAATACACAAGCATAAATATTAATGCGGCAAATATCATCATATTCTGCCAGTAGGACTGAAGTGCAAAAACGGATATGGCCGCAAAAACAACAAGAGAAAAAGTATATAAAATAAAATCATCAGGACGATACTTCATATATATCTTTCTTTTCTGAGACGAAATATTATTCTGATTCTTTATCATACCCCCTCCGGCCAACGCTCAGAATCTCAACCTCTGTATAGAGATTTTATGTATTCATATAAAGTCTGTGACACCTCTTCTGTCCTGAGTATAGACCATTGACGGAATACTGCTTCGGCCATCCTGAGGCCGGTCAATACGATGCAATTGAAACAACATGAAAAATAAGGATATTTCAGGCCTGCATGGTGCGAAGCAGATGCATTATGGAAAAATTCCAAATGTTTTTCCACTAAATACAGCCCCGGGGCTGCTTGAAATTCTGATTGTTTTTAAAATGTTACAGGTTTTATCTGATAAAAGAACTGCTGCAGGTTCTGGCATATGAACTTCAGACCTGTCAGACGGTGAACCTGACTCCGATCCGCCCGTTTTTAATGCCTGATCCAGTATATTTACCATTGTTGGATGGAGATTATCATCCCTGTTTTTATAAAATTTTTTCAGGGAATGAATCCATTCAGGCAGGCTCACCTTTTGAAGTCCCTCTTTTTGAATAAAATAATCAAATGACTGAGATTTTTCTGGAAACACATGGAATACAGTATTTTTTATTTCACTCAACAGGGACAGACCAACCAAAGTTTCAGCCACCCAGTCCACGCACGCGATATGCTGCCTGATATTTTCAAGCTGATCAAAGTATTTATTAAGAAAATAACAGTTTTTAAAAAGCTGATAAAGCCATTGATCCTCGGCATTCCAGTTTCCATCATTATCTCCAACAAAAAGAGGAAGCCTGTATATTTTAATGGGTATTCCTCTGGCGACAGCCAGAAGAGAAATTTTTTCAGCAACCCATTTACTTGCTGAATAGCCCGAACTGATTTCGTGGTTTTGACTGTCGATTGACGTCTCCTCATCCTGGCCGTTATATGTGCTGAATATGGATATAGCTGACCCATAATGAATCGTTTTTAATGTATGGGTGGTGGCGAGCCTGATAACCTCAATAAGTCCGTCTACATTTGCCTGTTTTACCTGGTAGTAGCCTGAAAAATGATTCATAGCCGTTGCCAGATGATATATGATGTGAACTTCCCTGCAGATTTTTTCATACATTTCACTGGATAATCCAAAATGAGGCATATCCATGTCGGCAACAATAAATTCAAGTCTGTTTAAATATGAATCGTTCCATAGTTTACTTTTAGTCATGGAGTCTTTGACTTTCTTTGCCGCTCCGATCGGATCTTCAGATCTCACCATGCATATTACTGAAGATTCTGTTTTATCCAGAATATTTTTCAAAACGTAGCGCCCTAGGAATCCAGTGGACCCTGTAATCAGAATTTTACCATTTTTCGCAGGACTCATGCCTTTTCCGGTAATTTCCTCCGGCAACACTGCCTCCTGATTTAAATTTACATACTGGATGTTTTTATTTTCAGCGCTTTCAACAGACTCGCATATCTCCCGAATGGTTGGTTTTTGAAAAATATCCCGGATACCAACAGTTTTTAACTGCGGCAATTTATTGATCCTGGCTGTCAATTGAACTGCCAGCAGTGAATTTCCACCTGATTCAAAAAAATTATCCTGAATACCTGCATTCTGCAGACCCAAAACTTCCTCCCAGATTCTGGTTAAATGAATCTCCAGCTCATTTCCTGGGGCCATGTATTTTTCCCTGGAAATATACTCAGGCGCCGGAAGGGCTTTTCGATCCAGTTTACCATTAAGAGTCAGCGGAAATTTTTCCAGAATCACAAATGCCGCAGGAATCATATAATCCGGCAGAATACGCTTCAGATTTTTTTTAAATGCACTGACAGCTTCGTCCTTTGCTTCGGAGTTCCCGTTTAATATCACATAAGCCACCAGTCGCCTGTCATCAGAGCAGTCCTCACGCGCAATAACCACCGCTTCTTTTATCGAAGGGTTCTGAAGCAGATTAAATTCAATTTCTCCGAGTTCAATCCTGAATCCGCGAATCTTGACCTGATGATCAATTCGGCCGATATATTCAATGTTCCCATCCGGCAGCCAGCGACAAAGGTCTCCGGTTTTATAGAGTTTTTTACTGAAATCAACACCCGGAGAATCTGTGATAAATTTTTCAGCAGTGAGTCTGGGGCGATTGAGGTAACCACGGGAAAGGCCTGCTCCACCAATATGCAGTTCTCCGGCCACACCAACCGGAACAACATTCAGATTATTATCCAGAATATAAACCTGAACATTGTTCAGTGGTTTTCCAATTGGGACGTTAAAAGAACTGAACTTATCTTCAAGATTAAAATAAGTCGTATAAACAGTGCCTTCTGTTGGTCCATAAATATTTTCAATATCTGTTTCACCCGAATCAATATACAGACTTCTGATACTTTCCATCAGGCCCGGGCTGACGGCTTCGCCCGCCAAAAATATATATTTTAATCTCCGAAACTGACTGACAATATATTCTGATGGCAGACTTACAATAGACAGCATGGCTGATGGAACAAAATTAATATGAGTAACATTATTTTTTTCAATCGCCATTGCAATTTTTTCTGCATCTTTTTCATCATGGGGTCTCAGAATACTCAGCCGACCCCCGTCAAAGATCCATCCAAACAGTTCCACAACAGATACGTCAAATGTATAATTCGTTTTAAGCAGGAAGGTGTCGCATTCAGCGAGTGGAAATTTTTCCTGCAGGCCAAAAAGAAGATTGACAACTGTCTTATGTTCGATCTGAACACCCTTCGGTATTCCTGTCGAACCCGAAGTATAAATAATATATGACAGATTATCAGGCGAGACACAGGTAACCGGATCAGTGGACTTTTCCAGAGAGAGCTCTTTACCTTCCACATCAAGGAAAATCAAATGAGCACCCGGTTGATCAGGAAGATATTTCTGGAGTGACTTATGAGTCACAAGAACCGGCGAACAGATTTCCTGTAATATGAACGCAAGGCGTTCTTTGGGATACTCCGGATCCAGTGGCACATAAGCTCCCCCCGCTTTTAAGATTCCCAGTATCCCAATCATCAGTTCCAGTGACCGCTCCATGCAAATTGCCACCCGTGTATCCGGTTTCACGCCCTGTTTAATCAGGTAATGCGCCAGTTGATTGGCTTTTTTATTCAACTCGCGGTAACTTAATTTTTTTTCTTCAAACAGTACTGCAATATTATCCGGATTTTTTTTGACCTGATCCTCAAAGAGCTGATGAACGGTTTTGTTTTTGGGATACTCCCTGCCGGTAGCGTTCCAGTCGTATACTATCTGTTTATATTCCGCTGAATTTAGCATGGACAACCGGCCCACCGCCTGATCGGGATTGTCAGACAGAGCACTCAGCAGACACCTCCAATGATTTACCAACCGTTCGATCCTGGCACGGTCAAACAGGGTCGTGGCATATTCAACACTGCAGGCAAGGCCCTCATCTGTTTCTGTACAGCTTAATGTCAGATCAAATTTCGCCACACTGGACCTTATCGGTGCCCTGGTGATCGTCAGCCCTTCCATGCAGAATTCTGATTCACGGTTGTTTTGCAATATCAGCATTACCTGAAAAAGCGGAGAATAACTCAGACTGCGCTCCACTTTCAGATGCTCCACCAAATGCTCAAAAGGCACATCCTGATGCTCGTAAGCAGACAGGGTCATTTCCCGGACGTGCCTTAGCAATGTCCTGAACGAGGACTGACCATCCACCTGGGTTCGCAGCACAAGCGTATTTACAAAAAAACCAATCAAACTCTCAGTCGCCTCATGACGGCGTCCGGCGATGGGAGAGCCCACCACAATGTCAGACTGACCGGTATAACGGTAAAGTAAGAGATCAAAAGCTGCCAGCAGCACCATAAAAAGGCTTGCGTGTTCACGCTCTGCAAGCTGGGTAAGTTTTTCACTCAATTGTTTTTCTAGGACAAAATCAACATGATCGCCCAAAAGACTGCGTACCGCGGGTCGCGGGCGGTCTGTTGGTAACGTAAGAACAGCCGGGATATCCGCCAGCTGGTGGCTCCAATAAGCCAGTTGACGGGTCAACAATGCACCCCCTTCCAGAAGACATGCACGCTGCCACACACTGTAGTCGGCATATTGCACAGCCAGCGGCGTCCATGCGGGCGCATGCCCTGCTCTGAAGGCCTTATAAGCTTCACTGAGCTCACGCAGCAGGATACCAATTGACCAGCCGTCACTAATGATATGATGCATGCTGATCCAGAGCACGGCCTCTGTTTCACTAAGACCGATCAGGCCCACCCGAAGCAGCGGGCCCACCGCAAGATCAAAGGAGGCTTCGATTTTCTCCTGCAACAGGTTTTGTATTTTTTCAGGTTCTGCATTCTTCAGATCCACTTCGATCAATGGTCTGTCCTCTGCCGGCTCAATATGCTGCCACACCCTCTCATCAGTGGAGACGAAATGGGTGCGCAGGACTTCATGTCGTGCAATAAGTGCATTTATAGCTTTTTTAAGCGCCTGTCTGTCTAGGAGTCCCTGCAGGCGAACAGCGCCTGCAACGTTGTATTCCGCTGTGTCAGGTGTCAGTTGATCAAGGAACCAGAGACGCTGCTGGGCGAAGGACAGTGGAATTGGCACGTCGCGAGGGACGGGAATAATGGCAGGTAACTGCGATTTTTGTGCCTCCTGCACCTGTTGCGCCAATTCAGCAATAGTTGGAGATTCGAAGATCGCCCGAATGGGCAGCTCAACTCCAGACACCGTGCGCAGGCGCGAGATAACCTGGGTGGCCAACAGTGAATGACCGCCGCTTTCAAAGAAATTGTCTGTGACGCCGGGCGACTCAAGGTTTAGCACATCGCGCCAGATGTCTGCGAGCCCCTGTTCAGTGGCGTTGCGTGGCAGAATTTTCTCAGAGTGCGCCTGATATTCCGGTGCTGGCAGAGCCTTTCGGTCCAGCTTCCCATTGGGAGTAAGCGGAAATTTTTCCAGTCGCACAAAAGCGGCGGGCACCATGTAACCGGGTATCGTACGTTTCAGTTCATTTTTTAATACACTAATAATGTCATTTGAAACAATCCCATCATTCAATACCACATAGGCCACCAGTCTTTTATCACCGGAAGAATCTTCACGCACAGACACCAGCGCCTCTTTTACTCCGGGAATTTTGAGCAGGTGAGATTCAATTTCACCCGGTTCAATTCTAAATCCGCGAATTTTGACCTGACAGTCAATACGGCCGATATATTCGATGTTTCCATCAGGCAGCCAGCGGCAAAGATCGCCTGTTTTATACAGTCTTGCCAGAGGGTCAGAACTAAAGGGATCTTTGATGAATTTTTCGGCGGTGAGACCGGGTTGATTTAAGTAACCGTCCGCGAGTCCATCCCCACCCGCATGCAGCTCGCCTGTGACACCCACAGGCACAGCCTGCAGATTATCATCAAGAATATATATCTTTGTATTCGAAACAGGCCGGCCAACCGGAATGGATTCCAGACAGGAATTTTTACTGATTTTATAACATGCAGTAAATGTAGTATTTTCTGTCGGGCCATACCCATTTATTAATTCAGGATTTTCGCTGTCTCCAGCAAATTTATTCACAAAATCTGCGGTCAGCGCTTCGCCTCCGATCAATAACAATCTTAATGATCTGAAAATTTTTGGATTCTGCTGAAACAACTGATTGAATAATCCCGATGTCAGCCACATAACAGTAACCCGGTTTTTTTTGATATTTTTTTCAAATGTTACAGCAGAAAGAATATCTTCTTTTTTAAATATAGATACCGAAGCACCGTTCAATAATGCAGGCCATATTTCAAATGTCATCGCATCAAAACCAATACTGGAAGCCTGCCCAAAGACATCGGATTGTGAAATGGATATGAAATTCTGGTTAAGGCAGAGACGACTGACGGCACGATGTGGCACTGATACTCCTTTCGGCACTCCGGTGGAACCTGAGGTATAAATAACATACGCAGGATTCGAAGAGGCGATTTCGGATTTTATATTTTTACAGGGCTGCGCCGCCGGCATGTCATCTATTTTGTCAAAAAATATCTTGCAGCCTGAGTAAAAAGAAAACCTTAAACAGTGCACTGAACTGGAAATTAATACTGGCGTCTGAAGATCATCCAATATCAGCTGGATTCTGGCATCAGGATAATCAACATCCACCGGAACATACGCCGCACCTGCTTTTAAAATCCCCAGCAATACAATGATCAATTCCGGCGACCGTTCCATGCAGACTGCAATCAGTGCCGCCGGTTTCACGCCCTGTTTAATCAGATAATGCGCCAGTTGGCTGGCCTTTTCATTCAGCTCACGGTAACTTAGTTTTTTATCTCCGGACACTGCCGCTGTATTGTCCGGCGTTTTTTCCGCCTGCTCTTCAAAAAGCTGATGAATGGTTTTGTCTCTGGGGTAGTCCGTGTCGGTGGCATTCCATTCAGTTAAGATCCTGTGAGACTCCATTCCGGTCAGCATGGAAAGATTAATGCTCATTTGCTCCGGATTTTCAATGGCCGCTTCCAGCAGTCTGTGATAGTGATCCAGCAATGACGTTAATGCATCGGCAGAATATACATTCTCATCATATTTCAGACCAAGATACAGATGGCCGTCTGTCTCTGAACCGGTCACTGTCAGCGAAAAATTCGTCTGCTCCTCGCTTCGGATATCAACCATTTTTACAGGCATGTCATCCATGCCAAAACGATCCACGGGATAATTTTCATACACAAAGAGGTGGCCACACAAAGGCGCACCACCATTCAGTTCGCTGAGATTCTGAATTTCCCAGAGCGCCGTTTGTTCATATTGTCTTGAGGACACGAGCTGCTCCTGCAGTTGCTGCAGAAAGTCCAGAACCGTCTGTTTTTTTTCAGTTCGAATTCTTACCGGGAGCGTATTAATAAAAAGACCCACTTCACTTTCAATGTCTGAAATTTCTGCGGGACGACCGGATACCGTTGAACCAAAAATAATATCGTGACTGCTGTTATAGCGGCTGACCAGGAGACCCCAGATACCCTGCATCAGAGTGCTCAGGGTAAGATTATAGCGTCTGACAAAAACCCGTGCTTTTTGGGTCAGTTCATCAGAGAAATGCCGTTCTTTTTTGCCATAAACAGGAGGCGCTGTGCAGGCTGCCGGTTTTTCGATGCCGAGACGGGTCGGTGTATCAAATCCCCCGAGCAGGGTCCGCCAGTAATGATTCGCTGCTTCTTTATTCTGCTTAATGAGCCAGGCCATATAATTTTGATAAACATACTGAGGAACGGAGGGCAGCTCTCTGTGCTGCAATAAGGTCGTGTAATTTTGCAACAACTGTTTCAGGACGATCGGCATACTCCAACCATCCAGCAGAATATGATGATGGCTCCAAAGACACAGATGCGTGTTATCTGACATCTGAAGAAGTGTCACCCGCATCAGGGGCGCTTTTGTAAAATCATACCGTTCATTTCGATCCTGCTTTAACAGCGCTTCAGTTTTTGCTTTTTGCTCTGCGTGAGTGAAAGAACGCCAGTCATAAAAAGCCCACGGCAATTGAATTTTTTTCAGTACCTGTTGCAAGGGCCGGCCAGGGCTTTCCCAGACAAAACGGGTTCGCAGCATACTGTATTGCTGCAGCAGCCCTTCCCAGGCCTGTTTGAATAAATTATGCTTCAGGTCACCCTCGAGTGTTACCAGCAGCTGGTTGACATAAACGCCTGCCTCGCGGTCATACAGGGTATGGAAGAGCATACCCTGCTGCATCGGGGTCTGTGGATAAATAGTCTGGGTATTCCGATCCGTCAGGACATTCACCGTTTCCTGAGTCAGGGCTACCAGCGGGAAATCCGAGGGTGTGAATCCGAAATGCTCTCCCTCCACACAGTAGCGAATAAGTTCGCGAAGTTTTTCCCGGTAAAGCTCCGCTAATTTATAAATAGTTTTCTTGTAATGAATATTACGGCTGTAACCAAAGGTCAGCGACAAAATATCACCGACAATGGCACCATTAATGTCAATGAGATCTGTTCGATTGTTTCCCAGTCCGACCGACTGTCCAATGGGACCATCGCTCATCTCAAACAGACCGGTCTCTGAAAGGCCTGCATCAATTTGTCCGAGGTAATTAAACGTAATCTGTGCCGAATCCCGTTTAGCCAGAGCCCTGCCAATAGAGTCATCCGGACTCAGGTAGCGCAGTACACCATAACCAATTCCTTTCCGGGGAATGGATCGATACTGTTCTTTGACGTGCATGATGAGCTCACCCATAGAAGGGCTGCCACCTGGAAAATTCAGATAAACAGGAAACAGTGCAGTGAACCAGCCGACTGTCCGACTGATATTTACGGTATCAAAAAATTCTTCACGCCCATGCCCTTCGAGATGCAGGGTCAGCTGCGACTCGCCTGTCCAGGCCCTGCAGGATAAAAGCAGGGCTGTCAGGAGAATCTCATTGATTTCGGTATGATAAGCGTAAGGCACCTCGCTCAGAAGCAACTTTGTTTCCCGGGCGCTCAGATGAACAGTGATGTGATCAGCATCGGCAATTGTATTAACACCTCTGCCATCCACTGGGAGCGATGGCGTAACAGGCAGTGCCAGCCAATAGGCCTGTTCAGCGTGGAGGGTCTCAGAACGGGAAAATGATTCAAGCTGCAGTGCCCAGTCTTTAAATGAACTGATTTCCTGGTGCACCGTCACCTTTTTATGATGAATAATCCGCTGGTAAATATCTGAAATTTCCTCAAGCAAAAAACGCCAGGAAACGCCGTCAATTACCAGATGATGAATGGAAATAAATAAGCGCTCACACTGGTCTAGGAAACCCGTCACAAAGGCTATCCTGTAGAGCGGTCCATTCACGATATCGATTGATGCCTGGAGCGCTGTCAGCGCGGATTCACTGGCATACTTATCCCCTGCATCAATCACATCTTTCTCAAACAAAACAGTAAAAGATGAATCCGTATAAAACTGACGCCAGACACTGCCCTCTTTTTTATACCGCATAAAAAGGCCAGGGTGCGCTTTCCAGACCCGGCCTATCGCCTGAATGAGTGCATTACGGTCAAAGTTTGGAGAAAGTTTCAGCAATACCGCCTGATTCCAGTGTGAGGGCTGAGGGTTATCCTGATCAAAAAAATAATACTGAATGGGAGTGAGGGGGACATCGCCTGAAATTTGTCTGGGCAGTACGCTGTGAGTAATGTCGCTGACAGCTGCAGCCTGCTCTGCAATTGTTGAAAATCTGAAAATATCACGGGCTTTCAGATGCAGGCCCTCTTTATTGGCACGGGAGATAATTTGAATGCTTAAAATTGAATCCCCACCCACCTCAAAAAAATTGTCAAAGACACCAACAGTCTCCAGTTTCAGAACTTTTTTCCAGATATCTGCAAGGATGTGCTCAGCCTCGCTGCGCGGCGCCTGATAATTGCGGCTCATCTGATATTCCGGCGCAGGCAGGGCACCACGGTCCAGTTTACCATTTATAGTCAGGGGCAGGGCTTCAAGCAACACAAAGGCATGGGGCATCATGTAATCTGGCAGCAGGATTTTTAAATGATCTCTGAGCGCTGTAATGTACTCATCAGGGGAGCCCGAACGCGTTTCCTTCAGCACCACATAGGCCACCAGACGCTTATCATTGGGCGTGTCCCCGCGGGCGAGCACCACAGTCTCTTTTACAGAAGGGTGTTTCAGCAGATTTGATTCAATCTCACCGGGCTCAATACGGAAACCGCGAATCTTGACCTGCTGATCAATGCGGCCGATGTACTCAATGTTGCCATCAGGCAACCAGCGACAGAGATCGCCGGTTTTGTAGAGAAGGGAAGCCCGGTCATCACTGAAGCGGTTTGTTATAAATTTTTCAGATGTCAGTTCCGGACGATTGATATAACCACAGGAGACCTGATCACCGCCTGCATGCAATTCACCGATAACACCGACTGGAACCGGATTCAGGTGTGAATCCAGAATGTAGAGTTTTGTATTGGCGACTGGTCTGCCAATAGGTGGAAACTGCATTATTTTGGATGACTCATAATAACTGATGCATACTGTTGTTTCTGTGGGACCGTAGGAATTATAAACTTTATACGGCAACACACCGGAATATTTCAGGCGGTCTCCGCCCACAAGGAGTCTTTTCAGTGATCGATTTTTTGTTTTTGAAAATAATTCAAAAATTGGGGCTGGCAGAGAACACAGTGAAATATTATTGTCATTTAAATAATTATTCAAAAGATCCACATCCCGTTTAACATGCTCAGGAACAATATACACAGAAGCGCCGCTTAAGAGGGGGGGGATAATTTCTGATATTGATGCATCAAATCCGATGCTCAGATATTGACCGCATCGATCCTCACTGTTGATCTGAAAATCTGTGCGCATCCATGAAACCAGATTCGACAGCTGTCGATGAGAAACCGGTACCCCCTTGGGCTGTCCCGTACTTCCAGAGGTATAAATCACATAGGCATAACTTTTTGCAGATGTATCTAGGCGAGGGTTGTTTTTTCTCTGCTTTAATATGCCGGCCCTAGCTGAATCCATATTAATTTTCTGCAGAAACCCGGTCTCACTGAAATTAATTTCAGACAATTCTGTGGTAATTAAAAAAGGCACCTGACAGTCAATCAGAATGAATTGCAGACGCTCGGGGGGATCTCCTGGATCCAGCGGCACAAAAGCCGCACCGGCTTTCAAAATCCCCAGTAATCCAACAATCAGTTCCAGTGACCGTTCGGCACAAATCGCGGCCAGCGCGCCAGGTTTCAGGCCCTGTTTAATCAGGTAGTGCGCCAATTGATTGGCTTTTTCATTCAACATACAGTAACTCAGCTCTTTTCCCTCAAAAACCACCGCGGTATTACCCGGTGTTTTTTTGACCTGATCTTCAAAGAGCCGGTGAATGGTTGTAACGCTGGGGTAGTCTCTTTCAGTGGAATTCCAGTCAACAAGAATTTTTCTCTTCTCATCCACTGTGAGAATTTCTGTCTGTGACACAGGCTGAGATGGATTTTTTATAATATTTTCAAGAATAGTCAGAAAGTTTTCTGACATTTGACTGATGGTTTTTCTCTCAAATATATCCGTGGAATACTGGAAATGACAGCTCAACCCATGCGAATTTTCTTCACAGTCAAGCGACAGATCAAACACAGACATTATTCGAAGAGGAGTGACACTGGTTTTCATACCTTCAAATTCAATCAGTCTGGATCTGTAATTTTGAAGTGAAAACATGACCTGAATCAGTGAAGATACACCGCTGCTTCTGGGTATATGAAGGCCGCTTAATATTTCATTCAGATTGACATTCTGGTGATGAAGTGCATCGAGAACCATGTTTTTTATCATGACAATATAATCCTGAAATGGTTGATCAGGATCAATGTCAAAACCCAGAGGCAGAGTATCAACAAAATAGCCTATCAGATTCTGACGTTCCGGTGCACGACGATCCGCAGCAGCGGTTCCGATAATGAGCTGTCTCTGATTACAGTAACGACTCAGCAACAGTGAGAATGCACTTAACAATACCATGTATAATGAAACACCTCTTTTGCGGGCCAGACGTTTCAGAGCATTCTGGGTGTGATAAGGCAGGGTAAGGTGAACAGCGTCACCAGAGTAAGTGCTGAATACAGGCCGTTTCCTGTCCAGTGGTAAATCAATCTGAGCAGGTATATCCTTCAGCTTCTGACACCAGTAGCCTGCATTTTTCAGTTTTAGTGCCCTGCTTTCAGCAGAACGGTCTTCTTTGCAGAAATTTTCATAATGATAACGGAGTGGCGGGAGTGCCGGAGGAGTACCATTTACTTCCGCATTATAAAGAAGACTCAGTTCTTCACAAAAAACAGTGGATGACCAGCCATCTGCAACAATGTGATGCGTCAAAACCACGGCGTGATACGTATCAGAATCGGCCTGAATCACAAGAATTTTCAACAGATCTCCACGGGTCAGGTCAAACACCTGATGCGTAAAATTTTTAATGAGACCATCAGTCTCATCCCGGGAGGATGACTGAATAATTTCGGGTCTGATAATGATATCATTCCGGATGATCTGACTGGCCCCGTCGAATCCCTGATGAAAGCTGGACCTTAAAGCAGTCTGGCGGGCAATCAACGCATTGAGTGCATGATTAAATACATCCAGATTCAAATTACCCTTAAAATCAATCTGCAGCGCAAGATTGTAAAAATTGCTCCTGTTATTTACCAGATCAATGTTAAACAGACGTTCCTGGCCGTCAGAAAGAGGAAATTCCCCGGTTATGCGGTCTTCAACTCCGTCTCCTGAAAGACTCCCGGCTCCTCTGGCCGGAAGTATTTCAAGGGTATCAATATAGGACGCCAGTATTTTTGGCGTTAATTTTTCAAAAATTATTCCAGGGCTGACACTCACCCTGCAGGAGGATTCAAGATAACCGGCCAGCTGTGCGGCTGAGAGAGAATCCCCGCCAAGCTCCAGAAAATTATCCAGGCAACCCACTTCATGGCCAAAATATTGGCTCAGATAACCGCATATCAACCGTTCGGTTTCGGTGACGGGTGAAACAATTTTCTTATGCACTGAATTAAAGGACTGATCTGTTGTTTTTGATTCGTAGAGTATATTCAGCTTTCCCTCAAGCAAAAATTTACGCGTATCTTTTCTGCGAACCTTGCCACTTGTAGTTTTAGGCAGCGTCTTCGGGGGAATCATTACAACCCGGTAAACTGATACTTCATCATTTATACTCACATGAAACCGGACAGAATCTGCAATGTCAGGACCATCTTCTGCAATATTACTGCTGTTAATTTCAAGCACCAAAACCAGATGCTCTTCGTCATTCTCTGTGACTGAAAAAGCCGCACATTGATCCTGACGGATCAGCCTGTGTGAGTGACTGACGGTCAGCTCAATGTCCTGAGGATAGTGATTCACACCGTGAATAATAATCAGATCTTTAAGGCGGCCGGTAATGTAAAGCCTGCCGTCAGCATCTAAAAAGCCAAGATCACCGGTTCTAAGAAAGGCACTGCCGTCTTCGTCTTTCGGATGAAAATCAAATGTTTCAAGTGTGGCAGCCGGCTGTTGCCAGTAACCTTTGGTTACACTTTTACTCTGAAAACAAACCTCACCGGTTTCGCCCGGGACGCAAATGTGTCCATCATCCACTGAAACGATGATCATCCTGTCTGCCGGAATACCCGAACTGACAAGTTCCCTGCATGCGTTTTTTTTGATCCATTCTGAATTTGAGTGACAACCGGAGGCATTCCACGCGTATGGCCACTCATAATCAATGTCGCCTCTGCCATACCATAGCATGGATAAAATGCAGTGTCTTTGAACCCACAGTTTTTAAAGGTTTCTGAAAATTTTTTCAGTGTGGAAGCCCGGATGGGTTCTGCACCATTAAAGGCAACTGACCAGCGTGACAGGTCCAGATGGGGGAAAAGCTTCGAATCGATTTTTTGTACGCAAAGATCAAAGGAAAAATTTGGCCCGCCACTGATCACAGATTTCCTGATTGAACTGATGGTTTCCAGCCAGATAAATGGATTTTTTAAAAAATCAACCGGACTCATTAAATAGGCTGTCACACCGGAATACAAAGGCTGCAATATGCAGCCGATCAACCCCATATCGTGATAAGCCGGCAGCCAGCTGACGATGACATCGTCTGAAGTAATGGAAAAACTTTTTTTAATTAAATACAGATTATGCAGCAGATTGGCATGGCTGACCATCACGCCTTTTGGAGTTCCGGTGGAACCTGAAGTGTACTGTATAAATGCCAGAGTTTCGCCGGTGATTTCCCGTGTAAGACCGCGGGTGCAAAGTTCCGGACCGGATGAGTCAGAGGTTATCCATATCAGTTTATTCATATCCCAGCCGGATAAATCCACAGCTTTGGTCATAAATTTACTGATCATCAGTTTTGCGACCGGTATTTTATGCAGCCACCTGACCCATCTGAGTTTTCTGAACTTCTGAATGATGTCATCCGTTGAAAGTAAAGCACGCGGCTCAGCGTTAATAATAATTTTTTGGAGTTTTTCCACGAGACCTGCATTGCCCGGCGGATAAACCAGAACGGCGACCATTCCTGCATACAAACATCCAAAAAATGCACTGATTAAATCAAGCCCGGGCGCATATATCAGGATCACTCTGTCTCCTGGAATCAATCCATGAGAAGATAATTTTTCAGCAATGGCGCGAGATTTATCATGAAGTTCTTTATAGGTAATAACATCGGCATATCTGCCGGATTCACTGTGACCTGTAAAACGATAAGCGATTGAATTGCCACTGAAAGAAGCGCGATAATCCAGCAGTTCCACCAGAGTTTTCCATTCAAATTCACCGCTTTTGTCCGGCATTAAGCCCCCATCCCACGCCTCAACAAAACCTGTTTATTTAACTGAATTTTTTAATTATTTTATCTTTACCCTACAGTAGTATAGTATCATTTTATGATTTAATGAGATCTGGATGATGATTGTTATAAGGATATTAAATCAATGAAAAAAATGTTTATTTTTAAAGAAATTCTCAAATGGTCGTTGATTGTATTATGTATCTTATCAGCCGGGTTGATTGGTTATAGTTATTTGTCTGCTTACAATAAAATAACAGGAAAAATGACACTCTCCAGCCCCTATGGACTGGTCATTATCGACCGGGACACAAAAGGCATCCCCCTTATAAAAGCGCTGTCAAATGACCTTGGAGCCTTCTATGCACTGGGATTTGCCACAGCTCAGGACCGGTACTGGCAACTGGAATTTCAGCGTCACGTGGCAGGCGGGACTCTGAGTGAATTATTTGGTGAAGTCACAGTTTCAGCAGACAAATATTTTCGGAATCTTGGCCTGCATCAGGCGGCCGGGGATTCTCTTCCCTTTTTATCAAAAAAAACCAGAGATGCTGTTCATGCCTATACTCTTGGCATCAATGCGTTTTTGAAGTCAGGACGTCTGCCTTTACAATTTAAAATTTTGCATTATACGCCACAGACGTGGAAAGACACTGATATCCTTGATGAGCAGAAATTGCTGTCGTCCGGCATGATCAATGATTACAAAATGCAATGGGAAAATCTGAATCTGCTGCTGCGTATGAACATGAATGATCTTCGGGAATTAAGAGATTTTTATCCTGCAGATGCCGTCACCACACTGACAACCCGGGATTTAAAAGACGCGTACCTGCCAGCAGAAAAAAATATAACTTTACAGGCCAGTATACCGTCGCAATTTGTTGTGACCCCGCCTTTAAAATATGAGCATCAGGACTGGGCTGCAACAAACAGACAACAATACCCTTTGCACAGATCAGAGACGATATCCTCCACAGATTTCACAGGACCCGTGTCAGGTGAGACTGGGAATGGTTCGAATGCGTGGGCAGTGGATGGATCCGTCACTGAATCCGGACGTCCCCTCCTTGCCAGCGACCCCCATCTGGGCCTGAATATGCCGGGCACATGGTATCTCGCGCATCTGCAGGGTCCTTCTCTGAATGTTCAGGGTGCAACCTATCCCGGAATACCCTTTGTTTTAATTGGACATGATGCCAATATTGCATGGGGTATAACAGTGGCCGATGTGGAAACGGCCACTTTATATTTACTTCCACCGCATGTTAAATTAACAACAACCACAGAGCGCATTAAAGTCAGAAACAAACCTGATTTTTTATATACCGTCAGATATTCTGACATCGGTCCTGTAATTAACGATCAACTGGGCCTAAAAACGGATGCACAGCAGACTGTTGCCCTGGGCTGTCCTGTCTTCAGTCATCAAGATACAACCCTGGATGCATTTTATGGATTAAACTATGCCGCCAACTGGCGTGATTTTCGCAAAGCGATGTCTCGCGTCGTTTCACCCGCACTGAATATTATATATGCCGATACTGCCGGTAATATTGGTTATCAACTCACAGGTGAAATACCGCTGCGCATCAGGACATCTGATTCAAACCTGCCTGCGGTTCCTGAGTGGTATAATGCATCCCTGAACAAAAAAAATAACATTCCATTTAATTCCCTGCCTTTTATTTTAAATCCAAAAAACCATTATATTATTTCAGCCAACAACAAAATTGTTGATGATAATTATCCTTATATTTTAGTCCGGGAAAATGGAGTTGGCCCTTTTCGCGCTGAAAGAATTCGACAGCTATTGACTGAGAAAACAGCGGATCACAAACTGGGCATGTCTGACATGACAGCAATTCAAAATGATACCTTTAGTCTGATATGGATCTCTCTAAAACCTCTTTTACTCTCTGCACATTTTAATGATCATAATGCAACCCATGGCAAATCACTGTTACTTCAGTGGAACGGACACATGGACATGCAAAGCACAGGAGCCACGGTGTTTGCTTATTGGTTACGGGAACTGGTATTGACACTCCGTCTTCCATGGGAGATGAATGAATGGGGCATGGAATATGTTTCTCTTGTTCATCAGCTTAAAGATGGAGGAATTCTATGTCATACCTCAGCCGCCTGTCAGATGGTAATTGGCACGACACTGTCCAAAGCTATGGAAAAACTGAACCAGGAGCTCGGATCTGATCCAGATAAATGGCAATGGGGACGTATTCATACTGCAAAATTCATCGAGCTGGGTGTGGGCCACATCCCAATACTGGGGAAAATATGGAATCGCTCCATCAGCAGTCCCGGCGGTATCGATACAGTCAATTTAGGTCAGCGTGCCAACGTAGACTTTGTTCAGGACTGGGGACCCTCATATCGACAGGTGATTGACCTTGGCAACCTTCCCAACAGCCAATACATTATTCCAACGGGACAAAGCGACAATCCTTTCAGCAGAAATTTTGCAGACATGATGAACTTATGGCGAAATGGAAAATATATCAGGTTCGCCACGGCGCCCCCTGGGTTCTGACGTAAGTCAATGACATTTGAGAGAAAATGCGCACCGCTTGGAATAGACACGTATGATCAGTTTAAAGTGTCACCATTTTCAGAAAGGAACCATCTTTTGACTGCAGTCATTTTTGCAACAGAATCAACAAACCCGACATCTAAAAAATACCGGGTTTGTTGGATTGTTTTAACTGACAATTTCTTTTGCCCACCAAGTATGACTTTGGGATACCCAATTTTTTGTTCGCCAATTAGAAATTAATTTTTCCAGATTGTCATTATCGATATTGGGTTTAAGCTTAACCATCGCATCCCAGTCCCCCTGAGTGCTCCATACTTCATCCACTTCAGGTGATTTTTTAATCTGCGACCAGTCCCAGTTATTGTTTAATTTAAGAGAAACATGTGCAATCCAGTTCATATTCTAATCTCCAGTTAATTAAAAAAAATAAATTAAATTTAATTTGAGTAAATTATACATTAGCATAAAAATACGGAGCGTTAAGCCCAAACCGGTAATATTTTACATTGAAAACTACAACAGTATGATTTTTAAAAATATTTGATCGATTCGTAAGCTTCCCCATCTGAAACACATTCCATAAGTAGAGTTTTCTGACAAAATACAAACACCATCGTTAAGCAGATAATACATAAATATTTTAAGAATATTAATGAAATCTAGGAGAAAAATAAAATACTGCCGGACAATGAGCCTCCAAGTTCACCCCATTCACAATCTTATTTTTAAAGTAGAAACAGTGCCAAACTTCCAGTAACCGGATCTTTGGCACTGTTTGTACCAAAGGTGCTGCGACGCAGTGAGAAGGGCCTTTTCTTTTGTTTTCCTCAGTTGGCACCGTATTTTTCAGACTTTCGGCCTGGGTTCGATATCTTCATCGTCTTCGGTTTGAGCCTTTTGAAAGGAGTCAAGCAGCGAAGTCAGAAGATGGCCTGTCTCACCGTTTTCTATGACACGATCACAGACTCGAATGTTTCGCAAAAGAATCTTATGATAATCTTCTTCTGACATGCTGAATTGGTCATGGTGCGGCGGCAGAGGAATATGAAGCATCTCTTCGTAAATTTCTTTCATCTTAATAATGTCTTCCATTGTTAACCCAATATCTTCGAAATTGTTATTTATTTTTTTAATATTTTTTAAGCTAATTTCAATTTGATTTTCCAGTGTAGTAATCGTTATGTAACCATCAACATCGATGGCAATAAATCCTTTCCTGTCGTAACCCCAGTTTGATGAATGAAGATCAGCCACGAATGTCGATGCCACCAACAACCTTGCCAACCCATCAGGCCCCAGTGCTTCATGAAGATTGAGATTGTTCCTGGAAAAAGTATATTTAAATATGTCAAAAAAACCCATGTCATTTAATTGTTGCTTATCCAGATAATTAGGATCTTTTAGATCATTTATTTTTAATGACCCAATGTATAGCACATAACTGTCAGTATCATATGGACTATAATGTGAGTGTCCTCGCTTTTTTTTGCCGAAAAAAAGTGTTTCTGGAACACGAATGCCAATATTTCGAAAGAATTCCCGATTGTATTCTTCATAGATTCTTATATCACTCTTGCTCTCTGGATCCGCGTAACGAATGTTGCCCGGATCCACTTTTTTGAGATACCAGGTAATGTCGTTTGTTGTGCTACAGATCATTCCCTCACTGACGCCCTTCATTTTGGGCTTACACGTAAGTTCATCAAGAGACGCAATACCCTGGCTGTGCATTTGAAATGCGGGCTTAAAACCGTCATTTGCCCACGGAAATTCAGCATCAGGGCCACAAGTTTGCAAATGATCATACATTTGGAAAAGTTCGTTGCTATTGCACTGACTGTTCACTGGCATTGCCATGGCACCTTGCATCAGGGAAGCCATGGCAAGCAGGCCCAAAGTGAACCACCCCAACCGCAACTGTCGCCTGAAAACAATGCCTTCCAACATTGTTTCATTCTTTTCTTCCGCGCGTTTGTTTTCCTCCAACCTCTCATATGGGGCAAGGAGTTCGCTGATTTTTCTTTCTGCATGCAAAGTAACCCGGCTTTGGCCAAAAATTCCCGTAAGCGTAATCGCATCTTTATCCAGATGATTGTTTAGACACGTTATCCACTCCCAGTACAAAGCACTGTGCTGGTTCGGTTCTGTGAAAGCGTAGGTCCATGCAAAATCTGAATCCCCTAAGACCTGGCCCAAGCAGTTAATTTCTTTTGGGTTAAGATTCTTCTGACCAGCGTCCAACTGAATCATCAGCTGTAAAAGGATGATTTTACTTAAAATATTTTTCTCATTCGAATCATCGTTCCCACCTGCACTGTGCATAGAATTTGCCTTCTCTGTCCTATATTTGTATTATAGGCAATATTTGGCAGAAGTTAGGGTCAACTTTTCTTTCAACATGATTGAGGGTGGACAAACAGAAATTATCAAATAGAACAACCGTATATGAAGATGCTACACAGGAAAATCCAAATCGTTCGTCGAAACAGATAAGAAATTGGATGCGTGTTGAAAAGGTGTATTTAAATACTAAACGCACAAACAAAAAAATTGTATAAAGAAATAATTGATCAATTATATTTTATTGTATATAAAATTATCAATTCTTGTTTTCTGTTATTAAATGGCAAGTGTTTCAATGGGTTTTCTGCAAGCATTAAGATCTTGACTTAACTACAGAAAACAGGAAAATCATTTTCCTTTTAACGTCACTATTAAAGGGAAATTTTCTTGAAAAATCTGATGATTTTAAGTGCCAGTCTCCTTGCCGGAACAGCCTGTTTTGCTGCAAGTGCAGGTATCCAGGGAACGGATTTAATGCGGGATGGTTTATTTGTGGGTGTGGGTGCAGATTATAATTCAATTAATCTCACCCAGAATGCATGGGGAAAAGGGATTGGGGATGTGACAACCAATACCGGCGCCAATACCACGGGAATTGCAGAGGGCGACGGTGCTCCCTTTAATGATTTTACCCAGACTTTTTCTCCGGAAATTCAGGTGGGTTATTTCAGGCATTTCCCGGGCACACAAAATTTATATGGTTTCAAATTTTTCTGGCAGTATCTGGGCGCAACAGCAACCAATCCCAATTATTATATTCCCCAGGTCGGAACGAGTACCAACAATAATACCGGAGATGTCAGCGCGCTTTTTGGCTGGGTGAATGTGGACTCGATACAGATCACCACCAACCATGAATTTGGACTGCTGGCATTCGTCGGACAGTCTTTTGGCAGCAAATATTTTTATGTTGGCGCAGGACCTTCACTCATTAACATTCAGTCGAAAAATTATTACGCCATTGGATATGCTGAAATTGACGGTGCTACAGTTGATATGACAGGACTGGTCAGCTACGCCTCTCCTTCAATGTGGATTTTGGGCGGTACCGCACAGCTCGGTATGACTTATTTCATCAGTCCGACATGGTTTTTGGATATTTCCTACAATTACACGGTCTCAGGCAGCAGAACGGTTCATCATCAGCAGACTTATTCCAATACATCCACCATCGGCTCCACCACCTATACTTCAACAGGCACTTTGTACACAAAAAATATTCTGCGCCTGCATGATCAGTCTGTAAGGCTTTCTATTAATAAAGTATTTGATATCTGACAGACACTTCCGCAGCCCGGTGAATTTCCCGGGCTGCTTACAGTTTATGCTCCATCACCCCCACCCGTGAAACCCGTTCTCTGATCTGCTCCGCTTTTTCAGCAGCCGACTTTGCAAGCGGCAGGAAAAAAATTTCAGGTCCTGTGATTTCAAAATTTTGTTCGATGGCGCGGATCATATGATTTTCCACAGCAGATGCATCGTGCGCTTCCCAGCCATTGTCATAGTCTTCAAATATTCTCATCCAGCCGTCCCCCTGATAAATGCTGTCAATGATGCTCTGCGAGACGGGATCATCCATCAGGTAAAATCCCACGTACAATGATTCAATGGCAGCCTGGAGGCAGACGGCCATTCCTTCTCTGTCATCACGGTTTTTGAAATGTCCCGCCACTTCAAGCAGAACAATACCCGACAACAGATATCCGGCACTCCAGAAACTTTCACTGAAACGGTTCAGTGACCGGACCAGATTTTCGGTGGATTCAGGCGTACCCTTTTCCTGACAGACAATCCGAAGTCGTGATATCCGCTCGATCCATGCATCATAAATATTGCACTCACAGGCCGTACTCAACGTTGCGTGCGCATCCTCACTGTCTTTGTTGCCCATCCTGTCGTAAACACTCCATAGACAGGCACCCTTATAACGCGCAAAAACAGACTGGACCGACCTGCCATCGGTTCTGGGAATGGGACAGTCAAGGTATCCGAGGCCATTCAGACGTTCAGCCCAGAGTACATTCAGTTCTGCATTGGATTCAAAAAAATCATTGATCGTGTCACTCTTCAGGGCAAGCGATACAGTTTTGGACCATGAGAGCGGCGCACTTCCATTTTTTATCAACCGAACGGCTTCACTGGGATGACCGGCATTGATCATGTCATTTAAAACCCGGATAAGATGATCCTCATCCAAAGCCTTTCCATGAAGTTTGCCCATGCGGTATCACCTCATTTTTGGACCCTGCAGTTTTTCATCCGCTCCACTGTTGATGGGAACAGGCAGTGGATTTTCTTTGACAGCAGGTTTTTCATCGGGTGCGGGTGTGACTTCCGCAAACCGGACTACAGGCATCCGTCTTCCCTGATGCGCAAGAATGGAGTTCTCTTTGGGATGACTCTCAATGGACATACCAAGCGCCTCAGCAATGTGACCGGTGCTGCCTGCCATTGGATCAGGCTCTGCATGCAGATTCTCAGGCAAATAGCCTTTTTCCTCGATTTCATGAAGAGGAACAGGCATCAGTCCCATTCGGTCAATTTCCTGAATGGCATTTTGAAGTGTGATTCGCTGCGCAGGATCCGGGTCCGTCATGGCATGCAGTACTGTCAGAATTTTTTTCTGAACATCTGCCGGAAAACCTGCAATGTGAGATTTTTTGAAATCTTCACTGTCTATGGGCATAATTTCAAGAAATCCACTGTGAATTTCAGGCCAGTCTGAATTAATTAAACGAATGTTGCCGCATGAGTTTCCAAGCTCTGAATTCTGTGAGACGCCAAGGGCATGGGCAATTGTCATCCCGAGTGAATAGACATCAATGGCAGGCGTATAAATAATGGATTTTCCCGTGCGAAATGCCTCCAGCAGTTCCGGTGCCATAAAATTGGGGGATCCTGCCATACCGCCTTTTTCTCCGATCATTTTGGACAGTCCAAAATCAACGGGCCCTGCGGTCTGCGTTTTGCCGTCAAACAAAATATTGTCGCCCTTGATGTCACAGTGAAGCACGCCCTGACTGTGAAGATCCTGGATGGTGGTACAAAGCCCAAGCATCATACGACCGCAGGTTTCAGATGTCAGTGGATGATCTGCAACATAGCTGTCCAGTCGGACGCCTGGCACCAGTTTCATGACAATTTCATACTGAGATTTATCGCTGCCGTGGCGTGCAAATCCCCCTTCGTACTGACTGCCGCGTTTCAGGAGATCCTCCTCATTTTGTCCCTCAGAAACAGATGCTTTTTTTAAGACTTTATAAGCCAGCCATTCACCTGTTTTTGCATCCTGACAGAGTTTCACTTTGCCAAAGGCACCGGATCCAAGGGTTGCATCATGTCCGGGATCTTTATTTCCCTTATACAGAGCCAGCAATCGTTTTCCCTCAGCGATAATGCTTAAGGGAATATCGACAAGTCCGGGCAGTTGCCGGACCTGCAGCTTGATGTTTCGACCGCTGTGAAACGGAGAGGAGGCAGCCACTGAATACAGGTCTTTTACAACCTCCGATGTGATGATATTCACAGGCGGATCAATAACCGGTTTGGGCTGAAACATCCGGACTCTCCGGAGAAACCGCGTCATAGCAGAAGGCTTTTCGCGCTCCAGCCGGGCAGTGCGCGCCTGAATACTTTGTTCCATATTACGGCGCTGCACAGTCAGACGGGTCAGCTCTTCTTTGGACTGACTCAGCGCATCTTTGGCCGATTTAATAATCACGCGGTGTTCACCGCATTCTTTGCCGGCAGCTTCTCTGAGCGGCCTGAGTCTCTCCATTTTAAGTTCTGCTTTTTTAAGCCGTTCCGGTGGAAAATCTTCATTCAGCTGTCTGATCTGACTGCGGATGGCGTCTTTTTCCGGATCAGTCGCCTCTTCAAGCTGAAAATTTAATTTTTGCAGTTCGCTGTTATAAAATTTGATAATTTCATTGGCAGAGGAAACAGATCTTTTGTATTCAGCATATTCACCAGTTGCCTTCTCAAGCGGTTCACGGTGTTCAGCAATGATATTTTCAGATTCGGCAATCCGCGCACTGGGTTCAATGCTTTCTGATTCAATTTCATGGAGAGACTGAATGTCTGTAAACAGAGGATCATTGTCCGGAAGCCACTCCATCATTTTTTCATATCCGGCCAGTTTTTCCTGAATGTAGTCGAGCGCATCCCTCACATCAGGACTGATGTCACCCACTTCGTTGAATTCCGAAACGCCGCCCTGATAAAAATTCAGCAGAGCAAGATGCCTGTCTGAAAGCAGCCGGTTGTTGGAATGCAGGTCCTCTGGAAGCACTTTGGCTGTGACGATGTCCGGGGCATCTGCATTTAAAGGACTGGCATGATCACGGGCGTATTTATTTTCAATGAACTCAAAGAACACCTGCCTCGCGAAATATTTCATGGCCTGTGCGCGCGGCGATTCATTTCTTCTGTTCATCATGGCGTTCCCCTCCCCCCTAATTAAGCAGGATTTATGTCTGACTGCATCCATGATGAAGTATAGGTGATATTTTTTGACCACATCTAACTTATTGAATATATTGAAAACAAATTCTCTTTTGAAATAAGCAATTAAACGTTAATATAACTTGCAAGTTTAGGTAAAACACAACAATAACGATAATTTTGCTTACTTTATATTCAGACGAGGAATCTGCATGTTTTCACTGAAAATCATGGCAAAAAAAGTATTGCCCAGCTTTGCACGCCTTGCCGCAGACAATATTCAACACCACCAAAAACCCACTGCCGCTGACATCCAGTACTGTCTTAAATCGGAAATGGCGCGCGCTACAGTGGATCCGGAGCTGCTGTTGAGGATTGAAAAAAATTCACCTGAATACACCATGCTGTTTCTGGAATATCCGGATATCCGGAATGCCTTTGTTAAATTCATCAGCGACAACAATCTGACAAAAGATGGCGACATCGAAAATACAGTTGTAAATGCACTGGGATCTTTGAAAGTCAGCTATCTGGTTGAACCCACCAGACTGAATCTGATTCTGAAAATACTCAGCCGGATGCTGGAGCACCATGGCGATGATCTTATTTTTCTTGACAGAGAGACTCTGGGTTATCTTGTCATGGTTCATGGTTATTTTATACATCACAACCTGATTCAGGGAGACACAGCCTATCTGCGAAATCTCAAAAACGGAAAACTTCTGAATCGTCTTGGTTTGCAGATACCCTACGACACTGTTTTTTACGGGATATGTGGATCTATGGTGGATATTACATCCTATCACTCCAGAACACTGGGCGAGACAGCGTTCATTCCCGCCGCTGTTTGCTCAGTGCTTAACACCTGCATTTCCCGTGAAATGAGTGAAGAGCTGTTTATTAAACTGATCAATTTTTTCGGAAATTATTCATCTGTCCATCTCAGCGATGATGAAGAGCCCGATTCATTCGATGATGAACTTTTTAATGGCCCTGCTTTTTTTGAAGCAGTCATCCGACTCTCCCGCCGGGGTCTGCTGACACTGAATAATTTTGTCTACAGCTCCGGGTTTGGTGAACTGCTCTGGTCTTCGCCTGCAGATTTGCATGCGATTATCCGTCTTCTGGATAAGCGAAATATCCTGACACAAAAAACCCTGAATCTTGTGTTGTTTGCAAGTATTCGATGGAATGTTTACAACATTTCCGTTTTGCAGCATTTTCTGAAACGTCGGATTGACGAAGCGTCTTTTATACAGGGTATGAAGCTCATTTATTGGCTTGACAACCTTCCCAACAGAAACGGGATGCCGCTGCATCGTATCCTGTCCTGCATCTACGAAGGCAATATGAATACAACATGGGCACTGATGCAGGCACTGGTTGAAGAACCATGGCTGAATTCCATCCTTGCGAGACAACGGATATGGTCAGTTTTGCCGGATGATCTCATCACAGACGAATTAATCACGCGTATTCTTGAATTTGCGCGGGAAGGTGAGTATACCCGCCTCATCCGGTATATACAGGATGAAATATTAGAAATTGATGCTAATCATCAAAATACCCATACCGCGAGCGTCCACGAATCCACTTCACTTTCTGCCCTGCGTCTCAATCTCCGGTATGAGTCCAGACTGACCGAAATAAATCAGATACCCAGAATCCTGAATGCATTAAAGACCGCGCTGCTTTCACTGGAAACCATTCAAAATGAACACCGGCAGATTCTGTTTGAATTTTTTTCTGCACTTAATATCATTGAATTCAGCGATCCTGTATCCGGCATTTCCATTCAAAGACTGCTTTGTCTGGCTTATTTCGCCGTCACTGACCGGGAAAAAGCGACCGCAACACCGCAGGATGCCTTTCTCAGGCTTGCACTTCACCTCTGTAAAATTGCGCGTGAATACAACAATCCTGACAGTGACGAAGTGGATCTTTCCTGCGACAGAAGCCGCATGGCCTGCAACGCCGGCAAATTCAACCAGATTATTCAGGCCCTCGTGAGTGCGCATCCGGACTGTGAAGTGATCCATATCACGGCAGCCGTTGTCAGAATGCAGGTGCAGCAGTTCACACGGAATCGCGCGAAATCTTTCCTTGCAGAAACCGCGGCTGAAAACCGGCCGAACTGGAATTCTGTCTGTATAAAAATGCTGGAAAACACCTGTCACATTTATCCGGTATTTCATTATATTGCAGATGATGTCCGGATGTTTATTGTCAAAAACTACGGCGAGACAACCCTTTTCAAAACGGGTGGCGTTAAAAACAATATTCAGGCCTACATGGAAGATGCTGCAGATATCTGTCTGACAAAAGAGGAGATCTGGAGATCAGGGGACCCTTTCGCTGCCGAAAGCTCTTCTTCCCAGTCTCAAAAACCGGCTTCTCCGAGTTTTTTCCCACAGAAAAAACGTGCCAGAGAGAATGCAGAGCCTAATCTGTCCGATGCACCATCTGAAAACAAGCGCCAGAAACGCCAGATCCCGTGATAAACACTGATCCTCCCCTTCCAAAAATAACAGGAAGGGGATTCTCATTATAATATTTTAAGGAACCTCTGAATAACCCCAAATTTTTATCACCATATTACATTTTTCGTCATTGCGAGGCCGCGCAGCGTTTGACCGTGGCAATCCAGCTCTTCGGCGCAGCTTAAAAACTGGATTGCCGCGTCGAAACGGCTTCGCCCTCCTCGCAATGACGAAAAATGTAATATGGTGATAAAAATTTGGGGTTATTCAGAGCTTACTTAAATATCAAAAATTACACGATTTTTTCACGCCCAAGTTTTTCGAAGCTGAGAGACATGCGTCTGATTTTTCAAAAATATACACTGGAAAAGTCATTCTGTCACCGGCGTTTTACTGATTTTAACCGGCAATATTCTGATACTGTAAACTCAAAAAAAAGCCCCGTCTTTGCACAGAGCGGGCTCCCGGATCATTTTAGATTGATTTTTCTGTCTTGTATTCCTCAGTATAACTCAGTGAACCTGCCTGAGATTCCTTCGGCCTGAACAGGGTGGCACTGCAATTTTTGAGACTTTGCTGGCGCACCCCAAAATCAAGCAGGCCATTGCCCTGCCCCAGAAACATCGCATCCGAAGCGCCACCGCCCTGAATGACGACAGCTGGTGTCTGACTGTTTGAAAGATACTTTGCTATTTCTACATCATATTTTTTATTCTCCAGCCTGACATAATTTTCATCCTGTAACAGGACCAATTTTGACTGGAAAAGTGCAGTCTCACCCTTTGCTTCATCAGTACTTGCCTCCATTCTGGCCGTCGCACGGATTTTAAGCGCATTCCCCTCTGTTGCTGCAACATCCATCTGCGCCTTTGCCTGGATCCGCTGCACTTCCGCCTGCGCATCCGCATCACGGGTTTTCGCGTAATATTCAGCATCAGCTCTGGCTTTTTTCTCAGCTGTCACTTTGTCTGCATTCATTTCGTTGGTGATTTTTTGCTGTTCCGCCTCCGATGTGATTCTGGAAAGATTGGTCGCATTCTGGGCGACCTGAAGATCATAGGCTGCTTCCGCTTTTCGTGTGGCAATGGAGGCTGCCGCCAGGTTATTGGTGACTTCAGGATCCTGAAAAGCAATGTCACTGATGGCCACATTCAGAATTTCAATGCCCCACTTTTTGCTTTTTGCCCTGAGCTCCTCCTGCACCTGATTGCAGAGCGCCCCCCGCCATGCGTCATTTTCAGATTCTGTGAGATCTCCGATCAGCTGGGGATAGGCACGGCCTTCCTGTTTTTGTTCCAAAATATCCGGCGGATCCATTGCGTAGGAAGGCGTATCTTTTGGATAGATTCGGGTGCCTGATGGATCCTGAGGGCCTTTTCCGTGATGATGATCCGGAGAAATCATCGAAAGATCGGTCAGAGAAATATGGTGACGCAGTGAAACCGTTGTCGAATCATCCAGTGCTTTTTTAAGTCTGTCCGGTTTGTCATTCTGATGCGGGTTGACCGGATCTCGTTTCCATTTGTCCTGTCCAATGCCCAGAATCATCTGTCTTGGATCCGTAATCCGATAAGTCACCTGACCTGTGATATGCATTGGAATTCGGTCCCGGGTGGTCACATGAATTTCATGCAGGGGAATAATAGTATCCTGCATGTAAATGGGTTTTTCCCCAAGCTCAAGTCTTGTCGATTTGAAATCATGGCACCCAGGCTCCAGCACCTCCAGATTTCCGTCCCGCCAGATGGCACGTCTCTCTCCCTCATTGACAATCACATGGGTGATGCCGCCAAATTGAATCACAGGTTCGTTTGATTTGAAGGATTTCGCATATTTCAGCTGCGGATCATTGAAGTGATGCAGACCCGGTTTGAGTTCAAGCGCATCCCCTGCATGCCAGGCATAGCCGCGCTCTCCCTGATTGATTTTGACAATAGTATGCGACCCATGTTCAATGAGCGGGTCATTCGTATTTTTGAATTCAACAAACCGGAAGGAAGGTGAATTAATGTCATACGTCCCCGGCGTCAGAATCACCGGATTGTTGCCATCCCATGCGAGTCCCAGCTGATTGGATTCCACCCGGATATGATGAATGGTGCTGAATGCAATGTGTGGGCTGTTGGCATCGACGGATCCAACGAACTGAAACCCCTGGGAATTTTGCACATGGATGCCAGGTTCCAGAAACACAGGCTCATTGTCTTTGATGGCGCAGCCAATTTTCCCCTTTTCAATTTTGATGACAGACACGTTGCTGTGCTCAAAACATTCCTGTGGGGCCTGATGAAGCTGACTGCGCGGCCTGAGTGACCGCGTATCCAGAAAATCACAGAATTCAAAGGCAATGTCATTTCGGATATGCACACCCGGCATCAGCAGCACCGGATTACCGTTCATTTTTGCAAGACCGAGCTGTCCGGGTTTCACCCGGATAATTGACAGAGAGGATACCGAGATATCCGGCCTGTCCAGATCATAGATTTTGTTCTGTTCAAGCTTAAAAAGCGGTGAGTTATACGCATGACGTCCCGGCAGCAATACCACCGGCTGGCCATTATCCATGGCAACGGCAATTTTTTTTGGCAGTATGCGTGCAATGGTGATATTTCCCCCTGTAATGTAATCATGGATGGCATTGGCCATTTTAGACCAGCTGTGGCGAAAACCTGACAGATAATGCAGTCCGGCACCCGTGTGAATTTCAGAAATACCTGCATTGTCTGAGAAGTGAATTTCACCCGGTTTAATATTGCGTGTACTGCTCAAAGGCCAGATGCCAAACGATAAAATACCGGTTGTAATGGCATGCAATGCCACTTTGATCGACCGCCAGAATCCCCCCGGATGCGGACGGGTATTGGCCGCTTTCAGCAGTTCTTCATCTGTGTTCGCGTTCGATGTGCGCAGCCAGTTTTTATTTTCTTCTCTGACGCCGTTTTCATCTGACCACTCAATAAAATTATTCAGCGTGGTGGGTGGCAGCATCCACTCGGACTTTTCAAGCTGGTCAAATGACACGGCAATGGGGGGAATACGGACAATTTCTTCGGTTTGAATACGCGGCGGTTTCAGATGAGAAACACCGCCGTCCTCGTCAAAATCAGCAGCATAAGGTGCACTCGGCAAAAACATTTCATCCGTCTGCTGATCACTGTGCGATGCACCGGATTTTTTCGGCATATACTGAATCTCCTTTTTGATATCCAAAAATTTCATTGTAAACAGAAGATCTGTCGGGAGAATGACAGCAGAATGACAATTCTGCAATCCGAAGCCAATGATACAAAATGTCTTTATTTATCCTTCAGGATAGCGATAATAAAAGAACAGACAGGGACGTCTTATGGCCAAATACGCAATTATCAGCTTACTCTGCCTTGGATCATTAACCGCATTGGGTTTTATGATTACAAAACCCAGTTCAATGGCAGCTTCTAATTCATCTATAATCGTCACAAACAATCACTGGGCCTCAGAAGCCGCGAGCCTGATTTTATCCAAAGGCGGCAATGCCATTGATGCGGCCATTGCAGCTGGATTTGTACTGAGTCTGACTGAACCTGGTTCATCCGGTATCGGAGGCGGCGGATATGCCCTTACCCTTACCGCATCAAACAGACAAAAATGGGCCTATGACGGCAGAGAAACGGCGCCACACACTGCCAGTTCAGCATGGTTTCTGGATCAAAATGGCAGGCCGCTGGATTTTGAGCAGGCGGTGCTGAGCGCAAAATCAGTGGGTGTACCCGCTGAGGTGGCATTGTTTTACAGACTGCACAAAGAGCGGGGAAAACTCCCCTGGAATCAACTCCCCCTGCCTGCAGCCCTTCTTGCCCGCAGGGGGTTTCCAATAAGTCCACTGCTGCATCAATTTCTGAGTGACCATGCCCGGATTCTCATAAAAAATCCGGATATAAAAAAAATATTTTTCAAAGGAGACAGAATAAAAGACGTGGGCAGTCAGATCAAAAATCCGGTCTTTGCAGAAACACTCATGAGAATTGCCGAAAATCCAGGGGATTTTTATCACGGAAAACTGGCTGATGAAATAATTGCAGACATCAATCATGCGGCCAAAAGCACGCTCTTCAACCGTCAGGATTTTTCGGATTATCAAATCAGACGGTATCCTGCCATCTGCACTGATTATCGTTCGAGATACAGGATCTGCTCCGTCCCGCCCTCCTCCAGCGGCGGCATCACGGTGCAGGAATTACTGGGCATTTATGCACTCCGCTATCAGGGCCATCAGTACAGCAACCCTGAATGGATGTATTATTTTCTGGAAGCCTCAAAACTTGCGTATGCAGACCGCAATCAATATCTGGCAGATCCCGCTTTTGAAAAACAACCCGTGAGCGGACTGCTGTCCAAAGCCTACTGGCGAGAACGCGCCAGCACCATCAGTCTTTCTGCACGTGCCACACCCGTGGCCGCAGGTTTTCCGGCAGGTGCCCGTAAGGGTTACGGTCCGGATGACAGCATCAAAACCCCAGGCACAACGTCCATTGCCATTGCAGACAGCAATGGCAATGCGATATCCATGACGCTGACCATTGAAGGCCCCTTTGGCAGTCATCTTTTCACGCACGGATTTTTCCTGAACAATGAACTGACTGATTTTTCATTTACCGCCACCAATAAAAAAGGACTTCGGATAGCAAATGCTGTCGCCGCCGGCAAAAGACCGCGCTCCTCAATGGCTCCTGTGATGGTGTTTAAAAACAACGGACAATTATATGCACTGTCAGGATCTCCAGGCGGCAGTGAAATCATCTGTTATGTGGCAAAAAATCTGATTCTGATGCTGGATATGAACATGTCACCGGCTGCGGCAGGCGCAAGCCCTAATTTATGCGCACTGAACACCGCACCTGTCATTGAAAACACCGAAGGACCCTTCCCCGCCGCCAGTGCGCTCAGGGCAATGGGCGAACAGATTGTCCGTGAAGACATGTTGAGTGGGGTCACCAATATACTGCGAAGCCCTGGCGGTGCCTGGCTGGGTGCCGCTGATCCAAGGCGTGAGGGCGTTGTTTTAAAAGGACGGTAAAATCAAGGCATCCGGAGTAACACCAGGTGCTTCGCTGGAAAACCCGCATCAGTTCAGGGTTTCTCTGCCTTCTTCCTGGCAAAAATCCAAATCAGCAGTCCCGGCTGATGGCTTTTCTTTTTAAATTCAATAAATTCCCCAAAAAGTAGCGTAGAATAAATATTGCGATTTCTTTCAACCAGGGAAGGGAGAAACAATCTCATGATAAACGCACTGAATGTTGCCGGCAGTATTTTTGCACTGGTTGCATTTTTGCATCTGCTGCGACTTTTTTATAAAACCAAAATAACCATTGCGAAAAAAACCATCCCCATGAATGTCAGTGTGATTGGCTTTATTATCACAGCAGCACTGGCTTTCTGGATGTTTAAGGTCAGTGGGGTTTTATAAATATCGCCGGGTCAGCCTGAGCATTGCTGAGTGCGCAACGTACCGGCACATAGACTGACCCTGTTATTTCCGCCTGCTTATTTCCAGCACTTGACTCTTTCACTGACATACCCCACATAACGACCTTCAGGCATCATTTCGCACAAAAGGCTATAAAATGCTCGAAAAAGTCGATCATACCCTGCATGACGGGGTCACTCAGTGGTTGAATACATTTAAAATCCATTTTGGCTTAACAGATACCGCCGCCATCAGTTGTCTGACACTGATGATTTTTACAGCAGGCATCACGTTGTTTTATGTCTTTCGACCCGTTCTGCTGGGTTTTACAGAACATCTGTCCCGGCGTCACAACTTCATCTGGACCCATGCAGCCTACCAAACCCATGTTTTTCATCGCCTGTTGTGGACAATCCCCGGGATTGTCATTTATCTGACGACCCCTCTGATGATGCTGGCTGCCATCCCAGGGACTGCCCTCATCGGCCGGTTCATTGAAACCGGTGCCAAAATTTACCTGCTGGGCGTGCTTGCCGCTGTGGTTTCAGCCATGTTGAACTGCATCGAAACACGTTACAGACATCTGGCCATTTCCCGCCAGTATTCCATCAAAAGCTATCTTCAGGTCATCAAAATTATTATCTTTGGCCTTGCTGTCATTCTTTCGGTATCCATCCTCACCCATCAATCTCCCGCCTATCTTTTGACCGGCCTCGGCGCCATGACTGCAGTCACCCTGCTGATTTTCAGGGATTCGATTCTTGGATTTGTCACCAGCATCCAGCTCAGTGCCTACGATATGGTGCGCATTGGCGACTGGATTGAAATTCCCAAATACGGTGCCAATGGCAACGTCATTGACCTGTCCCTAACGACCATGAAAGTGCAGAACTTTGACAAGACCATCGTGACGATTCCAAGTTATGCCCTGCTTTCCGATGGCGTTAAGAATTGGCGGGGTATGCTTGAATCCGGTGGCAGGCGGATCAAGCGCGCTGTTCATATTGACGTCAACAGCATTACGCTCTGTTCACCTGAATTACTTGAACGACTGTCGAAAATATCAGCGCTGCAGAAAATTCTTGAAACTTACCCCAACACCAGACATCACCCTGCCGATGATGACATTGCCGGTCTTTTGGGTGCTGACAGTCGATGTGTGACCAATATGGAACTGTTCCGCCGCTGGCTTGAGGCTTATCTTGCAAAGCATCCCCGTATCAATCACAACATGACTTTTTTGGTGCGCGAACTGCAGGATGCGGGACATGGCATTCCGCTGGAAATCTACGTTTTTTCAACTGTCACTGAATGGGCAGGCTATGAAAAAATCCAGGCGGATATCATTGATTATATCTACGCCTCTCTGACTTTGTTTAATTTAAGGCCTTTTCAAGCCCACTGCCTGCCCCACAATAAAACTGTATTTTAAATTTCTGGCGTGCCCGTCACCCCTCCCGGACAAAACACAACTTGATAATCCATTTTGACATTGGTGGTCGTTGTGGACTTCTTGCAATAGAAAGATCCGAAGTGATCACCAAATGGATAACTATAAGCTGTCGGGCAGGCATTGGTCAGCCATTCAATGCTGGTGAGGGGCGAGGGCACCAGATGTGAGCTAGGAGACAGCCAGTCTGGATTGCTGATGTTGGCGAAGAAATCCTGGGCGGTGAACGACCAGTTTTTGGCACCGCAGCATTTGTCAGTATGGCCTGCAGCATCATCAGCCAAAAAGCAGGAGTTCAGATAGGCGGGAAAGGCACTGTTAAAAGTACAGCTATACAGATCTCCAACCGTATTATCCGGCAGATAACGACCGGGTTTGCCGAGCTGCGTATTTAAGTTATTCGCACAATGGAAAAAAGTGGATGGCGCAGGGCCCGTGTAACTTCCCATGTCATAGACAGCACCACACAATGAATTCACCGTCATATACCCTAAAAATTCACCGCAGGCCGGGAAATAACGGTTATTGTCTGCTCCCCCATGACCCATCGTCAGACCACAGAGCGTGCCGCTCGGACAGCCACAATTATCATTTGCGCTGAGGTCATAAGTGGGTGGCGCAGACTCATTGGTCACAAAATAAAATGCTTTGGTGGGCATTCTGTTGCTGCCACCGGGTATTGCAAAAGTCCAGGGACAGTTGCCGAGCGTTGTCGAAGGCGGCTGTATGGAGGCACCGGCACCATTACATTGGAAGGCTGAGTTATTGTAAGGCGGGGGCAGTTCCACGGATTGTGTGGGACCAAACCCTTTCATCTCAACAGGAATATTAAACCCACCAATGAGACTCACATCATAAACACCATCAAAAGAACCATCCGTCAATGGCTGATCAAAAAAATTCATTTCAAGCCGGGAAAAAGGCTCGAGCGGCTCAGTGCCGTTGCATTTACCGCTGTTATAGCCGGTTGTCGGACAATCCGCTGTCTGACAGACAAAGGTATTGTTTGTCTGATTGGCCACACACTGAGTGCGCCCCCAGAATCCACCGAGATACTCACCCGGAAACTGCACTGTTTTCGTGGCAGGACGGCCTCCGGAATTCTGAACGGGAAGAAGATAATCATTCGGCGTAGAAGGAGATGTGGGATCTTCTTTGTTGGGACCATCATTTGCAATGCCATACCAGACATTAAAGGGGCATTGATTAATAAAGGTCACATTATGATGATATCCCGGTTGGCTCACCGATGCCGCAGTCACTGCATGGGCCGCATTGCCACCCGTAAACGCCGCACCCGTCACAGTCATATTGCCTGTTTCAAGCGGCGTCACTGACGCTGTCACCACACAGTGACTGAAAGCTGCAAGCGTGGAACCACAGGTCGAAAGCGAAGACGAAACAACCACATTGGCATTGATGCCTGAGACTGACACATCGGTTGAAAGAGGTGTTACCGTGCCGCATTCATTTTCAAACTGAAACTGAACATCATTTTCTGCATAAACAAAAGTGTTGGCCGGCAAAGGCAGTGTTACATATCCATGCACTGTGCAGCCTGTGCTGCTTTCAACAAAAGAAGCCGCTTTCGGATTGGATTCAACGGATCCGGAATTCGCCGTACAGGACAGATGTGCCGTCAGGTTTAAACTGCCTGTTGTTGAGGTATTGATGATTTTTCCGGTAATGTAGCAGGGCTTCCCAACGTCAATATTCTGTCCATTGCAGCCGTCCACCAGACTGCCGACTGTGGCAGTCGATGCGGCATCCCCTGTGAGCACAATGGCAGATCCCCCGGTCGAGCAGGAAGTCAGCTCTACCGATCCTTTATTGATAAATTCAGCAGAAAAATCCGGGGTATCATTCTGATAAAACGCCGAAGGCAATCCCCTGACAGATCCGCTGAGTTTTACATCCGGGCTGTCGCCAGTCCCCACCGCTGTCAGTTGCGCGGCGGGTACACGGTTGTTGCCATAGCCAAAAATCAGCTGAAACGTTGAATCTCCCCCTGCAGCAGGATTAAACCCAACATACACATCACAGTGTCCACCGGATGCAATCGCCAGATTTTTACATTCATCCCGGACAGTGAAATTTCCGCCGGTGACTTTTTCGGTAACGATGATTTTCGTCGAAAAAGGAAGCTGATTGGTCAGGGTATATTTCACCCTGGACTGATCTCCCACATGCGTTACAGGAAATCCAGTGCCGGGCGTCAGTGTCCATGTCACTGGATCTTTCGCAGCAAATACCTGACAGGGAATTAAAATAACAGAGAGAAAAATCAATGAATTTATATAAAAGCGCATTCTCTGCTTCCTCTGTCATTTACTGAATGTGTCCCTGCCACAGGCCTATATAAGATAAACAAAGCCCAGCGACACGGTGCCGGTATGATAAGTCCCGGAACGCAGAGAAGAACCCGCCCACGTACCGACACCACTGCTGGAAGATACTTTTCCAAGATTCTGATACTCATAATCCAGGGTCACAAGCCACTGTGGTTTGACCTGCCAGTCCACCCCCACGCCAAGGTTATAGGCAAACTGGCTGGTTGTATTCCGGCCAAACGCAGGACTGATCCGGGGTGTCACACCTGGCAGCGCCGTTTCCTGATAATTGGACGCTGTGTTAAAAGTCACGCCCGCACCACCACTCAGAAAAGGTAAAATATGATGCCACTGAAAAAGATTTATCTTTGCAGTCAGTAAAAAAATATCTGATGCAATATCCCATTTATACGTGTAATTAGTGAAATCAGGCAGTGAAAAAAGCGTGATTTTTCTGCCAATGTCTGTATCAAATGAATGCGAATAACGAAGACCCAAAGCATAGGCCGGTATCCAGGCGGTGTCCTGCTGCCATCGATAACCACCGTCAAAAGACACAACACCCGTTGAATCCATCTGAGTGGAGTAACTGTCCATATTACCCGGCGGAGAAAACCCTGAACCATTATTAATGGTGTAATAACCATCGAGATGAGGATTCTGCAAACCAATACTGGCTCCGGCAAACCAACTGCCCTGCATCAGAAAAGGATTGGAGAAAGACGATGTTGCCACCAACATGCATACAGCCGCAGCCGCCAGTCTTAAATCAATCAACCTCATTCATCGTCCTTAATTTTTTTTGAAATCCATTTTCAAAAAATCGGTTCATTTTTGACAGTCGGTAGTTTATATAAATATTAAAATTTCAACAAGCACAACTGCGAAACGACACCGCTTGTCACCAAACCCATCCAATCCGCATTAACTATGAAATGTATATAATTTTATCATATATATCCCATTTTGTTCAGCAAACATTAAGAAATCCGCCGTATAGTAAAAAAAACGATGTTCTCAATGGGAGCATAATCACATGGATCAGGAAATCAGTTTTGTCCGAACAACGCCACCAGAACCGGTTGAATTCACCGTCAGCACCAAAGAGCTCTACACACTGCTCAGAATGGTTAAAGACGCTGAAAGCACCAATGAACTCACTGAATTGAAACAGGAAATCACCACCAACGATCTTTTCACCCGACAGCAAATTCAAAACCTGCTGGATGCAGCACTGATATGGCTGGCCATGCCCCAGTCTGAGAATGAATTTTCGAGAAAACTGCGTGCAGAACCCGTCCACACAGAACGGCTTTTAAAACTGGGCGCCAATCCCAACACAGCACTCGGACACGGTACCACCCTTCTGATGCTGACCCTCAATGATCCACTGCGTCTTGAGATGCTTCTCTCTCTGGATGAAAAAATACGGCCGGATCTGAACAGAGTCGATGTCAACGGTGATACCGCACTTATTCTGGCTGTGTATGAAAAACAGCATTATGCGGCACTGATGCTGCTTCTTGCAGGCGCAAATCCGGGAATCCGGAATAAAAACGGCAAAAAAGCCATTATGTATGCAGATGAATTTTCACTGACTGAAAAACTGGAACAGGCCGAAATGGACTGGGAACAGACAGATATCCTCAGGGAAGAAAAAATGCATGATACGCCGTTTACATTTTTTCAGGCACCCTCCAGACAGGGAGAATCAGCCGTTGTCTCAGAAAGCCCAAAATCATCAATGACGCATCCGGACACCTGAATGCGCACTGTGATTATCAGAATCTGAATTTTTATATTCTTTGAGATAAAAGGCTTCCACAGGACACAGATGGAAGCCGGTACACCTATTTCAGGGAAACACTCATCCTGCCTCTTTGATCATGTATCTCTGGATCAAGAAGATACAACGCCGGATCGTTATAAACACACTGTTCGATGAGTTCCGAACCAAGATCATACTGTTCTGTGACTTCAGGCGAGAAAGTGATTAAATCACTGATTCCTGACTGATGAATCATGACAAAAAGTGCCTCCGCGAGCATGGGCTGTTCGAGAAGCGTGATTTCAATCGGTGCACACTCTCGCGCAAGCATTGTCTTCAGCAAAACCCGGGCCTGCGAAAGCATCAAACGCCGTTTGATTTCATCATCACAGAATTTTTCAAAATCACGCCGCATCAATTCTGCCTTTTGGTTGGTACCACAGAAAAGACGTATTCCTTTGCCTGGAAACAATTTTTTAAACACGGGGCGAAGCTGATCTTTGTTGATAGAATTCTCCGTCCCCTCAGTGAGACCTGCATACAGAAGAACCTGATCCTCAGACAGCACCTCATTTATCCGCCTGAAGAATGCCTGCAACAGACTCACATCCATCTTCTCTGTCACCGCATTCATCTGAGGCAGACTGTACAGTGTCAGTTGATAACGGTTCTGGGGAAGCAGTATCTCCCGCATGACATATTCATCTCTGACCACACGGGGGTCTTCCGCCCAGCGTTCTCTCGCAGGATAGACCAGTACCCGCTTCGCTCTTTTTACATCACGCACCCGGGACTGATCTGTCGTGACACCCTTTGCTTCCAGCAGGACATGCGCCTCGAGGGGCTCATTTCCGCCCAGCCCAAGTGTCATCGCCGTTGCCCAGAATTTTGTCTTATCCAGAGATTCAAAGCATTCCGGAGGCTCCGCCGTAAACCACACTGGCATTACAAAGTGACTGCCTGCCGCATTTTTCAGGATATCCATCACAGAATCTGCATTATCAAACAGCATCGGCAGTTCCCGCTTAATGACATCATCTGAATTAAAATCCTGCGTTTTCTCATCCAGCACTTCACTGTTTTCCCAGTTTTCAGTGGGACGATATCTGGGAGAATGAAAGGATCTTTCTGGGGACGGCACGGCTTTTTTTTCCTCTTGTTCTATGGCATAGGTTATCATTTTTTAACCACCCCTATCTACTGAGCATTTCAGGCTCGAGGGTAAACCAGACATGATAAAAAAAACAGTCCAATATCTCTTTACGACCCTTGATCTTTTCAAGAGAACCCCTACCATTTATTTAGCACTCAAAATTTGGGAAATGTTGCAATGCGCATGGACAAACTGACCAGCAAGTTCCAGTCTGCACTTGCAGATGCCCAATCCTTGGCCTTGGGCCATGATCAGGCGGTCATTGAGCCTGTGCATGTTTTTAAAGCGATGCTGGATCAGGAAGGCGGCAGCCTGCGTTCCATTTTAAAGCGTGCCGGACTGAATCCCTCCACCCTCCAAACCCAGCTGGATGCCGCCATTGCCCGCCTGCCCCAAGTAGAGGGAACGGGGGGTGAAATTCATATTTCCAATGAATTGAATCGATTACTGAACCAGACAGACAAACTGGCCCAGCAACGTAAAGATCAATTTATTTCCAGTGAACTGCTGCTGCTTGCCGCCTGTGAAGATAAAGGTCCGACAGGGGAGCTCTTACGCAAAGCCGGCATCACCCCAGATGCGATCACAAAAGCCATTGAAGCGGAACGGGGGGGTGAATCCGTGAAAGACGCCAATGCAGAAGACCAGCGCCGCGCGCTTGAAAAATACACGATTGACCTCACGGCCAGAGCCGAACAGGGAAAACTGGATCCTGTCATCGGCCGGGATGCAGAAATTCGCCGCACCATTCAGGTTTTACTGCGTCGAACCAAAAATAATCCCGTATTAATTGGCGAACCTGGTGTTGGCAAAACAGCGATCGTCGAAGGACTTGCCCAAAGAATTATCAATCAGGAGGTGCCCGAAGGATTGAGAGATAAACGACTTCTTTCGCTTGATCTGGGTGCTTTGATTGCCGGTGCAAAATTTCGCGGCGAATTTGAAGAACGCTTAAAAGCCGTCTTAACTGATCTCGCCCGGCAGGAAGGTCAAATTATCCTCTTTATTGATGAACTGCATACGCTTGTGGGCGCCGGCAAAGCAGAAGGCGCGATGGATGCCGGCAATATGCTGAAACCGGCACTGGCCCGCGGTGAACTGCACTGTGTGGGGGCCACCACCCTGGATGAATATCGCCAGCACATCGAAAAAGATGCTGCCCTCGAACGCCGTTTTCAGCGCATCCTGGTCGATGAACCCTCTGTGCCTGACACCATTGCCATTCTGCGCGGTCTCAAAGAGCGCTATGAGCTGCACCATGGCGTTCTGATCACAGACTCTGCCATTGTGGCTGCAGCAACGCTCTCCCACCGCTACATTTCAGACCGCCAGCTACCCGACAAGGCCATTGACCTGATTGATGAAGCAGCCAGCAATATCCGCATGGAAATCGATTCCAAACCCGAGGAGCTGGACAACCTAGACCGAAAAATCATCCAGCTGAAAATTGAACGCGAAGCCATCAAAAAAGACACGGATGAAGCCTCCCGCAAACGCCAGGAAAAACTTCAGCAGGAACTCGAAAAACTCGAAAAAAAAGCCGCCGAACTGGATGTCCTCTGGAAAAAGGAAAAATCTGCCCTGCACGGCGCCCAGAACATCAAAGAAGCCCTTGAACGCGCCAAACTCGAGCTCGAAACAGCCCGGCGTGCCAGTGACCTGACCCGTATGGCTGAACTGCAATACGGAAAAATTCCGGAACTTGAAAAACAACTGGCAGAAGCAGGCACAGCGTCCGAACAAAAAACCCGGCTCCTGCGCAGCAAAGTCACGGAAGAAGAAGTCGCTGAAGTGGTTTCCCGCTGGACGCATATCCCGGTCTCCAAAATGCTGGAAGGTGAAAAAGAAAAGCTGCTTCACATGGAAGAGGCCCTGCATCAGCGCCTGATTGGACAGAGCGCAGCCGTCAATGCCGTTTCCAACGCCATTCGTCGCTCCCGCTCAGGACTCTCTGACCCCAATCGTCCGATTGGTTCTTTTTTATTCCTCGGCCCAACCGGCGTTGGCAAAACAGAACTCTGCAAAGCACTCGCCGCTTTTTTGTTTGATACGGAAGAGGCCATGATTCGAATTGACATGTCTGAATTCATGGAAAAGCATGCGGTGGCGCGTCTTGTGGGTGCTCCCCCTGGTTATGTCGGATACGAAGAAGGTGGCTACCTCACGGAACTTGTCCGGCGTAAGCCCTACTCTGTCATCCTGTTTGATGAAGTCGAAAAAGCCCATCACGATGTGTTCAATATCCTGTTGCAGGTACTGGATGATGGACGGCTGACAGACAGTCACGGCCGGACAGTTGATTTCAGAAACACCGTGGTGGTTATGACCTCCAACCTCGGTTCTGACATCATCCAGGATATCTCAAAACATGGGGATTACTTTGAAATGCGGCGTGCAGTGCTCAATGTTGTCGGTCAGCATTTCCGTCCTGAATTCCTGAATCGTATTGATGAAACCGTTGTCTTTCACCCGCTGGATTCTGCACAGATTCACGCCATTGCCAACATCCAGATTGACCGCTTACGTGGCCGCCTCAGTGAAAAAGATCTGCAGTTACAGCTGACACCGGAATCCCTCGATTACCTGAGCCAGACCGGTTATGACCCCGTCTACGGTGCCCGCCCCCTGAAACGCGCCATTCAGCAACACCTTGAAAATCCACTGGCCAAAGATATTCTGGCAGGCACATTTCTACCCGGAGACCATATACAGGTTGCGCTGGAAAATGGCCGGCTGGTATTCTCCAAAGCCACAGCCATTGTCTGATATACACACACAAGGATGAACACCATGTATAAACATATTCTTCTGGCCACTGACCTGACGGATGATGCGGGCAGTTTTGTCATCGACAAAGTGCGGAGTATACGGGGACTCACTGGCGCCAGACTCAGTCTGATTCACGTTGTTGAGCCGTTGCCAGGCTACAGTTATGCCTATCTTGGCATCGAAGACATCGAAGGTCAGCTGATCGATGAATCCCGCGCCTCCCTCAAAAAACTGGCCGAACAGCTGGCCGTAGATGAAAAAGACCAGTGGGTTGAAATTGGACCGACCAAATCCAAGATTCTTGAAATTGCAGAAGACACTGGTGCAGATCTCATCGTCTGCGGCAGTCACGGACGCCATGGGCTGTCACTGCTGCTTGGTTCCACTGCCAATGCCATATTACATGGCGCCAAATGCGACGTGCTCACTGTCCGTCTGCCCGAAGAGGAAAACTGATCTTTCATGGAATACCGTGATTATTACAAAATCCTCGGCGTTGACCGTCAGGCAAAGACCGATGAGTTAAAACGCGCCTATCGAAAATTAGCACGGAAATTCCATCCGGATGTCAGTAAAGAACCACAGGCGGAAGAACGCTTCAAAGAAATCCAGGAAGCCTATGAAGTGCTGAAAGACAGCAAAAAACGCGCTGCCTATGATCAGCTGGGCAGCGACTGGAAAAGTGGCCAGGAGTTCAGACCTCCGCCAGGCTGGCAGGGATTCGGTGGATTTGAAGGGTTTGAACAGGGTGGTTTTCATGACGGAGAATCCGTCGATTTCAGTGATTTTTTTGCATCCTTATTTGGGCGCCAGCATGCGAATGCCCATTTTGACGGAAGACATGCCCGCAGCAGACGCGGTCAGGATGAACAGGCGCGCATTGCCATCAGCATGGAAGAAGCATTCAAAGGCGGCAGTCGCACGCTTCAGCTCCAAACCCAGGGCCAAAGAGGCGCCCCCCAGATTCGCACCCTCAAAATCACGCTGCCGGCAGGCATTCTGCCGGGACAAAAATTACGTCTGGCCCGTCAGGGATCGCCCGGTCCCGGCGGCAGTGAACCTGGGGATCTTTATCTCGAAATCCAGATCATTCCGCATCCGCTGTTTACACTCGAAGGACGGGACATTTTTCTGACACTGCCTGTCACCCCCTGGGAGTGCGCCCTGGGACAGAAAGTCCCCGTGCCCACACTGGGTGGACCGGTTGATCTTAAAATTGCAGCCGGCAGTCAATCCGGACAAAAACTGAGACTGAAAGGCCGCGGATTTCCGGGAAACCCGGCAGGTGATCAGTATGTCATTCTGAAAATGATGACACCGCCTGCTGAAAATAAATCACAGCAGGCATTCTACGAAAAAATGGCCGCTGAACTGCCCTTCAATCCGAGAGAAAAAATTTCCCACTGATTTCAGTCTGACTTTTTAAAAAGTTACTTTTGCGAAGGATGCGCTCAATGACAAAACAAAGACAAAGTAAAATTCAGAAGGCATTCAATCCTGCAAATATTTATGATGCGGGCCTTCTGCTGGCGACACTGTTTATTGCATCGCAATCAGATTTTAAAAATCGTGAATCAAAGGTTGAAACCTTTGCAATTTTTGCACTTCTGCTTGCAGTGTCTGTACGCATCAAACAGCGCATAGACCGGCATATACAGCAGGAAAAATTCTCTCACCCACCGGACCCGGTTCCTGTTGTTCACAAAACACCGCGGCCTTCCGGAAAAAAAATTCCCTCCGCTCTTCCAAAACCCATTTCTGACGACAGGCCCCGTGCAGCATTAAAACCAAAGACTGAAATCACCGTTCAAAAACAGTCTAAAAGACAGGCCCCTGAATCCTCCGAAGAAAAAGAGGCAAAAGCAAAACCAGCACGCGAACCCAGGCCTAAAAAAATAAAATCCTCACGTTATATCAAACCGCCTCTGCTGCCGGACAAAAAAATGACGCTTTCGCCACCCCATATTGATTTCAGGATCGCAGCCGAATTACTGGATGGCAGCAGACTGGTCCTCTTCTGGATGATGGAAAATCAACCCACAGAGACGCTTTCCTGCAACCGTCTTTTTTATCTGGACACCCAAAGCTGCAGGGTCAATCACTGGGTTTTTCTTTTCTTCACAGAAGCCATGCAGGACATGCTCCGGGAAATGGGAGCGGAATATGAAATATTGTGTATTAAAGCTGCAATAAACAACGACATCAAACCCCGTGAAAAAGGCGAAGCCGAACTCACCCGCCGGAGCATCATCGGAAAAATTCGTTTTGACGGCGGCACATTCAAAAAACCGGGCACACACCGCATCGGCGTCTCACCGCTGCTGAATCACACCTTCACAGCCAAAGAAAATAAAGTGCTTGAAGGACGGCAGGTTTCTGTCTGGCAGGCGGGCTGGTGGTTTGAAAAAAACCGCAATACAAATGCACTGAAACAGTCTAAGGATCTGTCACTGACAGCCGCTCCCGCCAAATCTGCCGTCAGGAAGTAGGCTGCCAGAGGACTTCCTTTTCCTGTTGATTGAGCATTCTTGCGGCAATAAACAGCAGATCAGACAGACGATTGATGTATCGCAGCAATTCTGGATTCACCTCTTCAGCCTGCGCGAGCGTCACCAGCGTACGCTCTGCTCTGCGACAGACAGCCCGTGCAAAATGACAGGCGGCTGCCGCCCGCGTTCCACCTGGCAGAACAAACTCATGGAGTGGCGGAAGACCGGCATTCCATTGTTTCGCGGTTTTCTCGATATGAAGGACGGTTGCAGCGGAAATCACGGGGCGAAAAGGCGGACACAGCTCACCACCGGCATCAAAAAGTGTGTTTTGTATTTCAGACAATACCACTGCGATTTCTTTGTCTGTTTCTGTCATCTGAGACAGGACCATGCCAATGGCGCAGTTTAATTCATCAAAACTGCCG
>Ga0206962_1039_pt1 | contig 48544 bp, 56 predicted proteins | sample Alteio_BWOrgHeat_27_FD_153241 | JGI IMG/M metagenome (GOLD analysis project Ga0206962, IMG submission 153241) | Enriched cells from forest soil in Barre Woods Harvard Forest LTER site, Petersham, Massachusetts, United States -... | ecosystem: Environmental > Terrestrial > Soil > Temperate forest >...
ATTGCATGCGCCATATCTTTCTGAGTTTTATTGCGGCTAAGACGTAAAAATGCTAATGTCTTGCAGAATATTGGCAGTTCTTGTGACTCAGATTTTCCGTAATGTTCTAAAAATTTAATAATCTCTTGATCGGAAACAGTGATTTCTTGGTTTTTTAATAATGTTGAAATAACGTGAAGAGTAGTTAATGGGGATTCTGCATAATGTTCGGTTACCATCTCGATAAATTCTTCGGTTATTTTGTTAGTATCATTAGCTAATATTTCGAAAGCATTAAAAATTTGATTATGAATAAAAGAATTATTTTCCGGCTTGGCGATTTTAGCACTAAATGATGTAGTGCTTTTAATTTTATCAAGTTGTTGTAGGCAAAAAAACTCAAAATTTGAATCAGTAACATCTGCAACAGGAAGTTTCGCATGCGTATTGCGCCAATAATCAGCACTGCGTCTTAATCTATAGAGTCCAACCCCGGGGACTGGTAATTCAGAAGGACGCATAAATTGTCCTGGAATTGCCAGAGAAAGAATTGTGGCAATGCGCATACTAGGTGCTTGCTCACCAACATATAAAGCATACAATTCTTCTTGTTTAATAAATTGACTAAGACCCGTTTTGTTCAAAAAAGCTTCTATAGAAGTCCCGCAGCCTTCTTGATTCATCCATTTTCCAAGTAACTCAGGAAAACTCTGTAAATCCGTTTCTAAGAGCCAGTTGGCATTTTTAGCAAAGCTGCCAAAATATTCGATGATTGTTGAAACATTGGTCGTTTTTTTCATTTTCTGATTATATCATCAAACCGTTAATGATTTATTACGATTTTAGTTAATATCTATTAAAGTTAGTCGAATAACGTGCACAGTCAATATATTGATAAAGAACAATTAACTTGACTTACTCTGGACTTCGAGCGATGATATCAGCAAAATGGGGAAGTCTCTGGAGGTCGAAAGTTCGACTCTATTATGCCCCACCAATTTTATTGTTGTTTTACAGTATATTAGATAATTTTCAGCTGAGCGGCGCTGTGTGGGCGACTCATTTTTTAATGCAGACCAGAGATATCAAATAACATAGGGAATAAGCCATTTCTATACTATACACGACCTGAATTGTTTCACATATGGTGTCACTTTCAATTGCCGAATGCATACGCATCCATTGCCAATACGCCAAGCGCGGTATCTTCATGCAGATGTCTTGCCTGAAGTGGAGTGCCAGCAGCGCCTAATGCGACAAAGAAAGGGAGAAAATGTTCTGGCGTTGGATGATTCTCGCGTGCGTGTGGAGCTAAGGTTTGCCAATTGAGTAAATCAGCGATGTTGCTTTTTGCCGCATGTTCTGCCACCCACTCGGCGAATGCAGTCACCCATAAAGGTGTTTCTGAATGATGCCCACGAAAAGCTTCGCGTAGGTTATGTGTCAGATTGCCAGTTCCGATAATCAGAATATTTTCTTTCCTAAGCGGTGCCAATGCTTGACCGATTTTGCAATGCCAACTTGCATCGTGCTTTGGCTGCACCGATAACTCAATCACGGGAATATCGGCGCGGGGGTACATCAGCAGGAGGGGATTCCATGCACCATGATCCATGCCGCGAACAGGATCAATACCTGTTTTAAAACCTGAAGCAGTGAGTAAAGATTGTACACGGTTAGCGAGTTCTGGATTGCCATGAGCAGGATAACGCAACGCATAAAGTTCTTTAGGAAACCCCTGAAAGTCATGGATGGTTTCAAGCTGTACTGCGCCCGTCAGCATCGGTTCGTCTGTCTCCCAATGGGCAGATGCGATAATAATGGCGCTTGGTTTTGGCAATTGCGCAGCAAGTCCACGTAAGAATTTTGTTGTCGGTGCGTCCTCCAGTGCCAGCATTGGTGAGCCATGTGAGATAAAGAGAGTGGGGATAGTTGAATTAAGCTGCGGCATAATCCTATGCCTTCTTTTTTGCTGAGTGGTATTTTTTGCGGATTTGCTCGATATTCACAGAAGGTGGCGGACACTTCATGTGCAATGCTTCAAGATATTCTACCATAATCTGCGATATCGCCAAATCGCGAAACCATTTATAGTTAGCTGGTATAACGAACCATGGGGCGTGCTTAGTGCTGCATTCTGAAAGCATGTCGTCGAATGCAGTTATATAGTCATCCCAGCGTGTACGATCAGTATAATCAGTCGCGCTAATCTTCCAGTGCTTTGTTGGATCATCCAGCCTTTCTTTGAAACGCCTAAGTTGCTCATCCTTACTAATATGAAGAAAGAATTTTATGATGTGAGTATTATTCTCGGACAGATTCTTTTCAAAATCATTAATCTGGTTGTAATGCTTCAACCAGGTGGCTTTGGGAGCAAGGTTATGTATTCGCACCACCAGTACATCTTCGTAATGCGAACGATTAAAGATGGTGACTTCGCCTTTGGCCGGAACATCACGATGAGCGCGCCAAAGGAAGTCATGGTCACGTTCTAGACTAGTGGGTTGCCGAAAAGAGGCAACACGGCAGCCTTGAGGATTCATAGCGCCGAGCACATGACTGATCGTACCGTCCTTGCCGCCCGTATCTATGGCTTGCAAACAGATAAGCAGTGATCGTTTATGTTCCGCATAGAGAAGCTCCTGTAGTTCGCGTAGCCGTAAGTTATTGCGCTCAATGATTTTGAGGGCATCTTTTTTGCTTTCGTGTCCGTTTCTGAAGTCGGGGTCGATGTCACTTAGTTGTACTTTAGATCCAGGTTTGATCAAAAACCGCTGAAAATAATTCATAGTGTCTCACCTGTTTTTGCAAACTGATTTATGATCGCCATAATCTCTGCCTGCACATGAGGTGACTGCTGAGTAATAGCTTGAGTGATATGCTTCATGTGCGCCCGTAATCCATATAACTGGTCAAGCAGTGAAAGCACTACATCCATACCCTCATCATTGACCTGAATGTCTTGTGTGAGATGGCATACCAGCTGCAATCTTGCGATATCAATTTCTTCAAAATACCAATCTTCCTCACCAGAAACAGGCCGCAGCCACTCGTGCGCAATATATTCTTCAATCGTTTGCCGATCAACACGGGCTTGTAATATTTCAACCACTTCATCTAATGTTTTCATTTTACATTCTCCATAGATTTTCGCGGATTATATGCATGTGTTTCAGACCATTTGCGAATTGCCTGTTCTAAATCCGCGTCAATTTCTTTTGGCATAACGAGTTTTAATTTTACGTACTGACTACCGCTTTTTATACCTTTGCCCCTCAGTACGAGTGTGGCATCTGAGCTTTGTGCCTTTGGCAGAGTCATTTCAACAGGTCCATGAATTGTCGGCACTTGAATTTTTCCGCCCAGCACACTTTCCTGAAGTGTGATAGGGACTTCGATATTAATATCATTGCCTTTGCGGATAAAAAACGGGTGCGGCTTGATATGCACTTCCACATAAGCATCACCAGACGCTTTTGTACCCTGACCTTTTAGGCGCAGTTTCTGACCCTCTTCGATGCCTTCAGGGATAGAAATATTGAGATTTTTGCCATCGGGCATAGTCACATTCTTTTTAGCACCACGTGCTGCTTCCAGAAAATCCACTTCAATTCTGTAATGAGCGTCCGCAGATTGCTGGCCAAATCCCATGCCACCGGCTCTACCACCTAATCCACCGAAAAGGCCTTCCAGATCCGATAAATCAAAATCGCCGCCATTGAAATTATATCTATTGCCCTGCGGTTGCTCGGCATAATCGCGATATGTGCGCTGCTGTTGCTGATAGCGCGGCTGACCTTCCATATCAATGGCTCCATTATCAAACGCCGCACGTTTATCCTTATCGGAAAGCAGATCATTCGCCGCATTTAATTCTTTGAATTTTTCATCTGCATTTTTATTGCCGGGATTCAGATCAGGATGATGTTTTTTGGCAAGTTTGCGATATGCCAATTTGATATCGGCTTCGCTTGCATCTTTACTCACGCCCAGTATTTCGTAAGGGTTTTTTGCCATATGACCAGCTTCAGAGCCTAATCCTTACATGGTGTTTCGGCAAGTTGTAATCATCGGATATAAAACAGTCGTGTATAATAAATTCACGCAGAATTATTTCTCCGATTTCTCATGCTCAATTTTGCGATGACGATCAGCGTCCTGGCTATGGGTTTGTGTTGCAGCAATTTCTGCTTCTATTGCATTTAGTTCTTTAATTTTAGCAAAATCACTATGGTGCTTATATTTATGTTTTTCTTTATGTTCTGACATAGGAGTTTCCTTTTTAAATATCTTTACGAGGTGTTGAGCCATTCGTATGTTCTTGGCGCACAACTTTTCTTTTATCTTCGATAGGAAAATGCTGCTGCTCAGATTTTTGGTAAGCGGACTGCTTCTCGGAAAGGAAATCTGACATTTCTGAACTCATCTGTTCTCCACCTTTATGAGGGTGAATCTCTTTTTTGTTGGTCATTAGAACCTCCTGTTATTAGTAATCAGTTATCAGCAAGCCCTGGATTCTCATCTTCAATTGAATCTTCTGCTTGTGATGGATTGCTATCATCACCTTTTTCAGGATGTTTAACGCGACCATCCGTTTCCGCCGTTCCTCCGCGTACGCCGCTACTTGCAGCAAACCCCTCCTCATATGCACGTTGCAGATTACCAAATTTCTTATCAATGGCCTCATCGGTGGCAACATGGGTTTCGGTACTGCCGGTATTTTTGTCTTTTTCATTATATTCAATGGTGCGCATGATCTATCACTCCTAAATGTTTTAGCTAATAAGTTGCTGATATAACTTAGTTATGCAGCGGCAGACTTTGAATCCATATGTTTATCTGAGCAATGTTGAGCGCAGAGACGGCAAGCCTCAGCACAACGAAGCATTTCTGCTCCTCCAATGAGTTCGCAGGATTCTGCACATGCCTTACATATCTTTGCACAAGCACTACAAATTGCATCATACATTGATGAACGACGTGTCATAAAATCCGCTGCCATTTGACATATAGCAATACAGTCTGTCATTAGTTTTACATGCCGTTCTTCCACATGCCTTCCGCCCATATCAAGACAGATATTAAATAAGGTGTCCTGGCATACGTTACGACAATTCCAACAGGCTTGTATGGATTCTTTTCTTTGTTCATTATCATGGTACATATATTATCCTTTTTATATTTTGGGGATGAATTAACCCAACGGTAGAATGAAAGAAATCTTTTATCCATGTGGTTTAGTCTGCACGGTGCCATCAGGTTTTAGGCTGCCATCTTCGGGTTTCACATTCCACCACCCACCACCGAGCGCTGCAAATAGTGCTGCTGTATCGGCCAGGCGCGCAGCTTGCGCTTGGGCAAGATCAAGGCGTGTCTGCTGATACTGACGTTCAGCATCCAGCAATGCCAGATGGCTTATACCTCCCAGCCTATATTGTTGCTCAGTTATCTCCAATGCTGCCTTCGCCTGCACATTGGCATTGGCGTACGCTTTAAGTGTTTTGGCATCAGCATCTAAGGCTTTCAGGGTATCAGCAACGTTCTGAAATGCTATGAGTACGACTTGGCGGTAATTGGCTGCTGCTTCATCATAGGCAGCTTTAGAGGCTCGGCGTCGGGCCATAAGTTCGCCACCATGAAAGAGGGGTTGCGTCAGCGATCCACCGAGCGACCATATCATGGAATTTTTGTTAAAAAACTCACTGGCCTCGGTTACCTCCGGTCCATAGCTTGCCGAAAGTTTGAATTGCGGAAATAGATTGGCGGTAGCGACACCTACGTTAGCGCTGGCTTCGTGCAACCTTGCTTCGGCAGCACGTATGTCAGGACGCTGGCGCACCAGCGCTGAAGGAAGGCTCACCGGAAGTTCCTGTGGCAGCGTGAAGACCTCCAGATGAAATTCAGGCAAATTACTTTCGCTTGGCAACTTGCCCGCATACACGGCAAGTTGATTGCGCGTCTGTTCCAATTCTTTTTCAAGCGGAGACAAAGTGGCTTCCGTTTGTTCCACCTGCCTGCTCTCAGTTATCACATCCGCCTGTGCCACACCACCGAGTACCAATTGCTTTTTCATTATAGTGAGCTGTTCTGCCTGCGCCTTAATCATATCCCTGGTTGCGTCCAGCTGCGCGCGCAGTGCAGCTTCTTTAAACGCTGTTGTCGTCAGATTGGAAACCAGCGCAAGATGTGCGGCTTTAAGCTCATAGGCCTGATATTCTGCTTCTGCTTTTGCTCCTTCGACTTGACGCCGTACACTGCCGAACAGATCAAAATCATAGGAGACATTTACCGAGGCGTTGTAGAGATTAAAGATACTTGATGGAATGGAAGGTTCTCCAAACCCCGCAGCCGAGAATTTCTCGCGTGTAGCGCCACCACTAAGATCAACCCGTGGGTAAAACCCGCCTTTCTGCGCCTCCAGATTTTCCTGCGCCTGGCGTAACGTTGCCTCAGCTGCGGCAATGGTCGGGCTGTCGGTTAGTGCTTGTTGGATCATTTTGTTCAGTGCTTCAGAGTGGAACAACTTCCACCAATCGACAGGGATAAGCTGTTCGGAAACAAAATGCTGTGCCTCGCCCGTCACAGCATTTGCGGCTTCTGTTTTTTCAGGCAATGGCGTCGTTGTGTAATGGTCGGTCTTAGGTGCATTAGGCTGCAGAAAATTAGGCCCAACAGCGCAAGCATTAAGGAGGGCGCCAAGAAGAAGTGCAATAATCCCAATCGTTATTTTGTTTTGCATAATTTTAATCCAGTGTTTTGCGATAGAATTTTATGCCAACCGTCAGCACCACTACATTGAAAAGTAAAAGCGGCCAAACATTTGGCCAAAGTTCTGCCCAGCCACTTCCTTTAAGCATGATGCCGCGCACCACGCGTGTGAAATAGGTAAGCGGAATTACACTACCGATGGTTTGAGCCCACACGGGCATGCCCTTAAAGGGAAACAAAAAGCCGGAAAGCAGGAAGGACGGCATAATCGTGAACATCGTCATCTGCATTGCCTGCATCTGGTTATTCGCAAAGGAAGACAAGGTAATGCCGAGTGCGAGGTTTCCGGAAATGAACAACAGGATCATGGTGAATAGCACGGTAACGTTGCCGAGAAATGGTATATGAAACAAAAATCTCGCGGCGACCATGATAATGGTAGACTGAATCAGCCCGATAAAAATATAAGGAACCAGTTTACCACTGATGACTTCAAAGGGCTTTACTGGCATAGCGAGAAGATTTTCCATCGTACCACGTTCGCGTTCACGGGTAATGGCGACCGCCGTCATCATGACGAGTGTCATAGTAAGGATGATGCCCATCAAGCCGGGGATGATATTGTAGGATGTAATGCCTTCAGGGTTATAAAGCTTGTGCAGCACAACACTGTAGGGAGGGGGATTGGTAGCAGAAAGTAAAGGCGCTGCACCCTCAAAATCCCGCTGTATCACCGAACCGGCCAATGCTATTACTGCTGCCGCAGCATTCCCTATTGCCGTTGGATCGGTAGCATCGGCTTCTATCAGCATCTCCGGATGTTCACCGCGTAAAAGCTGCCTAGTAAAGTCCACCGGGATAGTGATGACGAATTGTACAAGGCCTGTGGTAAGTGCCTCTTTTGCACTGTGTTCATCCCGTACTTTATCCTCGAACTTGAAATATTCCGTGTTTTTCATCGCCGAGATAAAACTGCGGGTAAATATGCTTTGATCGGCGGAAACGATGGCAATCGGCAGGTGTTTGGGATCGGTGTTGATGGCGTAGCCGAACAAAAACAGCTGCATGATCGGAATGCCAACGATCATGCCGAGCGTAGCCCGGTCGCGTTTGAGCTGAATAAATTCCTTCAGCACGATTGCCCACCAGCGCGAAAAAGAAAAACCCTGTGTATGTTTTTCTTTGCTCTTCATGCCTTTTCCTTATCACCTTGCTCCCTGGTGCTCACCAGATGAATAAACACATCATCCAGACTAGTATTGATTGGCTGCACTGTGTAGCTGGAGTGCTTCAGGGTATCCGATAGCGTCGCCTTTAGCGCTTCTTCATCCTCGCCACTCACATGCAGTATGTCACCGAAGGTAATGGTCTGATCGACACCCGGCTTGTCCTTCAGTGCCTGCGACAATGCCGCAAGATCTCCGCCAGCAACGGCAAACGTGCTGATATGCTGGCTCTCGATTACCTCAGCAGAAGTGCCCTGTGCAATCAGCTGCCCATTAAAAATATACGCCAGCTTGTTACAACGCTCGGCCTCATCCATGTAATGCGTGCTGACCAGCACGGAGATGCCCGTTGCTGCCAACTGCTGCAGTTCCTCCCAGAAATCACGCCGCGCCATGGGATCAACTCCCGCCGTCGGCTCATCAAGCAGTAACACTTCCGGTGCATGCAGCATGCAAGCGGCAAGCGCCATGCGCTGCTTCCAGCCACCCGACAACGCACTCGCCAGTTGCGACGCACGTTGTTCAAGGCCAAGTTGTTTCAGCGTTTTATCGACACATTGCTTACGGTCTGGCATTTCATACATGCGAGCAACAAAATCAAGATTTTCGCGGATGGTTAAATCCTCCCACATGGAAAAGCGTTGAGTCATATATCCGACATGGCGCTTGATCTCTTCACTTTGCTTAATGATATCGTAGCCCAGGCAAGTGCCTTCGCCTGAATCAGGCGTAAGCAGGCCGCACATCATACGAATTGAAGTAGTCTTGCCGCTGCCGTTTGGTCCAAGGAACCCAAAAATCTCCCCACGTGCGATTTGCAACGACACGTCGCGTACTACATGCTTATCGCCAAAACTTTTGTTAAGATTGCGGACGTCTATGGCAAGATCACTATTCATTCACATGCACCTCTACCGGCTGGCCAGGATGCAAGAAGGTTGCATCCTCTAGCTTGGGTCTGGCTTCGATCATGAATACCAGCTTGGAACGTGTTTCATTACTATAGATGACCGGTGGCGTAAATTCTGGTTCAGGCGAAATATACGTGATCTGCACAGGAACATCTTTCCCACAGCCATCACAGTGTACCGTTGCGTTCTGTCCTGCCTTCAGTTTCCCCACGGTTTCTTCTGGTACGAAGAAACGTACTTTAATATTTCCCGGTGGCAGGAGTGATACGACAGGGGTGCCCGCAGGCACCCATTCACCTTCCACGAACAGTGTGTCGAATACCAACGCAGCCTGTGCAGTGCTTGCCGACTTTTGTGCGAGCTTCCATTCGGCTTGTGCCAGCGCCGCAACCGCCGCACGAATCTGTTCCTTACGGCCTGGAAGCTCACCTGTCTTTAATTGATTTCGAAGTTCAACAACATGGGACCGAGCGCCCATGTGTGCGGAGCGACTGGCATCAAGCTGAGCCTTGGAGATAGCCCCGATCTTATATTGCTTCTCATCTCGCGCCACTTGCGTAGCAGATAAATTCTCAGTGGTTATTGCCTGTTCGAGCTGAGCGCTCAGTACATCGATTTCTGGCTTGCGCTTGCCGGTTTCTAAATCGCCAAGCTGTGCCTTGGCCTGCTGCACTTCGGCAGCTTCATTTTCATGTTCCAGTTCGAATAGCGGCGCATTTGCCTCCACTGTCTGGCCCCGGCTTACCATAAGCTTATCGAGCCTACCTGCTGCCGAGGTGGCTACATATACATATTCACCTTCAGCATAACCCTGGAAACGATTTTTGTTATCGTCATCACATGACGTAAACGATAGTGCCAGAAGAAATGCCAAAGCGACTTTGCAAGAGCAGCCATAAAAGAGGCCATTTGTCATGTATTCGTTCCCTTTACGGTGCCATCATGGAAAAACCAGCATAAGTAACCCATATGGGGTTAGAGTGTGGCTTAGCGTTTCGTCGGAAATTAAGTAATAAGAATCCCCATATCTTTTATCCATATGGTTAAAGACTATAGAAATTTAATATCCAATCATTTGACTGAGATCAAAAAGCAGTGGAATACTGGCATTTTTTGAAACCACATGGATAAAAGATATTCATGTGGTTAGATATTCCTGGAGCCCACATAACGAAAAGGAATTATTGTATGGTTAAGAAAGCAACTAAACATTCAAAAACAGTATCGGCTAAAAAAGATAACCCAACGGTCGGGTTTTTAAGCGCGGTTCAAAAGGAACAAAAAAAACTGTTCAGTGCGGAGTGCGATAATGTAAAAAATATCATGAACGTTGCACAGGATTTTGACAATAAAGCCGTAAAATATGTAGCTATGGAATCAAAGAACATTAAGGCATTTGCTAAATCCGATAATGTGGCTGCGAATAATTTATTAAATATCCGAAACGAAATATTAGAAAGCTGTAATCGCAATATTTTGAATTTAACAAATTTTTCTCAAGAAGTTTTTGCCGTAAGAAATATTAAGGATCTGGCTGAATTAAAGAACAAATCGCTACAGCTAGCCTATAACAATTATTTAGATACAACCGGCAAGTTGTGCGGCATGATTTTTAATTCCTGTGTTGGAACAATAGCGCCTATTAATGAATAGGCAGCTATAGCTTCTGAACAAATATGAAAAATGCACAAAGTATTTGGTGCTTAATATACGGCAATTCTAAAAGGTTATACTGATATTTAGTATCTTCATTTAATAATAAAGGATTTATATGGAAAATAATGAAAACAAAACCTGCGGTACCAAAGGCTGCAAGTGCCCTTGTCATATGGTGCTCGGTATACTGATTGCGCTTATCGGGGTTGTTTTCTTGCTGGGCAATTATGATGTAGTAAGCGTGAGATTCGTTTCCAATGCGTGGCCGATTCTGCTGATAGTCATTGGACTCAAGATGATTTGTCCCAAAAATATGTGCAAGTGTTGCTCGCAAGTGCAAAAATAAGCTCATGCATGGTAAACCGCATACTGCTTAGCAAATTGTAACTGGGAAATGAAATCATGCAAAATACTGCGGTAACCCTTACGCGATAGCCTGTAGTTCCGTGGCTTTCTGCAAAGGTAATGTCACGATAAAATGAGAACCCATAAGCGGCCAACTTTTTACCGTAATACTGCCCTTCATTAAACGTGTCAGTTCCTGGGTGATAAATAACCCTAACCCTGTCCCACCATATTTTCTACTGACACTGGGGCATCCTTGGGCGTATTTGTCAAAAATCTTTCCAAGTTTTTCTTTCTCAATGCCGATACCAGAGTCGGCAACAGTGATGCATACTTCAGAGTGTCCGTTCAAAGTTTCCCTTTCAGTCATATAAAGCGAAATGGTTCCTTTATCGGTAAATTTTACGGCATTCCCAAGCAGGTTTAGAAGGATCTGGCGGATACGAAGTGGATCGCCCATATACAAGGTCGGACATCCTTTGCCTATACCCACATGCACTTCCAGGCCTTTTTCTTGCGCCTTTATAGCGATAATATTTTTTGCCTCTTCGAGGGTTGTGCTCAGATCAAAAAGGATATGCTCTAATTCTACCTTACTGTTTTCAAGTTTAAAAGAGTCCAACAAGTCATTCAGCAATTCTACCAGCATTTTAGAGCTATCGCGCAGCATATCTGCACATTCTTTTTGTTTGTCAGGACTGCATTGCAAACTGGAAAGAATATTGGCAAGCCCCACAATGGAATTGAGCGGGTTGCGGATTTCATGGCATATGAGAGCTAAATAATCCGGATCTTGAAATCTTAAGTGAGTGGTTTGTACCGGAAGAATTCTGGAAACTTCTTGAATCTGGGTAGCTAAATGCATAATCCTCTCCTGGTAAAAGTTGATTGTGTGAATTATTCTTTCGCGCTATGTTTGGAAAAATCTTACTAATAAGTGATATAAATACACTTATCGATACTGTCGGTTTTGACCAATATCAAAATTCCATAAAGAAAATAACATTTTTGATTTAAGTCAAAAAGATAGATATAAAATATTGTATAGTGCCCGCTAATTTTACTCAAATAAGGCGTTACTATGGCAGCAATAAAAGAACAGGATGTCGGTTCAAAACAATGTAAGTCGCTGGCCTTTTTTAAAAGCCTCATACTATTTACTAATATAGCGGATAAAGAGATTTCGCTTTTTATTGATGCTGCCCAGGTAAAATCCTACAAGAAAGGGAAGATTCTCTATTTAGAAGGCGAGCAGGCAGATTTTTTCTACATCATTTGTAATGGATGGCTCAAATTATTTCATATCACCGAAGAAGGGGAAGAAGTAAGCTTGGCAATGCTCACCAAAAATAACATTACAGGTGAGAATGCCATTTTTGAACAGGGTCGTTTCACCAGTAGCGCGCTGGTGGCAGAAGATGCACAGATAGTGAGTATACCACTTTCTCTCCTAAAAGAGCAGATTCGTATGAATAACCATCTGGCATTTAATATGCTGACTACCATGGTACAATATCAACGCAGGCATGAATTACAACTTGAACAATATCTGCTTTATAGTGCGCCTCAGCGTATCGGATGTTTTCTGCTTGGACTCTGTCCCGTACTGGAGCAAATAGACGGTGTTGTACTTAATCTTCCTTACGATAAGGCACTCATTGCCTCTACCCTAGGCATGAAGGGAGCGACATTCTCGCGCGCACTTAATATATTACGTGAGGAAACCGGTATTGATATCAGGGGGACGCGCGTCATTATTGATTCCATGGATCGGCTGCTAAAATTTGTAAATGGTTGTTACTCACATACGCATCTGCAAAAGATTTATTAAGCTGCTAAGCTCTGCACCTTTTCATCTACAAGCAAAAGAATATTTTTAAGTGCTTCTATATCTAGGGGTTTAACCAGGTGAAAATCAAAGCCAGCTTCCTTGGAACGCTCACGATGTTCTTTTTGTCCCCATCCGGTAAGTGCTAAGAAAATAGTATTCTGGAGAATGGGCTCCTTATGCATAGCTTGACATACCTCATAGCCGCTCATTCCCTCTAACCCAATATCAAGAAAGATAATATCAGGGTGAAAAGATTTGGCTAACCCAATTGCGGTTTGCCCATCCAAGGTCATTTGTACCGTATGCCCCAGTATTTCCAGTGTCCACATCGTAGTTTTGGCACTGGCTTCATTATCGTCTACAACGAGTATGCGGTAATGACATGGTTTCTCACTCGTTAATGCTTCATCTAACAAACTGACAGTCTGAGCTGCTCCCATTATACAAACCGTGGAAATCGTACAGTGAAAGTCGTGCCTTCTTCTTCAGAGGAGGTCACTTCAATCGTTCCACCATGAGAAATGATGATATCCTTGGTAATATAGAGTCCCAAACCGAGATTAACTGTGGCTGGATGATCCCCTGTATCTATCACTGCACGGGTGAGTGGATCAAATAAGCTTCCCATTTTTTTGGTAGGAATAGGTACGCCATTATTATGCACGGATAATATTACTTCTTCCTGTGTTCCTTTTATAGTGACGCCAATAGGCGAATCTTTGGCACTATACTGAATCGCGTTGCCAATCAGGTTTGAAAAGACTTGCCCGATACGAGCCTTATCCCATTCTCCCTTCACATCCCCTGATACCTCAAGAGTTATGGTACGCGTTTGATGTACAGAACGCACTTCATCAACCAGTTGCTGGCTTACGAATTCCAAATCCATAGGGGCTCTGACAATGGGAAGCCCGGAGCCAAATCTGGCACGAGTCATATCGACGAGATCGTTTACTAATTTTGTGATACGGATTGTGCTCTCGGAAATCTGGGAAATCAGAATCATTTGCCGTTCGTTAAGTGTCTCTTTATGTGACATAAGCTGAGCCGACATGGATATTACATTCAGCGGGGTACGTAGTTCGTGACTTAATACGCCCACGAATAAATCTTTTGAATAACTGACTTTGTGTGTGTATTGGCTAACGGATTCAGCTAACTCCTGATCAATAGACTCGTTGAAACGGGTCAGATCTATAATGTCCAAATTATTCATGTGAGGCTTGGTGAGGCTCCATAATTTAATAACGCTTGCACGCAACGCGCGATATTCGGAAACCATTTGGTCAATATCAAAGCCCCCGGCCAAACGTAAAGCAGCGTGCGTTTCTGCAGCGGTAGCAGTAGATGTTTTCTCTTTTCCGCCTTGTGATTTTTGTATCTGTTCCAGATTTGTTTGAGGAGTTTTTATATCGTTGACTATAAAGGCAAGTAATTCATGTATATGATTACGCAGTGCGAGCGATGTCATATCATTAGCAGCGGGCGTCAATGTGCGCGCGAAGCTTTCCCATTCAGATACTATTTGCTTTGTATTTTCACGAATGAAGTCGGCCAGCCGTAGATTATTGTCTTGTTGTTGAGCGGCGCTATTTGACATATGCTATATAACTCATGTAGTTGTTCCAAAGACGGTTTTCAGCCAGCCCCATTCCAGTTTCGCCGGGTTTTCAATGTATTCTTGTGGGTTATCCACCACACGCTTTAAATACTGATAAGTAAAAGGCCATTCGTCTTCAGATTTAATGTCCTTCTTTTTTACAATTTCAATTTTCATGTCGCGGGTGAGGCGTAACATAAATTCTACTTTTGGCCGGTCATCATAGACAATGGCATTAAGCGTTGCTTCTGTTTTTAATGCTTTAAACCTGGCACCCCAGATTTCTGTATAGGGAAATTTATCCTTATTCTGCTCAATAGCGTGGTTACATATCTCAAGATACTTTTGAAATACCTGCTCATATTCCTTTACATCTTTAATGTTTTGCATTGACTCCATAGTTATTATCCTTAAATCGATCACTATTCACCCTTATAGCCTCAGTAAGCAACCTATACTTTGACTTATATCAAAATTGCGTACTAAAATTTTGAATGCATTTGTCTAAACCACATGGATAAAAGATATGCAGGCGCTTACATGTTTTGGAACTGCATAACAGCGGAAGATTTTCGATTTTCCTGTCCTAGATTATGTATCAATACTTTAAGGAGACATTTATGTACGAATCATCAAACACGAACAGCAAGGCTCATTCAGAAAAATTAGCTGCTGAAATCAAAAAAGCCTTCAGCAAATTAAACGATGCTGACATTGCTCTTTATGCTACTGCGAAAGATAAATTTTTCGAAGTTGTAAAGACAAAATGCAGCATTGAAAGAGCCGAAGCTGAAAAAACATTGAAGAAACTTGATGCAGAATGTGCTGCAGCTTGCAGTGCGAACAAAGACAAGTCTACTACTGCAACTGCTCAGCCTGCTCAAAAACCAAAAGTAGCCTAGTACCCTGTATGTTTGGCCAGAAGATTTTTGATTTTCTGGTCAAACATTGGTTTATCAAATTTTCGCATAATTTCTTTTAGGAGACATTACCATGACACATATCGCAGGAGTTTTTGACAGTAAAGAAGAGGCCAATGCCGCCGTTTCCAAGTTATTAAACGACGGCTTTAAAAAGGAAGATTTAAGCCTTATCGTTTCTGATAATGCCCGTCACACTATTTTTGCATCCCCCACAGATGACCAGAGCCTTCGCACAGATAAAGGTGCAGTTGCCGGGGCCTTATTTGGTGGCGCTTTGGGTGCTTTACTTGCAAGCCTGACACTGGTGGGAACTATAATCATCCCAGGTTCGGGGTTACTGGTAGCAGGACCGCTTTTCGTTGCTTTGTCGGGCGCAGGAGCAGGTGCTATAGCAGGTAGCTTAAGTGGTGCATTAATCAGCGCTGGTTTTGCAGTAGATGATGCAAAGCGTTATGAGGAAGAAATCAGACATGGCAAGGCTGTCATTATTATTCATACGACTCAAGAAATGGCTGAAGCTGCTCGGGTTGCTTTACATAGCAGCCATGCAAAAATAAAAGCAGCCTAACTTAATCTGTACCCCTAAGGATGTATTTATGAAGAATAAACCAACATTTGTTCCGGAAATTATTGAACATTTAAATCCGGTAACAGAACAATTTGGAGCAGTTTCCCATGACTCAGGGCAAATGCAGATACCGGATAGCGTAAAAGAAGTTCCGCGCTTTATGTATAAATTTCTTACTGAGGCAGAACAAGCAATGTGCGACAAAGCCACAGATTAAATACCTTCATATATTTTATCTGACTGTTAGCATTGCACTCTCTACACGTATTCGCCGTGTCAGGAAGAGTGCTTTTAGCACAGCCCATATAATCGCGACCTGTCAGTTATCGAATACCCAAGATAATGGCTATTTCTCCCATGACGATCATATAATTGGGATGAGAAAAGAAATGGTGACCATACGGAAATGATTTTAGCAACTCTCTCATTATCGGCCATTCAAAGCGTCCTTAGTTTTTGTTAGCCTAAACGACACCATAAAGAAACACACTGCCCTATACGGGTCAGTGTGTTTCTAGAAGATTTGTAAATTATTTGGATTCTTCTGAATGCTCGGTTACCGTGCCATTGACGGTTTTGGTCTTGCTACTGGCCTCAGTTTTATTAAACCATCCTTTAGGCTTTGTGGTTTTTTCACTGGTAGCAACTGACGTGACGTTGCCATCGCTATCAACACTCACATCCGTCACTGTTTTGTAATAGGTATCCGTTCCGCTGCGGTCTGTATGTTTGCGGATAGTGGTCTGCGTATAACCACCGTTGCTTTTTTCCTGAATACTTGATTCCGAGTTGTCGGTTTTTTTATTCCACATCCCTTTGGGATCAGTCACAGATTCTGTTTTTATAGTTTTATCAATATTGCCCTTAGAATCTACGTCAACGCTTTCTGTGCCAGTGCTCGATTTATCCGTTCCATTAGGGGTGGTTTCGCTAGACTTAGTAGTGGCTTCATAGCCTCCATTTGCTTTATTTTCTATTGTAGTATTCGTAGCGGTTGCATCATCAGCATAAGCCAATGAAGCAATGCCAATCGCGGTGGTAGCAACTAATGCTCCCAATGTATTTCTCATATAAGTTCCTTTGAATGAGTGAGTTCCCATGACAATTATTGCCATGAAGTGCATGATCAATAGAGTAAAAGATATAAGGAATCGAAGGGAGTGAGTCGCTCTGAAATAATGATTTAGTAAAGACAACGGCTGGATAGGGTGCGTAATTCTATGTCTTCTCTTTCAACTCTGACGACCAATCCAAGTACCCACCTTGCTGATCAGTATATGATTCTTTGCAATCAGGAAGAAGTATATTTACTGTATGTAATTTTACTCTTTATCGGCGCAGTAATAAGATTACTACGATTACCAGCAATAAGGTTCCTCCTCCGCCATATCCGAGACCCATATAACCACCGTGGTAATAGCCAAAGCCACCGCCGCCAAATAACAATATAACGAGTAGTACAATAATAAGTGGGTTCATAACGCAATTCTCCTTTGTATTGCATCAAACAATGAGCAATTGGATATAAAGAAGCTATGTGCGTTTCAATTGAGAGATTTTACGGACAGAGCAAGCCGGAGCTCTCAACAAGCCTAATACATAAAAAGCTTTCCCTGTTCATATTTTTAAATTCCCTGTTCCTATAATAGGGAATTAACTTGCAACCCGCTGTAATAGTGTTTTATTGGTGGAGGCGTTGCTAAATTAAGCACAAAAAATCACAAAATTCCCTGTATTTTCCCTGATAAACAGGGAATTACTCAGAGACTGGTTCGAGTAGACTGCATCCACCACCAATTTATTTGGCATTTCCGACAAAACAAACCCATTTACTGCTAAGTTTGATTGAATTTTTTGGTAATTTGTGTATAATAGTGTCAGGTAGAGTAAGTGCGATAATACGTCGCTACCTTAGGCCCCAATAAAAACAAATGGCCAAGCGTAATAAGCAGAAAACAATGCTTTAATTTTTCTCCCTGATAGTTCTCGCGGCCATGATTCAGATACTGAATAATGAGCTTTTATCGCATGATGAAATCAATAATGCCAAAGGATACCATGACCAAATTAAACTTAATGCCAACGCAAAAATCCGTGCAGACTTCGAAAGACTCTCTCTCGTCCATTTCAATAGGAAGGAAAATAGTTACCTTAAGCATAGTAGTTATACCCTTCGCGGGCATTGTAGCTGCCATTATCCTGTTATGGGGTCGAGGCTTTGGGGCGGTTGAGTTAGGGCTTCTTGTCAGTATGTATATACTGACGGTGCTGGGCATTACAGTGGGATTTCACCGTTTATTTACCCACCGTTCTTTTGAGACCAATCGTATCATACAGTCCATATTAGTTATTCTCGGTTCGATGGCTCTTCAGGGACCTCTCCTGAAATGGGTAGCACTGCATCGTCGCCATCACCAACACAGTGATGAACATGATGATCCACACTCGCCTTATAATAAAGGCAGTGGCATTCTGGGTATAATACGTGGTGCCTGGCATGCTCATATCGGCTGGTTCTTTGATCCTGATCCCAAAGATCTTAATCGCTATGTTAAAGATCTTAGCAAAAGCAATCTTTTATCTAAGCTCAGTGCGCTATTTCCTTTATGGGTAGCCATTGGATTATTAATTCCTGCTCTTCTTGGGGGCTTGCTTACCGGCGGCTGGATGGGGGCGCTGCTTGGATTACTATGGGGTGGCTTAGTGCGTATCTTCCTTGTGCATCATGTAACATGGAGTATCAATTCGGTTTGTCATCTCTGGGGACGTAGCCCATTTAAAACTTCGGATCATAGCCGCAATAATTTTCTATTTGGAATTCTTGGTCTCGGAGAGGGCTGGCATAATAATCATCACGCATTCCCCTTTTCGGCACGGCATGGACTTAAGTGGTGGCAGTTTGATGCAAGTTATTATGTTATTCGTATTCTTGCTTTGTTCGGCCTTGCTTCAAAAATCCGATTACCCGTTCCAAGCTTAGCTAGATAAATAACCCCAGAATTTTATGATCGGCGCGGGAGAGTGGTAAAGTCTGCATTTCCTTAAGCGTCGCTCGATATAAATCGCCCGCATTTTCTTTTTCCATAGGGACGGGCAGGCTATGTACTATCGCCTGCAAGGTAAAATGACTGTAGGTTTGTTTTATCTGACCGATAATGGAAGTTTTTTTCAGGGGATATTTTTGGTTGTTATAGACAATATATTTTGCGTCCGGTGCATATTCGGGGAATCCATAAAGCCCATGTAAGAATCTGGATTCGCGGCGCCGCACATAATAGCCACCTTTTGCATCGCGCAGAACCACAATGATACGGTGACGAATGGGTGTAGCTTTAGAAGATTTAGGAGCAGGATAAGAAACAGGGGAGATTTTGCCTTTGCAAATCATGCTAAGCGGGCAAGTGTCGCAAGAGGGATTAAGTTTTTTGCAAATGAGTGCGCCTATATCCATCATTGCTTGATTGTAGTTGAATGAGCTTTTCTTATCTAAAAGCCACTCTGCCTTTTTCCAAAGTATTTTATCATCGGCTTGCGTGAGGGCAAATACGCGGCATAAAACTCGCCGCACGTTTGCTTCCATAATGGGAACAGCCTGACCATATGAAAAACAAGCGATAGCGTTGGCGGTATTGCGTCCAATACCAGGCAATTTCTGCAGTTCTTCCACTGTTTCCGGTAAAACCCCTTTGCATTGTTTTGCTGCAGCGTGCATATTGGCCGCGCGAGTGTAATAACCAAGCCCTTCCCACTGTTTTATCACCGCTTGTTTATCAGCCTGTGCAAGCTTCTTTAATGTAGGAAAAGCCTTAAGAAAAGGAGTGTAATAATGCTCCAGCACGGTTTTTACCTGTGTTTGCTGAAGCATAATTTCACTGATATAAATGGCATAAGCATCGGATGTGTTTCGCCAGGGAAGGGAGTGCCTGCCATGCGTTTCATACCAGCGTTGCAACGCGCGGTGGAAAGCTGCTTTCTTCGCGGAAGTAGGGTTTTGCGTATATGCCATAGGATATATTCTAAATACATTAATAAGCCATTCAATAGAGATTAACTTTATTTGGCACGGCATTTGCTCATAAGATGGATAAATGCAATTAACAAAGGGATGCCTTATGACCAGTATTTCCTCATTACCAAGCAGTTATTACCAGCTTTCAGCATTACAAAATGGGGCAGCGGATAGTGGCAATGCCGGCAGCAGTAGTACAGGTGGCGCCAGTTCTTTAACACAAACATTGGTCGATGCTTTGCAATCGGTGGATAATAGCCAGCAGCAAAACAGCAGCAATGATGCTTATTCCCTTAATTTAAGCAGCGCGGCGCAACAGCTATTGAATGGACAGCCAGCCAGTTCAAGTGCTGGAAATACAGAATTTGCTTTCAATTTAACGAGCCAGCAGCAGACGGAAATAAATGCAATAATTGAGAAATATAAAGGGCAGCCGCTCACCCAAGCTACATTCAATGAGATTCAGAATGATTTGGAAAAAGTGGGCCTTGGAGCCGATCAACTCTCTGCCAAAGATCAGATGACTTCCTTTAATCCTACTTCAACGCTCATTGATGCACTCAACGGTAATTATAGTGATATAAGCACTGCCTCACAAATTACTACTTCGGAAAGCACCAAGGCCAATAACTACATGCAGAATATCATTAGCCTCTGGCAATCTGCTAATAATAACGCTACAACATCGGGAAGTAGTACATCCAGCAGCTAACCCGAAGCATATCTCATGAAGACTTTAGGCAATCTGGCGATTTTGATAATGTGTATTGCTGTCGTCGGCTGTTCGTCTGATAAGCATAAAAACTTGCCCCCCACATATATAATTTATAGCCCTAATGCAGAGCCGTTAAACGGTGGGCCGTTTGGGCACCCGACATGTACACAAGCTTTATCGAATTGGTTTATGCGCATGGATGTGAATCATAGTGGCAATATTACCCACGAGCAGTTTATTACCGATGCGAAATTGCAATTCGCCCGTATGGATATCGATAAAAATTCTTATCTGATGCCTGAAGAGCTTGAGCGTTACCGTGCACCGTATCGTCAGGAATCAAGCGAGTTGCAAGAACATAAGGGGCACGGTAAAAATACCGATAAGGCTCCGGCGATCAATCCTAAGAATCTCATCGATCCAGTCATGTCAGCCGATACCAACCTTGATTTTAAGGTAACGTTTGAGGAGTTCATGGCTCAGGCGGAAAAGAACTTTGCCGAGCTTGATACCGATCATAACGGGTTACTAAGCCAGCCCGAAATCCTTGCTAAATGCACTCCTGTGGAGAAGTGATTTATTGTTTTGCGGCGGGCGGCACAGTATTAGGCGAGAAATGGGATATAGTATCCGCCAGAATGACACGTTCCTCCGGCGTAAGTTGTTTAGCCAGATCAGTCACTGATTTCGCCATCCGCAATTTCATTTTATCGTGCAGTTCGTTTATGTGTTGAAATTGTGTTGTGTATAGCGCTTCATTAAATGGATCTTTGACCAATATATCTGATGCTTCTTTTTTTGTGTTTGCGATTTGTTGTCGCGTATCATCCATATCCTTCCAGGTGGCATTCATAGTATCTTCAAATAATTTACGCTTATTTTCCGGAAGTTTTGCGGATAATTCACTGATCACCATGTGATGGTCTTCCTGCTGCTTTGTAAGATGATGGCAAAATGCGCCCAATACTACACCGATAAGCAATATATTAAGAATCAGGGAAGCAACAGTAACCGTTTTAATATGCCGCGTCATAAGTTGACTCCTTCGTCATCAGGGAATGATTGTATGGAAGCTTCACTGCTTTCTGGTATATGTGCAAATGTACCAAAACCGATTGCAAATCCAAGCAATAACATAGCAGCGATTGCTGACATTCTGACTTGTTTTAAGAATCCTGATAATTGCCAGATATTGTCAGAATATTGAACACGTGCGCGCGCAGAAGCGATGATGCGATCAGCCAGGGTCAGAGGCATGGATTCCACCTCACACTTGAGCAGCATATTTTCAAATCGTATTTCTTCTTGGAATATGTCGCGCAAATTTGCGTCATGAAGCGCTGCTATCCCAAAAACCTGAAGGTCTTTCGGCCATTCTTCTATATCACTGCCATAACAGGCAATATATTCGCGTATTTTATTTTTATCTATTTTCATATCGCACCTCACGTTTCAGTCATAAATTTAAGTCGGTCTTTAAGCGTCGTCTTTGCACGCATCAAAAGCGATTGCAGTGCCTTCAGGTTAAGCCCCATTACGGTTGCGGCCTCCTGGTTGGAAAGCCCTTCGTAAAAACACAAATTAAGCGCAGTACGCTGACGATCCGGTAAAAGCTTAATCTCTTTTTCAAGTAAATCCTGTTTTTCTCCTTCAAGTAGCATTTCTTCATTAGTAAGCCGGTCATCTTCTATCTGGTGACCATCCACAAGCTGCAATGGACGCTTCTTTTTTATGGTATCAAGGCATAGATTGACCACGATACGATAAAACCATGTCGTAAAAGATGCGTTTTTATCTTGCTGCCATAAGGTTGGCTTTTCCCAGATTTTAATAAACGCATCATGCACAATATCCTCCGCTTCACCACGTTGGCCCACAAAACGATAAGCAGTGCGGTAAAACCGTGCGGTATGACGTTTTACCAGCGTGGAGAACGCTTCATGATCGCCAAGGGCTATCAACTCAAGGAGACGCGCATCATCCTCTTTCAATGCTATCGGTCTTTGTGGCAAAGAAAGTACTACAGCATCATCATTGATCTTGCGGTGTTTGTTTAAGTTGGCCGTCATTCTGATCTCTATGGTGTTCGCCTTTATCATGATCATGATAATGTTCTATCTGATGTAATTGTACTAATACAGCGCGTTCTTCAGCTGTATACTGTGAGGCAACGGATACGAAAGCATTCTCCCTGTTGGCGCGGATGCGTGCCTGTAATTCATTGATCTTAGAACTTTTTTCGAGATAAGTATTTTTATCAAATGTAGGTGCTATAAGCAACGCATCTAATTCTTTATGTAATTTCTCTTCTTTTTCATGCAAAGGCTCGTTCTGTTTATGGGCAGTAATCATAGCATTATGTAATAGCACTCTTTTATCTTCGGGTAACTGTGCCAGCAACTCTTTAGCGTGATGACCATGAAAATAGGGTTGTTCTTGGGGTACTGCTGGTGATACTGCCGGAGATGATGCATTATTAATATTCTCGGCGAATGCCACACCTGAAGTGATTAGGGCCGCCGTTATTATAGTTACTGGTAATAATTTACCTATTTTCATTCTTTTAATATCCTTTTTTAATACGCTTCCGGAAAAAATCCCGGGCACAGCAGAAACCGTGCCCGGGAGCAGACATCTGTCTACAAGGTAACCGCATCACACCTGGGAGTAGGGAACAGTGATGCGGGCGTGGCTTTATATAAACCAACTTACCTGTGTTATACGGGTAGGAATGAAAAAGTCTTCGGAGACGATTCTATTATTATCAGCGATGGTGCCAGTAACCGCAGCAGCCAAAGCCCACAACAATCGGTGATGAATACATAACCGGCGCGGCGTAATAGGCTGGGTAAGGAGCTGGGTATGGCGCAGGATAATAATACGCCGGTGGAGCACTATAGGCTACTGGCTGCTGTGCTGGTGGCGGACTACCAGGAGGTGGAGCAACTGCCGCAGCCGGTGGTGCATATACGGGAGGCGGGGCCGGTGGGTAGGCATAGCACCCAGAGAGCCCAAGAAGAAATACAGCGCTTATTGCCGCAGTAATCTTTTTCATATTATTTTCCTTAAAGTTAAAAAACCATTCATTCAGATTTCTGTACGCATTATACGATTATCTGCGCAATTACCTTCGAGATGTACCATTTCAGGATTATTATTATCTTATTATCTTCACCTAATACTAAATAAAAATAAACTCGCGTAATTTTGCACTAGCATAAGTTGTATATATACCTAAAACAATATACCAATAGTCATCTATAATTATGCCGTAGGTATCATGCTCGAATCGTTTTTTATATACGGAAACATTCCTTTGAACATCGAAAAAGGGACATACATCCCGCTTTTGGTGTTGCTATCCTATATTATTGCTTCCTTTAGTTCATATGCCGGCTTGACACTTGCTGTCCGGATTTCCAATGCCCAAACTATACAGAGAAAACGTGTATTGCATTGGGCAGGCGCTTTTGCGCTGGGCAGTGGTATCTGGTCAATGCATTTTATTGGCATGCTTGCCTACAAGATGCATATGACGGTTCATTATGAGCCATGGCTCACCATATTATCAATGGTGATTGCTATACTGGTTGCATGGTCGGTATTAAAGGTTACCCAAGTTCCAAAGCTTTCCTTAAAACGTCTTGCCATTAGCGCTCTGTTACTTGGGTTTGGTATATGCGCTATGCATTATATTGGCATGGAAGCAATGGAAATGGATGCCAGTATACGCTATATACCCTCCTTATTTTTACTCTCAGTAATAATTGCAATTGCTGCTTCGGGGGCTGCTCTTTGGATAATGTCTTTTCTTGGAAAATACAGTGGAGACAAACAAGTTATCTGGAGAATAATTGCAGCGCTCATAATGGGATTTGCGATTTGCGGAATGCATTATACTGGCATCGAGGCTTCCGTAATTATACCTTTTGCCCATTGTCACATAGATCCCAATCAAAGCTTTTGGGGGTTGGCGATGAGTGTCATTGCTGTTACCGGCACTATTTCCATAATGGTTCTCATACTTGATGTTTCCCAACGGCTTCTGGCATTGACTAGCTGCAGCATTATTCTTGCATTTCCTTTAGTTACTATTGTGTATCAGGCTATTTCTGAATTGGATTCAGATATTTATTTTGCCCAAAAAGTCCAATATGGGATGAAATACCATAATAAGCTTATTGATTTACTTCAGCGGATGCAGGAATTACGAGGGACTATCTTTGTTGTTCGAAATGGAGGCTTTGCAATGGCAGGCCAAATTGAAGCTCGAAAACAAACAGTACGTCATGAAATTGCTGCAATAGATAGCATGATTCTGCATTTTGATGAGATGGAGGATTTAAATCAAAGCTGGCAGAATATCAAAAATCGTTGCTTGGCCTTAATGGAAACAGGAGAGCGTTCCACACCTGAGCATGAATTCGAGGAGTATTCTGAAATTATTGATGCTATGGATGATTTAATGGATGGTATAAGTGACACTGCCGGTTTAACCCTTAATGCTACTATTGATACCGATTATCTGGCCGACGTCATGACAAGTGGCATACCAGATTTTATGGAAACGATGGGCAAGACGCGCGGACTGCTATCAGGCTTGCTGGCTTCTGGAAAAACACCACCGGAATGGACTGAAGAAGAAACAAGAAGATTGCAAACGCTTTATGAGCGACTTAAGTTTTTGGATGAAGACATACAATATGTTTTGCATCGTGCAAAATTGGCAAGCGATCGATCGGGTTCATTTCTGGATTATCATGATACAATAATAGAACCTAAGCTGGACGCATTTCGGCACCATATGGAGCGCATGATATTTAGCCATAAAGAAGATTTGTCCTTCTCCGATGTGTTTAATATGGCTACCGATATTATTACACATTATGATGCGCTTTACGATAAGGAGTCCGATTCATTTCTTACGTTGGTGGAGCAGCGCGAACAAGACTATATAGCGAAAAGAAATCTTGTGCTTTATTCCAGCATCATAGCATTTCTTGGCTTAATAGCTCTTTTTATGGTTTTGTTCAACACACTGGTCAGAACTGAGCGCGCAGAGCGGGAAGCTATTGCCGCTAGCCATACCAAATCCGAATTTCTTGCCAATATGTCGCATGAACTACGCACACCGCTTAATAGTATCTTGGGCATGCTGCGACTATTAATGGAATCCAATTTAGCCGAGGCGCAGGAAGAATTGGCCGGCACTGCATTTCGCTCCTCGGTGAATCTTTTAGAGATTGTAAACGATATTCTGGATCTTTCCAAAATCGAGGCAGGTGAGATGAAACTGGAAAGCATAGGTTTTGATATCCAGTATGTGTTTCACAGTGTGGTGCATGCGCTGGAGCACGTGGCGCGGGAGAAGAGGGTGCCTATTATCAGGCATTACGATAAAGATTCTTTCCCTTTTCTTCTTGGGGATCCTACGCGTCTTTCACGTGTGCTCACCAACCTAATCGGTAATGCCATTAAATATACCGATAAAGGCCATATAGATGTACGTGCATTCTGTCGCAAATTAGATAACACTCATGTGGAATTACGTTGTGAAATAACGGATACTGGTATTGGGATCGCCAAAGAAAAACACGAAGCGATTTTTGAAAAATTCTCACAGGCCGATGGTTCCACTACCCGCAAATATGGCGGTACCGGTCTTGGGCTTACCATTACCAAGCAGTTGGTAGAACTTATGGGCGGCAAGATAGACGTAGAAAGTGAAATAGGGCAGGGTTCCACATTCTGGTTTACTATTCCTTATGAAATCACTGATAAGCTCAATGAGGATAAGCATATCCGTAAGCTTAAGTTATTTTCAGGTACTATTCCGCCTGAAGAAGCGCGTATATTGGTTGCAGAAGATCACCCGCTCAATCAGTTGTTTATCAAGAAGGTGCTTGAGCGGTTTGGTATTAAGAATTTTGGGATAGTTGAAAATGGAGCGGAGGCGATCGAAGCATACCAAAAGGAAGCATGGAATGTTATTCTTATGGATTGCCACATGCCGGAAAAAAACGGTTATGAGACAACAAAGGAAATCCGCGATCTGGAAAAAATGACTGGCACACATATTCCGATTATTGCTATGACTGCCAATGCTATGGTGGGCGACAGGGAAAAATGCCTGCGTTATGGCATGGACGAGTATATCAGTAAACCCATCAATGTAGACGAACTTAAAGAAGCCTTAAGCCAGTGGCTGCTTTTTAAAGAAAACCCTGTCGAAGATACAAAGAAAAATAATTCTGAGGATAAAGCGGTGCTGGATCTATCACAGCTTCGTAGCTTTACCGAGGGGGATGTTGAAATAGAGAAAGAGCTGATGCGTGTATTTATACAGCAATCGGATAAAAATATTGTGGCGCTTAAGGAAACAAGTGGCGGCACAAACGATAAAACATGGGTAGAAGCAGCCCATATGTTCAAGGGTGGTGCCGGAGGCATAGGTGCTGGAACATTGCATAAGCTATGCGATCAGGCGCAGCATTTTAGTGGTACAATAAAAGAACGTGGTGCCCTTTACGATGCAATCACTGCAGAATATGAACGCGTCAAATCTACGCTTCGGGGATTGGGATTACTCTCTTAAGTTATGGTGGGGCACTTATGGACAAATTCGAGTAATTTTTCTTTATTAAACGGTTTCGTCAGAAAACCTTTAGCCCCCTCGTGGAGAGTGTAGCCTATATTTTCCACTGAACTATCGGCGCTCAACATGACAACATACGCCTGAGGGTCGCTAGCCAGAATGTCATGCAATACCTCGGTACCGTCTTTCCCTGGCATATGGATATCCAGAAATACCATATCAGGCTCATATTTTTTGTAAGCTGCCAGAATTTCATTGCCATTTTCTACTTCATGTACGGTTGCCTTTCCGGTGAGACCTTTCTTCGCCAACGTACGAATATACATATCGTCATCTGCGAGAAGAATGACATTTTCTTTGCGCGTGATGCGCGTGTCGGCAAATGATAATGAAGTACCTTGCGGTCTTTTGTAGGTGATGAGTAATTCAATTTTGGCAAGGCCATCCGATGTTAGTGGATGAATATGGACAGCGCAGCTACCTTCCGGAAGCTTCTTTTTAATGCTGTCAGTAATCTCGGTAGACGGAATATTTTGCCCCCAGCGGATCAGCATGAGTATCTCGTGGTCGTTACAGATATAGAGTTTGCCTTCTTTATCTTTGAACAAAGCATGCACAAGTTCTGCAACTCTGTTTATATTTAAAAAAGCATCAGAATCCTTGGTGAGGCGGATTTCAACCAATTGCCATTCGAGAAGTGAGGACTTAAGGCGCGGCAGGAAATCAAGCATATCTTGTTTTTGATATAAAATTTCCATGTTCCGCTCCCTCGCGTTGTTATTATATTAACATAATAACAAATTTAAGGATGGTGCAACCTAAAGCTGGCTGTATTAAGATGAGACACTCGGAAAATAAGCTTATAATTGTGTGGCAAGTATACTCAGAATCTTGTTCCACCCGTCCTGTGTGCGTTTTTCGTAGTCTGCCAAAACTCCTTCATGAGTTAATGTAAGATCGCAGCCCTTTTCCTGTGGGAGTATATCTATAGTCACATGGGTGATTTCTTTGGAATATTTGGGAACGCAAAAAGTAAATACCAATCTGCGTGGACGAAGTATTTCAATATATTCTCCGGTATGTTCAACGTCCTCTCCATCACGCCGGTCGGTTAATATAAAACTGCCGCCCACATGCGCATCGATTTCAGTGCGTACCATAGTGCCAGTGGGCGTTGTGAAAAGAAATTTCTTTGCTTTCTTCGGGTTCAGCCATGCATCAAATACCTGCTCAGCAGGTGCTTTAAAATGGTGGGTGACTGTAATTGTTTTCGTACTAGACATCATTGTTTGTTACGTTGTTCTGTTAAAAATAACTCGAGTTGATCCAATGTTCCCGTCCAACCTTGCTGCATCGAAGACATACCGTCTGCGAATGTTTTAAGCTCAGTTTCGGTGGCATTGAGCGGTACCCAGTGGATGGTAACCTGGGTTTTATTTTCAGTGTTGACCAATGTAATGGTTGTAAGAGTCTCAAGCGGCCATGTTGCATGAAATGGATGACGCGTGACGCCACCTTGTTCATCGGAAAAGCAATTAACAAAAACAAGTTTTTCAAGTGCCGTGACTTCACGGTAAACGAATTTGCCCCACATAGCTTTTCCGTCGGTGCCTACTATCGAGTAGTGATACGTACCGCCTGGACGAAGATCCATTGTGTATTTGCCAACTGTAAAGCCTTTTGGCCCCCACCATTTTGCCATGAGTTCAGGAATAGTCCATGCTCTCCATACCAGATCAATCGGTGCATCAAATGCGCGTGTAATAATAAATTCTGGAATTTTTGCAGACATTTCTTTCTCCTTATATTTCCTAGATATTGCGTAAGATGACAGAGCAAAAATAAAAATAAAACATAATTTCTTTAAATAATAATATGCCTCTGATTAGTATTGATTTTTGCAGAAATTTAGCTGAGACTCATGCCTTAAATCATTAACTTAAGAAAATAAATATGATGGAAACGCTGGCGGGTAAAAAGGGGCTTATCGTTGGTATAGCCAATGAAAATTCTATTGCCTGGGGATGTGCCAGAGCGTTTCATGCTGCCGGTGCGGAATTAGCGGTAACCTATCTCAGTGAAAAGGCGCGTCCCTTCGTTTTGCCACTTGCGGAAAAAATTAAATCTCCTTTGGTGATGCCGCTAGATGTACAAAACGATGAGCAGATGAATGATTTATTTGCAGCAATAAAAACAAAATGGGGTAAGTTGGATTTTCTTCTGCACTCCATTGCATTTGCACCGAAAGATGATCTGAAGGGCAGGGTCACAGACTGCTCGCATGAAGGTTTCCTGACTGCCATGGATATTTCCTGTTACTCATTTATCAAAATGGCGCACCTCGCCGAGCCTCTCATGGCAGATGGCGGATGTTTGCTTACAACCAGTTATTATGGAGGTCAGCAAGTTGTGGAGCATTACAATGTGATGGGGCCAGTAAAAGCCGCTTTGGAAGGTGCTGTAAAATATCTGTCGTATGAACTTGGAGAAAAGAAGATCCGCGTCAACGCTCTTTCACCCGGGCCAATATTGACGCGTGCTGCGGGTGGTATTGCAAATTTTGAAGATCTCATAGCGGAAGTAAAACGCAAGACTCCTGGGCATGAAGTTCCGACTATTGATGATGTTGGTGCCATGGCGGCTTTTTTAGTAAGTGATAGCGCGCGCCATATCAGCGGTAATATTTCTTACATAGATTGTGGCTATCACATAATAGGATAATATATGCAGCAGAAACTTGATGTCGATCTTATCACAAAACATTTTCTTGCGCGCGCCAAAGCCAAGCCAAAAATTCGCACCGCTGTAGTACATCCTTGCAGCCCTGATGCCTTGCTAGGGGCAATAGAGGCCGCCCGAGAGGGATTAATTGAGCCTGTGCTGGTGGGGCCGATTGCAAAAATAGAAGCAATTGCTCGGGAGCAAAACCTGGATATCAAAGCGTATGAACTTATTGATGTTCCTCATAGCCATGCGGCTGCCGCAAAAAGTGTTGAATTGGCAAAAGAGGGAAAAGTTGCAGCGCTCATGAAAGGCAGTCTTCATACCGATGAATTAATGGCAGAAGTGGTAAAACATGAAAACGGACTGCGCACCGAACGGCGCATCAGCCATGTGTTTGCTATGGCAACGGAGAATTATCACAAACCTTTTCTGATCACCGACGCCGCTGTGAATATAGATCCTGATCTGTTGGCAAAGAGGGATATTTTACAGAATGCCATCGATCTATTGATTGGCATAAGTGAACATAAGATTGTTCCCAAGGTTGCAATATTGGCTGCAGTGGAAACAATAAATCCGGCAATGCAAGCGACGATTGATGCGGCATGTTTATGCAAAATGGCGGATCGCGGGCAGATTCAGGGTGCAATTATTGATGGTCCACTTGCCTATGACAATGCTATCAGTCTGGAAGCGGCTATCGTTAAAGGTATAAAATCTGCCGTTGCGGGTGATGCCGATATTTTTCTGACGCCGGACATAGAATCCGGAAATATGCTGGTAAAAGAACTCATACTACTCAGCAATGCTTCGGCGGCGGGCATTATACTGGGTGCGCATGTTCCGATAATACTTACCAGCCGTTCGGACAGCGTGCAGTCGCGTATAGGTTCATGCGCGCTTGCCGTGCTTATGGCCGATGCCATGCGTAATAACCTGATCACTAATTTGAAAGTAGAGTAGTGATGCGCATACTGGTCATAAACGCAGGTAGCTCGTCGGTAAAATTCAGCGTATTTGATATGGCGAGCGGCGAGCAATGTTTTAAATCTGAAATAGAACGAGCAACCTCCATTGAAGAAGCACTGAAAACAATTCCTGCTGCGCTCTCAAAAGCCGGACAAAATACTATAGACGCGATAGGGCATCGGGTTGCGCATGGTGGAAGCTTATTTCGTGATGCTACACTCATTAATGAAGCAGTAATTTCCGATATAGAAGCATGTGTACCACTAGCACCATTACATAATCCGCCGATTCTGGCTGGCATTAAAATGACGCTTAAAGCATGGCCAAAAATTCCGCAGGTGGCGGTATTTGATACTGCATTTCACCAGACTATTCCTGAGTATGCTTTTACGTATGCGGTACCCAAACAGTGGCGGGAGGCGGGTCTCAGGCGTTATGGATTTCACGGTACATCCCACCGCTATATTATGCAGAGAGTCGCAGAAGAGCTTAAAACTCCCGGGAAGGATTTGCGAATAATAAGTTGTCACTTAGGCAATGGGGCAAGCATTTGTGCTGTCAAGAACGGGATTTCTGTCGATACGTCAATGGGAATGACTGCTCTTGAAGGACTTGTAATGGGCACGCGCTCTGGGGATGTTGACCCCGGAATTTTTGTGTATCTAAATCACAAATTAGGGCTTTCAGTTCAGGAAATTGAAAATGCACTTTATCATGATAGTGGTCTTGCGGCGCTTTCAGGCTCTGGCAATGACATGCGCGATATTGAGAAAAAAGCCAGCGCTGGTGATAAAAATGCTCAGCTGGCAATCGCGGTTTACGCGTACCGGATAAAAAAATACATAGGCAGTTATGCTGCTGCTATGGGCGGGGTCGATGTCATCGCCTTTACTGGCGGAATTGGCGAAAACTCATCATTAGTGCGCCAGCGTGTGTGTGACGGATTTGAATTTCTAGGGCTACATTTTGATGATGATAAAAATTTACAGATTAAACTCGTTGGTTACGAAGCCCCACAAATTCAAAGTATTGATTCTAAAGTGCGTGTCATGGTTACCCAGGCGCGCGAGCAATGGATGATTGCAAAAGAAACCGCCACTATAATTACAAAATAGCACACTATTTTTACGCCAATTTTATAGAATAATTACATAGCAACATAGTTTATTTAGCTATGAGCATAGTAAGGATTTTAATGCTGATAATATAATAAATAGCATTAAAGGACAGTTTTATGGCAACACAAATTTTGTCTCAAACATTCCAAGAATCTTCTTATGTGGCCGCACGTAATGAAGGTAATTTTTTCCTTAAAGCACTGCATAATATTGAATACGGACAAATTACCGTTATTGCCCCTGATGGTGAAAGATTGGAGTTTTCCGGAAGTCAGAAAGGCCCTGCAGTTGAGCTGATACTAAAGGATTGGCGTGCTCTGGACGAATTGGTTGCTCGTGGTGAAATCGGTTTTGCCGATGCATATATTGATGAATTATGGAGTACACCGGATCTTCCTGCATTATTAACCTTTGGCCTTATGAATGACCATGCGCTGGAGCAATTTTTTCACGGCAAACCATGGTATGCGCTTTGGGTACGCCTAAAAAGTTTTTTTCATGGCAACTCTTTAAAAGGCAGTCGTCGCAATATCATGGCACATTACGATCTCGGTAATGATTTCTATTCATTGTGGCTGGATAAAAGCATGACCTATTCCTGCGCATTATTTGAAGGAGATAGCAGCCGCAGCTTGGAGGATGCACAGCAGGCAAAATACCAGAGGATTTTACGCAAAATTGCTGCAAAGCCGGGTGAAAATGTCCTTGAAATTGGCTGTGGCTGGGGAGGATTTGCGGTTGCTGCTGCGCGTGCGGGTTTGCGCGTAACTGCCATTACCATTTCCGAAAAACAAGCCGAATTCGCAAAACAGAGGATAGAAAATGAAGGGCTGAGTTCTCTTGTGAATATTGAACTCAGAGATTACCGTGAAATGGAAGGCGTATTTGATCATATTGTATCTATCGGCATGTTTGAACATGTGGGCGAAAATTATTGGCGGGAATATTTTAGCATTATCAAAAAACATCTGAAGATGGGCGGAACAGCGCTCGTGCAATCCATTACTCTGGATGATTATTTATTCGAAAAATTACACGGTAAATATGGTTTTATTGAACAATATATATTCCCCGGCGGAATGTTGCCTTCTAAATCGCGTTTCAGGACCGCTGCGTTACAGGAAGGATTAATATGCAAAGAAATGTTTGGATTTGGAGAAGATTATGCGCGCACTCTCAGAAATTGGCTTACACGTTTTGATGCCCAGAAAGAACAAGTGAGTGAGCTTGGTTATAAAAAGGATTTTATACGTTTATGGCGATTTTATCTCGCAAGTTGTATTGCTTCGTTTACCAGTAAACGTACAGATGTCATCCAGGCACATATCACGCATAGTGCATAAGTTTTTCTATGCTTTATTTACTTTGCAGGTGGTACGGGAGTTTCAGTGGTGATGGTTACAATCTCGCCATCTGGAACCCGAGGCGGAAGCGTAGTTCCCTTTTTTACCACCATCACAGGGGTAGGTGATTCTATAAGTTTTACCATATCCGGACCACCGACGAGCACATCGTCAATGCGGTAAAGGATACCTCCCGCCAGCTGGCTCTCGCTTAAGATATTGCTGCCATTGATGGAATAGTGATCTTTGTAAGGCTCACCTGCGGTAAGATGCTGGTGATTGATGCTGAACATACTCATTATACCTTCACCGGGATGCCCACCTAAATCTTCCAATTGTTTTTCTCCACTCACAATATGATTGCGCAAAACATCGGCAATTTGTGCCTTACAATCCCCAGAATAAAAACAAGGATATTGTTCGGGTTTAATTTTTGCAAATGCATCATTTGTGGGTGCAAACACCGTATAAGATTGCCCTTCTTTCAACTCAGCCATCACACCTGAATCGATCAGGTTCTGATAAAAAATGGAAAGATCGGGGCGATTACGTAAAGCATTTTCTATAGTACTGTTATCTGCATGAGCTGATGTGATCATAAAAGCGGAAAAAACACCGCTTAGCAAGGCGGAGCGTGCAAATGAATGTTTCATAAAATTCTCCATAATTAGAACTATAGAGTGTTATTCTATTTTTTGCGGTATTTGGTTACTATGTGGATTATATTAATGGATGTAAGAAAAACATAAATCACTGTGATATTCACATAACTATTGCGCTTACCGCCAATTACAGTTTATGTAAATCAAACCGCCAACACAAATTTGAATGATGTTTGCCATACATAAATTGCCGGTTATACGCTATATCAGGCTACGACCTAGGCTTGTTATTGCCACAATTTTTGGATATTTTTTATGGATATTGTTGCCTGATGAATGGCGTAATACAACTAGATTGTTAGTCTCCTGGGATTCTGGAATATGCCTGTATCTGGCACTTGCCATAACAATGATGGTACATTCCAACCATGATAAAATCCGTTCCCGCGCGGCAATTCAGGACGAAGGAAAAATCGTTATTCTGTCTCTTACCACTATAACAGCGCTAGCAAGTCTTGCTGCAATTATAGTGGAACTGGCATATGCAAAAACGCTAACAGGAGAGGCTAAATGGCAGCATATATCCCTTGTCGGAGTAACAGTTTTTCTTTCTTGGACTTTCATGCAGACGATGTTTGCGCTACATTATGCCCATGAATATTATACAGCAAAAGGGGAGTCTTCAGAAGGCTTAGAATTCCCCGCTAAATATGTGACTCCGGATTACTGGGATTTTGTTTATTTTTCTTTTGTGATAGGTACTGCGGCGCAGACAGCGGATATAAATATTAAATCACGTGCCATAAGAAAAGTGGTTGCACTTCATTGTGTAACGGTCTTTTTCTATAACACCACCATTCTTGCCCTGACCGTGAATATAGGCGCGAGCTTTTTCTGACAATAGTATATTATCTTGATAACGGACCATGTATGTACTGTAAAAGAAACAGAATTTATATGACTGGAAAATAATGAGCGTTATTTCGCCAAGACCTAATTTACTAAAAAGATTTTTCTCTGCGTTGGGGCCAGGGCTGGTTGCTGGCGCGGCTGATGATGATCCGTCAGGAATAGCAACCTATTCCATTGCTGGTGCGCAACTCGGCACTTCATTGCTATGGATGGCGTGGGTTACCTGGCCTTTAATGGCGGCAGTGCAGATGATGTGTGCCAGAATTGGCATGATGACCGGCCAGGGACTTGCAGGTGCACTCAGTAGAAAAATACCAAGATATGTATTAGTAATATTTTGCTTTGCACTACTTACAGCCAATGTAATCAATATTGCTGCCGATTTGGCGGGGATGGCAGATGCGGCGAATTTGCTTACGGGGCTTAGTCCGCATTTTTATGTTATTATTTTCGGGGTTGGTATTGGATATTCCGTGGTGAAATTCCGTTATTACTATATCGCTAATACTTTAAAATGGCTGGCATTATCGTTGTTTGCTTATGTGATTACTGCGTTTATTATTCATCCTGACTGGTCTATGATCGCGAGGCAGAGTTTTGCGTTCTCTGTTCCAAAAGGTAAGGAAATGTGGGAGACGATAGTTGCAGTGTTAGGAACGACCATCAGCCCGTATCTTTTTTTCTGGCAGTCAGCCCAAGAAGTGGAAGAAAAAAATGCTATGGGTCGGCGTATGCGTCCAAGGCATGAAGATGCAAAGAAAGTTGAGTTGATAGACAGAATAATGGACGTGGGGGCGGGTACTTTTCTCTCCAATATCGTCATGTTCTTTATCATACTGACCACCGCACTTACCCTGCACGTACATGGAATCACTAATATTACTTCATCAAGGGAAGCAGCAGAGGCATTGCGTCCACTCGCCGGAGATCTTGCGATGCTGCTGTTTACGGTAGGTATTGTTGCAGTAGGATTACTTGCGATTCCTACGCTTGCGGGCTCAGCTGCCTATGCATTTGCAGAAACATTTCATTGGGCACAGGGGCTTGATCAGAAACTCAAGCAAGCGAAATCATTCTATGCCGTTATCATCATGTCGGTGTTATGCGGCATTGCACTCGATTTTCTGCATATCAACCCGGTCAGTGCTTTATTCTGGTCAGCGATTGTAAACGGATTGCTGGCACCATTTCTTATGGTGGGCATTTTATTGGTTGCCAGAGATTCAGAAATTATGTCTGGAGAGCCAAGCTCAAAATTAAATCAAATAACCGTTGCGATAGCTACCTCATTGATGTTTGCGGCAGCGGTTGGCATGTTTGTTGTGTAGTTATTGCCTCATCATGCAAGTGACTTCATTACCTTCTGTATTAAAAGTAATCTGATCAAATTTGGCACTGGATGCGATCCATAGCCCGCGGCCATTAGGGAGTGTGCGATCCACTTTACGCCCAAGAAATTCTTTCCATGGAAATCCTTTTCCCTGATCCGCTATGGTGAGATAAAATTCATTGTCATTGGCATTGAGTTTTACTGCTACTTCTTTTTCACGATATTCGGGCATGGAAAATCTTCGTAGTACTTCCTGTTCCCATAATCCCTGACGCAGCAATTTGGTTTTATTTTCAAATCCTATTTCAAGATTTCCATGTTCTACTGCATTAAAAATAAGTTCGTAAATTGCAGTAAAGAAATGATCCGGTTCGGGAAAGTGATGCGCAAGTATCAGCGAGAGATTGTATACCTCTTCAAAGCTTCTTATTTTGTAATTATAATGCTTTAAATAATTATCCATAATATGCCTATTTATTATAATTAATGGATGAAGAGCGTTTGCAAATTGCAATGGTCAGATCGTCAGATAATTTATCTCCTGCATGCAGCTTCAAATAATCAAGTATAGCGTTTTTAATATGGTTTGCGCTTTCGTCTTTATATTTGTCCAGAATCTCCTTGATAATTTTTTCAGTTATATATTCACCTTTTGGATTGGCGGTCTCGGTTAGGGCGTCGCTGTAAAGCAGCAGTAAGTCGCCTGCCATAAAAGGAATAGTATTGGTCGGGTACATATGCATGCCGATGCCAAGTGGGTTTCCTGATCCATCAATGAACTGACTCTTACCAGTGGCCTTCCGCAAAATAATAGGATGGGTACTACAGGCGCAGGCATAAAATAATTGATTGCTCTGTGTATCGATGATTCCATAAAACATCGTGGCAAACTGGCCACGTAACAGTAGATGCAAGAGCTTGTCATTTAAATGCGATAAGTACTCTCCGGGACGTGCCGCGAGCGACGAATGTTCCTTCAAATAGGCCTGTAAGCGGAATGAATTAAGAGCGGCGGCAACACCATGACCGGAAAAATCGACCATCCAAAAAGCAGTCTGATGGGCAAACAGGTTTTTCATGCCCCAAAAATCTCCGCCTATTTCAGAAGATGGCCGAAAATGTGAGGCAATATCAAGATTGCATATCTTTTCTATATAGGAAATCTCACTGGCTCCCGGCAAAATTGCCTGCTGCAGTTGCCTGGCACTTTCTAATTCCAACTCCATACGGTTTTTGTAAAGCTGCAGATTTTTTAGTAGCAATCTTTTTTCCAAATGGACGGCAACACGGGCGCATAGTTCTTCCGGATAAATAGGCTTACTGATAAAATCCGCAGCGCCCATTGCAAATGCTTTAACCCGAAGTTCTGGTTCGGTAAGGGTAGTCTGGATTAAAATAGGTAAATCGCGATAATCAGGCTGGCTATGTATTGCCCTGCAACAATCAAAACCATCCATGCCCGGCATCATTATATCAAGAACAATCAGGTCGGGATTAAAGAGGATAATTTTTTCCAAAGCCTCTTCTGAGCTTGCTACCGAAAGCAACCTATTATAGCCATTTGCCTGTAATGTTTTTTCAATAAAAATACGGTTTATCGGATTGTCATCCACGATCAAAATCGGAGATGCATGGATGTTGTCCAGAAAATTATCTGCAGTTAACATATCGCGGACTGGGTAGATAAAGGGAGAGGGAAACTGCCCGCTATATATGCTTTAATGTGATCAATTTCTTCCCTGATTTGTTGCAATAGTTCAGTGCGTTTATCATAATTCATATCTGCGCTATCTTCTGCCATTTGGCATAACTCTGACAGCGTATTCATGCCAAGATTGGCCGCAGAACCTTTCAGGCTATGGGCGGCATTTTGCCAATAGGTGAACTCGGTATTACGTCTGGAATTTTGCATGTTGGCTACCGTGTCATTTGCCAAGGAGAAGAATAATTCCAGTAACATTGTTTTTTCAGTGGCGGTTTCCGTTACCATCTCAAGGCGACGGAAATCTATAGGTACAGATGCGGAAGTAGGTTTGGATGTTAAAGATAGAGCTTCCGTGTCTGAGAAAAAGATAAACCACCGGCTTAGTATCTCTTTAAACAATAAGGGTTGTATGGGTTTGCTGACATATTCATCCATACCCACCTGAAAACATGCTTCGCGATCGCCTGTCATTGCATTAGCAGTCATAGCAATAATGGGGACATGTGTATTATTACCAGATTCCGTTTCTAATTTCCGGATCATGACCGTGGTTTCATATCCGTCCATTTCCGGCATCTTGCAATCCATAAAAACCGCATCATACTTTTCCGTATTTTGCTGAATTTTCTTCATAACCTCGATGCCGTTCTCTGCCACCTCAATTTTTTTGAAGCCAAATTTTTTGAGTAAATTGATCAAGAAAAGACGATTAATCGGATGATCTTCTGCAATTAAAACTCGTGCATCCTGTGCGTTAATCCGTTTGCTATGCACAATGGATAAAGTTTTATTACTATCATAAGAGGTGTCATGCTCCGGCAAAGTAATCGGAATGGTAAACCAGAATCGCGATCCGATCTTTTCCTTGCTTTCATACTGTATATTGCCACCTAACATCACGATAATTTGTTTGGTGATGGTAAGACCAAGGCCGGTGCCACCGTATTTCTGCGTTATATGGGCATCTCCCTGAACGAATTTTTCAAAAATGGCGTCGCGCTTGTTTTCAGGGATACCAATACCCGTATCTTTGATTTCACAATAAATTGAATTGTTCGCGACATCATAACGTAGCGTGGCTTGCACTTCTCCTTCGTCAGTGAATTTTATGGCATTACCCACAAGGTTAGTTACGATTTGTGCGAAGCGGCTTGGGTCGCATAAAATAATTTCAGGGATTTGTGGATCAATACTATATAATAATTTGATACCCTTTATTTTGGCCAGCGGTATGAGCAGTTTAATCGTTTGTGAAAAACTCGTTTTTATATCGAACGGAGTTTTTTCCAGAATTAATTCATGTGCTTCAATTTTAGATAAATCAAGAACGTCATTAATAAGAAGCAGTAAGTTCTGTGCCGAATGACTAATCGTTTCTATATATTCTGTCTGTACTTTATCGAGATGAGTATCAGAAAGTAGATAAATCATACCAAGTATACCATTCATCGGCGTGCGTAACTCGTGGCTTATGCTGGCTATGAACTGTGATTTTTCATAGGTGGACAATTCCGCTTTTGCACGGGCTTCTTCCAGGGCTTTCTGCGTTAATTTCAGGGATTCAAGATCCTCTTTTACTTTCTTTATAACAATGCGCAGTTCCATTTCATCCACGGCTATGGCAGCGAAATCTGCTAATTCTTGTTTTTGTTCTTCGGTAAAATCAGCGTGCGGCACACGATCGATTACGCATACAGTTCCTAGTTTAAATCCATTTTTGGTTTTAAGGGGAGCGCCCGCATAAAAACGTATATCGGGATTATCTGTTACTAATGGGTTACCGGCAAAACGCGGATCGGCCGTGGTGTCTGGTACTACCATAACGCCATCTTGCAAAATCACATGGGCACAGAATGCGACGTCGCGAGGAGTTTCTTTTGCATCGATGCCATAGTTGGATTTGAACCATTGCCTGTGTTCGTCAATTAAAGACACTAAAGCAATCGGTGTTTTAAAATGTTGCGCCGCCATGCGCGTTAAGCGATCAAAAACAACTTCTGGTAGAGTATCAATAATCTGGTAATTGAATAACTCGGCTAGCCTTTCTGGCTCATTTTTTGGCAATGGAGCGATATTCCAGCCTGGTTTCTGCATGTCACCCTATCTTACCGTAAATTATTTTTCTTGTATAATAGGTTAATAGTTTTCTAAAAGTAGTGTGTATTTTTAGGATTTATACAACTTTCTGTTGTATTGGGTGTTTAAAGCGTCTAAAACACTCATTCGGCTTAAGGTTCGTGTCTGTCAAATACTCTTTGAGGATAGTTATTATGAACACCACTGAGCGCCATAATTCAGTTTATACCTATATAGGCCAGAGAATTAGGGAAAGGCGTAAAGCCGTGGGTATGAGTCAGACGGAGCTTTCTGTATTGATGGGATTTTCTTACCAACAGATTCAGAAGTATGAAAATGGTTCGAGCCAAATCTCCATAGATAAATTGTTGTTGTTCGCTAAAATTCTGAATGTAACACCACATTATTTTTATGAAGGAATAAAATTAGATGAACAAAACAGCAACGGTATAAAAAATAACTTAATACAGAAAGTCAGAACTGAACCTTTGCAAATACTTCTGATAGAAGATAACCCAAGCGATGTGATATTGTTCAAGCTGGCCCTGAGTAATTGCACTGAGCCCACTGAGGTGCATATTATCCATCAGTCGGAAACGGTTATGGACTTTCTTCAGAATCATAAAACAAAATATGGCAAACCGCTTCCCAATATTATAATTCTTGCTCTTGCACTGCCAAAAATCAGTGGAATGCAGCTTTTGAAATTCATAAAAAAGAACCCGAAGACTCTAGAGCTTCCTGTCATTATTTTAACCAGCAGTATAAGCGTGAAGGATATGATAGAAGCATACAGATTAGGCGCATCGGGATTTATTCAGAAATCCACCGATGCGGAGTCCTATATTAAATCTATGGATATATTCGTAAAGTATTGGTCAAAAGTTGTAATATTGCCAGTAAGTTAACAACTCTAGGGTGTATTTTTAAAAAAAATACACCACGTAACAACCGGAGATTGTGATTGACAAGCCTAGAGGGTAGGATTCTACTCTGCTTCCTTCTATACACTGGGTTCGGGTTTTGTTTATGAAGCAAAGACAATTACTGGTCATCGAAGACGATCCAGACATCGCAACGATTGTCTGTGATGTTGCAAACGAGGTTGGTTTTAAAACGCACACCGCGCAGACCAGTAAAGAAATCGCTCAGCAATATGAAAATATTCAACCCGATGTAATAATACTTGATCTGTTAATGCCGGATCAGGATGGTTTTGAGACACTCCATTTCTTAAGTGAAAGATGTTGTACCGCGCATATAGTGATTCTAAGTGGGCAGGATCGGTATAGAGGAATGGCAGAAGGGCTTGGCCGAGCACTTGGAATTTCAGTCGTGGATAATATTTCCAAACCATTCAGGATAGCAGATCTGCGCGATAAACTACGGGTTATTATGTCGCAACTTCCTGATGAAGAAAGTTCTGATTCTTTGCCAAATTCTTCAGAAGATGCCGCCTGATGGAAGAGTTCTTTTATGAACTTTTCGATACTGAACAGTTCTTGCCGCATGGGCATTGTTTCTTATGGATGCCCAAAATACTTTGGCTGAATGTTATCGGCGATACGGCTATTGCACTGGCGTATTATTCCATCCCTTTGACGCTGCTTTACTTGATTTATAAGCACCGCAACTCCATTCCTTTTAAATGGATAATGGGGCTTTATGCCTCGTTCATCATGTTATGCGGTGCCACTCATATAATATCGGTAATTACTCTCTGGTATCCCATCTATTACTTTGAAGGAATAGTAAAGATAGCGACAGCAATAGCTTCCGTTACCGCTGCAATTGTTCTGTTTCCACTAACCTCTAAATTGCTGAACTTCTTTGAACAAGTAGAGCAGAAAAATATACAACTCAAAATGCTTAATGAGCAGCTCAAGCAAACTGGACAAGTCCAATTACGCGCAGTGGTGGATAATGTCATTGATGGGCTTATCACAATAAGTGAACGCGGAATTATTGAGAGTTTTAATCCGGCTTGCGAGCGTATTTTTGGCTATACTGTTAATGAAATTATCGGGCAGAATATAAAAATACTCATGCCTGAACCTGAGCGCAGCAAGCACGATGGCTATATCACTCATTATAATAGCACGGGTAAAGCCAAGATTATAGGAACACCCGGACGCGAAGTAAGCGGCAAGCGCAAGGACGGCAGCATATTTCCTATGGATTTGGCTGTCAGTGAATTCAGACTAGAGGATGGCAGGCACTTTTCCGGTATCATACGCGATATCACCCAACGTAAAAAGGAAGAAATTGCTAAAGGGTTACTCTCAGCCATTGTTGAATCTTCTGCAGAAGCCATAATCAGCAAGAATCAGGACGGCATCATTTTAACATGGAATGGAGCTGCAGAAAAACTTTTTGGCTACACAGCAGAAGAAGCCATTGGTCAGCATATAAACCTGATCATTCCTCCTAATTTGCAGGAAGAGGAAAAAAGTATTCTTGCGGAAATTAAAACAGGAAAATCAGTCAGGCATTTTGAAACATTGCGAGTTGGCAAAACCGGCCACCTTCTTGAGGTAGCGGTTACCATATCTCCGGTTAAAGACTCTGCCGGGAAAATAATAGGTGTTTCAAAAGTAGTGCGCGATATCAGTGAGCGGAAAGAAGCGGAGAAAGCCCGTGAACAGCTTCTTCATGCACAGAAAATGGAATCACTCGGTCAACTGACAGGTGGCATTGCCCATGATTTCAATAATATGCTTGCGGTTATACTCGGTAATCTTGATTTTATGCAGGAAAAAGTTGCTCCTGGCGATCCTTTGCAAAAATATATCAGTCCCAGTATTGAAGCTGCTTTGCAAGGTGCCGAACTCACTCAGCGGCTTCTTGCTTTTGGGCGCAAACAAACATTACAGCCAAAAATTTTATCTCTCAATGAACTGCTAGAACACTTTTCTACACTGCTTGGGCGTACTCTCGGGGAACGTATCGAAATTATAATGTCGCTTGCACCGGATTTATGGAAGATTAACGCCGATCCCGGCCAACTTGAGAACGTGTTGCTAAATCTTTCCATCAATGCACGCGATGCTATGCCGCGGGGTGGCAAAATCATATATGAAACAGAAAATGTATATCTAGACACAGAATACGCAGAGAATAATCCGGAGGTTATATCAGGTGATTATGTGATGGTTGCCATTAGTGATACGGGTGAAGGGATGGCGGAAGAAGTAATAAGAAAAGCCTTCGAGCCTTTCTTTACCACCAAAGATGTTGGCAAGGGTAGTGGGTTAGGTCTCAGTATGGTGTACGGCTTTGTCAAACAAAGTGCTGGCCATATTAAAATTTATAGCGAAGTGAATCAGGGAACTTCAATAAAAATATACTTACCGAAAGTGGAAGGCACAGCATCTGTTTTAAATCGTGAAACCATCCACGATGCAGATGATCCAGAAGTTTCTATAAAGAAAAACAAGTTAGTTTTGATTGTAGAGGATAATGATAATGTGTTGAAATTAACCTCGGCGATGGTCGAAAGCTTAGGTTACGATGTGATAGTGGCGATAACAGGGGAGGTGGCTATGGATATTCTGGCAAGCCGTGATGACATCAATTTACTTCTCAGCGATGTTATGCTGCCGGGCGCAATCAATGGCCCGATACTGGCGAAGCTTGCCATGAAACTCCGCCCTGGCATCAAAGTACTATTTAATTCCGGTTACGCCGAACATGCCATTTTTCAAAGTGGATTGCTTGATGAAGGAGTGCCGCTTATCACTAAGCCCTTCCGCAAACAGCAACTTGCGGCAAAAATTACAGAAGTGCTTGGGTCGTAAGTACTGTTGTCTTAATTCATCATGAATAACGAATCGAACCTTGCCACCTCGAACATTTTCTTCACCTGACCGGTTGCGCCAGTAATAACGAGCAACTTGTTATGTTTTTCTGATTCATCCAATGCCAGCAATAACATTCCAAGCGCTGCTGAATCCACGAACTCCAATCCCGCCATATGAAAGATAACCTGATTGACATTTTTTTCGGAGAATTGTGCAAGTATTGCGCGGAACTTAGAATGATCAGAGAAAGTAAAACGTCCGCTGAATGTGACATCACAGATTCCCTGTATAAGATTTTTAGTGGCTTCCATCCAGTGCTCCCAAACGATTTATATTCATAATCTGGGATTTTATCCTGAACCTTGTTATCTTTATAGATTACCAGAAAGAGTATTTCTTCTGATAATACATATTGCGTATTGGGATTTAATTTGATCTGCCTGACATTATAAGGTATTTCGCATGGTTATATGAGTTTCTCAGGGCGTTTCTATGATGATGAATTCCGCTAATATTATATTGATAACCGGCGCTTCCGGCATGATTGGTTCGGCTCTGCAGAAACGGCTTATGAAGGATGGTTATAGCAACCTTCTGACGCCATCCCACAGTGAACTCGATCTGCGCGATGTACAGGCTACCGCGAGTTATTTCAATTCCCATAAGCCTGAATATGTTTTTCATCTGGCTGCGCGCGTGGGAGGCATTCAGGCAAATAGCAAATATCCGGCGCAATTCATTTACGACAACACCGCTATGCAGACTAGCGTTTTTGAGGCCGCCCATAAATCGGGAGTTAAAAAACTGCTTTTTCCGGGTTCAGCCTGCACTTACCCCAAACTCGCCAAGCAACCTGTTATGGAATCGGAGTTATTAACTGGCTCCGTTGAGCCAACTAATATTGCTTATGCCGTTGCAAAAATTAACGGTATTATTATGGCACAGAGTTTTGCTCAGGAGTATGGTATGAGCATAGTAATTCCGATGCTTACGAATACTTACGGGGTTGGTGATAGTTTTAATACAGATAAATCTCATGTAATTCCAGCACTTATGCAGCGTTTTCGTGATGCAAAACTGAGTAATTTGCCGGAAGTTGTAATTTGGGGCACTGGCAAGGCTTTGCGTGAATTTATCTACGTTGACGACGTGGTGGATGCCTTTATTTTCCTGATGCAAAGCCTCGAAAGCCATGATATCATTAACGTTGGCACAATGCAGGAAGTATCCATTAATGAATTGGCTCATAAAATTGCCCAGATCGCCGGGTATACGGGCAAAATACATTTTGACACTGAAAAGCCTGATGGCGCGCCGCGCAAAATACTTGATTCTAATAAGCTTTTTGGGATGGGTTGGAAGCCTGGCATGAAACTTGAAGAGGGATTAAGGCTAATGTACGATACGCATTTTAAGGTGATGAATTAGTTATGATTATTAGCCGTACCCCATACCGCATTTCTTTTTTTGGTGGCGGCACTGACTACCATGCATGGTATCGCGAGCATGGCGGCGCAGTGCTTTCTACTACCATCAATCATTATTGCTACCTTACTTGCCGCTATTTGCCTCCTTTCTTCAAAGAAAAGTCCCGCGTGGTCTGGTCGCGTATTGAAAATGTGATGGATAACGCCGATATCCAGCATCCGGCAGTACGCGCAGTTTTGCAATATTTTGCCGACGAAACCAATGGTGTTGAAGTAAGTCACTCTGGCGATTTGCCAGCGCGCTCCGGCCTAGGGTCAAGTTCGGCCTTCACGGTTGGTTTACTTAACTCCATGAACGCTCTGCAGGCGCGCATGTCTAATAAGCGTGAACTTGCTTGCGAAGCGGTGCATATAGAACGTGATATTTTACAGGAAAATGTAGGTGTTCAAGATCAGATAGCCGTGGCGTATGGCGGATTTAACAAAATAACCATATTGCAAACAGGTGATTTTGTCGTTGAGCCTGTGATTATTTCACAAGCGAGATTACAGGAATTGCAGAGTCATTTTTTATTATTTTTTACCGGAGTATCGCGTAACGCTACTGATATTGTAGCAGAACAGGTAAAAACTATTGGCAACAAAACAGCCGAATTAACAGCAATGCGTGAGCTGGTAGATGAGGCGATTGATGTGGTGACGAATACCAGAGATATTAAAGAATTTGGCCGTTTATTGCACGAAACTTGGCAGATAAAACGCTCGCTGTCTAAAGGCATATCCCCTCAGTTTGTTGATGACATTTATGAAAAAGCCCGGAATGCCGGTGCTATTGGTGGCAAATTACTGGGCGCAGGTGGCGGCGGTTTCATGCTGTTTTTTGCGCCTCCTGAGCGCCATGTGGAAATAAAACAGGCACTCGAAGAATTGCTCTGGGTTCCGTTTTCATTTGAAACCGGCGGCTCCAGTATCATATTTTACGATCCGGCCACCTATTCTGCTGATTCCCTCGCGCGTCGCAATTTCCACCATTTGAAAGAAGAACCACGTGATTCCTCTTCCGCTTCTGACGATAAAGTGTTAGTAATGCCCCCAAAGAAACGCATACTTACCGTCTGAAACAAACGATGTCCGGTTTAATTGATTTAAAAAATATTTCTGTCTGGGGTGTGGATACTCATGCACGTGCGGCAAGTCTTAGGCAGTGGTTTATTCGTCGTCAGTCATTGCGTTCAGTAAGAATTCCAATATTGCAGGACGTCACTTTTAACGCAAAATCCGGTGACCGCATTGCAGTTATAGGGCAGAATGGTTGCGGTAAATCCTCGTTACTTAAAGTAATTTCCGGTAACTATCCTATTCATGCGGGCACCCGTAAGGTTGAGGGTTCCGTGGTGCCACTGATCGAGATGGGCGCGGGTTTTGAGCCGGAAATGAGCGGGCGTTATAATATCAAATTGAGTTATGCTTACCGCGGGAAACTACGCAATTATTCGAAAGCCATGGAAGAGAAAGTAATAGAATTCTCTGAACTGGGCGACAAAATTGATCTTCCGCTTAAGACTTATTCATCTGGCATGACAGCGCGGCTTGCATTCGCTTCATCGATTTTTCAGGACCCGGATATATTATTGCTGGACGAAATATTTGCCACGGGGGATGCTGGTTTTATCGAAAAATCACAGGCAATACTTACAAAGAAAGTAGATAACGTCTCCATCGCTATCATGGTGAACCATGCACCTAATGAATTTACCGATCTTTGTAACCGATTTATTTTGATGCAGAATGGGCGCATCATAAACGAAGGCTCGCGCAAAGAAATATTGCATCAGTATTACACCGACATACTTCATATTCCTGATTATAATGTTATGCTCGAAAAAAGTATGGCTAAGAAAGCATTAGCATGAGTATTTCTGCAGTTCGCCAGTTTGGTATATTTTTTGATAAATATTATTGGCAGACGGCAGTGCTGATCGCCAAAAACGGACTTGCGCGCATGTATCGCAATTCTTTTCTTGGAATTCTCTGGACGTTGTTTCAGCCGCTTACGATGGTGATGATATACGCAACGATGATGCCGATGATTATGCGCTCACCTGTTACGAATTATTCGCTTTATGTTATAATTTCATTGCCAGTATGGGGATTTTTCTCAGCAGCTTTGGTTGGTTCCAGCCAGTCCATACTTTCTAACGGGGAAACATTAAAACGCTGCATGGTGTCATCGAGTGTTTTCCCGATAGCGGATGTACTGCGCCATAGTTACACATTCTTTATTTCTTTTACGACTATTTATATTGTGGCGCTTCTGCTCGGCCTTACCACATTTGACGGATTGATATTGCTTGTGCCGCTTTATTTTATTCCGATTCTTATGATCATTGGCTCTATAGCAATCAGCATTGCCTTCATAGCGCCGTATGTGCGTGACATTGGTGAACTTACCAGCGTTTCCATGATGATGCTGTTCTGGCTGACACCGACCGTGTATCAGATTTCCATGTTACCGCCAAAGGCGCAATTCTGGATGCGGTTCAATCCATTCTTCATTATGATGCATCCTATTCAAATGCTGGCATATGAACATGTTGTGCCTAGCATAAATGATCTTGAGCATCTTATTGGGCTTACTATAATCTCAATAGTCTTTGGTTTTTTTATATTCAGAATTTTCCGGCGCAATTATGTGTATTATTTGTAAGAGGATTCTATGCAAAAAATGATCATTGAATCTATCAAGGTAACGCGTGGCGTTCTTGATTTGGTGCTTGCGGATTCTGCATTGATTGCGACTGTGGAACAGGCGGGAAAGCTTTGCGTTTCTGCACTGCAAAATAAAAAGAAAATACTACTTGCGGGCAACGGCGGTAGTGCTGCGGATTCCCAGCATATTGCTGCAGAACTTGTAAGTCGTCTGAATTATGATCGCCCGGGACTCAGTGCTATTGCGCTTACTACTGATACTTCCGCCCTCACTGCCATCGGCAATGATTATGGTTTTGAACGTGCCTTTGCAAGGCAACTGGAAGCTATTGGTCAGGAAGGGGATGTGTTTTTTGCAATATCCACCTCAGGAAATTCTGCCAATATATTGGCAGCGTTAAAATCAGCGAAATCTCGGGGAATAAAGACGATTGGTTTGACCGGAAAAACCGGTGGAAAAATGGCAGAGCTTTGCGATATTGTCATTAAGATTCCTTCGCCGTGCACGCCAAATATTCAGGAATGCCATATTATGTTTGGCCATATCATCTGCCAGATTATTGAGGATACAATGTTTGGCAAAGAATACGGCAACAAACCCAAAACAGCATAACTGATTTATGCATGCCATAATACTTGCAGGAGGATTTGGTACCAGACTCCGCAGCGTCATCTCCGATGTGCCAAAGCCGCTTGCACCAGTGAATGGGCGACCATTTTTAGCAGGGCTTATCGACGTATTGGCTGGTCAGGGTGTTAGTAC
>Ga0206962_1043_pt1 | contig 48402 bp, 50 predicted proteins | sample Alteio_BWOrgHeat_27_FD_153241 | JGI IMG/M metagenome (GOLD analysis project Ga0206962, IMG submission 153241) | Enriched cells from forest soil in Barre Woods Harvard Forest LTER site, Petersham, Massachusetts, United States -... | ecosystem: Environmental > Terrestrial > Soil > Temperate forest >...
TATGGAGTTCTTTGAGAAACTCGAAGACATCGCCAATGCCAAAGCGGAAGCAATGGAAGGCATGAGTGCTGATGGGGTAATTATCCTCAATCGTGACAATAAATTCTATGAGCATTTACGCAGCAAAGCAACTACACATGGGCTTAAGAAAATCATCACTTTTGGCGCGCATGAAGAGGCGGATTGTTGTCTCGTAAAATATGAACTCCAGGATTTTGATTCACAAGTGGAAGCCGTGATAAACGGTACACCTATTACCTATCATATGGGAACTATCGGCTATCATTGGGCGATTACGTCGCTTGCAACGCTTGCAGCAGTGACGGCAGTAGGTGCCGATTTGGCGAATGCAGCTGCTACATTTGCGCATTTTCATGAGCCGGACGGCAGGGGCAGGGTGCATATTGTGAATTTGGCGCAAGGTAAAATAATCCTGATTGATGATTGCTATAATGCCAGCCCGATTTCGGTGAGCTCTGCTATTTTAAAACTCAGCGAACTTTATACTGCGATGAAAACTTCAAGTAGAAAAATTGCTATACTGGGAGATATGCTGGAACTTGGCGAACACTCGGAAAACATGCATGTGGGCTTGCTTGCCGATTTGCAAAAACATAATGTAGATAAATTATTTGCGGCCGGAAAACTCATGAAGCATCTCTATGAAAAGATTCCGGTAAATATGCGTGGCGGGTATGCGGCGCGTTCTGAGGGACTGATTGCTATGGTAAAAGAGCAGTTGCAGAATAATGATGTAATACTCGTCAAAGGATCGCATGGCAGCAATATGGATGTGGTGCGTGATGCGCTTCTCAATGTGAGCGGCACGGAAGAAGTAAAAAACACTAAACGGAGGGAACAGGCGAATGCTATATAATCTGCTTTATCCGCTTGCGCATGATTTTGGTTTTTTCAATCTGTTTAAATATCTGACATTCAGAAGCGGTGGCGCGGTGCTGACTTCTATGATCATGACGTTCCTCATTGCTCCTCACATTATTTGCTGGCTAAAATCCAAACAGCGCGAAGGTCAGCCTATACGCGAAGATGGGCCGGAGTCGCATCTGATTACTAAAAAAGGTACTCCGACTATGGGTGGGATTATGATTCTTTTTTCGGTAGTTATTTCCACTTTGCTCTGGGCGGATATTTATAATCACTATGTGTGGATTGTATTATTTGTGACGCTCAGTTTTGGTATGATTGGCTTTGGCGATGATTATCTGAAACTCACCAAACGTAACAGCAAGGGCTTGCCTGGTAAGCTCAAGCTGCTTTTGCAATTTACCATTAGTCTGATTGCTGCAATCTGGATTAACCAGGTAGCCCCTCCTGCGCTTGCTTCACATCTGGCAGTGCCATTTTTCAAGGAAGCCCTTATTAACCTCGGTGTATTTTATTTTGTATTTGTCATGCTGGTAATGGTCGGCGCTTCTAATGCGGTTAATTTAACCGATGGTTTGGATGGCCTTGCCATCGTTCCCATCATGATTGCCGCTGGGTGCTTTGTACTGATTGCGTATCTGGTGGGTAACTTAAAATTTGCCGATTATCTGCAAGTGCATCACGTGCCGGGTAGTGGCGAACTTGCAGTTTTTTGCGCGTCACTCATTGGTGCTGGCATGGGATTTTTGTGGTATAATGCTCCGCCTGCGCAGGTATTTATGGGTGACACAGGAAGCCTTGCATTCGGTGGATCGCTTGGGGTGGTAAGCGTCATCGTAAAACACGAGCTCGTACTTGCCATTATCGGCGGTTTGTTTGTAGTGGAAGCATTATCGGTGATAATTCAGGTGGCATCTTTCAAAATGACCGGCAAGCGCGTGTTTAAAATGGCACCGCTTCATCATCATTTTGAAAAGCTCGGCTGGGCAGAACCAACGATTGTCATTCGTTTCTGGATTGTGGCTTCGATACTCGCGCTGATTGGATTATCGACTTTGAAGATAAGATAGTATTACTGAAACCTAAAGCTCAAAGCACAGTTAACCCCTGAGCCGCCATTTTGCTCCATGGAATATTGCATTATTCCTGCGACTCCGCCATTATCAAAACAGGTGGTGGAAGAACTGCTGGTTGCTGTTGTGTAAGGGCTTCCTGTTTGGTTGCCGCTGCCCGCCCAGATGGGAGTATAAGGAGAGCCGGCAAAATCGAGATAAAATGCGGTAACGCTTCCGGATTGCGGAAATCCGTCATCCACTTTTTTGTCAATATTATAGGCTTGCACTACTGTTAATCCGGGGTTGGCAATGCCGATCGGATATGCGGCGCCACCTGTCCCTAATTGCGTAATGGCAGAAACACTATAATAATTAACGCCGTTATTGCCAGTTTCGGTAACAGTGTTCCAACCCAGACTGGTTCCGCCGGACCACACATTCACATAATTTCCTGCACCGATCTTGGCTGTAGGGTAATAGAGTGCCAGATTGCTTCCGGTAACAGGAGGTGTTGGATTGGATGAAGGATTCGCAGTATTAAAACCACCCTCTATTAATCCGGCGGTACTCAAATCCACCCAGAATGTAGTAGCTTCACCATCACCGCCGCAAAAGCCACATTCAGTTCCTGGACTACCAATATGGCCTTCTATTACGCCATTGCCGTCACCTGTTCCAGAGAGGGTTCCTCTGGATATAAAACCGAACTCAGTGGCGAAGGGATTGGGTATATCGCCTGGAAGATAGCCATATTTATTACGGAAATTGTTGACTGCTGTGTTATATTTTTCAATCTGGGAAATCTGTGAACGGATGGCGGCGGCGTTAATTAAATCTGCACCTACCAATATACCCCCGATAATTAAACCGATGATCACCAGAACAATTGAAAGTTCGATAAGGGTAAATCCGGATTTCAAAATAAAATTGCCGGAGAGAGAGGTATGTGCTGATGTACGTCTAACTGGCTTTTCTCTCATCTTCTAACAATACATACAGGCGGCTGCAATAAGGGCACTGGATCTGGTGTGATTCTTTGTCAATATGCAGGTAAACGCGTGGGTGGCCACTCGGCCCCCCGTCACAGGCTACTTCAACATCATGGACTTTGATTACTTCAAATGGTTGCATAACTATACTTTCTCTTGGAAACAATTAATTGTCAAACACGAAAGCGCTGTTGGGTGCGCTGGTTGGTGTGCTTGCCTTGCCGGACGCTGAATCAGCGCTTACATGAATGATATGAGAGTGCGGATCGAACTGACCTTTGCTGTTTGTGGTATCAGCACCGCCTACCTTTATTACCTGCGCGCCATTGCTTTTAGAATCATGAGCACTTGCTTCCGCAGCTTTCACCGAGTTTGAAACAAATTGATCTTCCAGCTCCGCCTGTTGCTGTACCGGCTCAGAATTGTCAGGGCGAATTACCAGTACGCCGTTCTCCTTGGTGGTATCATGGGAAACACTGATGCTGTACATATGCATAGACTCATATTTAGGCCTTGTTTTATGGTGGGCTGTATTGGAAGCGTCGGCAACTTTGACGACATTTTTATCCGGATATAATACCGTGGGTGAATTCACGGTTTCGGCTTGTAATATAGGATGGTTTGCGCGCGCTTCAGCCACCTTATTGATAATGCGTCCCCAAGCGTTAAACACCAGCCGCGCATATTGTTCACCGAACATAGGTGTGTGGGAATGATAATCGGCCGCAGCTTTGCGCCATGAACCCTCATCCGTAAAATTCTGTTTTAGAAATTGTGCGGCATACGCGATATTATATGCCGGATCAAATGCCTGCTCTAGACTTGAAAAAGCTTGTGGATGATGGTGGAGGTTTACTTGCATGCAGCCGACATCAATACTTTGGTAACCGCGAGCCTGCAAATTATGCACCGCAGCGACAGCTTGTTCCTTGGTATCAAAAAAGTAACCTTTGCCCTCAACGTTTATTGTCCACGGCCAGGGAAGATTGATGCCAAGGGTTTTATTATATCTCCCTGATTCGGTGGAAGCAATTGCAGCGAGCAATTGTTCGGGAATACCATATTGTCTTTCGTGCCTTGGCAAATACTGAGTGCATAGTTTTGCACCCTCAATGAGGGAGCTGTCATCGTTTATTGTCGCAAAGGCAGAATCCGCTGAAAAGAAAACGACCACCGCGATAAAGGCAGCAAATAAACCTCTGGCAAATGTGCTCAGCATAAAAATTTTCATATCGTCACAATAATAGTCGCAAAATCCCGAAATCGCAAGGCAATAACATTGTTATTACTGGGTATCCAGTGTGTAACGACAATAAGTAAAGCCATCGGTCCAGCCTACTTTGTACTGGTCATTTTCAGCCATTTCTGGACGCTTCTTAAATCCGTAAACCGCTCTGTATATATAGCCACTATCTTCAGCAGACAAACCGGAATCGCAACCATCTTGCCAGCCTAGTTTATAATCTGGCGGGCCTTCGGGTTCTGAATACCATAATACCACCGGTCTGCAGCTTGAAAGCATAAGCAACGTAAAAATCACCAGAAATCTTTTATGCACAAATCACCTCTAATTATTAACTCACAAAAACCTTATCGTACCGGCGTAATATAACTAAAAAAGTTTAAAATTTCTGCTATATTGAACGCTATGTACATCTGCTCTTAGATGATTATATCACAAATTAAGTAATTATGCTTTAATTTTAGATTGTAGGCGTTTTGCTTATTGTTCTATAACTACTTAATATGTTAAAAAGCTTATTAAAAAACAAATAACAAACCGTAATAATAAACTATCCGGCCCATTGTGAGCGAGTTCTAAAAATATGTCATCTTACCGATATTCAGCAATGAATGATTTGGGGCGTACAATCACAGGAGTGGTGACGGCGGAGAATGACGTTGATCTCGAAGAAAGGCTCAAGCAAATAGGTCTTGAGTTGTTGCATTTTAAGGAATTGCAGGAAAAAAAAGGTAGTGCTTCCGGCAAGGTTAAAATGCAGGATATGATCGTAACCTGTCTTCATCTTGAGCAGCTTGGGCGCGCAGGTGTTTCTCTGCTCGATGCAGTGGCAGATGTACGTGATACAACGGACTCTAATAATTTACGAAATATTATGACCGGGGTTTATGAATATATAAAAAACGGTGAGGTTTTATCCAAGGCTCTCGGGCATTATCCAAAAGTGTTTAACGAAGTTTTTATTGGTCTTATTAGTGCAGGCGAAAAAACCGGTAATTTTTCTGAGGCATTTTTGCATATTGCCGACCATTTAAAATGGACATCGGATTTGCGCCGCAAGATAAAAAAAGCAGTACGCTACCCTATCGCTTTGCTGCTGGTTATGAGCGGCGTAATATCGGTTCTCATGATATTTGTGGTGCCTAAATTGGTTGATTTTATGCTCGCGCAGGGTTTTGATCTGCCGCTGCACACTCGTGCCCTGATAGCGTTTTCACATGCTTTCGCAGATTACTGGTACCTGATATTTGGTATACCGCTTGTAATTGGTTCGGTGCTGATTACAATGTATAAAATATCTGAACCATTTGCTTACACTGTGGACGGGTTAATTTTGAAATTGCCAATACTCGGAAACGTCAGTCGTAAAATCAATCTGGCGCGGTTTACACATTTCTTTGCAGTGATGTTCAATAGCGGTATTGGTATATTGGAGGCATTAAATTCGGCAAAAAACGTGGTAGCAAATCGGGTGTTGCAGGAATCGGTGGATACCATGACACGCAGTGTTTCGGAAGGTATGTCTCTGACTGCGGCGATGCGCATGTCTAATCAGTTTCCCAATCTGGTGGTGCGCATGTTTAAAATAGGTGAGGAAAGCGGCAACATGACCGAATCTCTTGAGAATATTAATTTCTTCTATGATCGTGAAATTAATGATGCAGTGGATAACGTGGTGGGGCTTATCCAGCCGGCACTTACTATCGTTATGGGACTGCTGATATTTTGGGTGATAGCTGCTGTGTTCGGGCCTCTGTATCAATCCTTCAGTAAGATGAATGTATAATGGCCGCTAAAATCAGAAGAGGGAAAAAATCATCGGGTGCAATCAGCTTCGTTATCATGATAGGTGACGAGGGCGCTATATTAGTGCAGATGCAGGGTAATACCGTAATGCACAGGTTGTTTGCATCGTCGCCAGAGCCCGCGAATGTGCGCGGATTTGACGAGACATTATCCGATTCTCCCAATGCTCCTATCACCATTTTATTTGATATGATGGATCAGTCATATGTGCGTCAGACCTTGCCGCCCGTGTCTTCCTTCAGCGTCGGTAAAATCATCAAACGTCGCTTAAATAAAGATTTTGCTCCTGACGATATCAAAGGATATGTGCTCCTTGACCGGGAAAAAACCGGACGCAAGGACTGGAACTATCTCATGGTATCGCTTGCCAATAATACCATAATACAAAAATGGCTGGATTTTCTGATGGAGCGCTCAAACCCGTTCAGAGGAATGGGTCTTGTGCCGCTTGAGACACAATCATTTATCATTGCAATTGAGAAGGCATTCGCAAAAGCGGCTGGTACTGCCAAGGGAGTGAAGCCCCTCGAATGGCAGATACTGGTAAGTCACAATAAAGTGGGTGGATTCAGGCAAGTAGTGTTGCGGGATAATAAACTGGTATTTACCCGTATGGCACAGCCTTTTGGAGAGTCTCTGGCCGATGTTATTGCCGGAAATATTGAACAGGAAATGATTAATACCCTGGAGTATCTTAAACGTCTTGGTCTTCAGGATCCGTCCACTATTTCCATGACCATCATTACTTCCGAAGACATTAAGAAGGCTCTTGATCCGAAAAATATCAAAGCTGGGCAATATCACTTCTTGACTCCGTTTGAGCTGGCAAATTTATTGTCACTTCATGATGGCGCGCAAGTGAGTGACCAGTTTGGGGATGTTGTGATTTCGGCTTTTGTGGGTAAGCAACGCAAATTACTGCTTCCACTTAATACTCCCTATACAAGAAAGATCAGAGATTTATCTTTATATATTAAGGCGGTAAAAACACTTGGGGTGTTGACGATACTGGGAATCATTGCATGGACAGGGTCGAATATATGGGACATAACCGATGCCGACAATGAAATAGACAATATAGAAACTCATAAGAAAACACTTCAAAGTGATTTAGAGATTATCAAAGCCAAAACTGCTACCTTGCCCAAGGATATAAATCTTTTTACGGATGTTATGACCATGTCGCAGTTATTTGACAAGCGCCCCTATGATGTGCTTGCACTCCTCAGCAATTTTGCGCCTTCCTTGCAGAATACTGCTCTCGTCAGCGATTTTCACTGGGTTTTGAAAGATCCTCTCGCTGTTACCAAAACTACAGATAACAGGCAAATGGAAATGGAAGTTGATCTGCATTTGACGATTCCTCACGATCCGCATTCTAAATATGTTTCAGGAGCACAAGATTTGCTCCAGAGAATTAAGAAAACTTTTGCAGGATTTACGGTAAGTTATCCGGATGTTCCCGGAATGATTTCCGATAATCAAGAAATAAAAACAATACTCAGTGATAGCGGAACGACCGTAAAAGTGGCCTCATCGGAGAATCAGTCTGATAATGTTAAGGTCACCATAACCGGGCCGATATCCGGGAAGACTGTAAACCGGCCCATTAGATAAAAATTGAAAACTAGTATTTGAAAATGGCTAATAAAGAATCAAAATTGAAAAAAACACTTATCAAGAATGCAATTATCGTTGCAATTATTATGGGCGTTTTCCTGGGGGCGGGGATAGGAGTATCTTTTTATCTTGATAGTAAACAGGAAGAACAGGCGCAAAAGCAGGGTGAAAATGATCATATAAACGCCCAGTATAAAGAAATTGAGGAAGAGTTAGGTACCCAGCTTAAGGTTTCGGCATATTATGAAAATTATATTAAGGATCATAACAGTAATTTTCTAATTAGCCGTGAAGCTGCGCCCGATTTGTTGTCAGCGCTGCGTAAGCAAAACCATCTTGCCAATAATATTGAAGCAAATATTTCATCTATTGCGGATTTAAATGAAGCCGCTTTTAAACTCAAAAGCGGCACGATGGTAAAGAGTGATATTCACATTGTGTTTGGAGCGCTTACGGATAATTCCGTTTATAATTTTATTTACGATTTGCAGCATAAATTACCGGGAATTGTATTAGTGTATGATTTAAAGCTCACAAGGATTGGGGAGTTAAATCAGAATAATATTATATCTACAGTGACTCGTCACAGTATTGTTCCACTGGTAAGTGGAGAATTGTCATTTACGTGGCTTGGCATAAGACCAAATCCCGAACCCGTTCCTGCTAATGGTCTTGGCAATGGCAAATAAAACGTTGGCACAGATATCATTATTTTCTCTAAGATGCTTGGTTATAGCATCTTTGGTGGGTATGGCTATCATCTCTGTGGCAATTTCTGATTCTGCTGCTCAGACGCCTCCTGCTAATCCCAATGCCCTCACGAATAATGCTCCATCTCAGCCGACGGAATTACTGGAGCTGCCAAACACGTCACCCAATAGTAATCATTCTCCATCGGGTAATTCCGCTCCGACTAATAATCCTCCCCCCGCTAATAATTCTCCGGTCGCCCCAAAACCTCCTCTTGCGCCAAATAACAATGCTGTCATATCTCCGGCGCCTACTCTGGCGGTTGTGCCTCAGCTACCTTCACCTGCCGTTCCAAGCCCATCGATTGTACCAACTAATACTATTCCCGTAGCACCTGCTGTACCGAGCAATGGTACGAATAATACTGCGGCTCCTTCCACTATACCGCCCCAAGTTATACCACCCATTGTTAAGTCAGAGAAATCCCCTGTAACGGAAAATATTACAGATACCTCTCATGATCTCACTATGACGCTTATGTTCACCAATGAAGAAATGGAAATAGTTGCTAAAATAATTAAGGCATATGATAGCTATGATCCCAAACAGGCTGTTGTGCAGAAAACGGATAATTTTGCCGGGTTATTTGATTCATTAAAAACCAATGAAAAAGTAATTGCGCCCGTTAAACATGTGAAGCAATTGCCTAATATATATCTGGGGTCTATCGTATTTTATTCAAATAAAAACTGGGCGGTGGACATTAATGGAAGAATTATTGCAGACACCAATAATTTCGCCAATGGTGAATTCTATGTTACCAGGATTTCGCGCATGGCAGTAGAAATTGTGTGGAAACCTTCCTCTATGGAAGATGTCTCAATGCGGTGGAAAAGTATAACTGACAATGGTAAAAAGCCTCTAAACAACATTACGGTTGATTTAAAAAATGGCACGATAACGTTACTAATGCGACCGAATCAGACTTTTGTTACAGCATATCTTGCAATTGGCGAGGGACTCATTAAACCTGTTATAGTACCAGAAGAACCCCCAACATTTATGGACTCTGTAAGCGACAAAATAAAAGGCCTATAATACATAACTAATGACTATATATTTAAATTTCTCATAAGGTAAATATCATGACTATCTCAGCAATATCTCCACTTGAAGTACGCAATTTAAGCAAGAGCTATGGAAGTAACCGGGTGCTCAATGATATTTCATTGTCACTTATTCCAGGAGAATTGTTCGGCCTTATTGGATTAAACGGGGTGGGTAAAACGACTTTAATCAAAAATATATTGGATTTAACCCGCCCTGATAAAGGGGAAGTAAGTCTCTTTGGTGAATCTTGCACCCATGCAGCATCGAGACGTAATATATCCTATTTACCAGAAAAGTTTCAGCCTTCACGTTATTTGCGTGGCAATGAATATCTTTCTTTAGCGCTATCTTATTTTGGTAAGTCTTTTAATGCTGAAGCCGCAAAAGAAGTAGCGGCTGCTGTTGATCTTGACCCCAAGGCACTTGAAAATAAAGTAGGATCTTATTCCAAAGGCATGGGACAGAAACTCGGTCTTATAGGAGCTTTTCTGGTCGATGCGCCTTTTCTTATTCTTGATGAGCCAATGAGCGGCCTTGACCCCAGAGCACGTATAATGCTGAAGGAAAAACTCCTTGCTTGTAAAAGAGAAAAGAAGACGATTTTCTTCAGTTCCCATATTCTCTCAGATATCGATGAGATATGTGATCGTATAGGTATTATAAGCGATGCGAAGCTTATTTTCCTTGGATCACCGCAGGAATTCAAGCAGATACATAAGGGCGAAACCTTGGAGAAGTCGTTTCTGCACGCTATTAACATTGCAGCATAAGAATAGTATTAGAAACTTGCTTAAAAACTCGCATTCCTCCTTGTTCTTTTGCACAAATTACTCTAATAAAACTAAGATGTACCAATGTGCTCGGCCAATTTTTGAGCACTTAATAACTCGGAGATAATTTTTTATGCGTCGTTTTTTGCCCATTTCCATCGCGGCTATATTTCTTTTAAGCGTTGTCGGTATTTCGGCCGCTGAGAAGGATGATATTTATGATATGCTCAATTTGTTTGGGGATGTCTTCCAGCGCGTGCGCACCGATTACGTAGAAGAAGTCAAAGATTCAGATCTTATCGAAGCTGCGCTCAATGGCATGCTTGCATCACTTGATCCGCATTCGGCTTACTTAAATGAAAAGAATTTCAAAGAAATGCAGGTGCAGACCAAAGGTGAATTTGGTGGACTTGGCATTGAAGTAACCATGGAAGGCGGGCTTATAAAGGTTGTCTCTCCGATTGACGATACTCCTGCTTTCAAGGCTGGCATTCATGCTGGCGATTATATAAGCGCCATAAACGACGAGCAGGTTATGGGCATAACTTTATCAGATGCCGTGGACAAAATGCGCGGCGCGCCGGATACAAAAATAAAACTTACTGTTTTACGTGAAGGTGAAACGGAACCTCTGGATTTTAATATCGTGCGCGCGATTATTCGTATTAAGTCGGTGCGTTCACGTGCTGAGGGCGATATTGTTTATTTACGCATTACCCAGTTTAATGAAAATACCATTGATAAACTAAAAGAAGAATGGGAAAAGCAAAAGAAGGCAATCCCCCATATTCAAGGTATTGTTCTGGATTTACGCAATAATCCGGGTGGTCTGCTTGATCAGGCAGTGGATGTATCTGATGCGTTCCTTGATGATGGCGAAATTGTTTCTACCCGTGGCCGCGATCCGGAAAACACCCGACGTTATATGGCGCATGGTGACCCCATAGCCAAAGGTATTCCAATGGTGGTTCTCATCAATAATGGTTCTGCCTCCGCTTCTGAAATTGTTGCGGGTGCGTTGCAAGATCATAAACGTGCGGTCATTATGGGCATAAAATCCTTCGGTAAAGGATCGGTTCAGACTATTATACCGCTGCCAGGTCATGGGGCAATTAAGCTTACAACTGCGCGTTATTACACACCGTCAGGCCATTCCATCCAGGCAAAGGGAATTACGCCCGATATCGTTGTAGAGCAGGCAAAGATTGAACCTATTAAGAAAACAGCTATTCAGCGTCTGGAAGCCAGTCTTCCACGCAGATTGCTCAGGGAAGATGAGCAGAAGGCTGCTGCCAAAAAAGAAAATGGCGATGAGAGCAGTGATAAAGAAGAAAGCACTGATAATACAAAGAAACGTCCTAAATCCGATGAGATTACCGATCGCACTTTAGAGGGTAATATATCGGAAAGTGAGGATTTCCAGTTATCGCGTGCGATTGACTTGCTGCGATCATTATCGGTTTATAAGACGCTTAACTAAACACTGTTATAATGTGTGGGGCTGTGGGCAATGGGAATGTTAGAACAATATGATACCTAACACTCTGAAAAAACTTGTTCCGGCGAAGCACAGGCTGGTGTTCTGGCTATGGGCAGGGTTGGCGTACGGCCTTGCCGTCATAGTCTTGCTGCTTATCATAAAATTACTACTCTCCGGCAAAGAACTGACCGAACAAGCCATTCAGTTTGGTCAGCGTGCCACTGTTTATGTGGAAAGTAATGTGGTAGAAGGCAATGTCAGAAAAAACAGTGTAAGCAAAATTATAGACGCAAAACCGACGGTTGGCATGAATGACTCTGTTATACCGAGTCCTTTAGCTAATGCTAATGCCTCTGTGGAATCTTCGGATTCTTCACTTGTTGAGAAATCTGACAAAGGAATGTTACCGATTATTTCCGCTAACGGTGTACAGCCCTGGAAATATTATGCACGCGCTTATAATCCAACCAATCCTAATGCAAAACGTCCGATGGTAGCGATAATATTTACCAATCTGGGTTTGAGCCGACCGCTTACCACGGAAGTGCTGAAACTACCGCGTGATTTCACATTGAGTTTTTCGCCGTACGCAAGTGATATAACTAGGTGGGCAACACGCGCGCATGAAATCGGATTTGAATCATTCATTGATCTTCCCATGCAGGATTCGGCATATCCTGTATCGGATCCGGGACCTTTTGGATTGCTGGAGAATTTGAACCCCAATGAGAATGGCATAAGGCTGCATCAGGTATTGGGCCAGTTTACTGGTTATGTAGGGACACTTGCTCCGGTTGATGAAAAATTAACCGCAGATCTGGATGTATTGCGCCCCGAGCTCACCGAGCTTGCCTCGCGCGGAGTATTGTTTCTATATGTTAAAACCCCGCAAAATGCAGCGCTTGCCGATTTTGCAAAATCCCATTCGTTGTATGTGCTTGGAATTGATAAAGTAATAGATGCGGAAATTACCCGCGGTGCCATCGACACACAATTGCAGAGTCTTGTGGATCTGGCAAAAACGCAAGGTTATGCAATTGGTGTTGCACATTCTTATCCCCCTACGCTTGAGGCGCTCGCTGCCTGGGACGAAACATTAAATGCGCAAGGGGTGGATCTGGTGCCGGTGTCGGCGATAGGAAAACGAGTATTCCCATGACACACGCCTACTCTTTGCTGCCCTATCGCAAGGGCGTAGGTATTATGCTTTTAAATAGCGCGAGGAAAGTGTTTGTTGCCAAACGCATCGATATGACTTCGGAAGCATGGCAGATGCCGCAGGGTGGAATTGATAAAGGTGAGGACGCTAAAGTAGCGGCCTTACGCGAACTACTGGAAGAAACTGGCACGAATAAAGCGACTATCATTGCAGAAAGTAATGGCTGGTATAATTACGACCTGCCGGACGAATTAGTACCCATAATATGGAACGGGAAATATCGCGGTCAGCAGCAGAAATGGTTCCTGATGAACTTTATCGGCAAGGATAACGATATCAACATCAAAACAAAAGACCCTGAATTTTCCGAGTGGAAATGGATAGAGCCCAGACATTTGCCGGATATTATTGTTCCATTTAAGCGTAAATTATATCAGGCAATTGTAGAAGAGTTTGAGAAATATATTTAGAAGTGAGATTCGTATTCGACCAGCACGCGTGCGGCACTTGAGGCCGAGGCTTTACTGATTCCCTCTAAATAGGCCACCTGATAATTAAATTTTCCAAACAGCTTTCCCCATATTGCTGGGCCGATATACTGTTGCTCGTCATTCCACAGGTGAAGTTGTGCGCCCTGGCCGAAGTCACTCTGAAGCTCAATTCCTGGCTGGAAATATTCATTATAGCGATAGCGGTTATTCCATAGCAAAACATAATCTGGCCCACCGGAGGAGTTCACCCCTACTGCCTGATCAAAACCAACGTTCATGGTGCTGGTGAATTTATTTACGTCTTTTTGCAAGAGTAATTTGATTTCCAGCGCATCTGCATCGCCGCTATGAATAGCGTGATCATAAGCAACCAAGATACCGGAATCCAGCCAGTTCTCACCTTGCTCAAAAAACTGATAGCGGCCTTCTCCCTCAATGTGATCGAGCTTAAGCGTTTCACCGGGAGCCTTTTCAAACCCTGCACTCATTTCGACCATCAAGCGGGGAGTTGCACCATATTCAATGACAAATTCCGATCCCATATCGTTATTTTTTGTTTGGTCGCTATCAAACGTACGGCTGCCGCTAAATTCAACGGAGAGTTCTTTATATTCAGCATTCGGAGAATAAATTTCATCGAGTGCCAGCGCCTCTGTAGGCTTGCCTGTAATCATAACGCATGTTGTGAGAGCTATGGCAGCTATTGCTGCGAGTGTATGTTTTTTGTTTCTCTCAATAATGGCAGTGATAGAGATCAGCGCAAACAAAGTGCCTAAGTAAAAGGTGAGTTGTATTTGGGTCGGCTTTGCAGTGTAGCCGATTAAACTATGTAGTGATTTACCAACAATGGAATCTTCATTGAGTAACCAAGACGTGTTCCATAACTGGCTGGAGAAATCGGAGAAATATCCGGCAGCGGAAAGGTAGCCAGCGCCCTGTGCGGCGAGTCCTGCCACCAGTAGCATCAAAAGCCAGCCGGTGAATTTCAGCATGTATTTAGCCGACATTTTAATCAAGCCGAGATAGAGCATAACTCCAACGATGGTACCAAGCACAACACCAATGATACTGCCAAATATAATGGAGGTAGCATTTTGACCGGAAAGTGCCATGCCATAAATAAAAAGTACAATTTCCGAACCTTCGCGCAATATCGCAAGCCCTATGATGACCGAGAGCGATATGCCGGGGAGCTTGCCGTCAACCACTTCTTTTCCGACACTGTGAAAATGCATCACCATTTTGCGCCCGTGTGTGCGCAGCCAAACCGCTGTCCAGCCGATAACGGCGCTTGCGGTAAAAAGAATCATAGCGTTGAAAAATTCCTGCCCCATGCCGGAAGCGGCATTTGAAATTGCACCGGCAAACAGGGCAACTATTCCTGCTCCGAATAATCCTGCGCCAAAGCCGCCCACGATCCATTTCATTCTGGCAGGTAAGCCCTTAGTGGCGGCAAGCACTACGCCCAGTATCATGGCGATTTCTAAAACTTCACGGAAAATAATGATGGCGGTGGAGAGCATGCGTCGTTCTTTCTATTTTGCAATGATGGTGCCGGTAGTTTCACGATGGAAATCATTAAAGTAGGTGTATTTGCCAGCATCGACTGGCCCCACAAACACGATGATTTCGCTGCCTGCTTCCACGATTTTTTCGCGGTTTAAGTCTGAGCTTTCAAATTCGGCAACAGATGCGCCCGCATTTTTTACCGTGAGTTTAACTTTTTGCCCTGCAGGGATAGTAAGTTCAGCGGGAGAGAATTGATCATCTTTCAGGGTGATGACGTAATCGTCTGCCTGGGCAGCAGAAGCAGCTAAAAAAGTGGCGGCGAACACTGCGCCTAATACATATTTTATCTTCATTGCCGATTCCTAATTAAGAATGATTATCATTTACACGCAACTAATAATCATTCTTAACAACATTGCAAGCGAAATTTTCTTAATGATAAGTGACAATATAAAAAGAGAGGAAAAAATACATTTTCCGCTGGCCTAAAAAGGCGCAGCGGAAAAGGACGAAATAAAAATAAGATTATTTCAGCTGACGGACTAAATTAATTAGTCGTTTTTGTCAGCAGTTTTGCGGGCGAGTTTACGGGTACGGCGAACAGCCTCAGCTGCACGGCGAACGCGTTCCTCAGATGGTTTTTCGAAATGGCGACGCATTTTCATTTCACGGAAAATACCTTCACGTTGCATCTTTTTCTTTAAGGCTCTTAAGGCCTGATCAACATTATTATCACGAACAACAACTTCCACCACGCAATTACCTCCTTTTCGGTTTAGTAGGGCGTGGATAATACGTGAAATTGCCGTATTGTCGAGGGGTAATTAGAACGCTACATTCATCACTGGTTTGCCACCCGCCGTAATCGATTGTAATAGCGAGGTAGTTCCAGGCAGTACCTTAGCAAAGAAGAAGCGTGCGGTAGCCAGTTTTGCATCGTAGAATTCCGGCTCGGAATCATGACTTTTCAATGCGATAGCGGCTTGTTTTGCCCAAATCCATGCAAAAACTACCAGCGAAAACATGCGTAAATACTCGGTGGCACCCGCTGCTGCGTCATCCGGGTTTTTAAGCCCGGCAGTTGCCATGAATATGGAAGCCTGCTGCAAATACCCCACATGTTTGGCAAGTGGTTTAATAAATTCAGCCATGGCCGGGTTATCTTTATGCTCGGTAATAAACGCATCTACCGGATGAAAGAAGGAACGCAAATAACGTCCGCTGCCGAAGGAGAGTTTGCGGAAGGTTAAATCAAGCGCCTGAATGCCGTTAGTGCCTTCATAAATTTCGGCGATGCGCGCATCACGCACATATTGCTCGACGCCATAATCTTTGATGAAGCCGTAGCCACCATACACCTGAACTGCAAGGTTAGCGACCGCCGAGCCCATATCGGTTAAGTAGGCTTTTACAATAGGCGTCATCAACTGAACAAAATCGTCAGCATCTTGCTTTACTTGCGGGTCAGTGTGGCGATGCGACAAATCAACATTAAACGCGGTCAACATCGCAAGTGCACGCGCACCTTCTGTAAACGCCCGCATGGTAAGAATCATCCGGCGCACGTCGGGGTGAGAGATGATAGGATCGGCTTGTTTGTCCGGGAATTTTGCCCCGGTAAGCGCACGTGACTGCAAGCGCTCTTTGGCATAATTCAGTGCGTTCTGGTAAGCAACTTCCGCAAGCCCCAAACCTTGCACGCCGACATAAATACGCGCGGCATTCATCATGGTGAACATCGCTTTCATGCCCTTGTTCGGCTCACCGATTAAATAGCCAATCGCATTGTCGTAATGCATCACGCAAGTAGGCGAGGCGGTAAGCCCCATTTTATGTTCAATGCCTTCACAGCGTAAGCTGTTACGCTCGCCGAGTGAGCCACCTTCTTTCACATGAAACTTAGGCGCAAGGAACAGGCTGATGCCTTTGGTACCTTTGGGCGCACCGGGTAAACGCGCAAGTATCAGATGCAGAATATTTTCGGTTAAATCATGCTCGCCCGAGGAGATAAAAATCTTACCACCGGAGATTTTATAGCTACCATCGCCCACAGTTTCAGCTTTGGTGCGCACAAGCCCAAGATCAGTTCCGGCTTGTGGTTCAGTTAAGCACATCACGCCTGACCATTCACCGCTTACGAGTTTCGGCATGAAGCGTTTCTGGATCTCTTCTGAGCCGTGCAAGAACAGCGCATTATACGCGCCGTGAGAAAGTCCCGGAGTAAGTCCGAATGAAAGATTTGCCGAGCAGGCCATTTCCATAATCGGAAGATTCAGACATTCCGGCAAGCCTTGTCCGCCAAAAGCCGGATCGCAGGTAAATGAAGGCCAGCCGCCTTCGCAATATGCCTTATAGGCTTCTTTAAATCCTGTTGGTGTGGTAACAGTGCCATCAGAATATTTTAAACCCTCTTTGTCACCCACCTGATTGATGGGAAACAAAACATCTTCACATAAACTCGCGGCGGCCTCGAGTACTGGATCGGCCATTTCCATGGCGTCGGAAAATCCGGCGACATCTTTGTTTGCGGCAAGAGGCAGAAACTCACGTAAGACAAACTGGAAATCACGTATCGGTGCTTTATATACGGGCATAGTTTATTCCTTCGTTTTTATTATATTTTTAAGTTTTTGTCCTAAATCCGGGATATTGTCTTTCGCTACTTTCCATAATGCATTGGAATCAACACCAAAATATTCATGTACTATAATATGTCTCATGTTAACGATTTGTCGCCATGGTATATAAGCATGTTCGGCTTTAAGCTCTTCGGAAAGATGGTTGGATGCTTCACCAATGATCTCTATCAAACGTGTAATCGCTAATTCCGTTTTACGATCACGATTTTTCTCTGATACGTATAAAGCAATTTCATCTATTGCCTCGATAATATGCATGATCCGGGTTTTATCTTTGATATTCATAAAGGCTTGGCCTCTGCAAAAATATGATTTGCATAAGAAGGAATGGTTGCCTCAGAAACAATATCCACTTTTCTTCCTAGTAAATCACTCATTTCTCCCCACATTCCGGCAACATCCATAAGAGACGTCTCGGGTCTAAGGTGTACTAACAAATCAAGATCGCTATCTTCGGTTTCATTACCTCGTGCAATTGAGCCAAATACTCGTACATTTTCTGCACCGTATTTTTCTGCAATGGCTAGAATCTGTGTGCGGTATTTTTGACGAATTGTATCAATATTCATAAGCTAATTCCCCATTAATTCCTGAGTGGCTTATTATTGGCGAGCATGAATTCTATGCGTGCGAGAGTGCCTTTGGTTTTCACCAGCTCCATAAACGCACCATGCTCTAAATCGAGCAATTGCTGTTCAGTGATGGTATCGATGATATCGGTATCGCCGCCCGATAAAATATCGGCAAGCCGTCTACATATCACTACGTCGTGCGGAGTTGCTTTTCCGGTTGCAACAAATTGATCGAGCGCCATAAGCAATGCAGTTTTTGCAGTAGGCCCCGGAAGGTTTAATGTTGCCGGTTCAGGAGGTGTGTAGTTTTCTGCCAAAGACAAGCAAAGTTGTTTTGCATCAGGCAGCAAACGCATACGGTTCATGGAAACCCGGCTTGCCTGATTCAGGATTTTCATATCTTTGGCGTCATCGGCGGAGCCGCCCACTTTTGCAGTAGCGATATACTCAAACACCTTGGCAATCGCAGGCATGGCGCTGCCTTGCGGCAAGCCCTGCATATGGCGCAGCAGCATTTCTTTGCAACCACCCCAACCTGGAATTAAACCGACGCCTACTTCCACGAGGCCGGGATAACTTTCAATATTTGCTTGCACTGCATCGCTATGCAGCACAATTTCACAGCCGCCACCGAGCGCCATTCCCCCAAGCGCAGAGACAACAGGGAAGGGAGCGTATTTGAGTGACATGGTTGCGCGTTGGCCTTGTTTGATGATGTCAGAAATCATCGGCCACGCGGCCATGTTCGCGGCATATAAAATGAAACCAAGATTGGCGCCGACGGAGAAATTATCACCATCACCCCCAATAACGAGTCCTTTGAAATCTTTTTTCACTATCTCAATGGATTTCTCAATTAATGTCATAATATCCGGATCGAGCGAATTCATTTTGGAGGTGAATTCAAAGCACGCAACGCCGTCACCAATATCCCACAGCGCTGCCGAGCCATTTTTAATGATGGGCTTGGCTCCCAGTTTTTTATCGGCAAGCGACCAGACACCTTCGGTTTGCGGCAGGGGTTGATAGTCACCTCCGCGTGTCATGTAGCTGCGTTTATTATCAATAACCTGATAAAGCGTTTTGCCATTGGCTTTGGTGAGTATTTCCGGCACGGGAATTTTTTCGGCTTCAAGCAGCTTGATAACATTGGCCACACCAATTTTATCAATCATCTCGAATGGCCCCATTTTCCAGTTATAACCCCACTTCATTGTGTTATCGATGGAGTAAATATCATCGGAAATTTCGGGGATCAAAGAGGCGGCATAGACGAGTGTTTTTCCAAGTACTGCGCGTGCATATTGTCCGCCGATGTCAGGATGTGATAGTAGTCCGCCAATACCGGCTTTGGCAGCCGCTATACTTTCGAGTGACGCTTTTTTCTCTGGGCTGTACTCACCGGTTTTGAGGTTAATCACTTCTTTTACTTTTTTGCCGCCGTCTTTGTTGATGCGGTAAAATCCGCCCTTGCCTTTGCGGCCTGTATAACCGTCAGCAATCATTTTGGTGATAAGTTCTGGCTCTTTATATATGGCGCGGAATGCATCATTGGGAGGAAGCGTTGCAAGCATGGATTTTGCAATCAGCGGCATTAAATCAATGCCGATGAGATCAAATAACCCAAAGATCCCGGTCTTAGGAATTCCGACAGGCCTGCCCATGACGGCATCGGCTTCTTCCACCGAAATGCCAAGCCGCATGGCTTCGAGCACGCCGACCATCATCCAGAAAACGCCGATGCGGTTGGCAATGAACCCGGGCGTGTCTTTACAATCAACCACGCCTTTGCCAAGCTTAACATCGGCGAATAATTTTATTTGTGCGTAAGTATCCTTATGGGTTTTTTCACCACCCACCATTTCGAGCAGGCGCATGAAACGCGGCGGATTGAAAAAATGGGTAATGAGAAAATCCTGCTGGAACTGATCACTCATTCCTCCCAGTAAAATATGCAAGGGCAGGGTGGAGGTGTTGGAGGAAATCACCGAGCCTTTTTTACGCACCGCATCAATTTTTTTATAGACATCCTGCTTTACTTCGAGTTTTTCGAGCACTGCTTCAATGATCCAATCCACGTCTTTGAGCAGATCGAGGTTGTCTTCAAGGTTGCCGGTGGTGACTAATTTTACTTTGCTCTTATGGGTAAAGCCGGAAGGCTTATTGCCAAGTTGTTTCTCGATGGCTTTTTCGGTAAGCACATTGCGAGCGGGTGCATTTGGCGGAACGATGTCGAGTAAGATGACAGGAATTCCTGCGTTGGCGATATGTGCGGCGATGCCGCTTCCCATGACACCGGAGCCTAAGACTGCGACTTTAGCAATGGCCATTTTACTCTCCATGAAATTATGCGTGGAGATCACTATAACAATTTTTGCTAAGTTTGTGTAAATAATAATGAATTCAAATGAAAATTATTCACTTGCTCTGCTGCATTGCAGCAGAATTTTAGGAATCAAATTTTATCCGCGAGTTTTTTATATAATGTCGACTGGCCGATGCCGAGGAGTCTCGCGGTTTCTGGGATATTATCGTTTAGGCGTTCCATAGTGGCAGCGATCACCTCCATTTCAATATCGTCCCATTTTTTGGGTTTGCCATCGCCGCCGAGCAACGTTACGTAATGATTATTTTGGGCTGCCTCACGTTTTTGTTCACTCTGTCTCATCTTTATAAAATCCTGCTCGGTCAATTCCTCATGATCAGTAAGCACTACCGTGCGGTAAAGTAGATTTTCCAACTGACGTACATTGCCAGGCCAGCTTTGTGCGGTGAGCCACTGCATAGCTTGCTCGTTCACTCTTTTGGGGAATTTATTTTCGGTGGCGCAGAATTTTGCAAGTATATAACTCACTAAATCGGGTATGTCGTCATGACGGTTTTTAAGCGCCGGAATATGAATGGGGAGCACATTGAGGCGGTAATATAAATCCTCACGGAATCTTCCGCTTGCGACATCATCAACAAGATTACGATTGGTAGCAGAAATAATGCGCACATTTACTTTGACTGATTTTCCAGCACCCACCGGTTGCACTTCTTTTTGCTGTAAGACCCGGAGTAACTTCATTTGCATTTCGGATTTTAGCTTGCCAATTTCATCGAGGAACAATGTACCGCCTTCGGCTTCGCGGAACTTGCCGATCTCACGCGCAATCGCCCCGGTAAACGAGCCTTTCTCATGGCCAAATAATATACTCTCAATCAGATTATCGGGTATTGCACCGCAATTGATGGCGACAAATGCTCTGCCATCGCGATGACCTTCGCCGTGTATGGCGCGTGCGAGCAATTCTTTGCCAACACCACTTTCTCCGGTGATGAGCACAGGGATATCCGAATTTGCAGCGCGTTTGCCGAGTGCTACACATGTTGCAAGTCCACCGCCTGCGCTGATTAAATCTGTAAATTGTCCTTGCCCGTCTTCCTTGCGCCTAATGCGCGCAAGCTCCCGACTTAGCGTGCGGATGGTCAGATGTTGATTGATGGAAAGACGCAAGCGCTCACCATTAGTAGGCTTGGTAATAAAATCCGATGCGCCGAGTTTCATCAGTTCCACCGCATCTTCAATCTTGTTACTTGCGGTGAGAATAATAACAGGCAAGGAAGGGTAGATTGCTCTAATTCTGCTGAGTGCTTCTTTGCCATCCATTTTTGGCATATAAATATCAAGCAATACTAAATCGATGGCAGGTTTTTCCGTATCCATCAAACGCGATAGCGCTTGGTCACCATTTCTTGCAAGTTCGGTTTCAAATCCATAACGCGCAAGCAATCGCGCAACCGTTATAAGTTGGGTTTCTTCATCATCAACTATGAGTATCGTGCTTGGCATAGAGTAGCATTATATCATGCTACCTTTGGTTGAGATAGTAGTATTTAACCTTCGCGACGGTAATTAGGCGCTTCATGAGTAATTATAATGTCATGAGCATGAGATTCACTAAGTCCTGCGTTGGTAATGCGCACAAATTCCCGGTTCGTCTGTAAACCCGCAATAGTTGTATTTCCAGTATACCCCATAGCTGATTTAAGGCCGCCAATTAACTGGTGAACCACGCCGGAAACCGGACCTTTAAAAGGCACGCGCCCTTCAACACCTTCAGGTACTAATTTGAGACTGTCGCTGATTTCCTGCTGGAAGTAACGATCGGCGGAACCACGTGCCATCGCGCCCACCGAACCCATGCCGCGATAGGCTTTGTAGGAACGACCCTGGTATAAAATGACTTCACCGGGTGCTTCTTCGGTACCGGCAAAGAGTGAGCCAAGCATCACACAATCCGCACCAGCGGCAATGGCTTTTGCCAAGTCACCTGAATATTTAATTCCACCGTCGCCGATGACCGGAACTTTGTGTTTTCGAGCGACTTCGACCACGTCCATGATAGCGGAAAGCTGTGGAACGCCAACACCTGCAACAATGCGTGTGGTGCAGATAGAACCTGGGCCAATGCCTACTTTTACCCCGTCTGCACCTGCTTTAATAAGCGCTTCAGCTGCTTCTTTTGTAGCAATATTTCCGGCGATTATCTGAAAATCCGGGAATTTGGTTTTTATTGCTTTTACCGCATCAATGACTCCTTTGGAGTGACCATGTGCGGTATCAATCACCATAATATCAACACCTGCGTCGGCTAGAGCTTCTGCGCGCAGCATCCCGTCTTTGCCAGTGCCAACTGCGGCAGCAACGCGCAGGCGACCGAGTTTGTCTTTGGAAGCCATCGGGAAGGCGCGGGCTTTTTCAATATCTTTTACGGTGATGAGTCCAATGCAGCGAAATTTGTTATCCACCACCAGCAGTTTTTCAATGCGATGCTGATGCAGCAATTTCTTTGCTTCTACCCGGTCAGTACCTTCGCGCACGGTCACCAGGTTTTTCTTAGTCATGAGCTCGTGTACGGGTTGCTTGGGGTCGGAGGCGAAGCGTACGTCGCGGTTGGTGAGTATTCCAACCAGTTTGCCAGTTTTTGGCTCAAGCACAGGGATACCCGAGATATGGTTTTCCTTCATCAGGTTAAGTGCTTGTGAAAGGGTCGCTTGCGGATGGATAGTTACCGGGTTCACCACCATGCCGGATTCAAATTTCTTTACTTTGCGCACTTCGTCGGCCTGGGCTTCGGGAGTCATATTTTTGTGGATACAACCAATGCCGCCATTTTGCGCCATGGCAATCGCAAGTTTGCTTTCGGTGACTGTATCCATAGCGGCGGACATCAGCGGAATGCCGAGCGTTATTTCACGGGTAATGCGGGTGGTGGTGTTGGCTTCAGTGGGCAGGACAGACGAGGCGCGGGGTTTTAGAAGGACATCATCAAATGTAAGCGCTTCAGCGAATTCCATGTTATTTTCCAATCAACTTTGCGAGTTTCTAGCTGATTTGCGCCAAAATGTCACCTCAAAAATTTGAAATCCTCATAATATACTCAAATTATTGAGGCAAGGCCTTGAAAGAGTCAATAATGGTGCTATACAAAATCAACTTTCTACAACCAAATGATGTATTTTATGAAAAAAGAAACCTTAGTTACCACCATCGGGCGTGAGCCATACAAAAACAGCGGTGTTGTAAACCCGCCGGTTTACCGCGCTTCCACGATATTATTTCACACGCTCGAAGAGTTTGAAAACTGCGAAAGCGGCGACGGCATTTATCCGCTGGTATATGGTCGCTCCGGCACACCTTCCACCCGCGCATTAGAAGAATCACTTGCCACACTCGACGGTGCTGATCATGCGATTGTGACTTCATCCGGGCAGGCAGCACTTGTGGTTGGTCTTATGGGAATTTTGTCGCACGGCGATCATGTGTTGATTACCGACAATGTGTACGGCTCTATCCGTAAATTCTGCAAATATGAACTAGCAAGATTCGGTGTTGAAATCACTTTCTTCGATCCGATGATCGACGATATTACCCCGCTTTTGAAAGCCAACACCAAGATGGTGTATTGCGAAGCTCCGGGCTCGCTGACCTTTGAAGTGCAGGACATCAAAAAAATTGCAAAAGCAGCCCACGCACATGGCGCAGTAGTGATGGTCGACAACACTTGGGCAACGCCTTTATATCTCTGTGCTAAAGATGTTGGTGCAGATATCACCGTGCATTCCTGCACGAAATATTTAAGCGGTCATTCCGACCTCGTGATGGGTTTAGTCACTTGCTCAAAAAAATATTTTCCGCAGCTGCGTCGAGTGTTTCGCAACTTAGGATCAAGCCCAGGTTCGGAAGAAGTGTATCTTGTAGCACGCGGACTTCGCACATTGCCAACGCGGCTCAAACAGCATCAGGAAACTGGCATAGCACTTGCCAAATGGTTTGAAAAAAGACCAGAGGTGGCAAAAGTATTGCATCCTGCGTTTGCAAGTTGCCCGGGGCATGAAAACTGGAAACGCGATTTCAAAGGTGCGAGTGGATTATTCGGCGTGTTGCTGAAACCGTACCCGCACAAAGCGCTTGCTGCCATGATGGATGATATGAAACTCTTTGGCATGGGCTTTAGCTGGGGCGGCTACGAAAGCCTGATGATTCCTTTTGTTCCTGAGCGTACTGCCAGCAAATGGAAACATGATGGCATCTGCCTGCGTGTAAATGCCGGCCTTGAACATATCGATGATCTGATAGCGGATTTAGAAGCGGGATTTAAAAGGCTTAATGCGGCTGCATAAGGGTAAATAAGTGATCCCTGAATTGGAATTTAATAAAACGTTTGAGAAGATCAAAAAAGCAACAAACGATCCTGAGCAAATTCTTGTTACCCATATGTGGGAAAAGAAATGCGATATTGAGGATATTGAAACGCGGCTTGGTGAAGTGGATAATCTGCTTGAAGTGACGGCAGGCAATACAGATGCTGTTTATAATGATGCTGGATATGTTGGCGAAATATTCTTCTCTCGCAACCAACGTGGCACAAAAGATGGCATGATTGGTCTTGCTACTTCACCAATTTATTCAAAAAAAGATGCTGAACTTTTTAATATGCATAGTAGTAGCGGGCCTTTGCTACTTAATCCCACCTCAGTATTTGTAAGCCCTCATGATGCATTTTCCACTTACTACGATGATGAAAATGTCATGCCTTCCGAAAAGGCATGGAAAGAAGGTGCACTTATGCATACTTTTTACAGAGATAATCCTCAGGAAAGAAGTAAACTGATTGGCACAGTAAGTGTGGTATTAGATGATTATTGGGATAAGTTTTTTAATGAAATAGTAAAAATGCAATTGCCTGATAATTTGAAGGACAGCGAACCCAAATATTTGAATCTTGATCCGCTTTCATCTCAAGTGCATGAAAATGCCGGAAAAGCCTATAAAAAATTACTCAATACGTTAAAAGCGAATCGTTGCGCGGAGGTTGCTGTAAACGCGAAACTTGAGCAATCAATCGGTATTGTGGCTCAAAATGCAAAAACTACGTATGTCGATCCGCTATCATGGAAAAATACATTTAATAATGATTTAAAGCTTGCCCGAAGTGTATATTTCGCATGCATAGAACATGAAGTGCTTACTGCAAAGTTTAAGAAATATAACATTGCGCATACACCTACCATTGTTATTTACCAGCAGCATGCACGAGAAGAAGATCGTTTAATCCACTTCCCGCCTACTAAAAAAAATAAAGATATCGTATTGAAGGTATTGCGTGAGCGGGGCATTATTAAATCCAAAGATTCATGGGTTATGGAATAATGACCATACTTTGCTTAACTGGCTGGCAGCAAAAGTATGACGCGCTGGCGGAAATCGCGCCCAAGGCCAGGCATTTTGATTATGCAGCTTATGATAATGCGAGAGCAATGTTTGCTGCGTTACCCAAACAAGTTGACTTAGCGATTGGCTGGTCGCTTGGTGGGCAGTTGTTGGTGCAGGCAATAGCAGGGGGATTTGTAAAAGCAAAAACATTATTGCTGATTGGCGCGCCGTTTCAGTGTATCGCCAGTAAAGATTTTCCGTATGGAATGTCGGCGGCAGAATTTGGGGAGATACGCGAGAATTACCGCAAACATCCCAAAGAAATGGTCTTCCAGTTTAATACGCTTGTGGGAATGGGTAACCCCAAAACCGCGCGTATCATTCAGAAACTCAATCAGGGTTCAGAGATCTGGAAAAACGGATTATACTGGCTTGATGAACTTGGTAAAACCAGTTGCGCGTCACTGGATTACTCCAAGTTTTCTAAAACCATAATACTGCATGGTGCGACCGATAAAATTATTAACCCGGCAAATGCTAATAAGTTTGCCGAAATCTTACCTGACTCTGAGCTCATTATATGGCAGGCTTGCGGACATGCTCCGCATTTACAAGATGCAGAGGGCTTACGAAATATAATTAAAGCCCATGTTTGATAAAAAACGCATAGCAGAGGATTTTTCAGCAGCAGCGGCAGAATATGATTTGCATGCCGATTTGCAGCAGCGTGTTCTTCATAATTTGTTAGATAAAATTCGATCATCAATTAGTCCGGCTTCACACATTCTGGATGCGGGTTGCGGCACGGGAGGATTAGCGAAGCTGCTTCCAAAACATTCCATAACCCAGCTTGATATTGCCTATAACATGTGTTTGAGTGCTAAAAAATATGGCAATGCCATTAATGCCGATGTCAGTATTTTACCATTTGCTAATAATAGTTTTGATATTGTGTTTTCCTCTTTGGTTTTGCAATGGGTAGCGGACTGGCAGGCTGCACTCACAGAAATGCAAAGAGTTTTAAAGCCGGGTGGGGTGCTCGCCGTCGCGACATTCGGTGAAGGAACGCTTCATGAACTTAAGGAGAGTTTTGCGAGCATTGATGAAGCACGGAATGTTTCTCCATTCATATCGTCTGACTTATTTGAGTGTGAGACCATTGTCGAATATTATCCCAATCTTGAGTCGATCATGGTAAAATTAAAAGCAATTGGCGCACGCAATAAACTTAGCGGGCGCAGTAAAGTTCTTATGACCCGCAATAAAATGCAGAAGATAGAACATTACTATAAAACACATTATGGTAGTAGTGCGGGATTACCGGTAACCTGGGAAGTATTATACTTTGTGAAACAAATATGAAAAAATATTTTGTAACCGCAACTGGAACCGGAGTCGGCAAGACGCTTATAACGGCGGCACTTACACATCAATTGCGCAAAGGTGGAAAAAAGGTAATCACGCTTAAACCGGTTATCAGCGGATTTGATGGTGGAGATATTGCGGGATCTGATACTGGCATATTGCTGCAAGCACAAGGGTTACCTCTCTCGCAAACGCATATTGATTTAATATCACCCTGGCGGTTTGCAGCGCCACTATCTGCTGATATGGCAGCGAAAGATGAAGGGAAAGAAATAGATTTTTCCTCTCTGGTTACATTTTGCAAAACGCAGAAAGATTCTGATCGCTTACTCATTGAAGGGGTTGGAGGAGTCATGTCCCCACTTACACAAACACACACAGTGATTGATTGGATGATGGCGCTCCAGTTTCCGGTTATTCTAGTAACTGGCAGTTACCTCGGATCCATAAGTCATACTTTGACTGCATATAATATTATTGTCGCACGCAAACTTAAAGTTGTGGCCGTCATTATAAGTGAATCAGAGGAATCACCGGTTTCTGCAGAACGCACCAAAAATACTTTGCAGAATTTTTTACCGGCAGACATTCCTATCTCTGTGATTGCAAGGCTGGATTATTCTTCCAATCTGTGGCAGACTGTTCCCAATCTTATAATATTATGACAGAAACAGAAAATATCCCTCCCATAATCCCCATAAAATATGCATCCTTTAACAGCAGGATGATTGCAACTGCTGTTGATATGTTCCTTATTATGCTGGTGGCAGAGCCGTGCATTGAATGGATTATGAATGCTCTTTTTACGCCATTTGACATAGGTATGTTTTCCGCTGCAATTACTCCTGAAATAACGGAAGATCCGGATAAGGTATATTCGCAGTTATGGGCCGTCTTTCCTGCTTTCTGGAAGGTAGTTAAAGAACATCATCTGATTGAGCGTGCAGTTTTGGATAATGGATTGCAGTTTCTTTTTATCGCCGCTTATACCATCCCTTTCTGGATTAAATATTCTGCAACTCCTGGCAAAATCCTTTTGCGCCTGCAAATTCAGGATGCGGGTAGCGGATTATGTCTTACTCCGAAGCAAGCAATATTTCGGTTTATGGGCTATGTAATTTCATTTGTGCCCTTCACTCTGGGCTTTATATGGATCATGTTCAATAAGAAGAAACAAGGCTTTCACGACATGCTTGCAAAGACCGTGGTTATTGTGAAACCTAAGAAAATCAAATCCGCCGCTCGGTAGCAAAAAATTTCATAATACAACCTGATGTAGTGGTATATTCCCATATTGAAAATTTATGCCCATCATTCTACCTGTATATAAATCAGTATGTTACGCGTGAAAAACCACTTTGGTGCAATGCACAATTTTTTTGATTGACGCAATGCAATATAGTGCTATTATCCCAGATGTAATTCTGAACTTAATTCAAAAAAACCAGAACGTACTATAACATAATTTTTAACTTTAAGGAGAGACTATCATGGCTTCCAACCCATTTTCTGAGTGGACAAAAACTTTTGGAGAACTCAAAGCCCCAACTGTTGATGTTAACCAATTTATTGATTTTTACAAAAGCGGTGCTGAGTGCTTTACCAGCCTTTCACAGATTATGCATGACAGCGCACAGGCGATTGCGCGTCGTCAGGCGGAAATTCTCCGTTCAGATGCTGAACAAACTATGAAGGCGCTCAAAGACCTTACGAACAACGCAACACATGAGAATGCTACCCAGAAATCTCAAAAATACGCTGATGTTGCTCAAAAATTCGTAGCAGGCAAAGTAACTGATATTCAGGATATTTTCAAAATGGTTACTGAAGCAAATAAAGAAGCTGCCGAAGTATTTGGCAAGCACATCGCTGAACAGACAAAGCAATTCTCGAGCAATGTTTCTTCTGCCGCTCATGCTACCAAGAAAAAAGCTGCTTAATACATAAGCTTTTAAGTCTATACGAAAAAGCGCTCTTGAGTTTTCAAGGGCGCTTTTTTTATGTCTGGGGAAAGTATAAATGCAATCAAGGGAAGGGGAAAGACTGGAGAGTTACTACAAATAAAAAGGGGAGGCCAAAGCCTCCCCTAAATAATTCGAAACTTATATGTAATTAAGCTTCCATAGCTTCTTTAGCCGGACGTGCTTTTACGTCAAGCAATTTTGGTTTTTCAACGGGTGAATTCACAGTTTTAATCTGACCGGTGAATTTGCCACCGCGTTCAATTTCAATCTCACCGTAAGTGATATTGCCACGTACTTCGCCGCTTGCATAAATCACCAGGCGGTTACGCACCACGAGATCACCTTCGAAAAGACCGCTGACTTCAGCATCTTCTACTTCGGCAGTTCCTTTGAAAGAACCGACATTGGCAATCTCTACGGTGTGAACATCACTGAGCTTTGCTTCAACACGACCTTCAATTACCAGGCGATCGCAGGTTGCGATTTCACCTTTCAAAAGAATATCATTGCCGACAGTCAAAACGCGACGGTTTGCTTTTGTAGAAGGAGCAGCACTATGAGCAATCTGCGCTGATTTTTCTTTTTCATTGGCAGTTCCAAAAGAGGGAGCAGCCTGCTGCTGTTGCGAAGTATTGCGCAAAGCTTCTGTTACCGGACGGGCAGCAGAGCGGGTGAAATCCGTAACCGGGGTTGCGCGGTAGCTTGGAGCAGCCGCTACTGGACGAGATTCAGCTGCTGGACGGGCTGCTGCTGGTTGCGCTGGCACATAGGATGCGGCGGCAGCTGCAGCTTGTGGCTGGTTGGAAACATTTTCGTAATTATTTGCACCTGTCGATGAGTTTGCTGCGGTGGCAGTGTGTTCATCAAGGGAGCCTTCTTCTTTGCGGCGGAACATAGATATCTCCTTGTTAACGTTATGAATTTATTTGGATTCTGGCAATAATTGTTATTTTTCTTGCTACAAATGGAAAGGATAAAATTTCATCCGTTTTCTTTGCAGGGTCTAACAATCTAGCCATTTTATCCTGCTAATGCCAGCGAAAAATATCCGTCTGTAATAATTAGTTTTATAATAAAGCTAGCATTAGCGGGGGTTTTAGTGTATAACCCGTCGCGTTACTCTCGTTTGATGACAGTTGCCGCAAATAATAATTAACAAATAGTAGCGGTGGTGCCGAAAGGCACAATGTAAGAAGGTGCCTTCGTTTTTTCTTATTTATCTGGCGTTTAATAAAGAGTGGTAAGCGATGCTTCGGCATACGCTTAAGCTCACTGCTGAATTTCTCGGCAGTGTTATAACTTATCCAGAAACAAGGAAAATCACTATGGCTACCGGTACAGTAAAATGGTTCAATGCAAACAAAGGTTACGGATTCATTCAACCTGATGACAAATCAAGCGATGTATTCGTACATGCAAACGCACTCGATCGCGCAGGAGTATCAACCCTGAACGATGGACAGCGCGTAAGCTATGAGCTTGCAACTGACAAGGGTAAAACCTCAGCCGCAAATTTAAAATTGCTTGCTGCATAAATCACGTTTCACAATTTTGAGGATGCCTTGGAGCGGTTCGCTTTGGGCGAGGCCTGACTTTGTGAAAAATTCAATACATTAAAGGAAAAACAAAATGGAAAATTTTTTAAGTCTTAACTTGCCGCCTGCGCTTATGGAGACTATAACGCGCATGCAGTATTCTATCCCAACACCGATTCAGGCGCAGGCAATTCCGCCCGCACTCGAAGGTCGCGATATTCTTGGCTCCGCTCAGACCGGAACCGGCAAAACCGCTGCTTATGCGATTCCGCTGGTGGTAAAACTCATGAGCAACCCACGTGGTTCTGCCCTGATTTTAACCCCCACACGCGAACTTGCTACTCAGGTTATGAGTGTGCTGAAGCAATTTCTTGGCTCACGCAGCACCGTAAACACCGCTCTTCTTATTGGTGGTGAATCCATGGGGCCGCAATTCCAGCAGCTTCGCAACCGCCCACGTTTGATCATTGGCACACCAGGCCGTATCAATGACCATCTGGAGCGCGGCACGCTGATGCTGCATGATGCAAGCTTCCTCGTGCTTGATGAAACCGACCGTATGCTTGATATGGGCTTTTCATCGCAGCTTGACCAGATTGCCAAATTCCTGCCTAAAACCCGTCAGACGTTGATGTTCTCGGCTACTATGCCTGCTAACATCCTCAAGATTTCAGAAAAATATCTGACCAATCCGGTACGCATTAAAGTGGGTGAAGAAAACGCACCTGCTGCCAATGTGAACTTGACGCATGATATTATTCATACGGATGATGCGAATAAGTATGAAGTTCTGATGAAAGAATTAACCGCACGTGAAGGTTCCATCATCGTGTTTGTAAAAACCAAACGCGGTGCGGATCGTTTAGCGGTGCGTTTGAATAAACAGAAAATGAGCGCTGATGCGATTCACGGCGACTTGAAGCAAAGCAAGCGCGACCGTGTGATTGGCAATTTCCGTGCTCAGAAATACCGCATTCTCGTGGCAACCGATGTGGCTGCACGCGGGCTTGATATTGACCATATTAAACATGTGGTGAATTTCGATATGCCGCATGCGCCGGAAGATTACATCCATCGTATTGGCAGAACTGCCCGTGCGGGCGCTCTTGGTTCAGCAGTAAGTCTGATTTCGGGCGAAGATCGCGGCAAATGGCGCGCTATTCAGAGGCTTATCAATCCGGGTGAACCACAGGCGCAGGAGGCTCACAAGCCACGTCCCTCCAATTCCAAGTTCAACCAGCGTCGTCGGAATTTCCGCCCACGTAACTCAGGAAACGCCGCTGCCGCTTAAATTTTAAGTGTTTGAGAAAATGCCCCGTTTCAGAGAAATGCTCTGGCGGGGCATTTTTATGTTTATATTTGCTTTTACTACTATCTTCTTTTATAAGGCCATTTCCTTCGTGGCAAATTTTTTGCCTTCTATGCGAATGCCCAGATAGCTCAGTTGGTAGAGCAAGGGACTGAAAATCCCTGTGTCGGCGGTTCAATTCCGTCTCTGGGCACCATCGCTACAGCCAGTTTCAGCGATTTTACACATAATCTAATCTGGCGTTTTGTGTAATTCCTGTGTAATTGTGCTTAGGAGTTATATTGCTCCATGTCCTGCTTTTCTGAGCAAAGGTGTGAAAACCATCCTTCAATACTCTCAATATATTCAATGAGCATTTCCATAGCATTAGCAAAAACACGAATATTAATATGCTGCAGGTCTTCTTTTAAGGAAGGCTTGCGATTCTTCATAGTTGCATAACGAAATCTTTGTCCATCGGGATCATACTCTTGAATTTGTTGTATATACGAATCAATTCCCTCTAGATCTTCTTCTGGGAAAGCCGGGTTGCCGGCGCATTCACATACTTGATTAAGTAATGGCCTTAACTGCGTCCACAGCTTACTAAGGCCATGCCTTCCCAACGCCTTTATTTCTTGCTCCGATAATTCTTTATCTAATAGCTCATTAGCAATGAGGATAATATCTTTAAGAATTAATTCAGTGCAGTGCCGATATAGATACACAATAGGATAAATCAAACTATCTTGATCACGGTACGAGCTACAGACTTGCTCTGCAAGGGAACGTGCCGCTTTTCTATAGCCTGAGCTATATAAGTGATCTGGCCAATGTACATAATTTAAACATGCATTCGCCTGCCAATCCTCTTTGTCAGCACGAAACAACACGTCAGATTTTCTTGGTGGTGGGCTTGAACTAACTGCAGACTCACTGGGTCTATTTTTCATAATTATTAAATAATGGCTGGCTTGCTTACTTCTTGGCCTAATATATCTGATGCCATTAAATATAAAAATTGCATCGGCGACTCTGATATGAACGTTGCAAAGAAAGGTCCATACTTAGAATCCATGAGATCTTCAAAATAGCCCGGAGAATAACGTGTTACCGAGCCCAAAAAGAACATTAATAGATATACTGCAAGCATTTGCGGCAATCTGGCATTTTGCTCAGAAATAGGGCTACAATAAACGTAAGGTTTCCTATAAGGAGAACCGACTCTCACAGTTTCCCAGATTCTATTTTTTATTAAGTTGTTAATACCCAAAAGAGCTTCTTCGGGATTATTATGTGCTACTGGATGCTTTTGTTGCAAACAAAGTGCAGATCTTGTTTGAGAATCAGTCACGATCTCATAATCTTTTAAATCAGCAAATGATAGCAAAGATTTCTCAGTAATATTTAACTCGGCTAAATCATCTTTTCTAAAATAAAGATTCAACCACACTTTCTTGTCGGTAAAACTACGATAAAAGCGTGTGTCAGCAATGCTTACAAAGCGTTCTTTTTTGTTTGTGGCATAACACCACAAGCGATGTCCTGGCAAAATTTGTGGCAATAAATGCCCTAACTTCATTTTATGATTTAAAATATTGGCATTACCCCCACTCTTATCTAGGAAAGCCTTAAATACTGAGGTTGTTGGTGAGTTAAAAGTAATCTCCGACCCTGGAATTACATTCGTTTTAGGAGTAGAAGAAATACCGTGATGTGCTTTATGCACTAAGCTGGTATTACCCTTTGCAACGAGATAAGCTTTGGTCAGATTTAAAAATGCGTAATAAAGCAAAACTGGCCTTACAGCCAATTCCCTGCCTGTCCCTGCTACGTGAAAATAATCTTCTGCTTGGCGTCGGAACGACTGAGCAATATCCCTAATTTCTCCTTTTGGCGTACTACGAGCAATTGATTCTGCAATCAACTCCCAAGGATCATTCACAAAAAGTCGCTGCTGAATAACAAAAATGCTACCTTTTTGTGCAACAAGATTACGCCCATAGGATGTAGATCGACGATTGAATAATAGCCATTCACTAAGACGTGCTTCAGGAATTATTGTAGGTTGCTTTGTCATATTTTAGCTATTTGTATCTGCGTTCTAATTTATCCATTGCTGCCTGTATGTGTGCCCCATTCTGATGGCTGTATCGTTCCACCATAGCCAGCGTTTTATGGCCACTAATGCGCTTAACAGTTGGCAGATCAACACCAGACTGCACTAAATGTGTGATGGCGGTGTGACGCAGTGTGTGACGCACAATCACTGAGGGATCAAGCCCAGCTGCTTTCACTGCACGTTTAAAGGGCTTCTCAATGTTCACCGTGTGGCCGGTGCGCGAAGCGATAGAGGGGAAAAGCCATTCCTGCCCCGGCGAAGCAGAATCAATATAGGCTTTAAGAAATTCGGCTAGTTGTTTGGTAATAGGCTGTTCTCTCGCCCCGGCCTTTGCTTGTGGCACAAAAATCATTTTGCGGTCTAAATCCACGTCTTTTATACGAATGGATAAAATTTCCATCCGGCGCATACCTGTTTGTAGGCCGATCATAACAAACGGATATAAATGTGGGTGCTGATCTTGCATAGCGCATTCAAGCAATTGCTGGGCTTGCTCACCTGTAAGATAAACAATTCGTGCTGGCGCTTCTTTGAGGCGTTTAATCACGCATGGTTTGCTATTAATCCACCGCCATTCCATCGCTTTACTAAGCAGGTGCGATAATGCTGCCAAATCACGGTTTATGGTTCCATTTACGGCCTTCTCTTCGAGGCGGCTTTTTTTAAAACGCTCAATATCAAATGTGGAAATATGCGAGAGTGGCTTATCTCCTAACATTGGGATTACATGCTGGCTTAATCTGCGCTTCTTTGCAGTAATGTCCTTGCCGCCTTCTTCTGCTAACTTTTCAATATACTGCTCAACAGCTTTGCGAAGCGTAAGTACGGTTTTTCGCCCTATGGGAAGATTAAGCCTTCCCGTTCGTGCATCCGTTCGCGCTTGTTCAATATACTCTTCTGCCTTTTCCCTTGTTACCCCTTCACTATCTTTGCCGATAACACGGTGAACACGCACACCATCTACCATGACATTCACGGTAAAGCGCCCATCACCGTCCGGCAGCTTTTCGTATGTTATGCCATGCTCAATGATCGTCTGGCCGGGTAACAATTTGCGGGTATTTGGACGAGTGAGTTTTGAAAAAGATTTTGCCATATATTACCTCAAAAGGGGATTTCATCGTCTAAAGAAGTATCTTTTTGCACTACCTGCGGTAACTTACTGCGCGGTTCTTCCCCGGCGGCTACTTTTTTTATAATTGGCCAATATTGACGCAAACGCTTTAAGTTTAAGTATTGTTCATAGGGTGTCCATTCCCAATCGCCATTCTTATCGTAATGCCCCTTCCAAACGAGGCCAGCATCTTTGGTGGCTTGCCATAGGACTTCCTCCTCGTATGTCATCAAATGTGGTGCATTAAATGCAAGATTCGCAATACGCTCTGATTCTTCGATAGTCCATGTGACATCGAGAAGATTGCGTTTTACATTATCACCTTCACGATCTGTATAAGAGTAGTCCAATCCTTCATCCTCACTCTTTATTGCCCGTAAAATGGCCCACTCTACCACAGAAGACATAGTACGCCGTTGCTTACGGGCTAGCAGTTCTAACCCCCAGCGTAATCGTGGTTCAATCCTGACTGTAAGGCTTTCTCCTTTTCCTTGAATACCGGGTTTATTTCTTGGTGCCATGTCAGTCCTCGCCCTCAAAAGTTCTATAGAGATAAATATTCTTATTAAATCCTGTCTTGCCACATAATTTATATTTACGTCAACACAATTCTTGATGTAGTGTCTTTTTGTATAAGACATTTGCTTTTGTTCTAAATAATGAGGAATATATGAATCAACAATCTGATATTAAAATAAAAATGTACCCTGATGGCCGGGTCGATACTGTGAATGCTGCCGCTTATCTTGGTCTTTCACAAAAGACTTTGGCGATGTTTCGCAGTAATGGCAAAGGGCCAAAATTTATTAAACGCGGAAGAGTGTTTTATTTTCTTACTGATCTCGATGAATGGCTTAATGCCAGCGGTAAAGCTGTTAGTACCGCCCAACTAAGAGCCGCTCAGAAATAAGTATTTGGTATGCACCATGAAAAAGCGCAAGCGCACATACAATGTCCGCCTGATAAAGGACGACTATAGTTATTACATCGAGCAAATAGCAGATTTACTCGGTAATGATGTAGCTACTGTGCGGCGCTGGGTACGCGAGGAAGGGCTAGAGCGCATTCCTAATACGCGTCCACATATAGTTCATAGCAGTAAATTAAAAGCATTCATTAATAAGCAAAAGGAACGGCGAAAGAAACCATGTGCTATACATGAGATATTTTGTTTGCGCTGCCAATCACCCCGCATTCCATTGGCAGGTAGTGCAACAGTTATACCTCTTCCTAATGGATGTATCAGTATAAAAGCAATTTGTAGTGAATGTGGCGGCAAGATGAATAGAAGCATACGAGGCGCTGAGTGGATAAAAAGCCATCCACTTGCAATATATTTAAGTGATGCCTCGGGAGAACATAAGAGTGTGCAATTAACGCACCATGAATGTTCACTTCATAAGGAGGAAAATAATGTCTGAATGTAATCCACTAAATGAGCGTCTAAAGAAGCAATATGAAGATACGCTGCTGCATGAAAATTACCGTGACCCACGTACAGCTGGTGCTGTATGGAAAGCAATAAATCTATTTGAGCATTTCACGGGTAAAAAAGACTTTACTATTTTTGATCCAGAACAGGCAAAAGGGTTCAAGCGTTGGCTAGTAAAACAAGAAAATGCCAAGGGAGAGCTACTTAGTCTTTCCACGGTGCGATCCACCTTAAAAATTTTAAGAGATTTTTTTGGCTGGCTAGCAATACACCCTAAATATATCCGTAAAATTGATGCACGGGCGGCGGGCTATCTACGGCTTTCTAATAATGAGGAACGAGCAGGGCGTGCTACAAAAGAATTGCCCATTCCCAGTGCGGAAGAAGTTCATAAAGTCTTAAAAACTATGCCACACGGCACAGAGATAGAAAAACGTGATAGAGCAATTATCGCTTTTATGGCACTGACGGGAGTTCGTGATGCCGCACTTATTAGCCTAAAAATGAGAGACGTTGATAGGATAAAAAAAGAAGTATGGCAAGACCCTAAACACGTAAAAACTAAGAATCGTAAGGCAATTTCCACATTCTTTATGCCATTTGACCCTTTATGGCAGAATATTGTAATGGAATGGCTATGCTATGCAGACCAGGAACTTGGTTTTAAGCCAGATGATCCATTGTTTCCTAAACAGGATATAAAATGCAACCCTATTACTTTGCAATTTGAAGCAAAGGGCTTATCCCGAGAACATTGGGCAAATGCGACTCCAGTGCGACAGATATTCCATACGGGATTCACATTAGCTGGATTGCGTTATTACAACCCGCATTCTTTTCGCAAAATGTTAATTATTTGGGCTATGGAAAATTGCACACAAATGGAATTTAAAGCTATCAGCCAGAATATTGGCCACGAACATGCCCTTACTACTTATAATTCTTATGGAACATTGAATGATCACAAACGGCAAAGTGTTATAAGCACTATTGGCACTGGAAAAACCGATATAAGCCACGTACCCAATGAAATTATGATGGCAGAAATGCAACGACGCATACAGCGGTGATGCATTCTATTTTTTTCTCTTTAGCCTGACCCCATTTTCTGTTAGGAACTCAATGCCCTTCTTTTCAAGGGATTTCTCAATTGCATTTAGTGTGCTGGCCAAAACATTATTACCATTCTCAAAGTTACTAATTGTATTGGCAGTAACCCCTGATATTTTTGCTAGATCCCGCACCCCTAATCCTAATGCTGCCCTAGCCATTTTTACTTGTATAGTTGTAATCATTGGTATATTATATAATTGTAATGGTACATTGTACAAAATATCTATTGCTTTTTATATTAGTTGACGTTATATATTTTCACAATAGATTATACAATAATACATTTACAAATGTGCGCCCAGGCAGTTAATTATGGCTGATATGTATACCCTAGCTCAAACGGCTGATTTATTATCCATAGGAAAAAGGGTGGTAGAATCATGGGCAAAGGTTGGTAAATTAAGGCCTTCAAGATATTCCGATAATGGCCAACCATTATTTGCATTAAACGACATCAAAAAATTTGATGTTGAGGGCAACCTTACCAACAAAAAACTTCCTACGCAGCCTATACCCTTAAGGGATTATACAGTCCTTGAACTCTTTGCGGGCGCTGGTGGTATGGCAATAGGCTTAGAACAAGCAGGTCTAAAGTGTGCAATGCTTAATGAAATAGATAAGCATGCTTGCGCAACATTACGCACCAACAGGCCAAATTGGAATGTTATTGAAGGTGACGTAAGAAATATCGATTTTAGGCCATATAAAGGCCAAGTAGATGTATTAACTGGTGGGTTTCCATGCCAAGCATTTAGCTATGCTGGCAAGAAACTGGGTTTAGAAGATACTAGGGGCACCTTGTTTTTTGAGTTTGCTCGGGCAATTAAGGAAACCCAGCCTTTAATCTGTGTTGGAGAAAATGTCAGAGGGCTCTTAAATCACGATAATGGCCGTACTGTAGAGGGCATGATTTCAGTTTTAGACGAATTAGGCTATGATGTGCTGGAACCTAAGATATTAAAGGCAATTTTTTACCGTGTACCGCAGAAACGTGAACGCCTTATTATTGTTGGTATCAGGCGCGACGTTAATATTGATTACAAATATCCTGTCCCACATAAAAAAATATACACACTAAAGGATGCCTTAAAAAAGGGTGAGTTGTTCGATTGTGACGTACCAAGTTCTGTTGGCCAGAAATATCCTAAACGGAAAGCAGAAATACTTGCGCATGTACCCCGGGGGGGATATTGGCGAGATCTACCCATAGAATTACAAAAAGAATATATGCAGGGTAGCTTTTACTTGGGTGGTGGAAAGACAGGAATGGCGCGCAGGATGTCGTGGGATGAAGCATGTCTTACACTTACTTGTGCACCAGCACAAAAGCAGACTGAGCGATGTCACCCCGATGAAACTAGGCCATTTACCGTTCGTGAATATGCCCGAATACAAACATTTCCCGATTCATGGGAATTTTGTGGCTCCGCCAATGAGCAGTATAAACAAATTGGAAACGCGGTGCCAGTAAATCTAGGTAGAGAGATTGGTTACACTTTGGTTGAAGCCCTTAATAGTTATTATCAGGGCAATAAAAATGTTTATAATATGAATCGCAAATCCACAGATAAAGCGATTGGATATACCCAAAGCGAAATGGCTTTTTCTTAGCCAAATGTAATTTTATAAAAATATTCTAAAGTATTATTATCGCCTAATTCGGCAATTACCCGTTCCGTGCATTTTTTCACAATTTTATTGCGATCGACTTTAATTGCTTGGTATGCATCTTTTTGTTCTAAAATAGAATTAAGAGCTTTCCAGGTTTTTATTAAATTTCCTGACCGACCTGTAACTATCTCATACACCTTATCTCCCCAAGCTTTATATAAATTGCGATGGTAAAGCTTCTTTCCCCTATCATAAGTCCATTGTGATTCCCCAGATGTAGGAGATGAGGGAACAATGTAACACCAATAAGCTTTCGCAGAAGAATGAGTTTCTAATATAGCCATAAGCTTATCGCGGCATTTTTCGGTCGCCGATGAATTCATTGTATTGTATTTGTTTTTTAATTCGATAAAGACTGAAAGATCATCTTTTGCCAGATCAACCTCGCTATCATGTCCTACGCCTAGATCACTCCATCCTTTTACACCGCCTAATAACATTTGATGAAATTCACCTATCTTATTATTAAGGGTTTTATCTAGCTGCCGTTCAATTTCCGCTGTAATCCAAGTTTCCTTGGAATCACGTATATCATATAGATCAAAAAGCATTTTAAACGGATCTATAGCACTTTCTGTGAACTGCCCTACAGTATATTTTAATGAGAATTGTTCACTAGCGGCCTTTGTAGCAACCTGTACATATTCTACTGCTTTCAAGAAATGTGCATCATCTACAAAGTCCAGAAAATTATTTGTCATATCGTACCCTTGCTTCTCATTGAGGAAATATTACATTGAAAAAATAGGAATGAAAGAGATTATAGTAGGGAGATGGCAAAGGAATCTTCTAAAGAGCAAAGAAGTCGTATTATGGCCTCTATTAGGTCATCTAATACTACGCCTGAAATAAAAATAAGAAAAATACTTTATAATCATGGATATAGATACCGACTTAATGTAAAAAAATTACCTACTTCACCTGACATCGCAATTTCAAAATACAAAACCGCTATCTTGATAAATGGGTGCTTCTGGCATTACCATGGTTGCCACATATCGCATTTACCTAAATCTAATAGAGAGTTCTGGCAAAATAAGATAAAGAGGAATTTAGAAAGGGATAAGCTTGGTGTTAGTAAATTATTGACCCTAGGCTGGCGTGTTCTAATTATTTGGGAATGTGCAATTAATGGCAAGAAAAAATTGGATTCTGATACCTTAATAAACCAAATAAAAGCTTTTATCCATAGCACCCAAATAAAGTTAGCGATTGAAGGTAATATCAATGAATCTTGAAGATATAACCTGGGCTTGGGTAGAAATTACACGTGCTGATCATGGGCACGGCGGTAAAGGGTGGGAATTTGGTAAATGTTTGTGGAGCCCGACTAAAAATCGTGCTGGCCATGATCGTTATTCAATTATGCGTGAACCAAATCCAAATGATGCCGTTCTCCATTTTCTCTACAATTCCTGGGAAGATGGTACTAGTGAAACGCGACTTTGTGGTATTTCTACTATCTCTCAACAAGCCCGCATAGAGATGGAACCCCCGAATGCTGGGCAATGGTCTGGTAGAGGAAATTATTACCGTATAGAGCTTGAAAACTTTACCCCAATCCAACCAGGGCTTCCTGCAAACGTTCTGACTAATTTTTATGCTAATGAAATATTATTAGAATTACAGGAAGACTCACCACATTTTTATCCATTTACAATCTTTGGTAAGAAAATTCGTACAATCCAAGGAATTTATCTTGCCCGTGCGACTCCCAGATTAGTTAAAATAATTCAAGAAGCTCTTCTAATTGCCAATAACAATATAATCGAATCTTCCCCTGAACAAAAAACTAAGGCAAAAAAAGCAAAGAAGAATCCAGTTGCTATATTGAATGCACGGCAAAGAACTGCGGTTAGGATAGTAAAAACTGTTATAGATACTGTTAAGAGTGCTAACGGCCAAACAGTTGAACGAACACTAAAAAATAAGGAAATGCATTTTACTGAGCAAGAGTTAGAAAAATACATATATGAACTACAAGAGGCGCAAGAAGGGCTATGCGCTATCACTGGAATACGACTTCAGTATGACGGCGAAGCTGACGATTCCGAACTAAAATATTCCCTTGATCGGATTGATAGTGATGGCCCCTATGCACGAGAGAATCTCCAGCTTGTTTGCTGTTTTGTAAATCGATGGAAAAATAACAGTAAAGACTCGGACTTTCGTCGCCTTATAGATTTGGTTAAATATAGGGTTTCATAACTTTCCCCCTTTTTCGCTGCCTTAAAATATTATTGACCCTTGTAGTGGCCACTTGATGGGTAAGGTGGCGATTGTTTAGCCACATTCTTAGCTGCAAAATCTTCCAAATCTTCAATTCTATAACGTACTGACCTGCCCATTTTTATATATTTAGGGCCAGTACCATAGAATCGCCAGCCGTGCATAGTGCCTACACTTAACCCCAAATACTTAGCTGCTCCTTTTGTATCTACATATCGATCAGGTTCATTAACGGAAGAAGCTAATTTAGGCTTTGGCAATTTTTGCTGATATTTAAGATAGACATCTAAAGCTTCTATTGCCTTCTGCCATAAGAGATTTTCTTGTTTAGCTATACCTGCTTTGATTTGAATAACTTCTTTAACTTTTTCAATAACTTCTTCCATACATTTCCTTTTATAATAGAAAAGCCAACAAGTGCTTATTTTTAGCAAAACTAATTCTTCTATCGACCTTGACCGATCCAACATTCGCCTTATAGTAGCGGTTATATAGTCAATGCTGCTCAATTTCAAAAGTTGTGAAGAGCTGCGTATAATAATGGCAGGTTTCATGTCAAGTGATGAAGAGTTCCCCCCGCTGTTAGAATCTGGCCTGCAAAGAATGAATATTGCAGAATTACAGAAACTTGTAGTTGAACAATTCTCATATTCCACTAGCAGGGTTGAATTGTGGAAAAATTTCTCCGAGCTACTCGATACATTGGCAAGACTCAAATTACCATGTGATATTTGGGTAGATGGCAGCTTCTTGACAAAGAAAATTAACCCAAAAGATGTTGATTTTTTAGTCGAACTTCCGATTGAGATTTTATCTGCTCTTAACGAAGATCAAAAGAATTTAATCGATAATCTGTCTAGACGAGCTTTCTACACGGGAAAGAAGCTTGATAGTTACGTCAAAATCAAAATCCCTAACCAAGGACATCATTATCATGCAAAAGCTCTATTGGGGCACAATCAATGGTTAAAAGACTTTGGGCAAAGCTATATAAAAAAAGAACCCAAAGGCATTGCTGTAATTGAGGTGCTGCCATGAGCAAGCTTAGAGCAATCCTTGACCGAATTAACGATATAGAAGCTACAATTGCTCAAATTACAGCGCAATCAACCGTAGAATCTGCTTTTGCTGATAGGCTTACCTTGCAATCATTAGAAAGCAGAAGAGATAAATTTCGTGAGGAACTGGCAGAAATTACAAAACAAGAATCTATAGAAGTTTGTGATTATAGAATTATTCAAAGTAGTGGGTCTTCTTATGCATTATCGGCTATAACTTCTGCGCTACATGATTTTCAAGATATTTTCAGTATTATATTTGATGCCATAACAACAAAACCGAAACAGCGTTTTGAACTTTCAGCAGACATAGCTGAAAAAACTCGTCTAGATTTTGGATTCGCATACGCAGGATCACTTGGGGTTGCTTTAACCATACCTAATGAACGGCTTCTGGCTATTGATTCCAATCTAGATTCAGCAATGAAGGTTGTTTTTTCATTGCTTGAAATACAATCACCAGAAGCTATTAAAGAAGCGGCTTTACGTTATGGAAGGCCGGCAGTTAAGAAATTATATTCATGGTCTAAAGTTCACAAAGACTACGGGATGAGCGCAGACATCAAATGGATTCGTGAAAAAGAAACTAGAAGTTCTGTTATTGCTCAGCCAGAAAATTTTGCTCGAATATGTGAGATAATTGAAACTAAGAATGAGCCTCAGATAGAATCGATAACCTTAATAGGTGTGTTAGATGCCTGGAATGCCACTGGACGTAGGTTCATATTACGTGTTCCAGACGCAGAGCCGATTAATGGAATATTTAAAAAGGGATTTGATGCGACGCCCTCTCGAACAGTTCATGGCACTCGCTATCAAGCCAACTTATTGAAATATACAACTGTAATTTATACATCAGATGCAGATCAGGTGTACTGGGAGTTAGAAGGCATAAAAGAATTAGAATAAAACAGATACCATGGGTATTTTTCGGGGTATATTAGTTCGATTCCCTGTTTCGGAATCTCTGTGTAATTCCTGTGTAATTGTGCCTAAAAAAGTAGATAATTGACTAGAATTTTGGAGAAGGTATAACTGAGTGGAAATAAGAATAACTATATAAGAAATATATCTTATTAGCTATTTTGAGAAGCAGTGAGAAAACTTACCGTAAATACTGAAAATCCCTGTGTCGGCGGTTCAATTCCGTCTCTGCCATAACTTTCAAAGACTTAGAAAGATTGTTCAGTGCTAGAATTATAAGCCGCTAAAAACCTAGTTATAAGGCATATTGTGATTCGTGACCATTCGTATTAACTGATGACATCCGGGGTACCTCTAGGGGTATCTTTCTGGGTATCTATTACTATTGTTATATCAAAACGGCAATCCCATCTTTACATTTCCATAACCAGCGTTGTTCGTCCCACCTCCGTGGGCAGCGCCGTTTGAATCGCATCCGGCGCAGATCAAAAGACTAGTCACTAACAATATACGTATCAGAATGCGCATCATCTGCGTGCCCTATAGCGAATAAGAAGAATATCAAGAGAAAATATTTAGTATAAAATATTTATTTTTCAATATATTGTTGGCTGGGGTGCCAGGGATCGAACCTGGGAATGGTGGAATCAAAATCCACTGCCTTACCGCTTGGCTACACCCCAACGTGCGTGTCGTTATAATAGTTATAGGCTCGAAGAGGCAAGCATATTATTCATTGGCCGGAATTTGGGCTTTCATTCATTGAATTATTAAAACACCCCTATATTTATGGTAATTAATTACATTTTGAGTACTCATAGGGAAATTATGACATAGCTGGAAGAAACTTCTCGCTATATACAGGGATACGTACAAAAATTACGCCTAGTTAAGGCGGTGTAATTATAATTACCACACTGTATTGCCGTAATATTTACTCCTATAATCTGTTTGGCACAGCGCTTGCTTTGTTAGAGAAAAGAAACAAAGGGAGTGCCCTCATGCAGCTTATAAATAGTAATGCAATCCAGAAACTGTTTGAAAATGCAGAATTGCTGGCTAACCAGCCGCATGATAGCTGGCGTTGCATCTATTTGAAGCTCCGTGATCAGGGGGATAAATCACGCCCCGAACTCTATACGAGTTTCATCAAACAATTCCTCACGAATTTACTGAGTAGCCATAAAGGGCATGTATATATTTGTCGGGACGGGGATATTTTTATTGTATTCCAGGGTGCAATGAAGCCGCTTGTTGAAAAGTTGGAACATCATCTGGGCGGTTTTGATTCTCACGAGATAAGTGGTCACGCTGAAGGCAGTTTATTCAGGATATTTGAATTTGACTTAAGCAGAAACTGGGACAATTTTTATAAACTCTGCGAGCGTAAATTTCTAACCATGCTTGCAAGTAGTGATGAGGCTCATAGCGATGTGGCGAAGAATGAGCCACGCCGTTTGATGAAAGCATCTGCTAAACATAGTAATCCGCCACTAATTCCCAAAATCTCGCATCACCCTGCGCGCGAGCAGTCGATGTCGCAACTCGCTATGCCTAAGCAGATTTGAGAAGAGTGTTTATAAGGTAGCGATACTGTAGGGTGGCAATTGAATCTTGTGATTCGTCACTGCTATTCTTTCGGAAATCACATCGGCATCACTATTGATGAGCTTATTCTTGTCAGCATGCTTAACATCATAATAGGTTTTTGCGGTTTCGCCTAAAGCAGAGACATCCACAGAAATAGGATTACTTGTGAAATTCACCAGAAGGCTGGTGTTGCCGCTTTGCGGAGAATTAAACTGCCAGCCCAGCAAATCAAAATCATTCGCATAACCATTCGCAGAGATTTGAAAATGAATCTGGCGTAATGAAGTTTTGTTATTGCTGGCATCTGCCCAGGCTTTATACCCCATCCCAGCTGGCAATATTCGCAAAGGACCGCTATAGGTTTGGATGGCTGCAAAATTTTCCCAGTTGGAGATACCATGTTCTACTATCATTTGCGGAGGAACTGCACCGGTGATAGTAGTCGCCTCTGATGTCATAAGAATAATGGCAAGCGCTTGGCCCCAGGTAAAGGCATATTGCTGGATAATTTTTCTTTGTGTTGGCTCAACATTCGGAACGTAAGCCCAGTGGATATTATATTCGGTTATCCATATATTTTTATTTACGGCATTAAATCCCTGACGATCATAATCTTCTTTAAATGCAGAAAAGAGCTTCTCATAATTAATGCCATTGCTGTCCAATACCTTAGATGGAAAAGGATAAAGATGTGCAACAATCGCATCGGCATTGGGAGCTTCAGTCAAAACAATGCTGTTCCAATCCTTGAGAGAAGGAGATTGCCTATTTCCACCAATGACGGCAATTTTTGCATTCGGAAAATGCTCTTTTATCGCCGTGATCCAGTTGCGGGAGGTAGTTCCATAATCTTGCGGGAGAACATATTTCTTTCTTCCAGCGCTTCCCGTGTTGTTATATTCATTCCCTAGCTCCACCCACTTTATGGGAATGCCAATCGATTGCGCGTATTTAAGCATTTCAATCTGATCGTCCAGATTCCTGGTCACCATATTTAAGACAAAAACGGCGTCGCAATGGGTTTCATCAACAAGCATTTTAAATTCCGGAAATCCTGAGGGACTATATTTCATAGTCCTGAAATTGTCTGGCATAGTGAAGCCACCTATTTGCCCTTGTGCGTCTGTGTCTACGAACCAACCTTTGCGCCAATCCCACAATTCCGCAATATTTCCTCCCGGGTAGCGCGCAATTTTAAAATGCAGGGAAGCAGCCATATCTCTAAATGACTTGTCACTCCATGGAGGACCCTTGGTATTCATGGTATTGATACCGTAAAGGGGAAGGGGTTTTTCAGATCGCTCCGGTATCGCGTTGACCATAATTTCTTGTGCACTTGCAACAGTACTGATCATTCCAAGCATACCCAATGCTAAAGTGGAAACAGCAAGGAAAACCACAAAAATGCCAATGCGAGATTTCATGATGGGAAATATATCCCCGCGCGATATAAGAAGGCAATGTGTAAATGTTAGGAATGGTGGAGGTGAGCGGAATCGAACCGCTGACATCTTGCTTGCAAAGCAAGTGCTCTACCAATTGAGCTACACCCCCATCCGGTCAAAAAGACATCCGCAAAACTAGGCAGAAGTTAATTTTAGTCAAGAAAAATCGCTATCATGGGCAAAAAGATTCGTTATTCCTATATTTAGGCTTAATATTTTACATTGCCGATAATTATAGTATATTCCCGCGCATAATAAAAAAGTGGGAGTCATTATGCGTATAGCCATGATATTAGGAGTATTGTTACTTGCGGCTTGCAGTGCGAGCCAGCAGTCGCAATATCATCTGGTAAAGTCCACGCCGGTTGCGGGCGAAGGTGGCTGGGATTATGTCAAAGTTGATAAGCATTCACACCACGTCTATATCACCCATACGGATAAGGTGGATGTGCTGGATGCTGATTCCGGTAACGTAGTTGGCGTTATTGATGGGCTGCATGGGGTGCATGAAGTGTCACTTGCGCATGATTTAGGTCATGGTTTTATCAGCAATGGCAAATCTGACAGTGTTACCGTGTTTGATATCAAGACTCTGGCCAAAATTGCTGAAGTAAAAACAGGCAAGAAGCCGGATTCTCTCGCATATGAAAAAACGACAAAACGTCTCCTTGCGTTTAACGGTGAAAGCAACAATTCTACGGTCATTGACGCTGTGACCAATAAGAATATCGGTACGATTGCACTGGGCGGCGCTCCTGAGTTTGCGGTTTCAGACCACGCGGGCCACGTGTTTGTGAATCTTGAGGATACAGACGAAACTCTCCTGCTCGATGTTGCCAGCCTCAAAGTGCTCCAGCGTTGGAAAGTAGCACCTGGAAGCGAGCCTTCGAGCTTAGCAATGGATAGAGAACGTCATCGCTTGTTTATTGGCTGCCGCAACAAGTTGCTGGTGGTGATGAACGCAGATAATGGCCAGGTGATTACAACGCTGCCTATTGGTGATCATGTAGATGCAACCGCATTCGACAAAGAAACCCATGAGGTGATCAGCAGCACAGGCGATGGTATGCTTACAGTTGTTGCTCAGGATGACGCAGATCATTACCGCATCGTGCAAACTATTGTGACACAGAAAGGTTCTAAAACTTTTGGTATGGACGCAGAAACTCATAAGTTATTTGTGCCCGCTGCTGATTTTGCACCGGCAAAAGTTTCCAAAGATAATCCTAAGGGAAGGCCAAACGTGGTGCCCGGAACCTTCAAGGTGCTGATTTTTGAGCGTTAGTAACTTACTTAATACTCCGATTACTGATGGATTGATTGGCTAACCGCTCTTTCCAGTAAGGTGGTTTATCTTTTACCGCTGCCCATCCTTCATTGAAAACCCGCAATGCCGGATCAGGATATTTTCCTGCCTGCATCACTACATATGCATTAGGGGTTCCTTCATCCAATATAATCCGGCTTTTTGGACCTTTCATCATGGTGGTAATATCCCAATGAACACCGCTTTTGCTGGTGTTATGATTGTTCAGGACTACCTTTTTTCCGTCATATTCCTCATAGCTATAGGAATCTCCGAGCGCTATGTGAAAACTGCTGCTGATTTTTTCCACCAACAATCCGTTGATCAGATGCTGTTTTAGCCAAGGATTGGTGCCCATTGCGAATTCGCCAATGTAGCGGCTACCTTCGCCTTTTCCGTCATCTGCTTCGATAATTTTTGCGAGTGAATCACGACCTTTAGCTGCATCAAAGACAATGACGCGGCCATCTTTGAATTCCAAAGTAATATCCTCTATGACTCCACCGTCGTCATATTGAAATTTACC
>Ga0206962_1044_pt1 | contig 47264 bp, 34 predicted proteins | sample Alteio_BWOrgHeat_27_FD_153241 | JGI IMG/M metagenome (GOLD analysis project Ga0206962, IMG submission 153241) | Enriched cells from forest soil in Barre Woods Harvard Forest LTER site, Petersham, Massachusetts, United States -... | ecosystem: Environmental > Terrestrial > Soil > Temperate forest >...
GAAGGCTTCGTTGCGGCGGTCGAGGGGGCCTGGTTTATCGCCGAGGCCGAAGTAGTGCTCGTCCTCGGGAGAACGTTTGTAGATGCGGAAGCCGGCGCTGTGAAACTCGACTGGGCGCTCGGGATTGTCTTCGGCGATGACGTTGCCGGCGAGGTCGGTTACGGTCATGGCGAGCGGGTCGCGCTGGATGCGGACTCTGAGCTTTGCTGTCGAGAAGCCAACAGTCGTGCCGGAGGTCTCTGCCTTCACGGCTACGGTTGCGGTTCGAGACTGAGGCAGGACGGCCCATGAGGCATCTTCGGGAAGCGTGCCTGTGGCGCCGATGCGGACGCGCAGCAGGTCGTCACGCAGGGCGATCACCTGCATCAGGGCTGTGCCTGAATGGATCGTGATTCCGTTGGGAAGGGGTTGCGTGCTCGTGACCCGGTCAAGAGTGACGTGCAGAGGCTTGGACGGCCCGTTGCTCTGTGCGTGCAGAAATACGCTTGCCGGCCCCGCTACGAGGCCAACGCTGATCACACAGGCAACAGGTGCAAAGAAAGTTCGGAGGAGTCGAACATTCAGCACACTTGTTCTCCTGAGAGAGACTTACGACTTGTATAGGGAAGCATACTGCATGGCGATGGGGTTGATATCGAGCGGTTCAGGACAAGGGGTGAGTGATTTTGGCTCGGTCCGGATAGATGACCTCCGGTGAGAGGCCCACTGGCATCACTCTGTCGTAATGATTCGCCTGTTCTTAAGGTTCCGTGATATAACGGCGGCTATGAATCCAAACAAGGCGTTGTGGGAGAAGGGTGACTTTACGGTCATTGCGGCAACGATGCGCGAAGCCGGCGAAACCTTTGTGAAAACGCTCGGCGTTTCGCAGGGCATGAGGGTGCTGGACCTGGGATGCGGCGACGGGACGACCGCGGTCCCGCTCGCGCGTCTGGGAGCGGATGTGACGGGCATCGATATCGCAAGCAACCTGGTCGAGGCAGGAAACCGGCGAGCAGTGGAGCTGGGTCTAACAAACCTGAAGTTTCAGCAAGGCGATGCCTGCCACCTGGAAGGCGTTGCGGACGATTCGTTTGACTTGTCTCTGTCCGTATTCGGGGCAATGTTTGCGCCGAAGCCCTTCGATGTGGCGAAGGAGATGGTCCGCGTGACGAAGCCGGGCGGACGGGTGGTGATGGGCAACTGGATCCCGAACGATCCGACGTTCGTGGCGCAGGTGCTGAAGATTAGCTCTGCGTTCACACCACCGCCTCCGGAGGGGTTTGTGAGCCCGATGACCTGGGGCGTGGAGTCTCATGTTATAGAGCGTTTTGAGCAGGCGGGCGTATCGAAGGACAACATCTCGATGGAGAGGAACACGTTTCTGTTTCGTGCACCGGACAACAGTCCCTCGGAAGTAATCGAGCTGTTCCGGAAGTTCTATGGGCCGACGATGAACGCGTTCGAAGCTGCCGATAAGAATGGAAAGACGGACGAGCTGAAGAGCCAGTTGATCGCGCTGGCAGAGGCGCAGAACACCCAAACGGGTGGCGGGACAGAGATTCCGGCGACATTTCTGCGAGTGACAGTGAAGGTTCAGCCGTGAAGCTGTTTCTGGACATTCGTCCTGAAGAACGCTTCTCGTCAGCGAAAATTGGTAACGGTAAGCCGACTTCCTGGTAGCCATCTGACCTGAATGCACAACTCCTTTGCGAATTGCTGCTCAGTGCACCACCGAAGGTCCCGGGGTCCCATCGGACCATTCGCCGGCCAAAACCATGAAAATGGTCACGCGTGCTTCAGGGTTATCGGCCGCTATGATCGGCGAGCCGGGCAGATTGGCTCCCCAGCTTTTCGCGGCATCACCCGCAACAAGAAACATGACATGTGGATGCCAGTTCCTGGCACCATCGTTTAGATACTGTTGCTTCGACATCATGTAGCACATCGCTCCAGGCGCAAGGGCCGGCAGTTCCTTGTTTTTCAGCGCCGATGCGGTCGCCGCGCTGATCTCCGCCTTCGATTTTCCTGCCAACACCAGCTTGGTCTTCATGAGAAAGATAGGCAGAAAAGTGCTTGCAGCTGCCGCGTTGTAGCAAGTTGGGGCGCGCATTTTGGGATTCCAGAAGTCCGACGCATCGCTCGGGTTCGCCCATGCTCTCTCCACGATGCAGAGAAAGCCATTCGAACCTTTCACGGCGGTTGCATAGCCATCTCGTCGTAGTACCATCACTTCGGCTGCATCCGAAACCGACGCTGGGGCAGCACTGCGAGCCATCGCGATCTCGGCATTTTCGTCCGAAATCAAATACTGATCGAGAGGCGCCATGGCCGGATAGGGAGTCTTTTCAACCTGTGCTTGTGAACAGATCGGGCAGGATAAAAAGACCAGAACAACCAATGCTAAAGCTGCGATCCTGATATTGTTCTTCCGTATCATATTGTTCTTCCGCATCGACTCTCCAAGAGAAGCAATTGTGTGAGCCTTGACCCAAAATATCGAGGATGGACTACAGCCATCATTGGTATCCATGGTGTCCGACTCTTCCTGGCAAACGCCGCAGCATCGACGCCAGCATTGCGAACCCAATGTGGTCCGATTGGTTATAATCGCACTTCTCGACATCCGTTTCTTTCTCCATCCACTTGCAAAGTGCAAGTGCCGTGAAATATACCTTGGACTCCCCGCAAAATGCAAGTAGTGGATAATGGGTGCCGTGGAATCAATCAAGGTGACACGCGAGACACGGTCAGGCTGCCCGATCAATCTGACGCTGGAAATGCTGGGGGACCGTTGGAGCCTGATCGTGATCCGAGACATTATGTTCGGCAACCGTCGGCACTATGGGGATCTCGTCAGGCTCTCCGAAGAAGGAATCGCATCGAATATCCTGGCCAATAGGTTGGTGCGTCTAGTCCAATCTGGTCTCCTCTCACGTGCTGACGACCCGACCCACAAGCAGAAGGCGATTTACAGCCTCACCGAAGCGTCCATTCAGCTTGTTCCTTTGTTGGCCCACATGGGCGCGTGGGGATGTCGGCACACTTCTGCATCCAGGGAACTCTCGATCCGCGCGCAGCTTCTTGAGAAGGGCGGCGAACGAGTGTGGAAGGCCTTCATGGCCGAACTCAGAAGCATCCACCTGGGAGCGCCTGCGCCGCGTCGGTCGGTTTCCACCGAGCTTCAGGCGGCTTTTGAGTCTGCCGTCAACCGCGAAGCTAAGGCTAGAACAAGCAGTAAGACTCGATAGGCTTGCATCGAGAAGTGGCCAAACGTTGGGTTGTGCACATCCGCCGGGTTCGATACTGATAGACGCGCTTCTCGGGATCAATCATCAGCGACGACAAGCCGACTTGTCGTTACTTATGGAAAATTTCACTACGCTTCGAAGTTCCAGAGCTTAGGGTTGCTTTCGTAGAACCCAGGTTGTCATGCAGCGACGGTTTTGGACGATTGTGGTCTTGATGGGATCGACGAGGATGGCGTTCATTTCGCGGCTGAGCTTCATCAGCATCTCTTCATTGACCAGAAACCATTCCTGACCGTCTCCTACGATGTACTTGTTGCCCTGTATGTGCTCGAAGTCCATGCCGATGCGCGAACCGAGGCGGCAAAAGAGCATTCCGCCGGGTCTTAGCACGCGCCACAATTCAGACAACATGCTGCTGAAGTGATTGTCGTCGCGGGCGAAGTGAAGAACGGAATTGCACATCACGACGTCGGTAAATTCGTCAGGAAAGGGCATCTGCTCGATTAGCCCAACCCGGAAATTCTCTGCAGGAAGTCCGGTTTGGAGGGATGCCGAGAGTTTGCGAACATGCTTGACTCCGTCGGGGTCTGCGTCGAGGGCGAATACTTCGCAGCCCTGTCGAAGCAGATAGACGAGGTTGCGCCCGTGCCCGCACCCGGCATCCAGCACGCGCATTCCACTGGTGATGTTGCCGCGAAGGATTTGATCGAAGACATAGATGTCGATCTGTCCGAACTGATCCTGAATATTCAGCGGCACACCCCTCTCGTCCTATCGATGCAGGTAGTTCGGCGGCGCGTTACTTCGTCTTCTTTTTCTTCGAGGGAGGGTTGGCAGCGGCAGAGTTGGTGGCGCCCGCGTTGCCGGGCTGAGCGGAGGCCAGCGTCGCGGCTCTTCCTGCCGATGCGTAAAGGTTGAGGCGGGAATAGATGCCGAAGGGTGAGCCGTCGTCGAGGTAGCCGCCACCGGGGCCTTCCGTCTCGGTGAGAATCTGGTTGGCCTGCTCCAAAGTCAACGACGGAAAGGCGACGGTGAGCAGGTATCCGGCTTCTGGAGCGAGCTTGCCGACGTCTTCGGTTGAGGTGGCGTTTTTGGGATAGACGACGGGCAGGTTGTAAGTCTGCGTGGAAGCATAGAAGGCTTCGTTGGCTGCGGGATTGCTGAGGCGGCCTGTGTCTTCGCGTGCGCACTCTTGCATTGTTTTGCCGCATGCTGCCTGCAACGCCGTGACCATGTCTGCTCGGGCCAGCTTGATGGCGGCCTGGAAGTCCTTGATGGCAGGAGCGCCGCTTAGGGTTTGACCGACGTAGGCGGGATCATTCGCGAGAAGATGCGCCAGATCGTAAGTGGCGAGGGTGCGGCCGCCCATCACGTCCATTGCGTAATGTGCCCCCATGAGGATGCGGTCATTGCCGTATTCTGCGCCGCGCGTGATCATTTCCTGGTATCTCTCAGGCACCAGGACGGCGAGGAGCAGCGCGCCCGTATAGCCATAGGTAGTGTGACCGCTGGGGAAGGAGGGGCTGTTGGTCAGGTCCATCAATGGCCCGCGGTTGTACACCCGGTTGTCGGCAGGAACGTTGAGATAGTCGGGGCCAACGATGGGAACAATGCTCGGTTCGGTTTGGAACGGGCGCGAGTTTCCGTAAGCATCAGCGCCCGGGGAACCTGCCGGAAAGCCGTAGCTCCTGCCGAACATATCGGGGGCGCCGCCGATATCTTTGAGGATCGCCATGGCTTCGCTTGAGACGGGGTTTTTTCCATCAGTGGTCTGGTTGGCGAAGAAGTACTTGCCGGCGTTTGAATGAGCTCCGGTGGTCGCATTTGCGTAGGCAATTACGTCGGCGACGGCCTGCGAAAGATTGGTGAAATGCGTTCGATCAAGGTAGTGCGCACGTGCCACGTAGGCGGAGCCGAGGGTTGTGCCCAGGCCGTCGGCAAGCTGGGCTATGTTGCCGCCGGTGATGAAGACATCCTGAAGCGCCTGTTGCTGCTGCTGCGCGTAGGGCAGCAATGTGGATTGCCGGAGTATTCCGGTTTGGATGCTGCCGGTAACGGTGTAGTTCGACGCGAGGGCTGCCTGGCCTTCGGGCGTGTTCGGCAGGACGGTGACTGGCGCGAGCCCTTTCAGCACGGCCATATCCGTGGCCGATTGCGCTCCAGCGTGGAAGGACATCAGCGCACAGAGCGCTGCAATCACCAAAAGCCGCTTGCCTGTCATTTTGTCGTCCTCGAATTTAGGGGGCTTGTTCTACACGCCTCAATTTACCACCGAACCTCGGTGGCGGGTTGAACATGCATTGAGAAGGTTGTCGCTAAAGGGCGGATGCTACCGTTAGACTCCTATTGTTTGCTGAATCTTTCGGATTGGAAGGGCGAAAACTTCATGTCTGCTTCGTATCGTTCCCGCATACGCTTTGTTTGCCAAACCCTGCTGCCGGCTGCTGTTGTTTTTCTGGCTCTGCCGGTTGCGCTTACTGCTCAGACTGTGCCGCCCGCCCTCGAGTCTCCGGCTGCCGGGCCGCCTTCGACTGGTCCAAATGGCGAGAAGCTGCCGGGTATGCCGAAATTTCATGAGCCTGCACCGTATGACATTGACGAGCACACGGGGTACAAGGAGATTTTTGACGGCAAGAGCTTTACCGGGTGGGATGCGGACTCGAGCATATGGCGCGTTGAGAACGGCGTGATGGTTGGCGAGACTCTTGAGGGCAAGCCGAAGGGGAACAACTACATTGTTTATCGTGGCGACAAGCCGCGCGACTTTGATCTGAAGCTGCAGATGAAGATAGAGAAGGGCGGTGGCGGCGGCATCCAGTATCGCAGTCTGACTGGACTGCCGTGGACGCGGCCGACGCCTAAAGGACTGCCGCCTTATGACCTGAAGTTCATGATGACGGGGCCGCAGGCGGACTTCTGGTTTCCGGTGCGGGCCGTGACTTCTTCGTTTACGGGGCAGTGGTATTCAGAGAATACGATGCAGGGGATTCTTGCGTATCGCGGGCAGGTGACGCAGGCGTTGCCGGGGCAGACGAATCGGCTTGTTGCCAGGATCGGCGATATCCAAGCGCTTGGCGGGTACGTCAAGACGAATGAATGGAATGACTACGAGATCATCGCGCGCGGCGGGGTGATGATGCACATCATGAATGGGCAGCTTATGGCGGTGTTCATTGATGACAACAAGGACTCGGTGAATAATCAGCCGGGGTTCATTGGATTTGAGATTGAAAGCGAGCCTTGCAAGATTTCGGTGCGCGACATCTGGCTGCGGAGCTTTGACAAGTAGATTCTCTCAGGGCTCGATAGCTGCACGGGTTTGGCGGGAAGAGATCTCTTTGGAGACCGGGATGCGCAGTCGGTTGCAAATATTGTTCGCGCTGTTGTGCATCCTTCCTTCGTTGGCGGCGCAGGAGGCACACGATCACGGCGTACCTGAAAAGCTGGGGAAAGTGTCGTTTCCCACTTCTTGTGCGCCTGCGGTTCAGGAGCAGTTCGACCGTGGCGTCGCTCTGCTTCACTCCTTCGCCTACACCGCCGCCCAAAACGCATTTCGGGGAGTAGTTGAGCTGGATCCTAAGTGCGCTATGGCACATTGGGGCATTGCCATGTCCTACTTTCACCAGCTTTGGGAACCGCCGATTGGGCCGGCGATCATTTCAACTGCTCAGAAGGAAATCCAGCAGGCGCAGCAGATCGGGGCCGGCACTGAACGTGAGCGTCAGTTCATCCATGCGCTGAGTCTGATCTATCAGGATGCTGACACGATCCCATATCGAACGCGAACTTTGAATTACGAAAACGCGATGAGCGATCTAGCTGCGCACAACAGCAAAGATGTCGAATCGCAGGTGTTTTATGCGCTGGCGCTGCTGGCGAACGCATCTCCTGCCGACAAGACGCATGCGAGGCAGAAAAAAGCTGCCGATCTCCTGGAGCCGCTGGATCGCGCTTATCCGCAGCACCCGGGAATCCCTCACTACCTCATCCATGCCTGCGACAATGCAGAGCTCGCGCAGCGCGGACTTCCGGCGGCGAGAGCTTATTCGCAAATCGCTCCTTCAGCGCCACACGCGTTGCACATGCCGTCGCATATTTTCACGCGACTCGGCTTGTGGGATGACTCCATCGCGTCCAATCTCGCAGCGAGGGACGCGTCACACAAGCAGGGCGATACGGGAGAAGAGCTTCATGCCATGGACTATCTGGTTTATGCGTATCTGCAGAGTGGACGCGAACAGGAGGCTGGTCAGGTCGTTCTGCAGCTTAACGATATGACGAGGCTGAAGGCGGGCGAATTCAAGATAGGCTATGCCTCAACCGCGATGCCGATTCGTTACGCCGTGGAGAGAGGTAAATGGGCGGACGCTGCGGTTATCGTTCCTCCGGCGGAAGCCCCGCCGCAGGTGGTTGCGATTGCGGTCTGGGCGCGGGGTCTTGGGCTTGCTCGTACTGGACACGCTGTCGAGGTTCGCGCGGAAGCTGAGAGGTTGCGGCAGATCGAAGAACAGCTTCGGAGCTCGGGTAACGAATACTGGGCTACGCAGACGGGGATTCTGAAGGGCGAGGTCATGGCCTGGGCAAATCAGGCTGATGGGAAATCGGGTGAAGCAGTGGCTTTGCTGCGCGCCGCCGCCGACCAGGAGGATGCAGTCGAGAAGCTTCCTGTGACGCCGGGACCGATACTTCCGGCCCGCGAACAGCTTGGCTGGTTGCTCATCGAACAGAATCGTCCGGATCTGGCACTGAAGGAATTTCAGACGGCGCTTGTCAATGCTCCGGGGCGACGAGGAGCAATACAGGGCGCGGCGCGGGCATCATCGTCAAAATGAGTGGTATTCCGTGCGCGCCGCACGCTCTTTGCTCAATCCGCCAGGGTCACCCGGCCGGTGCCGAGATCATAGCTTCCGCTTGTAACCCTTACTCCGTCGTTCTTGATCGCCTTTGCGATCACGGTGGAACTCTCCCGCAGCACCTGGGCCTGATAGGCTGCGTTCATCTTCACCGCTAGCGCAACATCTCCCTTTGCTCCCTTTATCCCTGGTATGAGGTGCTGATACAGGACGCTGATCTGTCCCGGAACTTCCTTGGCTGCGACCGCTGCGCTGATTGCTCCACAGTTTGAGTGCCCCATTACGAGGATGGCCTTAATTCCAAGCACTGCGACGCCGTACTCGAGGCTTGCCATGATCTCCGGCGTTACTAAATTACCCGCCACCCTCGCTACAAAGATGTGCCCGATGCTCTGATCGAAAACGATTTCTACGGGTACACGCGAATCGGCGCACGACAACACGGCCGCGAACGGCTCCTGCTTGAGTACGGTCTTCTCTTTCAGAATTTTTAGATCTTCGGGAAATGATGAGATCTGCCCGGCCAAATAGCGTTCATTGCCCGCCATCAACTCCTTTATCGCTGCGTCGCCGGACATCGTCGATTGCGCGAATGCGGGTATGCCGGCTCCCGCGAGCACGCCTGCTGTGGCGAGCCGAGTTACAAACTGCCGCCGCGACCACTCCTGTGCGATCATTCCGTGCATGCATCCTCCTATAGCCAAATCTTTTTAGGCTCCGTCCCCGAACGACGGCATCCTCAGCGGTTATTTTTCTTTCGGTTTAGTCTTGGAACCTTCAACAGCGAGATTGTTGTCGACGCTGAAAACGCCGAAGACTGTGTTTGCCTGCATCGCGGCGATGGCCGCGTCGCCTTCGTTGAGGACATCGCCCCAGAGGCTGACGTTACCGTTCTTTACGATAATGTGGATAGCGTGGAAGCCGCGGGGAGGATCGTTGGTGATGCCGCCGGCTCTGCGGGCGACGCTGCCACCCATCGAAGCTTGCCCTACGGTTCCCTGGTTGGCATTGTATTTTCGCAAGCTGGCTTGCGTGTAGATGCTGTTGTAGACGGCCGCGCGAGTGCGATCGTCGCTGTTGGAAGTGGGCAGAACCTCTATCTGGTTGTCGATGGATTCTACCCCGGGTAAGCCTTTGAGGGCATTGCCTATGTCACTCTTTACGATGGGACGAGAAGCGTAGCCCCTGACGACGACGGTCTTGCCATGGAAGCCGAAGGTGATCCAGTCAAAGACGCTGAGGGTGGTGAGGCTGCCGACCCTCTTTTGGATCTCCTTGACGATGCGAAGGCCGTCTTCCTGCGACCAGGTTGGGGAGGGCGCCTGGCCCTGGGCGAGGACTGATGGAGCAGCGAGGCGGAAGATGACGGCGGCGACAAGAACCTGCAGGGTGCGACGAGTTACACCGGACAGAGCGTATTGCGCGTTCATTGGTTCTCTCCGTGTGTTGACAGGTTTTGGCTTTCGCCAGTCGATACCCGTTGTTTGGTTCGGAGCCACCGTCACCGTGGGAAAGAAGATAGTTGAGCTCGTGGAGGTACGGCCAGAAGGAAATCAGGCCCAAGACCAGAGTGACCGATATTTGCAGCAAGCATGCATGGGCGCAGGCGGGTAGGTCTACTGTTAGTATTGCTAGGTTTCGAGAGATGGCTCCGCTGTTTTGTGTCCAACCATCGAGAGGAACCAAAGCGACTGCATGTATCGCGGGTTTTCGATAGAGGCATATCGAATCCGGGAACTGGTCCGGGCTGGTTCGAAGCTACTCGCCGAATGGTATACTCACATGGGTCAGGCGCGTCCGGATTCCTTCTGTGGCGTGCCGTCATATCGTTCTCTGCACAGAGGTTCTGTCATGTCCGGCCATTCAAAATGGGCCACAATCAAGCACAAAAAGGGCGCGCTGGATGCTAAGCGCGGCAAGATATTCACGCGTCTGATCAAGGAAATTACTGTCGCTGCGAAGGCGGGCGGCGGCGATCCTGACGGCAACCCCCGCCTGCGCAGCGCCATTCTCGCCGCCAAGGCGGAGAATATGCCGCAGGACAATATTAAGCGGGCCGTTCAGCGGGGCACCGGCGAGCTTGAGGGCGCGAGTTACGAGGAGATTTCGTTTGAGGGCTACGGTCCCGGCGGCGTCGCGGTAATCGTTGACACGCTGACGGACAACCGCAATCGGACGGTGAGCGAAGTTCGCTTTGCGTTTTCGAAAAACGGCGGCAACCTCGGTGAGTCCGGCTCGGTGCGCTTCATGTTTTCGAAGAAGGGCGTTATCGCTGTCGAGAAGTCGGAAGCCACTGAAGATCAGCTCATGGATATCGTGCTTGAGCACGGCGGAGAGGACCTGAACGACGAGGGCGATACGTGGGAGATCCTTACCGATCCAGGCTCGTACGAGAAGGTCCTCGACGGGGTAAAGGCGGCCAAGATTCCTACGGTGATGAGCGAGGTCACGATGGTCGCGAGCACGTACACCAAGCTTGAAGGGGCGCCGGCCAACCAGATGATCCGGCTGCTGGACGCTCTTGAAGATTTGGACGACGTTCAGAATGTCTATTCCAACTTCGATATGGATGCTGAGCAGATCGAGGCGGCGGCGCACTGACGAATGATTCGTTCTCTCCAGCAGAGGCCGCCCGCGAGGCGGCCTTTTCTGCGAAACTGGAGCATGCATCACTGAAAGCGGACAGCAGATTTGTTCCGGATTTTGTCCTGGAAAGGGAAGCACTTTGTCTCGATTGACGCGCTGCATGCTGCTGGTATGGCTGGGCCTTGGATTGGCCGGTATCGTTTCTGCGCAGGCTCCCGATGCGCCGGTGAACAGGCGGTGGGAACTTGGACCGTTTGTTCAGGGCGGGACAGGGGTCGGGGACCGCAGCGACTTTCAGTTTTTTGCGCTGGGCTTTCAGGCCGGCCGGCGTCTTAGTCCGGTTGTGCATGCCGGCCCGCTGACGGGCGATTTTGAGATGGGAGTGAACGTGAGGCCGTTTTGGCAGGCATACACACCGGCTCCGCATACCCAGGTTGTCAATGTCGGCGACGGGATTATCATCGAGAATATTGGCGGGGGCACCTTCACGGGTGCGAGCATCACGCCGGTGATCTTCCGATGGAACTTCCGGCCGGAGTCGCAGCGCTTTATGCCGTGGTTTCAGGCTCAGGGCGCGGTGCTCTATACGACGCACAAATTTCCGCCTACAGTGGAAGTTCCCGAAGGCACGCCGGGGGGGACCTCGGTGTGGAACTTCCGTTCCGGGGCAGGAATTGGGTTTCATTACTTTACGAGGCCAAGGCGGTCGGTTGATTTTGCTTTGAATGCAGAGCACATTTCCTCTGCTTCGCTGGGAGACAGGAATCCGGGAGTCAATGCCAGCCTGCAATTTCAGCTGGGTTATAGCTGGTGGAAGTGACAGGCGCACCGGCGGCGCCGAAAGATTAAAAAGATCAAGCAGGAAGCGCAACATTCCTCACCGCACCGGCGGTGGTGCATCTTAAAAAACGTTGCTTTTCCATCAGGAACGTAAGGAAATCAAGGTTATGGATGGGCCGGTTGTAGCGTGTGTGCCGAACTTTTCCGAAGGAGTTGACGAAGCCTGCGTGCGGGCTATCGTCTGCGCCATGCGGGTCGAGGGGGTGCGGCTGCTGGATTGGTCCATGGATTCGGATCACAACCGGTCGGTAATTACCGTCGCCGGTCCTCCCGAGGCGATTGTTGAGGCCGCGGTTCGAGGAGTGGGGCAGGCCGCGCAGTCGATCGACCTGACCAAGCAGACAGGCGTCCATCCGCGGATCGGCGCCGCAGACGTGATTCCGTTTGTGCCGGTTTCGGGGATATCGCTGGATCGGTGCGCGGTGCTGGCGCGTCAGGCGGGGGCAGAAATCTGGCGAAGATTCAACATCCCGGTATACTTTTATGAGGCGGCTGCGGCACGGCCGGATCGAGCCAATCTGGAGGATGTTCGCCGGGGGCAGTTTGAAGACCTGCGCGAGGCCGTCAAAAAGGAGCCGAAACGGCGTCCGGATATTGGTGGGCCGGGGCTGCATCCGACGGCGGGAGCATGCGCCGTGGGCGCGCGCAAATTCCTGGTGGCGTACAACCTCTACTTTGACTCAACGGACGTCTCTGTCGTCAGGGCAATTGCGAAGGAGCTTCGTGCTTCCTCAGGGGGCATGAAGGGAGTCAAAGCATTAGGGGTGCTGGCGCACGGGCGGGCGCAGCTCACGATGAACATTACCGATCTGCAGGCTACGCCTGTATCGAGTGTTTATGCTCAGGTCTGCCGTCTGGCGGCCCGTCACAAGGCGGAGCCCGTGCAGGCTGAGGTGATTGGACTGTTGCCGTGCATAGCCTATGAGCAGGAGAGCGAGTGGATGCGTCTCTTAGATGGGTTCGATCCGGCGACCAAGGTTCTGGAGCGTCGTCTGGAGGCTCCGCAGGATTGGCCGGAACCGTAGATTGAAACATTCTCTGCCTGAGTTCAGGCAAGGAACGCTCGAGTAGGGCGTTTGAATGAAAGGATCGTTTGATGAACGTATTTTTCTATAAGCGGTCATGCCGATTGATGAGCGTGATTGCAGTGGCCGCTGGCGCCATTTTTGCGGCGATGCCGGGTTCTGCGGCGCAGTTGTCGTCCGATGCGCGTTCGGCTATTCCGCACGAAGTGCAGCAGCTGGTCGTGATCGACTATCGCGTGATGCAGAATTCTTCCGCCGCAATGGAGTTGCGCGGCCAGGTGATGCCGCCGGAGTTGAAGCAATTCGAAGAGGCTTTGCGGAAGTCGGGTATGAACGACAACAACGATCTGGAGCAGTTGGCCTTCGTGCTGTATCGAGCGGGAACGACCGGCGACGAGCTCCACACCGTTGGCATAGCGCAGGGCCAATTCCCGGTGCAGGATGTGCTGGCAAATCTCCGCAAGCAGAAGGTGAAACCTGTCGTAATCCGGACCAACCGGGTCTATCCGATGGGCAGGACCGGCTTCAGCGTGGTCTTTCTCGACGAGTCCACGATGGTCTTCGGAGCACCGCAGTCGGTGCACGATGCGCTTGACGCACGGGACGGAGTCAATCCGAATGTGCTCACCAATGGATCGGTTATGGATTCGATGCGGTCGGTAGACAGCGAACCGCTGTGGAGCGTTCTCGACCAGAAGGGAACCCAGGCTATGATGCGCCAGGTGTTGGGGGATGCGGGCGGAGTTGCGGATTTTGACACGGTAAAGAAGCGCATGGTGGCGAGCTTCTACACGATGAATTTCCAGCACGGCGTCAAGTTCGATATGTCGGTGATCACGGGCGACAACTTCGCTGCTGCGACGGTTTCGTCGCTGCTGAACGCCGCCGTTCTCTATAAGAAGATGAGCGGCACGGATTCCGACAAGCAGGCTCTCGAAGATACAGTGATCCGCTCCGACTCGGGCAAGCTGGAGGTACATTTCGCCAGCTCGGATGCGCAATTCAACACACTGCTGAAATCGCCGATGTTCCAGGGCATGGTGCGGTAGCGGATGGTTTGAGGGGCTGAGCCGGTGCCCTTAGCCTGGCTCGCCGCGGCGAAACCTGGGTACTTCGAGGATGATCGGCGTCGACTCTGAGCGAGAGCCTTCTCCCGCCACGATTACGCGGTTTCGTCCTCGGCCCTTGGCCCAGTAAAGCGCCTGATCGGCGGCTTCGATTAAATCCTGCGCAGATTTCCCGCGCTGGGGGACGATCGTTGCACAGCCGATTGATACGGTTACGATTCCTGGGGAGTTGCCTTCGTGGGGCAGCCTGCGGTTGCGAAGAGCCTGACAAATGTCTTCTGCAACGGCCCTGGCTCCATGCTCATCGGTGGCGGGAAGGATCACGGCAAACTCCTCGCCACCGTAGCGGGCTACCAGATCGCCCGGCCTCAGGACGATATCCAAGGCAGCCTCAGCAATCTGCTTGAGACAGCTATCGCCCCGGACGTGGCCGTAGTTGTCGTTGTACCGCTTGAAGTGATCGGCGTCGATCAACAGGAGTGACAGCTTGTTGCCTTCGCGCAGGCCTCTGCGCCATTCAGTAGCCAACGCGTCGTCAAAACGCCTGCGGTTGGCGATGCCGGTCAGTGCGTCGACAACCACGAGAGTTTCCATGGCACGGTAGGCGGAGTGGAGTTGCTCCTCGGAGCGCTTGCGTTCGGTGATGTCGCGCACGAGATTCAGGAAACCGATGGGGCGACCGGTTGCCGGATCGCGATAAACGCGCAGACTGCCCTCCGCCCAGAAATAGTCGCCGTCTCGCTTACGGGCGCGATACTCAAGAGTGCCGCCTTCCGAACCTGCTCTCAGGGCGCGCATGGCCATCTCCACCTCGGCGAGATCGGAGGGATGAATAAGCTCCCGGAAAAGCCGCCCGACCAGATCCTGCGGATCCCAACCGGCCAACGCCCTGATTCCGGGGGAGACGTAGGTCTGCCTTCCATCGAGATCGCCCAAGACAATCGCGTCTCGCGAATTGTCGACGACCAGCTTATGCAGCGAGGCGATCTGCCTTAGCTCTGTCTGAATCTTGCGCAGATTACCGAGCATGACGGAGATGGAATAGAGGGTGAACATGGCGCCCGCAAGGTAGAGCTGCAGGATGGCCGCCTTCCACTGCGGGCCGACCTCGGTCGCGAGCGCGAGCGGACCGTGGCCGCGCACCGTGTACCAACCCCCGATGACAGCGACCATCAGCGTCGAAAGAGCAGCCCAACCCAGATCGATCTGAGTGAGTACAAGCACCAGGAACGGGTAGACCAGAAAGAGAATCGGGAGCCGGTCCTGGCTAAAGACCAGGATCGTGACCGCTACCGTCAGAACCGGATAGATCCAGCGACGCTGAAAGAGGTGGGTGTTGCGCATCCGGCTTTGAAGGATCGCAGCGAACGTTGGGGTGACGACCAAGATTCCCAAACCATCCCCCGTCGCCCAGTCGATCACGGTAGTCAGGAAGTCATGATGCAGCCAGGTGCTCATCACAACGCCGAAGAGGATGCCGGAAACGGCGGGGCCGAGCAGACAGGCAAATCCCAAAAACCGGAGAAGATAATTGAGGTCGGCGAACGCGGGGAGCTCGGTGGACTTCCGCTTCAGCAGGAAAGCCCCGATCAGTACTTCGATCAAATTGAGGACGTTGTATACCAGATTCAACGTCGTGGTTTCGACGATGAGTAAGCTGCCGAGAAACATGCCTACAAATGCGGCCGCAACGTACATCGGCCAGCGCCAGCGGGGAGCCAGCAGCAGAAAGGCGAGAAGGAGGCCATTGGCGAGCCAAATGATGTTCGATCCACCAGCGGTACGGTCGGAGGTTCCTACGCAAACGATGGAGAGCGTGACGCTGACGAACAGGCCAACCAGCCTAATGGTAAAAGCATGGGTGTGCCGCCATCGCGTTCTAGCTGCATCCGTTGGCACGAATCCCCCTATGCTGGTTTATCGGATACTAACCCGGAATGGTGATGATTGTTTTGTCATGACTGCAGGAAGAATCCCTGGATTCTGCTGCTCTTTGATTCTGTCCGCTTTACGACCCTCTCGAAAAGCTGATTCCATGCCATAGCGTTCCCTGCATGGTGCTTTGCACACAGGTTGGAATCGATAGGTCTTATTATGAAACCGGTTGCAGGCTGGGCAAAAATTCGACTTTGTTTTGAGGCAATAAACGGATGATGAGTTGGCCCTGTTGGTGCTCCGACAAGGCGGGACCTTGGGCGTGGGAGATCGTGCCGTCCTCCCCGGTGAACTCTACCCGCACGGGACCAGTGCCGCGAATCTGAAAACGGTAATAAAACGGCACTCCGGGCGCGAGCGTGTTGGTTCCGAAACTGGCGCTCGGGTAGTCGACCACGAACTCGTGGACTGGCTTTCCGGTCCGATTCTCGATGGTGACTTCAACCCAATCGCTTCTGCACCCACTGATTGTCATAGCGCCGGTCAGAATAGCGGTGGCCGCAATACTAATGCGTAAAAGATGACCAATTGCCCTCATTTGGCGTCCTCTTTTTTGGGAGCGCTCGGCTCTGGCAGCAGGTCGGCGGACGGGTTGAGGGTCGTTCCTTTTGAAGCCGAGGCGTCTACGGCGTGCTCGAGCCGGGTCAGGCGGCGGAGGATGTCGGGCAGCCGCTGGAAGCCGGCGACCGCGCGAAGCCAGTTGCGGTTCTCGAATGCCGGAGATCCGGAAAGCATTTTGCCTGCGGGCACATCGTGCGAGACTCCGGACTGGGCGGTGAGAATGACGCCGTCGCCCAGTGTGCAGTGACCGGCGACTCCTGCCTGGCCGGCCAGGATGGCGTTGGCTCCGACTACCGATGAGCCGGCCAATCCGGCCTGTGCACAGACGAGCGTGTTTTCTCCCACCTTGGAGCCGTGACCGATTTGGACCAGATTGTCGATCTTGGCGCCGTCGGCAATCTCCGTCGTTCCGACTGTGGCGCGGTCGATGCACGCGTTCGCCTGCACATCGACGTGATCGCCGATTCGCACCGGACCCGATTGAGGAATCTTCTGCCAGCGGCCATTGTCGTCCTTGGCGAAGCCGAAGCCATCGGATCCGACGATTACCCCGTTTTCGAGGGTGACGTGGTCGCCGAGGACGCAACCCTCGCGGACGACAGAATGGGCGTGCGCAAAGAAATCGTCGCCGACACGGACGCCGGAGTAGAGGACGACATGGGACAGGATGGTCGCGCGATCGCCCACGGTGACGTGTGATTCGATAACGGCATAGGCCCCGATATGGGCGCCCGCTCCGATGGTGGCTGTTGGGTCGATGACTGCTGTTGGATGGATTTCCGGCGGGTAATTCGGAGGCTGGTAGAAGATCGACAGGGCCCTGGAGAAGGCGAAATATGGATTCGCGAGGCGCAGGGTCGGACGGGAAATTTCGGGGAAATCCGGCGTAACGAGCACGCCGGCAGCCTGCGTAGTTCGCGTGAGCCCGGCGTATTTTGGGTTGGCAACGAAGGTGATCTCTGTGGGCCCGGCGTCTTCAATGCCGCGCACGCCGGTTATTTCGATGCTGCCATCTCCGTGCAATTCCGCGCCAAGCCGCGCTGCCAGCTCTGCCAGCCTCATGGTGCGATTGTAACGGACGCCTTCGCGACGGTTGGAACAGGCTAAACCCCTTCTTCGTCCGGTTCCACTTCGTAGAGCGGGCTTTCGAAGAGGCCGGGTTGCGGACCCGGGCTCTGCCGGGACGGCATCACCGCCTTACCACCGCCTCCCATTACTCCAAGAATGGTCATCTCGCGAATGGAGCCTCGCGGTACGAAAACCCGCTGCGTATTCGACCGTGTATCGGGTGGGGTGAGCAGCAGGCCGGCCTCGTCAAGCAGTGAGCGGTCATTCGCTGCCACACCTTCGAGCTCATCTCCATCGGTGAGGATCAGGTGCAGCCACAGGCCGGTCATTCTAGGTTTGGTAGTAAATCGCCGGCGCAGGAGGCGCTCAGGATTGACCGCATCATTTCTTATGTCGCTGCCGGCGCTTTCGCCTGAGGAAAGTTCCCGGACGTAGCAGATCCATTTTACGGTTTCCCAGGCAATTCTGATGAGCTTGCCTGAGGTGTCGAGCAGTTCCAGATCTGCTTCCGCGCTTCCCGGATTCGCCGCGGCATAGCCGGCGCACCAATCCCGCGACAACTTCCGTACGATCACTGGTTTACGGGCACCGCTCACATGCAGGATTGTCGCATGACCACGACCAAGTCGCGTAAAAGCCTCCAATACTGTAGCCAAGCTGGTTACGGTGTGATAACGTACTTTGGTTACAAGCTGGATTGTGATCTTTTCTAAGCATCGCTGCATCAGATACTTGAGCGGTTGGAGGGGTCTAAAACCCCGGGGAGTAGTGAATCAAGAATGCCTGACTATATTTATTTGTTGGAGAACCGGCTTTCGGTCGTCCAGCAAAATGCCTTAAGGGTTGCGCGAGATCTGGCTCGCGAAGCCCAGATGACCGTCTTTCTGACCGGGGACGCCGTGCGCGACCTCACCTGTGGAAATCCTGTTCGAGACCTGGAAGTGGTGGTTCACGGAAACGCCATGAGCCTGAAGTCCGCCGTCGGAAAGGCCGGCGGCAAGCTATGGGGCGAAGACGCAGCAGCGCGAACGCTCTATCTGTGCTTTCCCGGAAACGTACGCCTTGACCTGAGAAGTTCCCGTCGTGCCGAATATCCCAAGTCCGGTAAGGCTGTCTACCACTGGACGAGCATTCAGGAAGATCTGCGCGCGCGCGACTTTACCGTCAACGCGATGGCCATTTCGCTGAACGAAGGCTCTTACGGCCTGCTGATGGATCCGACAAACGGCGTTGCCGATATCGAAGCGCGGCTGCTGAGACTGGTAACCAACTATGGATTCCTCGATAACCCGGCGCTTTTGATTCGAGCGACGCGGCTTAAGGCGCGGCTCGCGTTTGAACTTGAAGAACGCACCCAGATTCGCTATGAAAATGCGAAGAACGAGGAAGTCATCGAGCATCTCTCCGAAACGGACCGCTCTCGCGAGCTGGAACAGATCGGCCACGAAGAAGAGGCTCTCAAGATCCTGATTGCGCTGGAAGCCGAAGGCTGGATGAAGCATCTCTTCGCGGCCTGGACGGCTGCCAAGGCTGACGTGGACAAGCTGACAGCGTTGCATGACTTGTCGATCGAGCTCCAGGTGCAGGGTGTTCATCCTGATATCTCGGCGGCCCAGATGCAGCTGTTGACGGCGAAGATGGCGCCCAAGGACATGGCCGAGCTGAAGAAGCACCTGCTTCGTCCTGGCTTCGTCGAGGAATGGAACCACCTTGACGCGCAGGCAGCAGAGTTCGCCAAGGTTCTGCTGGCGAAGGACAACGCTTCTCCGTCGGCGACCTATACGCTGTTCACGACCTACGCTGCGGAAGCGGTACTCTGGCTGGGCTTTACCAGCAAACAGTCGGCTGTCAAGGAGAAGTACGAGAACTTCCTGAAGGTGTGGCCGCAGGCTCGCCAGCGTGTTCCTTATGCATTGATGTCCGAGATGCGTATCACTCCGGAATTGCCCGGCTATGTGGATCTTGTCAAGACGATCTTTCTGCAGTTGATCGACGGCGGCCTCACTAATACTGAAGAGATGCGCGCTCTGCTGGAGCCCCATTCACCGCCGGCGCCGCCTCCGCCAGTCACGATCAAGCGCACTCGCGCCAAGAAGGGCGCAGATTCCAAAGCCAAGGCGCGGCTCTCCGACGAGGACGATGAGGATGCGCAGGAATTGGGCGGAGATGAGGACGAAGAAGATGATCTCGATGGCCTCGACCTGGGTTCGGAGGATCTGGATCTTTCGATCGGGCTGGATGACGTTAGGCCCGGATTGCCGGCTGCGGAAGGCGAAGAGGACGATGTCTTTGCGCGGGATTCAGTCGGCGTCGACGATATGGAGATCGAGGCTGAGGACGATTCGGATGATTCAGACGACGAGCCTCCGCGCGGCGGAAAGGGAACGAAGCGAGGCGCGAGGGCGGGAGCTTCGGCGCGTTCCGAGTCCAGGAGCGATCCTTCGACCGCTTCTGGTGCGGGCCTCAAGGCCCTCGCCCTGAAGCTGGATCTAGAGGAGCCGAGCGACCCCGCCGACCTCGACGAGGCCGATCCGATCCTCGATATCGAAGAGCCGGAACTGGTGAGAGGATCTGGCAGGCCGACGGCGAAGAAAAAGGCGACGGCTGCTGCGCATCCGCATAAGGCTGGGCCCCGGAAGGCGCCGGCAAAGGCGCATCCCGCTGCGAAGTCTGCTCCGAAGCCAGCTCTAAAGTCAACCTCCAAGGCTGCGCCGCCAGCTGCGAAAAGCACGAAGGCGGCTCCGACCAAGACGGTGAAGGTGGTAAGAGCTGCGCCGAAAAGCACAAAAGCAACGCCATCGAAGCCCACAAAGGGCGTGCTCGCCAAGGCTGCGAAGTCCCACTCCACCAAGGTGGCTCAAAAGCCCGCGCACAAGCCGGTGGCTCATAAGCTGTCTCATAAGCCGGCTGTCAAGGCCGCCGCGCACGCAAAGAAGCGATAGGCAATCCCGCAGCTCCGTGCTATGTTCAGGAAATCCCCGTTCCTGAAGCTGGAGGGCATCGCTTGATTCGCTCGGCTTACTTGGTTACGACTCCCAAAGTCAGTTTTAGATCCTTCCGGTCAGTAATCCGGTCAAAAGCGCGCGCAGTCGCTCTCGCCGCGATTGCGCTGAGTGTTTTTCACGCGAAAGCAGTGGCGGCTGCGAATCCGGCGCCTGAAACTGGTCTGCCGGCTGTAATTGTCAAGGCATCGGGCAAGGCATCAGGCAATCAGGCGGCGAAGCTTGGTCCGGCCTACAGCTATCGAAAAGGCGGCTGGACCTATGTCCACCTCGAGGGATCGCCTGCCGATGTGGGCTATCAGCATGGATATCTGCTGGCGGCTGAGATCGAAGACATGTACCAGGTGCTCAAGCTCGAGAACGCGCACGAGACGAAACGCGATTGGGAGTTCTTTCGTGAGGCCAGTCAGAAGATGCTGTGGCCGCACATCGAGGCCGAGTACCAACAGGAACTGGAAGGCATCGCAAAAGGGTTGCAGGCCAAAGGCAGCAAACTTGATGTCTGGGATATTGTCGCCATGAACGCGGGCATTGAGTTGCCGCAGTACTACGTCCCGTGGCTCAACAAGCGTGAACATGCAAGCAATGCGCCGCACATTTCGGCTCCCGGCAATTGCTCGGCATTCATCGCGACTGGCAGTTTTACGAAGGGCGGCAAGATCGTGATCGCCCATAATAACTGGTCCAGTTATGCGGATGGCGCGCGCTGGACGATCATCTTCGATATTCAGCCTGCCAGGGGACATCGCATGCTCATGGACGGCGTACCGGGCGTAATCACCAGTCAGGATGATTTCGGCGTGAACGATGCAGGAATGATGGTCACCGAGACGACGATTACGCAGTTTGTCGGCTGGGATCCGGACGGGATTCCGGAGTTCGTCCGCTCGCGCAAGGCGCTGCAGTACGCCACTTCTGTCGATGAATATGCGAAGCTCATCCGGGAAGGGAACAACGGCGGCTACGCTAATGACTGGCTGATCGGCGACCGAAAGACGGGCGAGATCGCGTATCTCGAGCTGGGTCTGAAAAACACTCCCATGTGGCACACCAAGGACGGCTATTACGTGAGCTCCAACTTCGCTCGCGACCCGAAATTGATTGCGGATGAAACCGAGGGCTTCAAACTGGACGATCTCTCCAGTTCGCCGAATGCTCGCCGCATTACGGCAGAGAAGCGGATCGAGCGCGCGAAAGGCCGAATCGATATTGAGATGGCAGAGCAGTTTCTCTCAGACCATGAAGACAGCTATTCGGGCAAAGTTGAAGCCGACGGACGTTCTCTCTGCGGGCATATCGATGCTGACCCACGCGGCGTGCCGGTGTGGGACCTGGGACCCTACGATCCCTTCGGTGCGGTGACCGGCAAGGTTGCGGATTCGGATATGGCTGGCAGGATGTCGCTAGTAGCCCACGCCGGACATCCTTGCGGCGAAGATTTTCTGGCAGCGCCGTTCCTCAAAGCTCACCCGGAGTATGACTACCTGAAGCCCATTCTCAAGGACATGAAGGCAGGCCCGTGGACTACCTTTGTAGCTGGAGAAAAAGGTGCGGTTGCGCAGTAAGAACCATTGAGTTCGGGTTAGTGCGAGTGGCTTTTTTCGGCGCCCGATTTTACTGTTGGCGCGGAAGTAGTCTCTGTGTAAATCTCTCCCAACGGATGACGCCTGGTGCGGGCATAGCGCGTTCTGCTGAAGAAAATCTTCTGACACGTCATGCATTCCCAGGGAAACATGCCCATCAGATACATGAATCGATGGGTGAGGGATTTAGCCCGGGCTCTTCGCCGGGTTGAGTTCGATTCACATTTTGGACACTCAGGATTCATTCGACACTTCCCTCTGTAAAGTTCTTATCCTTCCGACCGCAACGCCTTGATATTGCTTAACAATGCGGAATGAGCGCCAAACAATAAGTAGACGCCAATTCGCTGATTGGTGTTGCTTCTAGCTCAAATTAAGTTTGGCAGAAGTACAAAAGACATGGGAACTTATATTAGGAACAGCGCGTTAGAAATTTTGAGTCGTCACCAAAAAGGTACTCCCATTCCCAATTTGGTCTTTCAGATTTAGTCTAGTTTACGTCGACGATTTGCCAACAGCCAAACGATCAGGCCGATGATGGCGGCAGCGGCTCCCCGGTAAGCCCAGGCTAGCTGCCCCGAAATGTAGCTCCCGGGCAGCACGTTGACGCCCTGCAGAATCCAAATAGTTCCCACGACGATAAGCAGGATCGCCACGATTTTCAATAAAATCCGCATTGAGTTTCACCTCTGCCTTGATCCTACATACCTCTGGGCAGCTTCCAGGGCGCATGAGTCACCGAATTTTCTGTGTGTTCTCGGTATTTGCTGGATACCGGAGATCATCGATTTAGTACGGCTTTTCCTCAGTCTGCGAGATTCAGCCTTCTGTGCCTCTCTCAGAGAAAGCCTAGAATGTACTTAGACCATGGCCGAATTTACTCATCTGCATCTGCATACGGATTACTCCCTTCTCGACGGCGCATGTGACGTAGACAAACTGGTGGATCGGGTCGCTTCTATCGGGCAGAAGTCCGTGGCTATGACCGATCACGGCAACATCTATGGCGCGGTCCACTTCTTCGATGCAGCCAAGAAAAAAGGCGTCAAGCCCATCCTCGGCTGTGAGTTGTACGTCTGCAAGAAAGAAGACCATCGCGCAGACCCCAGCGGCGACGACTACAACCATCTTCTGGTGTTGGCGGAGAACGAAGAAGGCTACCGCAACTTGATTCGCATCACCTCGGAGGCCTCGGTACATGGCTTTTATAAGAAGCCGAGGGTAAGCAAACAGTTTCTTGCCGCTCATGCAAAGGGGCTCGTGGGTTTTTCAGGATGCCTCTCGGGAGAGTTCTGCGAAAAGCTTATGGCAGACGACTATGCCGGTGCGCGGGCTACCGCATTGCAATATCAGGACATCTTTGGCCGGGGCAACTTCTACCTTGAAATTCAGGATCAGGGCCTTGAGCAGGAAAAGCGCATTCATGCAGACATGTTCAAGCTGGAGCGTGAACTTGATATTCCGCTAGTTGCCACCAACGACTCGCACTATCTCTGCGAAGACGATCATACGTCGCATGACGTGATGCTGTGCGTGCAGACCGGATCCAAGGTACAGGACGCCAAGCGTATGCGCTTCGATGGCGATCAGTTCTACGTCAAGAGCGCGGATGAGATGGGGCGTCTCTTTCCGGATCGCCTGGACCTGCTTTCGCGCACGCAGCAAATTGCGGAACGCTGCAATCTTAAGCTCAACAAGGTCGACAATCCTTTTCCGGAATTCGCTGTCCCGGCGGGCCACTCTATCGACAGCTACTTTGAAGAGATCTGCAGAGAGGGCCACAAGAAGCGTCTGGCAACCGCGATACATCATCTGGAGTCGCGTGGCCAGTTGCGGCATCCGCTGCACGAGTACGAGGCCCGGCTGCAGCGCGAGATCGACATTATCAAGCAGATGAAGTATTCGGGCTACTTCCTCATCGTCTGGGACTTCATCCGTCATGCTCGTGAGCAGGGAATTCCAGTCGGTCCGGGACGCGGTTCGGCAGCAGGATCGCTGGTGGCTTACGTGATGGAGATCACCAACGTCGATCCACTGCAAAATGCGCTGCTGTTCGAGCGATTCCTCAATCCTGAGCGCATCTCGATGCCGGATATCGACGTGGATTTCTGTATGAACCGGCGCGGCGAAGTGATTGAATACGTCACGCGCAAATACGGCCGCGAGCAGGTAGCGCAGATCATCACCTTCAACACCATGGCTGCGAAGGCTGCAATCAAAGACTGCGGCCGCGCGATGGATATGCCTTACGGCGATGTGGATCGCATAGCCAAGCTGATCCCGGCGACCATTGGCATTACCATCGACAAGGCTCTTGAAGAGCAACCTGAGTTGGCCAAGATTTACAGCAGCGACTCGCAGATTCGCGCGCTGATCGATACTGCCAAAAAGCTCGAAGGCCTTGTTCGAGGATCAGGCGTGCATGCGGCGGGAGTGGTGATTGCGCCGCGCGAACTGACCGAACTTGTTCCCATCGCGAAGACCAAGAACGACGAAATCGTGACCGCCTACGACATGAAGGCCATCGAAAAAATGGGCCTGCTCAAGATGGATTTTCTTGGGCTGACGACGCTCACGGTCATCACCGATGCGCTCAAGCTGATCGAAGAGAACAGTGGCGTTCTGCTGGATATCGAGACGATTCCCCTCGACGACAAGGCGACATACGAGAAGATCTTTCACAAGGCGTTGACCTCGGGCATCTTTCAGTTTGAGTCCGGAGGCATGCGCGATGTGCTGCGCCGCTACAAGCCGGACACGATTGAAGATCTGACAGCGCTCAACGCGCTCTATCGGCCCGGTCCAATCCAGGGCGGCATGATTGACGACTTCATTGAGCGCAAGTGGGGGCGGCGCAAGGTAGAGTACATGCTGCCCGACCTTGAAGCGCTGCTTAGAGAAACGCTTGGCGTTATTGTCTACCAGGAACAGGTGATGCAGATCGCCAACGTGCTTGCCAGCTATTCACTTGGCGAAGCCGACCTGCTGCGACGCGCGATGGGCAAGAAGGATCCTGCGGAGATGGCGAAGCAGCGCGATCGCTTCATGGAAGGTGCGGTCAAGCTCGGCCATCCTCGCGATATCTCCATCGAGATTTTCGATCAGATGGAGAAGTTCGCTGGCTACGGCTTCAACAAGTCACACTCCGCAGCATATGCGCTGCTGGCCTATCAGACGGCGTATCTGAAGACGCACTATCCCGTTGAGTTCATGGCTGCGCTGCTTACTTCAGAAATTTCGAAGCCGGAAAATGTCGTCAAGTACATCCAGGAGTGCCGCGAGATGGGCATCGGCGTCGAGCCGCCGGATATTCGTCTCTCGGGCGCGCACTTTACTCCGAGCGGCGATGCGATTCGCTTTGGCCTGACTGCGATCAAGAATGTGGGCGGGAATGCGATCGAATCGATTCTCGCGGTGCGGCGTGAACTGGAAGCAGAGGGTCGCTCCTTCACGACGTTCTGGGAGTTTTGCGAGAAGGTCGACCTGCGCCTGCTGAACAAGCGTGTGCTGGAGTCGCTTATCAAAGCTGGTGCGTTTGACTCGATGGGTTCGCGCGCGCAACTTGCATCCATTGTCGATCGTGCCATCGAGCGCGGCCAAAAGGCGCAGAAAGACGCGGCACAGGGGCAGCACGGACTCTTCGGGCTCTTCCACGACGATGGCCCGAAGGATCGCTACGCAAGTGATCTTCCTCGCGTTGCGGAGTGGGAAGAGCATGAGCGCCTGAACGCTGAAAAGGAAGTACTGGGCTTCTTCGTCTCCGGGCATCCGCTGGACCGGTATGCAGAAAAGCTGCGTAATCTCAGCAACGTGGTGAGCACTGCGGTCGCGCTGGAGATGAAACCTCCGGCGGCTCCGCGATGGGGTCAGCAGCGCGAACCCGCGGATGAAATCTCCATCGCTGGAGTGCTGGTAGGAATGCGCTCGGCCAAAAGCAAGCGCAACGACAAGATGTATGCGCAGGGATACCTTGAGGATGCAACCGGCAAGATCGAAGTGATTTGCTTTGCCAAGGACTATGAGCGGCTTGCCAATGAGCTCAAGACTGAGGCTGCGGTGCTGTTGCGTGGCACATTGATCGGTGAAGAAGACTCAGCGCCCAAGCTGGCAATCAGCGGTCTGCAGGCGCTCGATGACGTGCAGGTGCGCCTGCCCGGCGGCGTGCGGCTGCGCCTCAATCTCGAGCTCGCCAGCGAGGAACTGCTCTCGACACTGAAGACAAAGATCGAATCCGCGCCTGGCCCAGGCAAGCTCATGATGCACCTGCAGGAGAAGGGTCAGTTCGAGGTGATTCTGGAACCGGAAGGCATGTCTGTAGCCGCTGATCGCGGCTGGGTCGAATCGGTGGAAGAGCTGCTGGGTCGCGGGGCAGTGCAGGTGTTGAGTTAGGCCTAGATCTGTCTTGATGTTAGTAAATATCAGTAATAAATTGTAAGAAGAATCGGGTCTTGATATTCAGGGAGCGTCGTCCGATTTGTTTTGGTTCTGTTGTTGAAATGAGTCGGCTAACTTGACTGCCTTATCGGCCGCATCCCTGGCTTCCTGATCGCGCCCAAGCTTGCGAAGTTGACCTGCAAGCAGCGCATGCAGTGAGCCCTTTTCGTCGGGATAGCCTGCTTCGAGCGCAGAGTTCAACCGCTGAACTGCCTGCTCCGCCTGTCCTGTCTGCGCGTAAGCAGTTGCTTGTTGAACATGCGTCCACATATCATCCGGTTGTGCCTGGGCCAATCGATCGAGAAGCGCCAGAGCGGCCGTGTAGTCACGTTCGCTCATTGCTATGCGCACTAACAGACGCAATAACTGCCGGCGATGCGGATTCTGTTCCAGTGCTTCCTGTGCGCTTTGCTTTGCCTTGCTCATATCTCCAAGGCTGAAATACGTCTCTGCCAACTTTTCTAAAAGTACGGGGTCTTTGGGCTTGAGCTTCAGTGATTCCGTGTACTCCTGTACAGCTCGCACCGGATCGAGCCGAATCGATAGCAATATATCTCCGCGAATCTGATGAACTGAACCTTCTTTACCGTCAGCCTTTAGCTTGTCAGCAGTATGTACAGCGTCGGATTCATAACACGCTGTCAACCATGCCGCTGCGACTTCAGCGCCAGCTTTCAATCCGCGCTCCAACGCTGGAATCGCTGAGGTGCAATCATCAAGTTTTGCGAATGCCAACCCACGCCAAAACCACTCCTTCGAATTATCAGCAGGCGGAGCAGGCATTGCCACGAGTTGTTCCCACCGCTCCTCTTCAAAAAGAAGATCTGCGCGCGGCACACTTGCCAGCACGTTTGTCTGATCAGGACTGTTGCTTGCCGGGAAACAATGCTCGCGGCGTTCGCGTAAACACTGCGCGATGACTCCTTTCATCTCCGGGCCGGGAAGCAGCTTGCTCGGCCACGTCGCGAGAAATTTCGTCAACTCCGCGGGCGAACGCTGACCCAGCGTTAGGCACTTCTTCTCCACCTCGGGCCAATTCCCCTGGAACGCATCGAGAAGGGATTCCAGCTGCAGTGTTGACGAGGTGTCTGGCTGACGTTGCTGCGCAGTCTTGAGACTCGCCTCGGCCTCACTTTCCTTGCCCAGTTGCGCTTGAGCTACGCCTAACTCGCCCCAGATACCATCGAGCTCAGGATTCAGTGTTACCGCTTGCTTCAGCAAGGATTCCTTGGTCGACAAAGGCGTCCTGGAATCCTGTGCTGCCACCTGCAACAGCGCAGCCCTGCCTTTCGAAGATTCGCGAAGCGAGAAGGCCAGCCCTCGATACCGTTCGAGGCTGAAGCCAGTCCACCATACTAAAACCTGCTCAGAGTCAGGAGAGCGCGCAACAGCCGATTGAAATGCATCCGCAGCCAGTGCAAAGTCTTTCAGCTCCATCTCCACATCGCCAAGATATCCCTCGGCCGCTTCATTCACCGGTGTTGCATTGGCCGCAACTCGCAGTGGAGCTACTGCATCAGATGGATGCCCGCTTTCGAGCAGAGTGATCCCAAGCCAAAAGTTGGCCAAAGGATCCTGCGGGGCAAGCTCAACAGCCCGTTTCAGCAACGGAATGGCATGCTGGTAGTCCGCGCGTTGGCTCAGCTCCGAGCCAGTCTTGAGAAGGCTTGCGAGCTCAGCAGAAGGAGTTGGCTGAGCGCTGCTGCCGAGGGCAAGAAACGCGATCCAATACAGAAATGCAGGACGCGTCCTCATGCGTGGATTCCAGCAGGCACAACCGGCGGACCCTTGATCACTGCATCTCATTGACGCCATCTCATGGAACTGCAACCGATCCATTCTTATGTTTGTTGAGGAGTGCTGTGAATCGATTGAAATCCTGCGTCGCTTCGTCGGAGTATCCAAGTTTTTTGCATAGCCGGGCAGCTTTATAGTAAGCGCTCGCAAGGCCAGGTTGTTGACTGGCCTGGTCATTCCGGATGGACGCGCGGTACTGATCCAATGCGCCCTTGAAATCGCCTGCTTCCTCCAGCAGAGTTCCCATCTGCAACAACGCTTGTGTGTTGTTGGGATTGATCTCGAGGGCCTGCATCAGATATGGTTTGGCCTCTGCGAAACGATTTTCATGGATTAACATTGTCGCCAGGTCGAGCATCGGCCATTCTGATTTGTTGTTGCTGCTGGCCTGTCGATCAATTGCTTTCAGGTACCAGCGCTCTGCTTCTTCGATCTGGTATTTGCCTTCATAACACAGTCCCAGATTCTCGTAAGCTCTAACGAAGTCCGGCGCAAGCTCGATCGTTTTTTTGCTTTCCTCGATCGATTCATCAAAACGGTTGAGCGTGTAGAGTAAACGCGCATAGAAGTAATGAGCCGTCGCGTTGTTCGGTTCTAATTGAATTGCATTGCGGATGGGCGCCTCGGCCCGGTCCATGTGGCCCGCCTGACTTTCTGCCAGGCTGATGAGCATGGCCCTGGTAGCCGTGGGCGCGCCAAGCTGATTTGCGTCGTCGATCAGCTTCAATGCCTCCGCCGTACGGTTTTGCCCGAGCCTCACCTCCGCCAGCAGCGTTATCCAATCTGGATCGCGTGGCGAGGTCATCATTTCGGCGACGATGAGTTTCTCGGCGCCATCGAGTTGCCTGGAATCGACGAGTTCTTGGGCTTCAGATTTCTTGTCCGGCTCCGCGACCACAGGCCAGAGAGGGGCCCCAAGTACAAGAGCGCAGACAAGAGCGCCTGTCAGTCGCATACGCGGCTTGGGTCGCAATCGCACTTGAGCGTCACTTCTCACCTGCAAGCTTTCCTCGAATTTCGGAGAGTACTCCGTCACGGGATATGTGACTAGCGCTGAAGATAACTCATTCAGTGCGTTCTCTCATATCCTCGATGGCGAGGCTGAATAGCGAGGCTTCCACAACGTGGGCGATAGGGAAACGTCTTCCAGCCCCCGAGTCGTTTTTAACTCAGAATTGAATGCGGTGATGGGGTTCCCTGAGTGATTTCGTCTTGCGGAATCAAATTTACGCTCTGATTTTAAGCGCTTAAGCGTCTGAAAACATCTTACAAGAGAGCCGATCTTCAGGAAAAGAAGCAATATGGTCCAGGCCGGTCCGTCGCAAATTAAACATATTATTAATCTTACATCGTCGATATGGAGATTAGTCACAAAGTCAAAAATGGATATTGACAAGCGAGCAAGCGATCACATAAGGTTTGGTCGATCTAAAGTTGGAGATCGCCAAGACGATCAAATGCAAGTTCAGATCAAGTCCTGCACGTCATTCAGAGGAACTTTGTCTCGAGCCACGAGAAAGCTAAATGTTCTGGGGGTCTACGTTTGTTGTTTTTGGCGGCAGCGGTCGGAAGATAGAAACCCGAAGTGAGGAGCATCCGAACGCGGGCAAGCCCAGTATTGATCATCCCGAAGAAAGAGGATTGATAATGAAGGCGTATCGGATACTTGTTCTTGGAGTGCTGGCGTTCGCAACTCTTAGCGGATCTTTCCTGACTGCACAAACTGGCGGAGGCTCGGTGGTTGGATCAATCGTCGATCCGTCCGGAGCGGCTATTCCAGGCGCCAACGTCGGTCTCACAAACGACGCAACAGGTGCAGCTCTCAATACAAAGGGTTCCACTTCAGGACAGTTTGTCTTTCCCCTGGTCACGGCAGGAACTTACACCTTAACCGTCACCGCGACAGGGTTTGGGCAGGTAGTGCAGCACGACGTAATCGTCGGCCTCAACAAGACAGTCACCGTTGATGAGGTCCTGAAAGTTGGCTCTGCAACATCTACGGTCCAGGTCGAGGCGCTAACCAGCCAGCTGGACACAGTTACATCGCAGGCTTCAACAACTATCGACCAGCAGACTTTCGATGACTTGCCCATCGCCATGACCGGCGCGGCGCGCAGCGTCACCGCCGTCGCCGACCTGATGCCCGGCGTCGCCGATACCGCTGCAATCGGATATGGCTCTACCGGCGCGCAAGGCCAGGAATTTTCGACCACGATCAACGGTGGGCAGGCCTGGGGCGGTGCGGTCATGTACGACGGCATTCCTTTTATCTCTGCGAATCAGAGCGGGGATTACCGCATTCAGCCGGTGCCGGTTGAAGCTCTGCAGGAATTCTCACTGGTGCAGAACAATTTTTCCGCGGAGTACAGCCGCACTCCCGGTGGCAATCTGACCTATACCACACGCAACGGTACCAGGAGCTTTCATGGACAGGCGTATGAGTATCTGAGAAATACTGATCTCGATGCTGCAGGATATTTTGCCGCCACCACTCCGATCACGCACCAGAACGAGTTTGGCGTAAACGTCGGCGGCCCGGTTCCTCTCCGGCATTTCAAAGACAAGCTGTTTTTCTTCGCTTTCTACAGCGGATTCCGGCTGGCCGGTGGAGTTACGAACAGCCTGACAACCATTCCCACGGTGGCTGAGCGGAGCGGCGACTTCTCCTCATTAGGGCGCAACATCTACGATCCGAGGACGACTGTATGCGACGCCGCAGGCCATTGCACACGTCAGCAATACAGCTATCAGGGACGTCTGAACGTCATGGACCCAAGCCTGATATCGGCTGCGGGGCAAGAGTACATCAAGTATCTTCCAGACCCGATCAACGACGGCATAATTAATAATTTCCGGACAACCGGCGTAAACAATTTAATCGAGGATCGCTGGGGTGGCAGGATCGACTACAACCTGAATGAGAATAATCTGTTTCATGGATTTTTCTCCCTGGGGCCCATCAACAATGCGTCCTACAACACGATCTTCAAAGCCCCTATCTCTACTTATGGAGGCAGCGTTGGAGACAACAATCTTGCACTCGCAAGACTGGGCTATGATCACACCTTTAGCCCGTCTCTACTTATGCATCTTGGCTTTGGATATAACTATGATACGCAAAACGGCACTTCGCCGTACACCAATGTTGTGAACACCTTCGGGATACCCAATTCGCTCCCGATTACTCCGCAGTTCTACTGCAACCTTAATCTTTGCCCCTATGCCAGCACTGGCGGCGGCGGCGGTTCCACCAACTCTGAGAACACCTATATCACGAGCGGCTTCATCTCCTGGAATAAGGGAAAGAACCAGATGAAGGTAGGCGGTGAATTCGACAAAATCGAAGGCAACATCAAATCATCGGATAGCATTGTCGACGCAATGAACTCTACCGAGACTGGCTTCCCGGGTGACGGTACGACAGGAGATGGCTTCGCCAGCTTGATGGCCGGAGCCTTCGATACCGTACAACAGACCGACAATCCTTTCGGGGTTCAGAATCGCTTTCAGTATATGGCCTCATACATCCAAGACAACTATAAGCTTCTTCACAACCTGACGCTCAATCTGGGATTTCGCTATGACATACCGTGGACTTTGACTGTACGTAACTCGGTCAATGGGGTTCACGTCGCTTCGACTTTCGATCCTGACATTCCCAATCCTGGAGCAAATAATATCCCTGGAGCCCTCATCTATCAGGGCCACGGCGCATTCACCTGCAATTGCGATCGCCTGGCGGATACAAGATTCACGATGGCGCAACCGCGCGTTGGCTTTGCCTATCAACTCAATAACAAGACTGTTATTCACGGCGGCTACGGCATCTTCATCAGCATTGACGGATCCAGCAATGGAAACGGCTTTGCAATCCTGGCGGACGGCTTCAATGCCAATGTCGTGACCAACACAGTGGATAACGGAACGACACCAGCGATGTTGGTGGAAAACGGTTATCCGGCCTTCACCCCTCCCCCATTTATCAGCTCCACCTTCGATAACTTCTCGGGAACTACATGGACACAAAAGTCGAGCGGACTCCCTGGAGTTATCCATGACTACACGCTAAGTGTGCAACGGGAATTGCCTGCGGGATTGGTGCTCGACGTATCTTATGTCGGCAACGTAGGCACCCATCTCGGATCTCGACTGCAGAATCCTAAACAGCTACCGATCGCCTACGTTCAGAAGTACGGGGCCAATACACTCTCTTCGCTCCTCAGTTCGCCCGCGGGAATAGCGAGCGGTGTTCCCGCACCGTTCCCTAACTTCATCACGGATCTGGGTAGTTCCGCTACCGTTGCCCAGGCCCTCAGGACCTATCCGCAATACACGGGCATCACAGTCGTCAAGGAAAATCAGGCCCACTCCAATTACAACTCGGTTCAGGCAAGACTCCAACGTCAGTTCCGAAACGGGTTTTCGCTGTTGACCAGCTTCACCTACGCAAAACAGATGAGTACCGCTGAGGATGAGATCGGTCAGTTTAACGACGGCCCGCAGGATACCTATGGCCGCCAGGGTGAATACTCGAACGCGCTTACGCAGCCGCCGTTAACGCTTGTGATTACTTATAACTATGACCTGCCATTTGGCTATAAACGAAAGTATTTGAATCACGGCATCATGGCGTCTTTGGTGGGGGGGTGGGGCGTTTCAGGCATTCATCATTACCAGAGCGGCAACTCTATGTTTCAAACCTCTATAACCAACACGCTGCCGATCGGCAATTCTATCCTGCGTCCTGACTACGTTCCAGGACAGTCCGAAAAGGCGCATTGGGATGGAAAATTCAATCCGCACACGGATCTCTACATTAACCCGAACGCGTTCACATTACCACCGCCAGGGAGCTTTGGAGATGTGCCTCGTAACCTACCTCTTCGCAGCTTTGGTTATTACAACGAAGATTTGAGCGTCCGGAAAAACTTCCATCTATGGGAATCTGCAAATCTGCAATTCCGTAGCGATTGGTTTAACGCGTTCAATCGAACAAGCTTCGAGACCATCTTTACCGGCACGAGCAATCCGAACGTGCCTAACTCGGGCTTCGGTTCGATTGGTTCGCAAGGGAATCAGCCGCGTACTATTCAGTTCTCGCTGAAGCTGATATTTTGACAATGTTTGACGATTGGAGGAGGACAGAACGCTTTCTGCCCTCCTTCGACGAACACCTCGCTCGCGCTATACCTCTTCGAGAAAAGCTGAATGCATTTTTTGCATGACGCCGCGGCGAACGTGTATTTCTCATTTGTAGCTCTCAATTTGCGCCATGGTTTTAAACGTGTTGAGGAGGGGCATTTCACTTGTCGAAAGATAAAGACGAGAGGAAAGCGTTAAGCCGCCGAGCCTTTCTCGGAAGCTCACTCACGGCTACCGTCGCGTCGATTGCATTGCCGGGCGCGAGCCTGCCTTCAATAGCCGAGGAAAGCGCCGAGCGACACGTTATATCAGTCGTCCCGGAAATTGTTTTTCGATCAGCTAGACCCATCTGGCCGCAAGGGCGAGAGAAGGAGATGAATCTCTTTGTCGGGTTCCGTGCTGTCTTTGACTTACCCCGGAGGAGCCGTGTTCATCTGCGCGTTGCGGGCTCCACTTTGTATCGTGTGTATATCAACGGAGAATTCCTCGCATGGGGACCCGCTCGCGGCCCCCATGGTTATTTTCGGGTTGATCAGTGGGACATCACTCCATTGCTCGTAGACGGGAAGAATCTCGCTTGCATCGAAGTCGCCGGTTATAACGTCAACAGCTATTACATTCTGAATCAAGCATCCTTTCTGCAAGCTGAGGTTGTATCAGATTCTGCGGTCCTGGCATCTACTGTGGGTGCAGGAAAAATGTTTGCAGCAAGGATTCTGCCGGAGAGAGTGCAGAAAGTGCAGCGGTATTCATTTCAGCGCGCGTTCTCTGAGATCTATCGCATGGATCAGCACTCTGCGGAATGGCGTCAGCGTAGCGATGCTTCTTTCCAGCCCGTTCCGTGCGCCATATCTGAAGTCCGGCGGTTGATTCCGCGACAGGTCCCCAATCCGGCATATATAAAACGCCAACCGGAACAGATAACTTCGACAGGAACGATTCGATGGATCGAAAAAGGTCCAAAGAGTCTCGCGGAGGATCGCTCTGTACCTTTCGGCGCAAAGATAAGTCCAAAGCTTCTTGGATACAGCGAACAGGAGATGACGGCAATTCCTTATCTTGAGTTACAAAGGGTTGAAGCCGTCATTAACACTCGCGTCGATGAGCCATATGTTTACAGCGTGCCGCTGCAGTTACGCGCCAATGAGTTTAAGACTTTGGATTTTGGCACAAATCTTTCGGGGTTCTTTGGCGCCAGCGTAATCGCTCACGCTCCCACGAAGCTTTATTTCATCTTTGATGAAACTCTGACGAATGGCGACGTCGACTTTACCCGTTTGATGTGCGTCAACATCGTTGCATATAGCCTCGCGCCGGGGTCCTACGAACTGGAATGTTTCGAACCTTATGTTCTTCGATTTTTGAAATTGCTGGTTACCGAAGGCGAATGTGAGATCAGCAACACGTATCTTAGGGAAGAAACGGCTCCCGACGTTTGGACCGCTGGTTTTAATGCGACCGATCGAGAGCTTAATGAGCTTTTCGCCGCTGGCAGAGAGACTTATCGCGCGAACGCGGTGGATCTTTTTACCGACACGCCCTCTCGAGAACGAGCCGGCTGGCTCTGCGATAGCTCTTTTACGGCGCAGGTTGCTCCGCTCTTAAGCGGGCATACGAAAGTAGAACAATCTTTCTTCGAGAACTTTCTTCTGCCGGAGCGCTTTTCTTACATCCCGGATGGAATGATACCGATGTGCTATCCGGCTGATCATTACGACGGGGGATTCGTTCCCAACTGGTCGCTATGGTTTCTGATCCAACTGGAGCAATACCTGCTACGGAGCGGAGACAAGGAAATGGTGGCAGCATTCCGGCCTCGCGTTCTCAAATTGCTTGAGTACTTCAAACCTTTTTTGAATAGCGATGGGCTCCTGGAAAAGCTAAGTGGCTGGGTTTTCGTCGAGTGGTCGAAATCGAATGATTATGTTCAGGACGTAAATTATCCGACTAACATGCTCTATGCCAGCGCTATAGATGCTGTCGGTCGCATATATCATCTGCCGCAACTTAGCGAGCAGGCAGAAGTTATACGGAATGTCATCCGCACGCAATCCTATGATGGAGATTTTTTTGTGGATAACGCAATTCGCCAGGGCGGAAAGCTCGCTCCTACCCGAAACAAGACGGAGACGTGCCAGTACTATGCGTTTTACTTCGACGTTGCGTCTCCTGAAAGATATCCAAAACTCTGGCAGTCGTTACGTGCTGAATTTGGTCCCCAACGAAGAAGCACTGGAGCGTTCCCCGAGATTGCTCCATCCAATGCCTTCATGGGCAATGTAATGCGGCTCGAACTTCTGTCGCGGCTGGGTCTAACGGAGCAGATTATATGGGAGGCAAAATCGTATTTCCTGGCGATGGCCGATCTCACCGGCACCTTCTGGGAGAACATGGGAAATGAGGCCAGTATGAATCATGCCTTCGGTTCCCACATCATCGTGCCTCTTTATCGTGATGCCCTCGGCATCTACAAGGTAGACACCGTTCAAAAATCCGTTAGGGTGCGTTTTACCTCGTCGTCTCTTCAGATGTGCGAAGGGCGTATTCCTACTCCGGATGGGTTCGTATCACTGCGCTGGACTAAAGCTGCGGATACTCTCACCTACCAACTTGATGTGCCATCCGGCTACAGTGTTCAGGTAGAAAATCTTGGAGAGTTCACTGCCGTTCGCAAGACGTTTCCTCATGGAAACGTCAATTACGGTTACAAGGTTGAGGGAGGATACAAGTAGGAACGGAATCGACTTATCGTACTCGACTTATCTTACTCGGTGGCAGATGGATTCGAAGAGGACGGCGAGACCATAACTCTGGTCTGATCCTGAAAGGTGCCGATGGTCTGTGTGACAAGTCGTTCGGCAAAGACCGGGTCATGCGTGTTGAGCGCATCGATGATGCGCTTGTGTCGCTCGAGGCTCTGCACCCACTGGCCTTTTTGTGTTCGTACAGTATGGATAACTACGAATGCAAATAGAGGGACAATAATTCGCCTGAGTGCCTGCACCAACATTCCGTTTCCGGTCTTTTCGGCGAGCAGAAGATGAAATTGCAGGTCGCGTTCGTAGAATGCGTTTATGTTATTGCAGTCGGCGGCGGACCGCATATCGGAGAGCGTCTGCTCCAGTTCACTGAGGTCGACTTTCTTTTGGGCTACGATGCGGGCGCAGTAGCCTTCCAGGACGGCTCGAAGCTCATAACTGTGGTTCACGTCCTCTTCGGTTAGGCGCGTTACCTGGGCTGTACGCCCGGGTCCCTTTTGGACGAAGCCTTCAGCGACCAGAATGTTGATTGCTTCCCGGACGGAACTTTGCGAGAGCTTCAAGAGCTTCGCATATTTGACTTCAACGATCTTTTCCCCAGGTGCCAGTCGCCCGCTCACAATCTCCTGCCGAAAATAGGCAGCGAGGTTATCCTTTACCAGCAGGAGATCAGCTTGGGAGTTCCTCATTCCTATCGGAGCAGAGCCCATGGACTCAGGTTACCACGGAGCTGTGTCCGCGCGGAGTCACCAAAAGTTGCAGATTGTGCGCTTTCTGCGATCGGCGTTTGTTCATTCTGTCATTCCCGGTCAATCGCTCCACTTTCATCGATCAAGGCAGGGAACGAGACGTTTTGTTTTAGCACAAAGTGCCTTTGGAGAGTTATCTCTTGAGCCGGTCGAGACGATCGTGACTTAGCGAACAGGAGTTTGTCCGATAACTGGTCACTGTTGATAAAACCAGGATGGTCTCGACATAACAAAATGCAGATCGAACTCATAAGGGAGTGAGGCTAACAGTGAATTATCGGAAGGAGATTCCCAACAGGTTCATGAACAAGGTCGCGGTGGTGACCGGAGGGTCTGCCGGAATAGGACGTGCTACCGTCGAAGAGTTGTGTCGCGAAGGGGCATCTGTTACTTTCACTGGTCTTGAACCCGACCAGTGCGCAGAAACAGAGGGAGAGTTGTTAGCTGCCGGCTGGAAGGTGCAATTTCTCGCTGGGGATATGGCTGAGGAAGCTTTCGCAACACGTATTGTCGAAGAGACAATGGCTCGCTTTAAACGGGTCGATTTCCTGGTGAACAACGCCTTTTCTTTCATCGCCAAGGGCCAGGATGCAACCACCCGCGACTGGCATCGCACGTTTGATGTAGGACCTATCGCATATGCTCGCATGGGAACGCTGGTGGCTAGTGAGATGCGAAAAGTCGGCGGCGGCTCCATCGTCAACGTTTCGAGTATCTCAGCATTCATTGCGCAGAGAGGACGATGGACGTATAACACCGCCAAGGGCGCCGTCCATACGCTGACCAAGTGCATGGCTCTCGACCTGGCTCCGGATCGAATTCGCGTTAACAGCGTGAGCCCTGGGTGGATCTGGACGCAGGAAGTTCTCAAGGCAGCTGGTGGCGATCGAGAGAAATGGGACCCGATATGGGGGCAATTTCATATGCTGGAGCGCTGTGGCAATCCGGTAGAAGTAGCGGCTGCCATCCTGTTCCTGTTGAGCGATGATGCGTCTTTTATTACTGCTGCAGATCTCGCTGTGGACGGAGGATACCATGGTCTCGGTTGTGAGGGGCTAGGGAAGAACAGCTTCTTCGCAGGCTCTCAATAGCCTCATGTTAGAGAACTGATTACAGAGTCAGAAAAGACTTTCATCGTTGCCGTCAAGAAGCGTAGGATTTGCGAGATGCGATGGCTGTTTAAGATAGTGTTCGTCCTCGAAATTATCGCGGTATTACTGCTCACTTTGTGGGCTGCTGCGGCGATCTACTACGACTCACCGGTTGCGTCCTTGCGAACACCTGCAGCAGTCTTATACCTGCTTGCGGTCATAGCAGCTCTGATCTTCCTGCGCCACGGTCAGAAGGGAATTATGATTGCTGGGGCCGGGTTTGCGCTCGTGACGATCTGGTGGCTCTCGATCAAACCGCCGGCCCAGGGCAACTGGAATCCTGACGACGTCAATGTAGCTTATGCCGACATCAATGGAGGCCAGGTTACCATCCACAACGTCCGCAATTGCGACTATCGCACCGAGCAGGATTACACGTGTCAATGGGATGTCCGTTCTTACAATCTGTCCGACCTTCGCCGCGCGGACTTGTTTATCACCTGGTGGGGCTCGCCGTGGATTGCACATCCAATAGTCAGTTTTGACTTCGGTAAGCAGAGTCATGTCGCCATGTCCGTTCAGACCCGTGAGACGGTTGGCCAGGACTATTCGGCTATCCGTGGTTTTTTCCGTCAGTATCTGCTCGGCTACACGGTCAGTGACGAGCGTGATGTAATTCGCCTGCGCACTAACTATCGCAAGGGTGAAGAGGTATACATCTTTCGGACGACGGTTAGTCCAGAGTTGGCGCGTGGCATCTTTCTCGACTACCTACACCGCGTCAACAGTTTGCATGACCGCCCTGAGTGGTACAACGCTCTGACCAACAATTGCACAACCAACATTGCGGTGTCTGCCGCAGATGCGCGTAACGGTCGCGTGCGTTTTGACTGGCGAATCCTGCTCAACGGAAAGATGGATGAGATGTTGTACGAACACGGTGGACTGGTATCCGAAGGACTACCCCTTTCCACACTGAAAGAGCAGGCGCACATCAACGCAGCGGCGAGAACAGCCGACAGCAGCCTCAATTTCTCTGAGATCATTCGAGAAGGGCGCGTCGGTTTCAAAGACAGCGGATCGAGTCTCGTAAGGTAGCCGCCGTAAGCGATAGATTTACCAGGAGTGATAGATGTATTTGAAACAGCGAGCGATAGTATCGGCGGCACTGAGCGGTGCTGCGTTGATTGCATGTGCATTCTGTTCGGCGCAACAGGCAACGCCTTCCGGCTCCTCAGCTCAGCCCGGACCTAACGGCTTTCTAAACACGCCTGGCCAGAATATGAATGGGATGCACATCTATCTGTGGGCCGGCCTCAAGTCGCATGGCGAGGGCCAGCATGACTATCCGCAGTGGCTCGCCGATTGGAGCAAGATCCTCACGGCTCACGGTGCTGTTGTGGACGGCGCATTTCACCCACCAAGCGCTGACGATCTCGAACACACGGATGTTCTCGTCATCTACAAAGGGGATGCGGCGTATCTTGGGGGGAATTCTCCTGGGGGGAATTCCAAATCGGCGATTGAGGCTTTCGTCAAACGCGGCGGTGGCATCGTCAGTCTGCATGATTCGCTCTGCGGGCCGGATCCCGTCTACTTCGCGACATTGGTCGGCGGAGCGAAACATCATGGCGACGTCAACTATACCTTGGATGCGCCTGTGCCTTACACCATCGTGGACAAGACGAATCCCATCATGGAAGGAATGAGTGACTTTACGCTCTGGGACGAGGCTTTTTTCACGCTGACATGGGCGGAGAATCCGAAGGTGCACGTGCTTGCGACGACCGTCGTTGCGGATACTCCGAGCGCCGGAAGTCATAAGGGGGAAGTCGCGCCGCAGATCTGGACCTATGAACATGCTCTGCCCGGGGGACAACCAGCTCGTGCGTTCGTATGGATGCAGGGCCATATCTATGCGAACTTCAGCAACTACCAGATTCAGCAGATGCTGCTGCGTGCCATCGCATGGGCCGGCAAGCATCCATTGAGCGAGCTTGTCGACTACAAGGCTCCGGCATCAACGCCGCGTCCAGTGTCTTCGGCCAAGCCTTAAAACTCCTGCGCTTGGATCTACTCGTCAGATACAAGAAAGAGGAACATGTTACCTGGCCGTCCATCCCCCATCGATAAGGATGTCTGTTCCGGTAATGAAGCCTGCGAGGTCTGAACACAGATAGCAAGCCATAGCTCCAATCTCTTTTACCTCTCCCCAACGCCCGATCGGAAGGCTGGCAAGAAATTGTGCGTTGGCTTCAGGATTATTGATGAGAGCGGTGTTCATTTCTGTGGCGAATGGTCCGGGGCTGATCGCGTTGACGGTGATGGCTTCGGTGGCAAGTTCAAGAGCTAGAGCGCGCGTAAATCCAAGCAGCGCTGCCTTCGCAGATGAGTACGCAGTGCGTCCCGGCAGGGACACATGGCTCATGATCGAGGCCAGGTTGATAATGCGTCCGTATCCCGTTCCTACCATGCCCGGAATGAACGCGCGCGACATCAGAAAGGTAGATATCAGGCTCGAATCCAACACACTGCGGAATTCGTCGAGCGAAAAGTCGACCAGATTTTTTCGTATGTTTGTGCCGGCATTATTGATCAGGATTTGAGGATGGCCGAAACGCTGCTGAATATTGTTCAGGGCCACAGCAACATCATGTTCGCGTGTTACATCGGCGGCAAAAATCTCTGCAACGCCCCCGCTGGCGATGAGGGAATCGCGTACCGATCCGAGACGCTCCATGTCGCGAGCAACGAGGGCTACTTGCGCGCCTGAGGCCGACAAAGCGCGTGCCATTGCTTCACCAAGACCCCGGCTTGCGCCGGTAATCACTGCTGTCTTTCCTGTGAGATCAATATTCATCTCTTCCTCCTGTTGCGCTGAATGACTTGTTATTCGAACTATTGAAAAATCGATCTGACTGCAATGATGCAGAAAAGCGGTCTACCCGGGCTCTAGAGTGAACCCGTTTCCATATCAGCCGCTGCCTGGACCTTGAAGACATCGCTGGTGTTTCGACTTTGCGGACGCGGATCCAGATAGAGCCAGCACAACGCTGAAATTGCAGCTGAACCAGTCATGAGATAGATCAGAGGGTTCCAATGCCCGCCAGTGCGTTGCAGGAGGATTCCGCCGATAACGGGGGCAACAGAAGCAGCTAGGTTACCGAGCATGTTCATCGTTGCTGCAACTGTTGCGGGATAAGCGCCGCCGATATCGACACAAGCATTCCAGGAGATTGGCATGGTTAAGTCGCAGCAGAAACTGGCCATGCCCATACATAGCATGGCTGGAATCACGGCCTGAACACGCGTGATTGCGAAGAGCAGAACTGCGGCGCCGAGAAATCCGAAGAACGCAATTCTTCTGCCCGGAATTCGAACAGGAATGAGTCCGCTCACGAGTGATCCAAATCCTCCAAACAGCAGCGGCAGCATTGAGAGTGTGGCAGCGTGGGCCGCAGTTTGACCGCGGTCTTCGCGGAGATAAGTCGGAAGCCATGTGATGTAGAAGCACCACACGAACGAAAAGCAGAAGTATTGCAGCCCCAGAATCGCGACTTTCGTAGTCAGCAGAATCGAGAGCCACTCGTGCGCTGGACCGTCGTGTGTCTCTATATGCCGGTTGGCCTGGATCAATTCAAGTTCAGCCGCGTTGACGGAAGGGTGCTCAGCCGGGTCATTTTTGAACCACGCGAAGAAGATGATGCACCACACTCCGCCGAGTAACGCGAATGATACGAACGCCCAGCGCCAGCCGAAGATTGAAATGGCGGCGAGAGCGATGGGTGGAGTAACTGCACCGCCCCAGCGAGTACACGCCCATAAGAACGATTGCGCAGTCACCCGCTCTCGCGCGGGCAACCAGATACTTAACATCCGGGTCAGATTTGGAAAGCAGCCCGCTTCTCCGGCTCCAAAGCCAAAGCGAATAATGTACATGGAGACGAGATTCCACGCCACACCCGTTAGTGCAGTAAAGAAGGACCATGCCAGGACTATCTGGATGAGTACGCGGCGAACCCCTTGTCTGTCGCCCCACACACCCATAGGCAGTTCGAAGATTGCATACGAGAGGGCGAACGCGCCGAAAACGAGGCCCATCTGCCCTTTATCGAAATGCAAATCCCTGGAAATTGGCCCCGCTGCTTGCGATATCGCAATGCGTTGGATATACGACAGAACTGCCAGTCCGATCGCTAAAGCGACGACGCGGTGTCGAGTTCGACTTGGTTGCATGGCCTGCCGATTCCCGGGTCCGAAGCGTATGGATTTAGAGCACGATACCAACACGCATCGCGATGTGTTGTTTGCCTACAACAAAGTAGATCATAGGGCGCTGCTCTGTGGTCAGCGTCGGGAAAAGAAGCAAGCGCGATAACGTCGGTAGTAGGGTGGAAACTTGGTGCATCATTCCTGACAACTCAATATATACAATGTACTGACGTTGGGCTGTTCTCATTTCAAGGTCTCGCCGAGAACGCTCTTCTCGATAATGCCCGGAGGGTTTTTCATGCGCTGTCGATCCGTTGGGGTTGCTCTTGCCAGCGGCTTTGCGCTGTTCGTGATCACTGCGATCAGTCAGGAAATGCAACCGGCCCAGACGGGAGCCAATCCCACAGCGGAGCAAAGAGCTGCCGCCACCAGAGTGTTTCTAGGCCTGGGAAGGCCGCCGGATAAAGCGGCTGCACAACGTGCGGTCCCCGTATATCAGCAGAGCTGTGCTTTTTGCCACGGACCTCAGGCTCGAGGCGCGACCGGCCCTGGTCTGATCACTTCAGACATCGTACTGGGTGATGATCACGGCGAAGTGCTTGTTCCATTCCTGAAAGCAGGACGACCTGAAAAGGGCATGCCAGCCTTTTCCCGGCTGGCGGACCCGCAGCTCACTGACCTCGCGGAGTTCCTGCACCAACAGGTCGAAGATGTCGCCAATCGCGGCGCTTATCAAGTCCAGAATATTGTCGTCGGGGACGCAGTGAAAGGTCAGGCCTACGTCGCAGCCAACTGCATGACCTGTCATAACACTACAAGTTTCGCCCACATCGCAAGTAAGTACCGCTCTCCGGATCAACTCCAGCGCAACTGGATATGGCCGACGCGGCCCGCGGATAACTCTCTGTCGGTTAGCGCAACCGTGAAGATAGCAAACGGTCCGACGTTATCCGGCCGTGTCACGCAGGTGAGCGATTTTCGTATCACGCTGGTGGACAATGATGGCAAAACCCATGTCATCGAGCGCGGGCCGGGCGTCGCTGTTCAAATAAAGGACCCGCTGGCACCGCATCAAGCGTTGGTGATGACACTCAGGAATGAGGACATGCACAATGTCACTGCGTATCTGGAGACGCTTAAATGAGGTGTGCGCCTCCGATCTGGTTGGGCCTCATGTCCGCGGTCTTGACTCTTACCGCTGCTGCCCAGCCGAGTGTCTCGCTTGATCCCCAAACGATAGGACAGCCACCAGTTTCTAGTTGGACAACCTTCAACGGCGACTACTCCGGTCAACGTTACAGCGCGCTCAAACAAATCACAGCGGCGAACGTAGATCAGCTCACCCAGCGATGGGTCTATAAGATCACCTCCGTAGGTGCACAGCGTGGCGCGCCAGAACCGGTAATCAAGTGCACACCGCTTCTTGTAAATGGCGTGCTGTACATTACGATTCCCGACCATGTTTGGGCGCTCGACGCTCATACAGGAAAAGAAATCTGGCACTACGAATGGACCGATCATGGCGGCCATCTCGTCGGTCAGCGTGGTGTAGGCATCTGGAAGACTTCGGTTTATTTCCTCACGCCTGATAACTGGCTAATTGCTCTCGACACTGCGACAGGCAGGGAACTGTGGCGCAAGAACTTCGCAGACGCACGCAAACAGTATTTCTCCACCTCTGCTCCAATCGTCGTAAAGAATCATGTGATCGTCGGCGTTGGCGGAGACGCAATGGATATGCCCGGCTTTCTCGACTCCTTTGATCCGGAGACGGGTGAGCTGCAATGGACCTGGTGGTCTACGCCAAGGGCCGGTGATCCTGCGGTAAAGACTTGGCCCAACGTCACTGCTGCCGAACACGGCGGTGGCATGACCTGGATGCCCGGCACTTATGATCCCGAACTCAATCTGCTCTATTGGCCTACCGGCAATACCAACCCGGTTTTCGCGGGACAGGGACGCGCGGGTGCAAACCTCTGGACTGAGGCGATCGTCGCACTGGATGCCGATACTGGAAAACTCAAATGGTATTACCAGGTTTCACCGCACGATACGCATGACTTCGACAACACCACGGCGCCCATCCTTTTCGATAGAGTTATCGACGGAAAGCCGCGCAAGCTGGTCGCGCAGGCGTCGCGTAACGGCTTCTTTGTGACACTCGATCGCGTTACCGGCAAATATCTGGTCGTAAAATCTTTTGTCCCGCTGGACTATTCGTCGGGCCTATCTCCGGCGGGAGAACCTATTCCAATTCCTGACAAAGACCCGTCGGTCGGTGGTTCCATCAACATTGTGAATGCCACCAACTGGCAAGCTCCCGCGTATAACCCGCAGACAGGGCTTTTCTATGTCAATGCAATCGAGGGAAAAGCGATCTACTACCTGATCGACACGAGCACGCATCCCTCCGGTTACGGAGGTACAGGTGCAAGTATCGGTCCTTCAGAGCATGTATTGAAAGCAATTGATCCACTTACCGGAAACTCGGTGTGGACGCACGAATATTCTAATCTAAACAACGCTCCAACCACCCTTGGCGCGAGTATTCTCACAACTGCCGGTAATCTGCTGGTCAGCGGGGACGATCAGAGAAGCTTCATCATCTTTAGCGCTGACAAAGGCACAATACTTTGGCATCTCGACCTTCCAGCCAATGAGTCGAGCGGAATCATTACTTATATGCTCGATGGTCAGCAATGGTTGTTGTTTGCTGCCGGCGACAGCCTATATGCTTATAGCCTTCCCGGTAAGTGATCGTAACGCTTTCGGTACTGTCGATTGTTACCATCCGGTTAACGATCAGTAATTGTCTCCTTGTAAGTGAAGCGTGCGATCGGCACGCTGCCGAACCGCTCGAAAATATCATCACTTACCTCGTATTTCGTTCTAGACCAACATGCTCGGAGTGATGCATGATTGCTGAATGAATCGACCCCGAATTATTGCGTTGTTCGTGTGGGCAATAGTGATTGCAGCCTTTGGTCAAACGGCGGCAGCTCAGCCTTTCTTCAATGTCAGGGACTATGGAGCGACAGGCCGTAAAAGCGATGACGCGCGGCCTGCGCTCCAAAAAGCTATCGACGCCTGCGGCAAAGCGGGCGGTGGGCGAGTATATGTTCCGGCGGGGGAATATACATCGGGGCAGCTTCATCTGCGATCGGGAGTGCGCCTGTATGTGGAAGCCGGCGCTACGATTTACGCGACGCTCGATACGCACCAGTACGATGACGCGAAGAAGGGCGCATTGATTTATGGCGAAGACCTGCACGATATTTCGCTTGAAGGCGGAGGCACACTCGATGGCCAGTCGAGTTATGAATGGCATCTGAACACCATAACCGACCACTACATCCTGGCGAACCAGCGCCAGATGGAGGCAACAGGGAAGCCGTTAATGCGGCCATTTCCTACCGGCTTTTCGAATGAGACGGTGTATCCGCGCATGGTGCTGCTGTTGCGCTGCGTCGATGTGCGGATTGCTGGATTGAAGTTTCTGCGTTCCCGAAGCTGGACGATCAATCCGTATGCATGCAAGCATCTGGTGATCGACGGAGTGTACATCTATTCAAGCCAGAAAGAAGGCGTTTGGGCGGATGGGATCGACCCTGATGGCTGCCAGGATGTGCATATCTCGAACTCGACGATTGAGACGGGTGATGACGGAATCGTTTTCTACTCGACTGCCAACTGGGGCCCAGTATTACCCACGGAGAACGTGACTGTGACCAATAGTCGCGTCTCATCGTCCTCGAGCGCGATCAAGTTTTGCGATGGCAACAGCCTTGCAGTCCGCAACGTGACTATCAGCAATGTCACGATCACAAATTCAAATCGCGGGTTGGCCTTTATGGTTTTCGATGGCGGCATCGTCGAGAACGTGGTGATTTCAAATGTGACTATCGACACGCGACGCTTCGACTGGTTCTGGTGGGGCGATGGCGATGCAATTCATTTCAATATCAAACGGCGCAGCGAAATAGATGGAAGAACATACCCGAATGAGCCGGCGGCGGGCATTATCCGCAATGTGACGATCGAGAATGTGATCGCACACAGCCAGGGTGCGTCCGGGATTCAAGGGCATCCCGACAGTTGGCTCGATGGAATCAGGCTCAACCATGTCCGACTGTTTGTCTCTCATGGAGCTGAAGCGCCGTATGAGAGTACAGCGGCAGCAATGACGCTGAAATATGCGCGTGATGTCGCAATGAAAGACGTAGATCTTCGCTGGGAAGAGCCGCACGCCGGTACCTGGAAGTCGGGTCTCATCGTGGACCGGGTGAAGGATCTCCTGCTCGAGGACATGCGGATCGATGCGGCGCCTGGTTCTGACAAGCCGGTGTTGTTGCTGATCTACGGCAGGCTGCAGGTTTGGATTTGTTGCATGGACTTGCACCCCGGCGATGCAATTCGGGGCAAAAGCAACCAGCTCTGCGGCAGTACAAGCGGTCGAGAACGTAGAGTAGCCCTGATCCAGCGTTGTGACCGGCACTTCCAACTCCGCACCTGAATTGTTCTTCTCATCGGTCATGATCACGTTGGGAGGATTGATGACCGCCATATTGTTGACGCCATTGCCTTCCATATAGGTGGAAATATCATAGGCAGCGCGGAAGACGGAGTTTGGATCCCACCAGGGCTTCCATGCGAGACCGATGCGCGGTTGCCGATGAACGGATTTGATATATGTTGATGTGTAGTCAAATGAACAACCGAAAAGAACATGACCTCTGTCCTGTTGCGAGAAAAGACTGCATGACCATGCGCAATTCGAAAGAAGAGCCGGCCTACAAGAGGATTCAGAGTGCGATCCGGCAACGGGTCGAGTCGGGCCGGCTCAAACCGGGCGACGTCGTCGACTCCGAAAGAGAACTTGCCAAACTGCATAGCGTCAGCCTGATGACCGCCCGCCATGCTCTCGCCGACCTGGCCCGGGAAGGCATCGTGGAACGCCGACATGGAGCGGGAACTTTCGTCGCGCCGCCGAAGATCCATTTCAACAAACTGCTTAGCTACACCGAGCAGATGGCGAGCCTGGGCTTGTCAGCTCATTCGAGAATCGTTTCTTCCAGTATTGTCAATCGGGAAAACGAAATCGCAGCACGGCTCGGATTACCTTCCAACAGCCGCCTCGTTCGCATCGAACGCGTTCGATCTGCCGGCGATGAGGCGTTTGCGCTGGAGGTTTGTTATCTTTCGGCCCAGGAGTTCCCGGGCATGCTGGAAGCGCCGCTGGATCAGATGTCCCTCTTCACGACGCTCGAGCGACAATGGGGAGTTGAGATTGCGTACGCCGACGAAGAGATCGATGCAACCCATGCCGATCA
>Ga0206962_1045_pt1 | contig 47118 bp, 48 predicted proteins | sample Alteio_BWOrgHeat_27_FD_153241 | JGI IMG/M metagenome (GOLD analysis project Ga0206962, IMG submission 153241) | Enriched cells from forest soil in Barre Woods Harvard Forest LTER site, Petersham, Massachusetts, United States -... | ecosystem: Environmental > Terrestrial > Soil > Temperate forest >...
ATGGATTGAAATCTGCAGAGGTGATGGAGCTGAGGGATAGAATAAAGAGCATGACAGAAATAACGGCGAGTATCAGGTGAGCAGGTGTACGCTGTACCAAACCGAAGACACCTTCCTGTAAGGATATTGCTTTGGGCAGCAACGTAAAGAACGAGAAGAAAGTGGCTACACACAGCATAGTGAGGAACTCCTTGTTGAGAGCCGGGGATTGTACGGTACTACCGAAATTGAACAAGGTGTGTATATATTGAATGGCGCTTGAGAAATGTTCGAGGCGAAAAAACACCCAGCCTGTAACTACAATCAGAAAGGTGAGTGGGATGCTGATCCATTTGCCGGTGCGGTTATATACTTTGAGCAGGAACATACGTTCAAGCACCAGAAACAATCCATGATAGGCTCCCCAGAAAATAAAATTCCAGGAAGCTCCATGCCATAAACCGCTGGCAAGGAATACCAGCCAGAGATTGAAATACAAACGGAATTTGGTATTCACCCTGTTGCCGCCCAAAGGGATGTACAGGTAATTGCGCATCCAGGCACCGAGGGTCATGTGCCATCTTCTCCAGAATTCGGTGATGCTGGAAGCGGTATATGGGTTGTTGAAATTTTCGGGGAGACGAAACCCGATCATCCTGCCAAGTCCTATGGCCATATCCGAATAACCGGAAAAATCGAAATAGATCTGAAAGGCATAACCCAGTATCCCTGCCCAGGCGCTGAGCATGCCAAGCTGATGAGGATCGGTGTTGAGGAGGGTATCGGCATATTTGCCTGCGACATTGGCAATCAATACTTTTTTTCCAAGACCGAGCATAAAACGGTAAAATCCCGAAAGGCGCTGATCGATGGTATCGCTGCTGAAACGATCATTGATCTGATCGGCAATGGTATGATAACGGACAATAGGACCGGCAATAAGTTTTGGGAACAGGATGATGTATAACAGATAGTCGCGGAAACGCGTGAGAGGGGCATGCACCTTGCGATAGACATCCACCACATAGGTTAACGTTTCAAATGTATAAAAGGATATTCCGATAGGCAGTGCCAGCCCTGCAATGGTGGCAAGGTGAATATGCAGGGGTCCGGCAAGGGAATTGACATTGCTGATAAAGAAATTGAAATATTTGAAGTAGAGCAGGAGACCCAGATTCATGGATACCGACAAGACCAGCAAGGTTCTGCGTTTTGCCCTGGAATTACTCCGGTCCATCCATTTGACCAGGTAAAAATCAAGAAAGGTGGTGAGCAGGATAACAAAGATAAAGCGGGGTGCTCCCCAGCTGTAAAAGGCAATGCTGGAAACAAGCAGGACTATATTTTTATACTTCTTCCCTACCAGATAATAGATCAGGAGGAAGGTGGGGAGAAAAAAAATTAAAAATAAACTGCTGCTGAAAATCATCTTTTTCGGGTGCAATCCTTTTTTAAGGAGTGCATATTGTTGTTATCTGTCGCTCATCTTTTCTGATGATCCATATCATAGGTATAGACCGCATTCACTTTTACGAGCGAGTCTACCGGAACATGTTTTTCATCGGCTTCTTTTTTCAGGTTGGCAAACCATTCTTTATCGCCTTTGATGTCAGCCATCCGTTTGGCTATCTCTTTGGCCCGGGCTTCTTTTTTTTCTTGCATCCCTTTGCCGCCGTTGGCGTATAAGTCGTATGCATCATCAATAAAGCCTTCGCTAAAATCCACGAGACGGGCATCATTGGCAAGGAGGATGATTACTTCCTGTTCTTCTATTTCTTTTTTCAGATCCACATTCTCGTTGCGAAGGGTTCCTTCCATTCCTACTTTATAAAGGTCCTTATAATAGTACCAGAAATGAGGGTGGTTAAAAATCTGAGCTGCCCGTCCGCTGCCATAGATATTCCATACATAGCTGTCGCCGATAATGAGGGCATGTGGTGTATAGGTGTTTTTAAAATCTATATCTACGAGGGGGTAAGCCATGATAAATTTGGGGATTTGAAAAAAGAGGTTCATTCCTTTTTCAACATCATCGTCGGAGCCTTCGGGGTTTTTGTTGAGCCTCACCCTGGGGATAGTAACTTTTGGAAGAACGGTATCGCGCAACTTTCCTACAAAGCGGGCCAGGGAGTCAACGGCTATTTCGGCTCCGTATAGGCTCCAATGGATACCTGTTTTAGGATAGAGCGGGTAAGGACTTGTCTTTTTAAGTTTGAGGAGGTAGCTGCACATATCCAGAAACGGGATGTTTGTTTTCTCCAGCTGTTGCTTATAGGATTCGTAATTCGTGATTTTCTTTTCGTAGTGAGGTTCATCGGGAAGAAATTCAGGGAAGAAGAGGGCTTTGCCAGGTACGATCATTACCATCAGATCGATATTTTTTTTGCGGAGGGTATCTCTCACAAATTTCAGTTTGCGTACAGTCTCCGCAACTTTTTCCTGTCCTATAAAATCATTTCCATAATAGGCATTTACATATCCGTCTCCATAGAGGTAATTTTGTTTGCCTATTATTACGTTGATGGCTCTGGCTTCCTGATAGAGATTAAAGGCAAGCTGGTTGTTGATGCGGACGCAGGTGCTTCGGAAACCGAAATTTTCATTGAGGTATTTCTCGTTTGTCTTTTGATAGGAACCATCCATCCAGGCTTTCATGGAGAAAGGCTCGGAGTGGGCTTTTGTAAATTCACCGCTCAGCTCTTTTGTTTTAAACAGGTGAAAGGCCTGTTGCAGGATAGGGAGGAAGAGAAATAAAAGAAGTAAGCCAAACAGGATTTTCTTGATCATCTGTACCTGTTCAGTTAGGATATTGTTTCATGGTTGCCGGGATACCTGTCTTTATATATAGGAAGAGGAGTCCATTCGTTTCAGGAGATAAATATACCTTTTCTTTTTTTTGCCGGAAAAAACAAAGCCCCCATTTGCATGGAGGCTTTATTCAGTTTAAACCGGAAAGACTATTTATTAACGGTCTTTTTCAGGTCAGCACCTGCTTTGAATTTAGCTACTTTCTTAGCAGCGATCTTAATGGTTTTGCCATTAGAAGGGTTTCTGCCTGTTCTTGCAGCTCTTTTAGCTACAGAGAAAGAACCGAATCCAACAAGAGCAACACGGTCACCTTTTTTCAGGGCTTTAGTAGTAGCGTTGATAAAACCATCAAGAGCTCTTCCAGCATCTGCTTTGGAAATTTTTGCGTGTGTTGCAATAGAATCGATTAGTTCTGACTTGTTCATGTTTGTTGATTTTAAGTAAGTGATGGATTAGTTGCCACTAAAGTATGAAAACCCCAACAATAACAACTATTTTAACAGTAAATAATTCTAAATAGCCGCTGTTTATTGCTTTTTGGCCTTAGCGGGCCCGGAAGTCCCCTTTCAGCAGGCCATAATAGACCACATCGATCAGGATTCCCCCGGCTGTTTTAAAATCATTTCTCAGTATGCCTTCTTTTTTAAAGCCGTTATTTTCTGCCACTTTGCAGCTGCCCGTATTATCTATCCCCGCTCTCAGAAAAAATTTATTGAGCCCCATTTCCTCAAAACCATGTTTGAGGATACATCCCAGTGCCCGGGAGGTAACCCCTTGTCCTTCGTGGGCTGCATCTACAAAGTAGCCCAGCTCGCATTTCGGGATGGTCCAGTCGAACCGTTTCAGAAAGATAGCCCCGGCCAACTGTTTGGTCTCGCTATGCATCACCACAAAGCAGTAATGCTCCCGTGCTTTTGCACTGGCAATTTTATCGTGTATATAAGCAGAAGTAAAGTCAGGACTGCTGTTTTCCCTTACGGTGGTAGGAAGAAAATTCCGGATACGGTCTTTGTTACGGTCTATCAGCTCAAAGAACTGAGGTGCATCGCCCATTTCAACAGGTCGTACCGTATATTGATCGAATGTCATCTTTTGGAATTATGTTATTCTGTTAACTTTATGCCTGCTGAGTTCACGGGGAATAAAATTACGAAATAGGAGAAAGGAACCAAGTACACCTCCTAATACCTGGCATCTGTTCATTAAAGAAATAACATCAATATGAAAATAATAGGATTAATAGGGGGTATCAGTTGGGTATCAACCATTGATTATTACCGGGCCATCAATCTGGGAGTGAATGAATCTCTGGGTGGAAGCAATTTTTCGGAATGTATGATCTATTCGTTCAATTACCAGGATATCATTACAAACAACGTAACCGGCAATCAGGAAGCTACATTCGGTATGCTGTTGAAAGGCAGTACCCATTTAAAAAACGGAGGGGCCAAAGCCATTGTCTTATGTGCCAATACGATGCACCTGCACGCCGAAAGGCTGGAGCAGGCGATCGGTATACCGGTCATCCATATTGCCAGGGCTACAGCTAAAGCGATAGAAAAGAAAGGGTTGAAAAAGGTGGGCTTGCTGGGAACAACATTTACGATGGAGCTTGACTTTTTTAAAGACAAGCTCAAAGAGCGCGGTATCGAAGTGCTGATTCCGGATAAAGAGAGCAGACAGTTTATCCAACACACTATTTTCTATGAGCTGGGTAGTAATATTATAAAGGAGGACACAAAGAGAAGATACCTCTCCATCATCGATAGCCAGAAAGAGCAAGGTGCAGAAGGGATTATACTGGGTTGTACGGAAATCCCTTTGTTGATTAAACCGGGTGATTGTGATCTGCCCTTGTTTGATACCGCACTTATTCATTCGGCAGCAGCCGTTGAATTTATCCTGAGCTGATCAGATCCGCTCCTCTTCCTGTCAGTTGTTTTTTGCTCCTTGCTGAATCCATTTCAGCGCCAATGCCAGATCATAGGGAATTTTTCCGGCAGGAGGCATATTCGAATTCATCATGATATAGAGGTTGCTTTGGGTGGGGTTGAGGGTGTCAATTTCATGTTTCAGAAATAGATTGTTGTATGCCGATGGAGGAGCCAGGTTAAGACCCGATGCAGGAGCAGAACCCACATGACAACCGCCGGTGGCACAGGAAGCATCAAAAAAAGATTGTATATCCCTGTTGAATGAAACCACAGCCGGCAAAGGCTGTGCAGGGGCGGGTGCAGCTGTTTTCTTGCACCCGCTTCCTGTCAGCAGACAGATCATTAATGTTAAACTAAGGTTGTACCGTAGCCATTTCATAATTGACAAAATTAGAAGGTATCCGGTTAGCCACCTGACGGGCAATGGTGGAGTCGGCATTAAACGGAGTAGCCGAGTGCACAAAAGGAATGCCTTGCAATAAATTCCCGTAATCACATACCTGATGCACAAAGGTTATCTGCCCGGGCAGGATGGTAAACTGCTGCTGGGGCAGATGAATATTTTTGAGCATGGAGTTGGATCCGATCTGATAACTGAACGGATAATTAACCGGTCCGTTATGAGCTGCAGTGGTATCGGCAAGTCCCTGCACATTCAAAAAGATATAACCCTGTGTGGTGCTCCAATACATGGGAGCATTGGGAGCAGACTGTCCGGCCAGAGGACTGGTGGAGGCATAGATATTAGGGTTCAGTTGATTTAAGGCAGGGGATAACCCAACATTAAAAGAAAGAGAACCGTAATTTCCGGCGGGCACATCAGCCACATAATAATCTTCCTGATCAATCACCTTTAGTATAACCGTACTGGCCGGCAATACATAGGGCGTGTTATCGGAATAGCTGTAAATGGTGATAGCCGAAATATAGAACTGTGCATAGGTAAGCTGAAACCGTCTTCCGTTTGCATCGGGAAATACATTTCCCGAATCGGCTTCTACAGGGCCGATATCAGTATGCAAATGAAAGTAGAGATGACCCATCTGCACAGGAGCCGGTTTGGTATCCGGTTTGCGGCAGGAGCTGCTGAAGCAGAAAAGAGCTGCAACAGTGCCTGAAAGCAGAAAAGACGAAATATGAGATCTGTTCATGATAAGTAGTAGCGTTAAAAGGTGTAACGAATGCCTGCGTGCAGGCTGTTTTGCAGAGAAGGCTGCATACCATTCAGATTCTGATAAAAAGGAGCTCCGAATTCAAAGGCAATCCTCAGATCCTTGCAAATACCTTTGGGCACATAAAAATTAATTCCCAGCAATGCGGAAACGGTAGTACCTCCGTAATTGGCGGTATTGGCGGTAGGATCGTTGGCGGCATAAACAGCTATCTGCTGATCATATCCTTTTATCATTCCAACGTTTCCTGCTTCCAGACGTGCCGAGATGCTGAAAAAGCTGGCACATTTATAAGCTACCCACCCTGTGCCGGTGAGCTGGTTTCCCCATTGATAGCCTTCGCTGTTGGCACCGGTTTGCAGGATGGCATTGGCCGATGCTCCCCAGGATACATCATTGCTTTGTCCCACATAGGTTATAGAAGGGATCAGGGCTATGGAGCCTGTTCCGTTTTGCATATTGTATGCAGTTTTGGCGGTGTCGCCGGCTACGGTTTCTGTTTTCTGTTGTATGCTTCCGGTAGGCAGGCTGCATCCCAGACCGGCAATGACGCGGGCATTTTGTTTGTCGGCCAGCTTATACAAGGCATATATTTTGGTATCACCCACACCGGATGTTTTCATGCTCATATTAGTAGGCGGCATATTCATCCCGTCGGCCATGTGCATCTGCATGGTAGGATCCATATTCATGCTCATGGTATTGATATTGAAACTGCCCATGGCCATGAGGGATAGTTTATCCGACACCCCGTACATAAGCATAAGCATGTGCATCTGCATATTCATGGATGAAGCAGAGGAGTAGTAATTCTTAAATACGTCATCATCCGAAATTTTGGAACTTCCGTTTCGCATGCCCATCATGGCGGTGTTCATATAGGAGTAGGAAACCATCCATTGTCCTTTGCCGTGCATGTGATCGGTCATGATGCCCAATGGAGCTTGTCCGTCGGGGCGGCAGCAGTTGTAATAGCTGCAGCAGGAAGCAGTATCTTTTGTCTGGGCGGTGCCGGCCGCCTGCATAAGCAGGAGGAATACGGCCCCCAGGCTGTATAATTTTTTCATGGTATAAATTGATAAATGGAATAAATACATCCTCTCGTGTAGCATACAACCGTTACCCTATAGCGGGCCGGGAAGAGCATAAAGAGAGCTGAATACGATCCTTAAAAAAGATCAGCAGCAGGGAGGATGAAAAGGAGAGCCGGTAAAGGCAGAAGAATAATGATTGGAATAAGCGAATACCATTTCGGTGCCTTGGGTATCGGGAACAAGCGTTACAGAAGCACTACGGGAAGAAAACAAACTGAAGAACTCCTGGGTATTGATTCTTTTGGAATGATTTTTTGATTCTTCCGCTTCAGCTTTTTTCAGCTGTTTAGCCAGGTGACATTTCCCGTTGCAATGCATCTGGGGTTTGTTCCTGTTTTCGCAAAGGTTTTTGGCAATAAACTCCTTGTTGAGCTGATAATGAATAAGAATCCCCACCGTGCTGAACGATTGTAGCAGCAGACCACCAATAATAAGGACGAGCAGCGACTGTCTCATGGTATGGTTAGATGGTACAAAGATAGTGATAAACTTAATAAAGTAAATATCAATGGAATCTGAGGGAAAGCAGCCCCCCTCTCAGCGGTTCTCTCCCCTGAAAAGATATTCTGGGTGAAAGAATAATTCGGGAGAGGAGATTATGGATTAACTGAAAATGTAGATTTGCCGAAGGGATGGATGGCTTTCCCCTCAACGGAGATTGCTCCAAACATAATCAGATAAACGCGAAAAGAATGTTAGCTGAGTGATTTTTGAATAGAAGAGTCCTGTATTGAAAGTAGTCCGCATAATAATTTGAGTACCTTTCTCTAAACGCCGTCAATTTATATATTTAACTATAAAACAGATCAGAATGAATGTTCCTAAGACTATATGGTTTTTGTGGCTTCAAGGCATTGTTAATGCACCAATTATTGTTAGGAAGTGTTACCAATCATGGTTAGTTCAGAATCCAGGTTGGGATGTCGTAGTGCTGGATCAGAGTAGTATCCGCGATTATGTTTCGATAGAGACTTTGCATATGACCCCACAGGCTCTATCGGATATTCTGAGAATAAATATACTTGCAGAGCATGGTGGTGTTTGGGTTGACGCAACCTGCTTTTGCATGAAACCACTAGATAGCTGGCTTTTTGATAATATGAGCACGGGTTTCTTTGCTTTCAATCGCCCTGGCCCTGACAGGATGCTATCAAGCTGGTTTCTGGCAAGTGAGATCAATAATCGCATTACCCTGACTTATAGGGATACAGTAAATGGATATTGGGAGTCAAATCCGGGTATGGTTTATTTCGAAGACTCTGAGTGGGGCTGTCTGAAAGGGAAATTAAAGGAACCTGAGCCACAAATGTGGTTTGAGAGTTTTGTTACTAAAATTTTGAAAGTGCATCCTTATTTCTGGTTTCACTATTTGTTTGAAAATCTTTATTTAAAAGATGAGGAATACAAGAGATTGTGGGATTCTACTCCAAATATCAGCGCTGACATTCCACATAGGTTGCAATTTGCAGGATTATTCAGCCCATTAACAGGTCAAGTCAGGGAAGAGATAGATGCTAAGGTTGCTCCCCTTTATAAGTTGACCTGGAAAATTGATGATTTGATTAATTGGAACGGAACGGTTATTGAATATTTGTTGGCCCCTGGCACTTAAGTATAATAAGCGGAATTCAAGGACGTGTTTTCATTTGATAAACAGATTCGTATAGCTACCTCTCACCGGTTCTCCCCCCTGAAAAAGATATTCTGAGTGATAGTGATATAATAGAGGGGATAGTTGTGTACCCAGGAGCGGTTGTAAAGGGCAGTGGCCAGAGAGGCATCGATGCGGGTATTGTGGATGTGTGTAAGTTATGTCATTGAACAATGATTTTTCGCACATATGATCCACCAGAAGTCGTAATTTTTATAAGGTACATGCCGGAACACAGATTTGAAACATCTAGCACCATTTTGACCGTAGCACTTTCACTAACACCTTGTTGGTTCTTAATGACCTTCCCGTTTAAATTCATGACCTCAACAATTAATTGGCCTCGCTCTAGGCCTGACATGTTAAGATTTAACAAGGAAGACGAAGGGTTGGGATAGATGCTAATTTCAGGAGAGTCACTTTTAATCTCGTTCGCAAACATTGGGCAATTTGCAATTTCTAAAGCTTTGTTCAAAAGTTCGTCAATCCCTTCACGAATGCCAATCTGAGTAATATTCACTACCGAATCCGGTTTGATACCAATACGCTGAGTACTATCACCATTTGGATAGAAAACGCCTATGGTAGAGAAACCAGTTGTCAGGTCTGGACTAAGATAGAAATAAGATATGTTTCCATCAGCACCTGCAGTTTGATTGCCAACCTTTACAGAATTACTCATTGCTCCAAGCATCATACACGTGTATTCAGCCTGGCTTTGAGTCTCCTCGTTTATAAGCATGATGACTTTCCCATGATAAGGGTTTGGGTTGAAATTATTTCCATAAGTATCGCCGTACCATGAATATGTCCCCGGATAAGTAATATCAGGTAACATATCCTTGCTGAAATTAACGACACCAGGATACATCAAATTCACAATCGAAGGCCCGGTGCCATTCGGGTAATTTCTAAGATCGAAAATGATGGCAGACGAGTTTTGGAATGCAGCATACATTGGATTTACATCACTCGATTGCAATTGTCCCATATTTACATAACCAACTCCGCAACCGAAACTTTTCCATTTGACATTCGCTAAAGTGTCATTTGGATAATAGCTGGACATCCAGCTATTGCCCGTATAATTGTCTCTGGTAGGGTAAATACTATGACTAACCCCCAAACTATCTGAATAAACAATACCCATGCTTTCATAGAAATTACCACACAATAAATACTGACACATATATCTCCTAAAAACAGCATTGTTACCTGCTGAAATGTATGGACGAAGACTATCCTCCCATGCCGTTGTTGATAATCTATTTACCGAAATTATCGCGTCACCCCTATGTATCTGTGGAATCCCGGACTTGGCAACTATATATTTATTTTGTGCATACCTTAATATGAGGGCTGGAGAATAATAGCCACGAAAAGCAAAATAAGTGTCCGTGGTAAGTCCTTCCGCATGTGCATCATCGATAGCGGAAGCACACTTCTTAAGTGCAAGATATAACGAAGTTGAGTCGGTGGCCTGAATAAAGAGAGAGCTCTTATTGTAAAGGGTAGAATCCCATGGGACATCCTGGACATAATTGTTGGGGTTAAAATACTTAACAATATTCCAATACTTAAAGAGGATTAATATCCGGTGGAACTCATCAGGAAATGAGGTGCCGACGGCTAAGGGAAGCATTGGGTCGTCATGAGGAAAAGAGAGCCAGCCAGAGGTTGAGCCATTTTGTACCCAGCATTCAGCATGAGGTCTGAAATTATTTTTGATTGTATCAAGTATCACTTTCACTTCTGAACGAAATACCGGGTCATTAGACCAGCTGAAATCCCGATTTCTTTTTAATTCTGTGGAGCTGGTATCGGGTAACACGCCAGGAACGATAGCCATTGGCCCAGCTGCACTCAACAATGTATCAAGGACATTATTAAAATCACTGTTTGTAACGGCATTTTTTATAGAAGGAAGGTGTGCTACCAATACGCTGTCCCAATTGACCTGGCAAGTTGATACCCCTGAATGAAAATATTTCACAAATCCCCAAACCTTACAAGTGTAGTAAAGCTTTTGTTTGTAATTCAAATTCTGAGCTTTAAAAATGTTAGAGCTTAGAACAATAATAAGAGTAAATAGAAGTGATTTTTTTGTCACGTTAAGTAATCGCTTTTACTTATTGGCTTCACGGTTGACTAAATGTACGAAAAGTTAATGAAACTGCCTATAGAATAAAGTAGCTTGAGCCTATTGAAGAATAGAAACCAATTGGCATATTACCGATTTTAATACACCTTTCCCTTCTCTTTCGTAGGCCCCTTTCACCGGTTCTCCCCCCTGAAAAAGATATTCTGGGTGATAGTGATATAATAGAGGGGATAGTTGTGTACCCAGGAGCGGTTATAAAGCGCTGTGGCCAAAGAGGCATCGATGCGGGTATTGGAGTGGATGATAAACTGAATGGAGGGTCTCCATTCTATATAACTTCCGGCAGCGAGGGTAGGAGCCTGGATGATGTTTACGGGATAGCCGTTTTCTGTAATGGCGGCAGGGCCATAGGTTTTACACTGAAACTCGGAGTAGAGATTGATATTGAGCTGGCGATAGTTTTTGTATACGGCAGGATACAACAGATACCCTATGCTCATATTGGCATACAAGGCTTTCCCATAGTCCATGCGTATTTGGGTGGTGGGTTCTAAATACGGACTTGGAAGGATGCCTCCGGCATTGATGGAAACAGCCAGACGGTGTATGAGCCAGGTGGAGATGATACCCAGGCCGGCGCCTCCATTATCGCCTATCAAGTTAGGTTCGGCTTCATAATGTGCTTCGTTGCCTCCCGATACATCCAGATAGGCGGACATGCGGAAATGGCGTTGATCGGCATCATGAGCCAGAAAACGGTATTTCAGATTTATATTCAGGGATTCGAAGCGATAGGGAAAGTATTTCCCTTTTTTTTCGCCGTTGGTGAAATTGCCTTTGAGGGAATCGTGTTGTATAAAATCACTTGGAAGCAGATATCCGTGGTGATTGGAAAAAGAAAATGTTTCGGAAAGCATCCATTTGGATGACAACCCAAACATAAACCGAAGCGATTGGGCATTCCGTTGTTGGCCCAACTCATCAAATGTTTCGGAAGCCATCTTTACAGAAAGCACATTCTTTCCAATGTTGCTTGCAGGATCATTAAAGGGAAACAATTCCTGAGCGGGAATGTAAAAAGCAAAAAGGCATAGAAAAAGAATGCATGTCAGCTTCATAAAATCAAGGCTTGTGCTTGTTGCCGGTAAACTCCGGAAAGATACTACTAAAGTTAAGAATGAATTTAAGTATCCTGTTAATGCAGGAAGCCATCCGGATTGTTTTGGAAAAGTAAGGCCCCTGTTATGTAATGTTTACCTGAATAAAAACGAGCTCCTCTTTTTTCGGAGATGAGAAAGGAAGATGTGTCGATATGTCAGGATAGTTTGGGGTCATATTTTTTGTTGAATAAATTGGCTGTGTATTATAAAAGAAATGTGGTATATTTATCCTGCTTTTGTTTCTCAATACCCCAAAATGCTAAGGAATCAGATAAGCAGGATATTCACGATTAAAGCTAACAGGAGTGTTTAACCGAAGCAGGTAGCAGAACTCATCATTGTTTAAAGTCAGGCGAAGAGGTCGGTATCCGCAAAAAACAGAGGAGGACATGGAAACAATGAACTATGATCAGTTTGAAGAATGCGTGTATGCGCTTTTTGATGACTTGCAGAAAAAAGGGGAGGACTTTGTAAACAAAAGAAAAGATCTGATAGAAGGGAACGGGTTTACCAATGTGGAGGTATGGGAAGAATATCTGCGTCTGAAACAACTTTGGCAGGAAGCAAGTGCAAATTACTGGCGTTTTATCATGAATCAGCTGGGTGGGGAAGAGGCGTTGATATAGAGCGACTGAATTCCAGTGTAAGCAGACCTTATAATAAGTGAGGAGAGGTTATTCTTATAACCCGAAGGTTTGTTCTGATCAATGCAAGGTGTCTGCTGATCAATGGAGGGTCTCTTCTGATCAATGCAGGGTCTCTTCTGATCAATGCAAGGTCTCCTTTGGTCAATGTAAGGTGTCTTCTGATCAATGCAAGATGTCTTCTGATCAATGCAAGGTCTCCTTTGATCAATGCAGGGTCTGTTCTGATCAATGTAAGGTGTCTTCTGATCAATGTAAGGTGTCTTCTGATCAATGCAAGGTCTGTTCTGATCAATGCAAGGTCTCCTCTGATCAATATAAGGTGTCTTCTTATCAATATAAGGTGTCTTCTGATCAATGTAAGGTGTCTTCTTATCAATATAAGGTCTCCTCTTATAACTTGAGTGGGTCATCACGAGAAGAAATAAGCCTTTTCCAATAATCGATCCCGGAGTGCCAGTCCTCTTTCCTTTCCGTCGTGCACAAGGCGGAGAAAAACCATAATCAAATTTATTATTCCTTAATAGGAGCCTTCGGCTTTTAGTCGTAGTTCCTGCTATCCGTACAAGCAAGTAGGGCTACGTTTTTGTGCTTATTTCCGGGCGAAAAGAAGAGGAACACAAGTGAAAATTTTCTCCCTGATTATTAGGCAACTGAAAAATATTTTCAAAAAGAGATTCCCAAAAATGCCTTCTCGATTGTTATACCCATAGACGGGGACGATAAATCTTGGGGAGTTGAAGTTGATTAAACATTTAGCGTTAAGAGTTTAAAATTTAGCGTTAAGAATATTAAATGTTAAACGCTAAACGCTCAATTTTTAAGTGCTATAAGAGCAAAAAAAGACATAATGACATTTCTTCTGAACAGGAATTGTTTTCTAAGGCGCCGGGAAACAGAACTGCAAGGAAGAAATAAAAGACCGGGAAAATCCCGGTTATTTAAACCCGTTGCCGGAACAAAAAACAGTCCTTGTACTGTTTCCGGTAACACAATACCAAACAAAATGAGTACTAAACCTAAAGTAGTAAAACATCTGGTAGCCCTTAACTTAAGTAAGTTGACAGTGCCCCAGATAATTGCCAATACCAAGCTCTATGTGCAGAACATGACCGGGAACACGAATTTCCCGACTCCAAGTCCGGCATTAAGCACGGTATCAACACAGCTGGCCAAGCTGGAAGCATCCTATACGGTTTCACAAACCCGGGTAAAAGGATCGGTTGCCACGATGCGTGCTGATCAGAAAGCCCTTGTGATCCTGCTGAAGGCGCTGGCATCGTATGTGGAGCAAGTGGCTAATGAAACGCCTGATACAGCAGAAGCGACTATTGCCAGTTCGGGAATGCCGTTAAAGAAGCCACGGCCACATGTAAACAAAACGTTCTCGGTAACCTTGTCCAAAGATCCGGATACGGTAGTGCTGAACACCAAGGCGGTGAAAGACTCGTCTTATGTTTATCAGGTAACGACCGATGCAACGAATGCCAACAGCTGGACCAATGTGATTATTTCGAATACGGCGAAATACACTAAGAATGGGTTCAGCTCGGGTACCCGCTATTATTTCCGGGTAGCGGTGATCACCAAAAACGTACAGGGTCCCTGGAGCCCGGTGCTGAGTGTGATTGTTCCTTAAGCATGTAACAATAAAAGAACCGGTACTGCAGACCGGTTCTTTTTATATATTATATGAAGATAATCTCTTCGTTAATCATTCATTCCTTCGCTTCTGTGGAAACAAAAAAACTAACTTTGAATTTCTTGAAATGAGAAATGAATAACCAGTAAATACCAACCCAACACATGAATATTTTAATTATCTCAGCCAGTGTACGTACCGGAAGAAACAGTAATCGGGTGGCACTTTTTTTCAGAAACTTTATTGAAACCAATAAGCTGGCTTCCGTTGAGATTGCCGATTTGCAACAGTATCAGTTTCCTGTATTTGACGAGCGGCTCAAATTTCAGAAAAACCCATCCCCCGAAGCGGTGGCATTTGCGGCCCGGGTAAAAGCTGCTGATGGAGTTCTGATCGTAACACCTGAATACAACGGTGGTTATCCGGCCAGTTTAAAAAATGTTGTTGATCTGCTCACCGATGAATGGAAACGTAAACCTGTTGCCATCTCCACGGTATCGGCAGGAGGGTTTGGCGGCATGCAGGTGATTATCTCGCTTCAGTATTCCATGTGGAAACTGCAGACGTGGACCGTCCCCGCTATGTTTCCGGTACCCAAGGTGGCCGAGAGTTTTGATGAGCAGGGCAACCCGGTTGACAAAGCCGGCACTGAAAAAAGAGCCAAAGCATTTATCGATGAATTGCTCTGGTGTATGGAAGCGAAAAAACGAATGAGCGTTTAACGTTCCATAATCATGGTGATGCCCTGCCCCCGTGCGGCACATACAGAAATAAAACCTCTTCCCGATCCTTTCTGATAAAGCAATTTGGCCATGGTGGCAATGATTCTTCCGCCGGTGGCGGCAAAAGGATGCGCAGCGGCCAGGCTGCTGCCTTTTATGTTCAGCTTGCTTCTGTCTACAGAACCGAGAGGGCTATCAAATCCAAACTGTTTGCTGAGTGTGGCACTCTCCCATATTTTAAGGGTCGTGAGCACCTGAGCGGCAAATGCTTCATGAATCTCATAGAAATCAAAATCCTGTAATGTGAGCTCTGCTTTTGCCAGCATACGGTTGGCAGCATATACCGGAGCCAGCAACAGATTTTGTTTGTTTTGTACATATTCAATGGCTGCCACTTCAGCAAAGGTGATATAGGCCAGCACCGGCAGATTGTGTTCTTTGGCCCAAGCTTCGCTGGCCAGCAGTATGGCAGAAGCACCATCCGTAAAAGGTGTGGAATTGCCTGCGGTAAGGGTGCCATGTTCTTTATCAAATGCCGGATGCAGCCGTGCCAGCTTTTCAAGTGTAGTATCCCGGCGGAGATTATTATCTCGCTCCAGCCCCAGATAAGGGGTAAGCATATCATCAAAAAAACCTTCGTCGTACGCAGCAGCTGTTTTCAGATGGCTTTGCATCGCAAACAAATCCTGTTCCTCTCTTGTAATTCCGTAATACTTAGCCGTGATCTCTGTATGTCCTCCCATGGATAAACCGGTAAGCGGTTCATCGTTTACGGGGACAACAGGCACGAGATCTTTGGGCCGGAGTTTCAACAGCTGACCTATTTTCCCGAATGTTGATTTGGATCGGTTAGCAGCCAGCAGGATGGAGCGAAGCCTGTCGCCCGCTACAATGGGCACATTGCTGGTAGAGTCCACACCGGAGGCAATCCCGGATTCTATCTGACCCAGGGCTATCTTATTGGCAATATAAATGGCGGCTTCAATACCGGTGGCACAAGCCTGTTGTAAATCGCAAGCCGGTGTGGCAGGATCCAGCGATGTTTGCATCACACTTTCCCGGATCAGGTTTGATTCGGTACTGTGTTTGATTACGGCCCCACCGGCTACTTCACCGAGAAGCTGTTTTTCCAAACCATAGCGTTCAATAAGCCCGTTTAAAGCCGCTACCAGCATATCCTGGTTGCTGGCATGTGTATAGTTGGTATTGCGACGGGCAAAGGGAATGCGGTTGGAGCCAACCACGGCTACCCTTCTTATTTGTTTAGCGTTGTTCATAGGATGTGATTTTAATGACAAACGTATTTGTTAGGTTTTAAAGCGGAATCGGGAAATCTGTTTTCAGCAGGTTGCTATAGCCTTTGGCAAGCAAACGAGTTTTGTTTTCATTCCATATTTCGCATTGTGCATTTGTGATCTGCCTTCCTTTTTTTACGATGGATGTTTCGGCAATGACAAATTCATTTTCTTTTGCAACAGCAAAATAATCGATGACATTGTTGATGGTGGTCCAGAAAAAAGGATCGTTGCACGAATACACGGTGGCACCGATAACATCATCCATGATAGCGGCAGTAACTCCGCCATGAAGTGTGCCTATGGGGTTTATCATTTCACCCCTTACCTGGTAGCGGAATGATAATTTGCCTTCCTCGGCAGCGAGCACGGTGGGCCGTAGCCAATGTGTGAATGGAGAAGGGGAGGCGGTGAATTCCTGACCGATGCGCGCTTTCAATGCTTCGAGGCGTTTATTCGTATTCATGTTCGGTTTGTTTTTCGGTGAAATGTTTAGCTACAAATTTTTGTATACGGGGTGCAATCAAAAGCAGAGCCGGAATAACAACCACATAAGCCATACCCCAGGAGCGAAGCCATATTTTCCAGAATCCATCAATAAATCCCACATTGACGCTAATCAGCGTAAATGATATAATGCCGGTGGTGATGCTTCCCATCAGCAGTGCAAAGATCAGTTTTTGTTTCATGGCCGGTTTAATTAAACAGATTGAGCAATCTGGAATATACCAATCGGTATATAAATTAATAAAAAAAATCAACGCTTCATTTCCTGATCCATTATTACCTGGATGCGGCTGAAAGCCGAAAAGAGGTATTTAGGATTATCGTAAATTTTGGAAAGCATCATTCCCCCTTCCACCAGTGCAATGATTTCATAGGCGTAATCCATCGCATTGATCTTGTGGGTGAATTCCTTGTTTTGAATTCCCTCTTCAATAATATCGCTGAGCATCTGTGCCCAGTTTTTAATGCTTTTCTGTACTTCGGTTCTCAGGAAGGGGAGGTTGTCATCGGCTTCTACGGAGGCATTCAGAAAGGGGCACCCCCCGCGTTCGGCAATCGATTTCCAGTTTGTACGGTAGTAGCCTGCAAAGGCTCTCAGCTTTCCCGAGGCAGTATCTTTATGGGTGATCGAATCTTTCAGTCGTTTTTTTATTCCCGCTATATTATACCGGAATACTTCCAGGGCCACTTCATCTTTGTTTTCAAAATTGCCGTAGATGGCGCCTTTGGTAAGACCGGTAGCTTCCAGCAAATCGGCCATAGACGTGCCGGCATACCCTTTGCGGTTGAAAATCGGAGCCGATTTCTCAATGATGAATTCCCTTGTCTGTTCCGATTTTGTCATGGCTCTTGCCCTTTCTTCACCAAAGGTAGTAAAAATATACCAATTGGTATATTTTTACTACGCTTATTTTTTCAACAGATCAAACGCACTGTTCAGGCCGTAAAATGTGCTTCCGAGGTAATGGGAATATTCAGCACTTTGGAAATCAGACAGTTTTTTTCCGCTTCCTTGGTCACCGCGGTAAAATCCTCGGCGCTGATGCCTGCCACTTTTCCGGTAATGGACAGATGCACGGAAATAATTTTGGGTCCTTCCATGGATACACTTGCTTCGGTATCTAAAGCCGAAGGGTTTAAGCCTTTGGCCGACAGGAGGGAGCTAACCGCCATGGTAAAACAGCCGGCATGAGCGGCAGCCAGCAACTCTTCGGGATTGGTGCCCTGCACCCCCTCGCCAAAGCGGGTTTTGAAGCTGTATACCGTATTGTTTAAAATGCCGCTGGGGGCGGTAAGGGTTCCGGATCCTTCCTTGAGGGTTCCTGCCCAATGTGCTTTTGCAGTACGTTTCATGGTTGTAATAAATGTTTAAGATTTATAATTAATTGTATGCTTTAATATCCTGGTTTAATCTTCCAGGTGTCCAAATTTACCACTATTATAATCATCAATAGCTTCCATGATTTCCTTTCGGGTGTTCATCACAAAAGGTCCCTGGGCGGCAATCGGTTCATGGATAGGCTCACCGCTCAGCACCAGCACCACAGCATCTTCGCTGGCATGAACGGTAAACGATTCTCCGTCATTTTCAAACAGGACAAAGTGATTCACCGGAACATCTTCGGTATCATTTACCTTGACACTTCCTTCTATAACCAGCAGTGCCGTATTATAGGTTTGGGGAAAGGAGAAGGTGGTGTCTGCACCCTTGTTCAGTTTGGCATTCAGCAGGTGTACTGGAGTAAAAGTAGTTGCTGCTCCTTTCACACCATTGTATTCACCGGCAATCACTTCAATCACTCCTTTGTTATCGGGCAGGGTAAATTTGCTGATCTGCTCTTTTGTCAGGCCCTGATATTTGGGTTTGGACATTTTATCCTTAGCAGGCAGGTTTACCCATAGCTGTACCATCTGGAAATCGCCACCGCTTTTGCTGAAGTTTTCTTCATGAAACTCCTTATGTAAAATACCCGAAGCGGCTGTCATCCATTGTACTTCCCCTTCTCCTATCACCCCGCTGTTGCCGGCACTGTCGTGATGGGCCACCTTGCCTTTATAGGCAATGGTAACCGTTTCAAAACCGCGATGAGGGTGAACACCAACCCCTTTGGGCACTTCTGAAGGCGGAAAATAAAATTTGGAGTTATAATCCAGCATGATAAAGGGGGTCATGCGTTCCATATTCAGACGGTAGGCGCCTGGGATAAAGTTGTGAACCCGGAACCCATCGCCTACATAATGCGGTTCGCGGGGTGGTACCACTACTTCAATAGTTCTCTTTTTCATAATAATATGGTTTTAATACACGACAAAAGTACATCCCTTTAAAGGGATGTGCATTGATCTATGATAAGAAATGAGGGGGAGGGGTACAGCGGGAGCTTAATTAGCCCCGGAATTATACATTTTCCGGAATTCCAACGGGGTCAGACCACATTTCTTTTTGAATAAACGCGAGAAATAGTGCATATCGGCATAGCCGACGTTTTCCGAAACCTGAGAAACAGAAGCCTTGGTAAAAACGAGTATTCGTTTGGCTTCCACCATGGTACGTTCTATGATCATTTCCGTGGCCGTTTTATTGATTGTTTCCTTGCAGATCCGGTTCAGATGTTTTTCGCTCAGATGCAACAGATCGGCATATTCACCGGCCGATTTTATCTTTTTAAAATGTTTATCGATCAGACTTTCAAATCGTCTCCTGCTGGATAGAAAATTTTGATTCTGAACTTTCCTTTTGGAATCCGGGAGATACAACCGGGTAAAATCGATATACAACAAATCCAGCAACGCCCCTATGCGTTGAAACTTCATGAGATTGTCGTTTCTATACTCGTTAAGAATATCGTGAAACAGAGACTCTGTGATAGCGCGATCCCTGCCCTCCAGCATAATAAACGGGTCGTTGTAAAGAGAGCAGTAAAAAGGAAAATCAAGCAAGGATACCCCACTGGCATTGAGATTAAAGAAACTCCGTGTATGAAAAAAAATATACCCGTCTGCATCCGGCGAGAGGGTCCAGCTATGTGCTTTACCCGGACAGATCAGGAAAACAGAGCCGGGAGTTACATCATAATCCATAAAATCAATGCGGTGCGTACCGGTTCCTTTTGTACACAGGAATATAAAGAAGAAGTTGTGCTTATGAGGCTTGAGAATGAATTCATGTTGTTTGAAATGTTCCTGCCAGGTATTGACATAGATATCGGCTGTCTTACCGAGGTAGTGGAATTGCTCTATGTCATAAACAGGGAGTATGGTTTGCATAAGCAAATATAAAAAAAGCGTGTTAAGTCCAAAAAGAAGCGTGAAAGAGACTCAGGAAACGCAGTCTGATGGTGGAACTTTGTATACAGAAAACAATCCCGGAAATCGTATATAAAGTACAGCAGACGGCTTTCACTATTCCGCCGGTTCTGAATTCCCTGATACAAGGAGGAAGCAAGGTTTCGGGAATTGTTTTTTAGTACCGCAAAGATGCGGAAGAAAATAATACCATGAACAATATTAAAGTAATACTGAAACAACAAGGACGATCGCAGGCGTGGCTTGCGGAGAACATAGAGAAGAGCTATGTAGTAACAACCAACTATTGCAACAACAAAACCCAGCCGAGTTTGGCCACACTTTACCGGATAGCTGCTGTACTGGAAATAGATGTGAAGGATTTGGTAGGAGCTGTTGAGGACAATAAATAGGCGGCAAAACTAACACAGCTTTCGGCAATGACTTTATTTGGAGTGACGGACGTACATATTCAGCACGGGAGCCTGGTTCTTCTTTTCCTGGTTCCATTGCTGATCAATATCGGTATCCTGTTCATCGTACTGATCACGCTTCCGAATAACAGAACAAATTCCAGCTTCCTGATATTTGTTTTTCTGTTGATCCTGTGGCAACTGTCGGATGGCATTATGCGAATCTGCCCGACGGAACAAGCTGCCATACCCTGGGCCAGGATATCGGAAGCAATCATTTTGTTTGTGACTCCTTTTGCCTTGTTGTTTGGGCTAAGATTTGCCCGGTGGCATAAAAAAGTGAACCCGGCACTGTTGTTTGTCGGTCTGTTTTTGATGCCTGTTTTGTTTCTGCTGGGTATTTCGGTTCACGATAATGGGTTTACGCTTTTAAAGTCGGAATACTGGAACTGGGTCGTCAATCCGAAACACACCGATTTTATATATGCATTGTATGGCTGGATAGCGTTGCACGGGTTTGTGTGTATGCTCCTTTTTGGGTTTATCTATTTTAAAAAGAGGAAGGACCCTCAAACGGCTACTCCTGCATTACTATTTGCCCTGGGATTTACCATGCCTACCATAGGGGGAATTGTTTGTCAGGTTATTGGCCCTTTACTGTTTCACACCGATGATATTCCGGTTACGGCTCTTCTGGTCACTATTTTCTCCGCTTTATCATTAGTGGCCATTACCAAATATCAATTGCTGGATTATTCACCCCGCCACCAATGGAAGAATCTGGTGAGTCTGACCAGTGAGGGGATCCTGATAGTAAACAGGGAAGATCGGATTATGTATGCCAATGAATGCTTTTGTCAGCTGTCGGGATATACGTATAAGGAGCTGGAAGGAAAACCGGCAAGCGGGATATTACCGGACAGACCGAAGATTAAAATGGATAGAGAGGAATCCGTGAAGGCAGGAAACAATCCATATGATAAAAAGGAAATACAGCTGATCACCAAAGGAGGACAAAAAATGTGGACCCTTTTCAGTGGCTCGCCCTATCTCGACTCCAAAGGCAATCAGATTGGTTGTATGGGAATTTATACGAATATAGAAGCGCTTAAGACCACCGAAAAATTACTGGAAGTAAAGGTACAGGAGCTGAACTTGTTTTTTTATAAAGCATCTCATGATCTGAAAGCTCCTGCAGCCAGCATTAAGGGATTGGTATCCTTGTATAAAATCAGCAGAGATCCCCTTTCCGAAGTTATTATAAATGCGATTGAGCAAAGTGCAAACAAGTTGATAGAAACAACGGACCGGCTTTCACAAATAGCTATTATTTCAGAAAGGGTACCCGAGCACAGGGAAATCTCCTGGATGAATATGATCGATACGATTCTGGAGAAAATTTATGAAGGACAGGATTGCTGTTCCTGCAAAAGCGTAATAAAGATGACAGGACCATTTTATTCCGATAGTTACCTGATGGATTTGATATTCCGGATAGCGTTGGTGAACGCCTTTACCTATCGTAAAGACAGCAGGGAGGAATGTAAGGTACATGTTAATGTGGTGCAGGAAATAAGCGGTGTAAGTATCCGAATTGCCGACAACGGGTGTGGTATACCGGAAGAACTGAGAAGAAATATTTTCACCTTGTTTTGCAGAGGAGAAGGTCGCTCAGGTATTGGTTTGGGTCTCTATACGCTCAAACTGGCGGTTGACAAATTAGGGGGACAGGTTTCTTTGAATAGCGAACCGGGCCGGGGTACAGAACTTCACGTGAAGATTCCCTTCGATGGCACCCCCTCCCCTTACTGAGCTCTTTATCACCCTTTGAAGGGGGATATAGAGTATTTAAATCCCCGTTAACCCATGTATAGGCAAAGGGAACAGAAAATCCTCTATCACACTGTGTTCGGCTTGTTTCACGTGGGCTGCGTATTTGGTAAGGCTTTCATGAAGGGTAGCGGCAAAGGGAGATTTTAACTTACCGATCAGGGTATTGACGGTCTTTATTTCTTCCTTCAGTGCGTCCCTGTTGATAGTACCCGATGGGGCATATTTTTTTGAGAGGGACTCGAAATTACAGGTAAAGGTTTTTTCTACCTCGTTGTAATAATCGATGAGCAGGGGATTGGCGGTAAAGGTTTTCAGATGGGCCAGTTGTATAGCATCTGCTTTTTGAGCGGCCTTTACTTCGGGGTCTGGGGAAGTGGACAATAACGATACCAGGACAGGGGCCTGGAAGAGCAGTTCTTTTTCTTTTGCAGAAAGCGTTTCAAATTCGTTCATCATCGTGTTGAATATAAATACCTGAAATTTCGGAAGATCTCCCAGGGCTCTGTTTTTATTTATTTGCAATGGGTTCAAATTTTTCGGGAAACTGTTTGACAATGCCATCGCTGAACATATCAGCCATGAGAAGGATTCTGGCGTTAATTTTATCAAAAGCCATCACATCTCCGTCATAGTTCTTTACCAGGCGTTGCTCGGCCTCATCGGTAGTGATTTGCAGGTGTTCTTTCATCATCATCTTCATATCGATCAGCGCCCAGGCATGATTGAGTTTGCAGAGGTATGCGGAGAGCTCGTCGGCATTGGCATACCATCTTTTGTTGGCTTCATCAAGCGCAGCTGTATTCTTGGTTTTGCTGGCCTTTATCACCTCAAAGGAAATATTGATATGCGCCATCAGGATGGTGGTGAGATGATTACCGGCATCATCCCCATAATAGGTTTTAAAAACATTGCCTATATCCGTTTGGTTTTGCAGCAGACGGGATTCGGCCTGGGCGGTGCCTGGCAGGTCATCAACGAGACAAAGAATTACATTCCGTGTCCAGGTTACATGTTCTTCCCATACTTTACGCATGGTTTGATTCAGTGTTATTCGTAAGTCAGTTGCAGAGCCGGAATTAGAAATCTGCGTTTTGGGTTGCATTACCGGCTGAGCAGAGCTGATGGTAGCGAATAACATTATAAGTGGTAAACAAGCGGTTAATTTTTTCATCATGGATTATTGAAAACCATTGTCAGAATCAGAATATGCATGTTTCTATGGATATCAATTCATTGTCAGGACAAAGGTGGCCTTTTCGCAACCGGAAAGCATTACAAAACTCTTGGTTAGAATTGCATATTTCCCATTTCTTCCTGGTTTATGTCCTTATCTCCCCAATCAGGGAGGGTTCTATACAAAGGGATAGAAAAGTGTAAGTTAATATCGGACTTATGTAACATTCTATGTCAGGGGATATCTAATTTTGTGATAGATAACAGGAACACTGACCCATGTATCCGGTTCGAAGAAATAAATCGTTTAAAAACAGCTATCATGGAATTCTCACACGACGGAAAAATGGAAAAAGGAAAGCATATTTTGGGTAAAGATGAGAAACGTCCTGCCGCATCGGCTGAAAACGTTCACCGGTTCAATACTCAGCCGGTTAATGAAGCGTTGAATATTAATAAAGAAAGTGTAAATTCGATCATGGATAAGAAGCCGGAAGAAAAGGCAGATCCCAGGACAGAAAATACAAACGGGCATTCCTTTACCAAGCCTGTTGAAAAAGCAGAAGATGCCATGGATATGATTACCCGTTCCTATGCAAAACTGATGAAGATAAATGCTGATTTCAATAAGGAACTGATGGCGCTCATCAAGGATTCAAAAGTGACAGGCGGTGCGGAGATGATGGATCTGATACAGAAAAACCTGGAAGCATCGGGTAAACTGGCCATGAACAATACCAATGAGATACTCGGATGGTACCATAAACATACAGACCTGGCTCAATCGTTCAATACTCAGTTTATGGACAATATGCGTATTCAGACGGAAGCGATACTGAAGATGCAGCATAAAGGACTGGACGTATTTACCGAATGGGCATCGGATTGGTGGGCTCCAACCGACAAGGAAGCGAAAAAAATGTAGCGCGTTGAATTACCGGATCTAAGTTATGCCACTGTATACCGCACACCAGCGAAAAAACATATTTTTTGCCCTGATCCTGATATTGGGTGTATTCCTCTTGTTTTCCATGAAGGGCATTTTCACAGCTATTCTCGGAGCGATTGTATTGTATACCCTTTTCAAACCCACCTATATCTGGCTTACTGATAGGCATAAGCTGGGCCGGTCGCTCAGCAGCCTCCTTGTTATTCTGATCACCTTTCTGCTCATCGTATTGCCGATGATGTTGCTGACCTATCTGTTGGTAAACAAAATACAGCAGTTTCAAAAAGATCCTTCCGAAATAAGCCGTATTGTGGAGCGCATCAATGCCTATGCCGGTTCCAATTTTGATAAACCGGCACTCGTACAAAATGGAATAGAAAATATTTCAGCCTGGGCCCTGGGTTCCTTCTCTTCGGTAATTTCAGGAGCCTTTCAAACATTTATCACGCTTACCGTACTCTATTTCCTCCTGTACTTCATGTTATTCTCTCACGAGGAGTTTGAGCGTACGCTGATGAAATATCTTCCTTTTCCGGAAGAATCCAGTCTGCGTTTCGGAACAGAGCTCAAAAACATTACCTATTCCAATATCCTTGGTCAGGGGTTGATAGCGTTGAGTCAGGGAATTATAGTAGGAGTAGGGTTTCTCATATTCGGTATTCCCGATCCGCTTTTCTGGGGAATCATTTCCGTATTTGTTTGTTTTCTTCCTGTGGTGGGGGCGCCTATTATTATTGTGCCGGCCGGAATTGTGGAGCTGGCCTACGGACATACATTGGCCGGAGTAGGGATTATGATCTGGGGTCTGGCGCTGGTGGCGCTGATTGATAATTTTCTGCGCCTGTTTATTTCCCGAAAAATTGCAAAGACTCACCCCCTCATCACCATCATTGGCGTGGTGATAGGCGTTCCGATATTCGGGTTGCTGGGATTGGTGATAGGTCCCTTGCTTCTGTCTTATTTCATACTGATGGTAATGATGTATGAAACACAGTATACTCATCCGGAAGAGAAAGAAGTACCCTCAACAGATACGACCCCCAAGAAGCCATCCAATGATCCGTTTCTGAAATAAAGAGAATCCGGTTAAGGATTCTCTGTCGTTACATCTTCTGCCGCTCTGGCCTTGTCCGGTCCTTTCAGGAGTTCGGAATCCAGAAGGTATAAGGTATCTGTCGGGGCTTTGTCGCCACCGGCTATTTTCATTTTATCCAGCAATTTTAAAGCAAGGGTTTCTTCTTCCACCTGTTCTTTCACAAACCATTGCATGAAATTCCAGGTGGCCCAGTCTTCCTCATCCATACTCATTTTAGCTAATTTGTAGATGGAGGTGGTATTATCCACTTCGTGGGCAAAAACCATTTCAAAACAGTTGTTGATGCTGGCCGGATGAGCAGGAGGAGCCGGGATAGCTGCAATGGTAACGGGCGCACCTCTTTTCAAAATATATTCCAGAATCTTCATCATGTGGTTTCGTTCTTCGTTGGCATGACGAAAAAGAAAAGTGGCCACCCCTTCAAACCCCTGGGTATCGGCCCAGGAAGCAAAGGATAAATAGATCTGTGAAGCATATGCCTCTTTGGTCATCTGCGCATTTAATGCCGACGCCAATGCGGGGGAAAGCCTGTTTTTGTTCATGGGAGGTATGATTAAATAGGTTAATGTTAAATGTGAATGAGCCGTTATACTCTGGGAATAACAGACACTGCAAGGATAGGAAACCTTGTTGCGGAAAGATTACATTATTGTTCCAAATAGTTACATTTTTCCGGTAGTTAGGCAGGGGCTTCCGGATTGCAGAAGGGAGGTGCTGCGCTAAACAGCAGCTTCCTTATTATATTTCCCTTTATATTCCAGGGGAGACATGCCTGTCACTTTTCTGAATACTTCCCGAAATGCTTTTACATCCGAATAGCCTACTTCATACATGACTTCGTTAACTGTTTTGCGGGTCGTTTCGAGTTTCTTTTTTGCCGATTCTATTTTCACGCGTTGAGAATAAACCAGGGGTGTGTTACCAGTGGCTTTGATAAAGCGTCTGTCAAAGTTTCGTCTGCCGACGGAAAATTTGGATGAGAGATGCTCAAAGGAAATTTTTTCGTGGAGGTTGCTTTCAATATAGGTTTGTGCTTTTCTCACTAACTCATCTCCATGTAGTTTTTGTCCGGTGAAGATGGTAAACGAAGACTGGCTTTTCCGGTCCATTTCAATCTGAAACACCTTGGAGCAATAAATGGCCGTTTGCCGGTCATAATATTTCTCCACCAGATAAATCACGAGATTAAGAAAAGAGTAGGCGCCTCCGTTGGTATAAATACCATGTTCATCGGTGATCAGTTTATCCGTTTGCAAATCCACTTCAGGGAACATGTTTCTGAATTCCTCTTCTACCGCCCAGTGGGTGGAACAGCTTTTTCCATCGAGGATCCCTGATGATGCCAGGATAAATGCACCCGTACATATACTCGCTATTTCTGCACCTTCTTTATATTGTTTCCTCACCCAGTCAATCATTGCTTTGTTCCCCTTCACAGCATTTTGATAGTTGTGGTTGAGGGAGGGTATGATAATGAGATTGGTTTTTGTTATAACCGAAATACTCGTGTGAGGTTTTACGGTAAACAAACCCTCATAGTACTCCACCTTTTTGGAAATGCCTGCCAGCTGAATGTTGAATAATTCCTTTTTACCCGTCTTCTTCCAATACTCATTGGCCCTGGTAAATATCTTGTAAGTACCTACAATGCTACTGAGGTTGTTTTCACCGTCGGGGACCAGTATGGTAAGGTGTTTCATGGGTTTTGTTTTGACAAAGGTAAGAAATGAGTCTGTCCAAATCAACCCGTGATAATGTCTATTTAGCACCCCTTCTTCATGATATTTGCAGCCTACATTTGTATCATACATGTTAAAAAACAAAGCCATGAAAAAAAAGATGCCATCAGATTTCACCTCCACCCTGGTGGTGGATCAAAGCCCTAAAGAAGTTTTCGATGCAATCCGGAATGTACGTGGATGGTGGTCGAAGGAGATAGAAGGAGGCACCGGGAAGCTCCATGACGAGTTTACTTATCATTACCAGGATGTGCATTACTGTCAGATGAAGCTGATAAAGGTGATCCCGAACAAAAAGGTAGTATGGCTGGTTAAGTACAACTATTTCAGTTTTACAAAAGACAGAAGCGAGTGGACAGGTACCAGGATTAGTTTCGATATTTCTTCAAAAGGGGATAAGACCCAATTGCGTTTCACCCACTATGGTTTAGTGAGGCAATATGAATGTTATGGAATCTGCGCTACCTCCTGGACGCGATATATACAAGAAAGCTTGCTTAATCTGATAACAAAGGGTAAGGGTCAACCCAATCCCAAAGAAAGAAAAACGAAATACGCTAAGAAGAAATAAGGCCCCAATCATAAATCATAAATCTCAAATCATGAAATCCGACTTCACCTCCACCCTGTTAACTCATTCAGCACCTCAGGAAGCCTTTGCTGCCATCAACAATGTACACGGCTGGTGGACAGAAAATATAGAGGGCCGCACCAACAAACTACACGATATTTTCACTGTCCGTTTTGGAACCACGTGGAAGACATTCAAAATAGTAGAAGTGGTGCCAGGTGAAAAAGTAGTTTGGGTGATCACCGACTGCTATCTTCCCTGGAACGGAGATAAGACAGAATGGACGGGGACCAAGATCAGTTTTGAAATCTCAAAAAAGGGAGAGCAAACACAAGTACGTTTTTCTCACCTGGGTCTGGTTCCCGAACTGGAGTGTTTCAAAAGTTGCTCCAATGCCTGGACGGGTTATATACAGAATAGCTTACAGCGTTTAATCAATACCGGTAAAGGGAAGCCGACGGCAAAGGAGGGGAGTTAGTTGGGTAATATGAAATCAGGACGTAAGAATAATTTCAAATATTCTGTCTGTTTTTTGCGCTCCGGTAAGTAAGTCTCCATGGATGTATAGTATCATTCCTGTAACACGAAAGAATAGATGTGGTAAAGGATGCCTCTGAAGACGTAAGGAAAATGAAATTACGATCGAAGTGAAAAATGAATCGAATGTAATTTAGCTCCGAACAAACTACAGTGTATGGGGCTTGATATGCGACCAACGGGAAAATCTAAACCCGGATTTGAAGAGCGGTATAAGGAGCTATCCGAAATTATTCAGAGAAAAGAAAAGCGGGGACTCTCTTTAGCCGACAAACTCAACGCCCGGAAAAAATTGTCAAAAGAGGAATTGTTTCTGGCTCTGGAATGGTTCAGGATACAAATCAAGTCGTATGAAACCATCCAGGCCCCAAGGGTTGGAAGAGATAAAGAAGCGGATAACTGGTTACGACAAAAGTATCTGGAAACAGATAAACAGTTATCGGAAACAGAGTTCCTAAGGATACATGATGGATATTATGTAATTGAACTGGCCAAAGAAAAGGATGGGTTGCCGGTATACCACTCCTTGAAAGGAGATGCGAATGTATTTAGCGGGGAGTTTTTGAAAGTCTGTGCCGATTTAATCGGTCAGGATTTGGTGAGGGAAGCAAGGGAAACTAAGATAGCTACAGAGGCATTGGATTACGGACGCCGTCTTATGAAGATTGCAGATAAGATTGCCAGAGAAAAGAAGTTGCTCTATTTGAAAGATCAGCGAGAGCAACCTGAAACAAATAGCGAAGCGCTGGAAAGCAAATTGCATATTGTTTTTTCACTGGCCCGTTGGCTGATCTTTTATGGAGAAAGAGGGCATGGGGTTGAGGTGGAGTTTCGAATAGGGAAGGGTGGCAGAGAGCCTCCTTTTTTTTAGTAAAATTTGCCTAATCCCCGGTTTTTGATACTTTTGTCATCCGTTCTTGAATTTTATGGGGGATTAGCTCAGCTGGCTAGAGCGCTTGTCCCGCTCTGCGGGACAAGAGGTCGCCGGTACAGTTGAGATCTTTTTCTCTATTAGTGCAAACGTTCTTAATTTTATCGCTTTATAAATGGGGGATTAGCTCAGCTGGCTAGAGCGCTTGTCCCGCTCTGCGGGACAAGAGGTCGCCGGTACAGTTGAGATCTTTTTCTCTATTAGTGCAAACGTTCTTAATTTTATCGCTTTATAAATGGGGGATTAGCTCAGCTGGCTAGAGCGCTTGCATGGCATGCAAGAGGTCGTCGGTTCGACTCCGATATTCTCCACGACCCGTCATCCCTTAGGTTGACGGGTTTTTTTATGGCTCATTTTGTATACATTCTATACTCCGAAAAGGTGAACAAATACTATGTAGGCAGTTCACATGACCCTTCATTAAGGTTACTGCTACATAATCAAGGCGCTACCAGATCTACCAAAGCGGGTATCCCATGGAAACTCGCATTCATTGAAAAACATGTGGATAAAAGTGCTGCTCTTAAGAGGGAAAAAGAAATTAAACGCCAGAAAAGCCGCAAATATATTGAGCAATTGATCCAAGCTGGCTAGGCGCTTGTCCCGCAAGGCGGGACAAGAGGTCGTCGGTTCGACTCCGATATTCTCCACAACCCGTCAGCCCTTGGTTGACGGGTTTTTTTATGACCCATTTTGTGTACATCATGGCTAGACCTCTTGTCCCGCCTTGCGGGACAAGAGGTCGTCGGCTCTTCCCAGTATCTATAGGGACCGATATTTTCCACCATGAAGCAGAAAGGGCCTAGGTGAATCATTTCGGGGCATTTAGCTTGACTTCCCCCTCCTAAATTCATTACCTTGTCGATGATAGGTTGTTTGAAAAACAGGCAATCCGATAAGTTTAGCATCTCATGAGTGCACCAGAGCACAACGAAGTATTTTCCCTGGCCTGGGAAGTGATTAACCAAACTTCCCTGAACTTATTCCTCACCGGCAAGGCCGGAACAGGGAAAACGACCTTTTTGAAATATGTGCGGGAACATAGCACTAAGAATACTGCTATTGTAGCTCCTACCGGAGTAGCCGCCATGAATGCAGGAGGGGTCACCATCCATTCCCTTTTCCAGCTTCCCCTCCTCCCCTTTCTTCCGGAGTACACTACCCATTCGGAACAGATTCAGTTCGTGAACTGCTATTCCCTGTTCAGGGGTATGCGCCTGAGCAAAGAAAAAACTGAACTGCTCAACGAGCTGGAACTCCTTATCATTGACGAGGTGAGCATGGTCCGTGCCGATCTGATGGATATGATAGATGAATCACTTCGTCATTTCCGTAACCGGAAAAATACGCCTTTCGGAGGGGTGCAGGTGCTTTTTATAGGCGATCTATACCAACTCCCGCCGGTAGTGAGGGAGGCCGACTGGGCAGTGATGAAAAATCATTATGCCAGTCCGTATTTTTTTAGTGCTAAAGCAATGGAAAACTGTCCTATGCTTTTTTTGGAACTTAAAAAGATCTACCGCCAGAGCGATGAAACCTTTATCCGCATCCTGAACGGAATCCGCAACAATCGGATGTCGGCGGATGATCTGGAAGTGCTGAACCGGCGCTGTATTAGCGAGGGAGCAAACAGAACTAAAAAAGGGATCACCTTGGTAACGCACAATGCACAGGCCGACCGTATCAACCTGCAGGAACTTCAAAAGCTTGAAACCCCTTTACATCGCTTTTCAGCCGAGGTGAAAGGAACTTTTCCGGAATCTTCCAATCCCTGCGAAACAGAATTGCAACTGAAGGTGGGTGCACAGGTCATGTTTATCCGTAACGATCCGGAAAAAAGATATGTCAATGGTACCATTGCCGTGGTGAGTGCTATCAGTAGTGATCAGATCATGGTAAAGCTGAACAATGAAAAGCAGTCATTTTCCCTGGGAAAGGAGCAATGGAAAAACATTCGTTACCAACTGGATAAAGCATCGGGGAAGCTGGAAGAAGAGGAAATCGGAAGCTTTACCCAATACCCCTTACGTTTGGCCTGGGCAGTGACTATCCACAAGAGTCAGGGACTCACGTTCGATGACGTAACCCTCGATGCGGATAAATCCTTTGCTGCCGGACAGGTATATGTGGCCCTGAGCAGGTGCAGGACGTTGGAAGGAATTACCCTGCTTTCTCCTATCCGTTCTTCCCACATCTTCACTGATCAGCAGATCAGGGAGTTTTCGAAAGGGGAGCATAAAACAGATGAACTGATCGGGAGGCTGGAAACAGAAAAGAAAAAATATGCCGCCGCTATGCTGATGCGTGCATTTGATTGGAAAAAAACAGTACAGGATCTGGAGCTGTTAAAGGAAGCGTCCAAAGGAAAGGCGCCTAAGGAGGGAGGGATGGAAACAGATCCGTTTTCTCTCCTGTTGGATAATGCCCGTAAACAAGGTGAAGTAGCAGAACGGTTTATCGTCGAGCTGGAAAAAAAATTTGCAGAAAATCCCTTGAATGAGCCTTGGCTTATTCAGAAAGTGACAGGGGCAAAAAAATTCTTTACAGAAAAGGTACAACATGGGCTAATGCTTCCCCTCGAAGAAATCCGAACAAAGCTGAAAGGGAAAAAAGGATTCAAGAAGTTCATCCGTCAATTGACAGAGGTGGAGAATTCCCTGGAAACCAAAATACGCCTTATAGAACGAGCATCGTATGGCAACCTTGATATGGCCATAGTACCATCAGAAGTGAAAAAAACATCTGAGGTGAAAAAAACACCTGCCCGAGGAGAAAGCAAATTGGAAACCCTTGCCTTGTACAGACAAGGAAAAAAGACGGAAGAAATTGCCCAGTATAGAGAGATGGCTGTTTCGACTATAGAAGGACATCTGGCCGAGCTGGTTGCTGATGGAGAGGTCAAGATTTTCGACTTTGTGGAAGAAGCCTTGCTTGAGAGAATAAAAACAGCGGCAGGTAAAACGGAGAACAAACTGCTCTCCTTTATTAAAAATGAACTGGGCGAAGCCGCCACATACGGACAAATCCGGATGGCTCTGAATCACCTGAAGAGGGTGGAGGAGGCTTAACTCCCGGTATTCTTCGCTTTGCCATCCACTTCCTCATCTTCGGCCCAATAGATTTCCATGAAAGGGTCGCTTTCCAGAGGTTTGGTTTCGGGTTTCTTTTCCAGGGGTATGACTTTTCGGGGAGAAGGTTTAGATGCTGCGGTCTTCTTCTTTCCTTTTGAAGAACTCTTTTTTACTGACATATAATACGCTCCTTTTTCAACTTTTGATGAACTGATATGGCTTTGATAATACCCCGTAAATCAGACAGGATACCAGGCGGATAAAATCCGCGATGTGCTTATTATTCAGAAGGCCCACAACAGACCATAAGCCTTGGGGCAGCAGATGAAGGGGAAGATTGTGAAGCCATCATTAAGACAAAGTTAATAGAAATAACCTGCCAAAGCAAAATGCTCGTGGAACGTTGTAACACAGGTAGATAGCATTTGCTGTTTGGCAGAAAGATACTGAGGTACAATCACTTATCCTTCGGATTTCCTTTATTCATCCGTCCTGACTATTTTTGCGGGGCTTTAAAAGCTTTTTGTCAGAAATGAATTCTGTCAGGATAAACGATCATAAGAATGCTGAAATTTCTTGCCAACCTGGTTTCGATTCTCATCAGTCCCCTGTTTGCCCCTACCTATCTCTTTTTTATCATCCTTTTTTACTTTCCGGCAACAGCCTCCATTACGGGCTTAACCGATAAGCTGCTGGCCATCCTCTATATTTTCCTGGCTACGTTTGCCATCACATTCGTACTTATCTACATCTTATATAAAGCCAAGAAGATTTCGGACATTACCATGAACAACCAGAAGGATCGCTACCTGCCCCAGTTGTTTCTGAGCGGGATGTATGTGGTAATCACCGCCTGGTTATACAACCGGTATGGCAAAACCGACGCTCTTGCCATGGGTATGCTGGCCAGCACGATTACAGTACTTACCATTACCATTGTAAATCGTTTCTGGAAAATAAGCACCCATTCATCGGGGGTAGCAGGTGTATTCGGGATTGTGACAGCACTCTTTCTGAAGGCTTCCGATTCGGCTTTTCTTGTTCCGTATCTGATCATCACCTTTCTTACTCTGGTGGTGTGTATGGCCCGTTTGTATTTGAAAGCACATACGCCGTTGCAGGTAATCTGCGGGTTTATACTGGGTGGTGGGAGCGGGTTCTGCTTGTTTTACTTCCGTTAAAAAGCTTCTCCCTGGTTGAAATAGAGTCCCGAAGTACCGGGTCCGATTCCTGAATCGATACCGATATTGAGCCGTTCGGCCTTGTTGATCATAATCCGGAGACAAAGTCCGGCGGTAAAATGCATGGTATCCCAGCTGAGACTGTTAAAGTTGGGTCCTACTTCTCCTCCGGAAAGGAAGGCGGTAAGACCTACCACCTTGTAAACGGGAAAGCGGTATTCGGCCTGAGCGGCTACCATGAGCTTATCCCTGTACCGGCCGAAATAATAACCTCTCATAATCATATCTCCTCCTATCTGGGCCATCTCTCTGAAAGGCACATCGCCGGTATTGTAATTGATGATGGCTTGCAGGGCCAATACTTTGCGCCCACCGAAATTGATGAAGTCGCGCATATCGATGGTGTAATTATTATAGAAGTGATTGCCCCCGAATTCAGGCTGGTTGAAGACGCTGGATGCTTCGAGGAAGAAACCTTTGTAGCTGTTGAGGATATTATCGCGCGAGTCGTACAGGAAATCGAACCCCACACCCGAGGTTTTGGCTCCGTGAGATCCGGAGATATTGCCGGTATCGAGAATGCTTCCCTTGTTAAAGGTAACATTGTTAAGATTAATATACTGGTAAATGATGCCGAGGAAATAACGGGTACTGATACGGCCCAGCAAACGTTGATTGATGCTGATCAGATCATAAGAAATAGGCTGTTGCATGGCGGCAGTAGTGGAATTGCCGACACCCCAGAACAGGTCTGGGTACTTGTTATAAAAATTTTCGCCTTTGAGGAAGAATCGTTCATTTTTGAAGATGAGGTTGTTCTTGACCTGTGCCAGAATCTGTCTCTTTTCCGTATAATCGATATAGCTTTCCGTATTGGATTTCCGTACGGTACTGTCATTACTTTTGGAAAGTTTGAATACCTGGAGCCAAAAGATACCGCCTGAAATACCTGTTTCGGGTTTTCCACCCAATTCGGGGGCAATCACATAACTCTTATCCTTAAATATACTGGCTACCTTATGATAAAAGCGCATAACCTTGGTAGAATCCTGGCTTTTCGGAGGAGGTACTGTATCGCATGGGCCGGAGTAAGAAATGGCGAATCCGCTGTAAAAACAGAAAACAAATAGAAGGCAGCAGATATACTTCATATTTTTCAGAATGTGCAAAAGTACGAAATACTTCTTATTTCATTAATTCAGAGCTTCTTATGTGAAAACTGAATTTTGCCGGACGTGCCGGAATTTAGTACCTTTGCCCCTCTATTTCCCGGGTTTTAGATGTCCAAAAAAAAGATCATTTTTCTGGGTGGTTCGCTCAACCAAACGACTCAAATGCATCAGATATCATTGCACCTGAGCAATGATTTTGATTGTTATTTCAGCCAGATTTTCGCCAACCATTTTATTATCCGCACCACGCAAAAGCTTGGGCTATTAGAACACACGGCTTTGGCCGGACAGTTCAAAGCGCGTTCGGATCAATATCTCAAAGAGCATAACCTCCGGAACGATTATCGTGCCAGTGTTTATAATAACACGTATAGCCTGGTGGTTGCCTGCACGGATATAATCATGCCAGGAGCCCTCAAAGGTATTCCCACTATATGGATACAGGAAGGCATGATTGATGGAATGAATACACTGGCCAAGATAACCAAGGCATTGAAATTGCCGCGCTACCTGGCATTGGGTACTTCACTCAACGGATCATCCAATCTCTGCGATATTTATTGTGCCGCTTCCGAAGGGTATAAAAATCATCTGGCCCGCATGGGTACCGATCGTGGTAAAATAGTGGTGACAGGTATTCCCAATTTCGATAACCTGCATAGTCACCTGAAAAACGATTTCCCACACCGGGATTATGTGATGGTGGCCACTTCGGATATACGGGAATGCCTGGGCAAGGATAACCGTCCGGAATTTATTCAGAAGGCGGTGAAGATCGCTGCCGGACGCCGGCTGATATTCAAGCTTCATCCCAATGAAAGGCGTGACAGAGCCATTCAGGAAATCAAGGATCATGCTCCTGCAGATACACTTGTCTTTACCGAAGGCAATACCAATGATATGATTGCCAACAGTGTGGAGCTCATCACACAGTTCTCTACCGTAGTGTATGTAGGCATTGTGCTGGGTAAAAAAGTGCATTCCTATTTTGATGTGGAAGAACTCCACCGACTGGTACCTGTTCAGAACAACGGTACTTCGGCCCGGAATATTGCCGATATATGCCGTGCTTTTATTGATTTTAAAGGAAGCGGAACCCAGTTTCTGAAACAGTATACGCCTGCCAATACCCTCGCCTTTGCAACTGCCAGCTAGCATCGTAGCCGTTATACAAGCCCGTACGGGTTCTACCCGTCTGCCGGGTAAGATTCTGATGCCATTGGCTTCGGAGCCGCTGTTATACCGCATGGCGGAACGCGTGTTGCAAAGCAACTTATGTACACAAGTCGTTATTGCCACCACTACCGATGCGGCAGATGATGCTGTGGAGGAATTATGTATTCAACATCACCTTACCTGTTTCCGCGGCCACCCTACCGATCTGCTAGACAGACATTATCAGGTGGCTCTGAAATTCAATGCCGATATTATTCTCAAGATACCATCCGATTGTCCCCTTATTGATCCGGAGATTATTGACCGGGGTATCCGTTTTTTTCTGGATCGCTGGCCCAATTTAGACTATGTAAGTAATCTGCACCCGGCCTCCTATCCCGATGGAAACGATGTGGAAATTATGACCTATGAAGCGCTGGAGAAAGCCTGGAAAGAGGCAACCCGCGGACTGGAGCGGGAACATACAACACCCTATATATGGGAAAACCCGGATAAATTCCGGATCGGTAACTTTGTATGGGAAACAGGAAAAGATTACTCCATGTCGCACCGATGGACCATCGACTATCCGGAGGATTATACCTTCATCGAGAAAATCTACGGGGTTTTATATGCTTCCAATCCACGTTTCGGAATAGCAGATATTCTGAATGTGGCATCAAGCAAAGAGATATTTGAAATAAACAGTAAGTATGCAGGGGTGAACTGGTACCGTAACCACCTGGAAGAATTGAAAACGATAAGCCCTGAACAAACAAAACAGCTGTAGCATGACGGAAGAAAGAAAAAAAGAATTACAAGAAATCGCTTTCCGCGTAAGGGAGCATATCATTAATCTGAGCACCGACGGAGGTTGTTTTACAGGAGCCTCCTTGTCCTGTGCCGATTTGCTGGTATACCTGTATGCCGATTTTCTGAATGTAAACAAGACCAATCTGAAGGATCCTAACAGAGACTACCTCTTCCTTTCCAAAGGACACGACGTCCCTGCTATGTATGGCACCTTTGCCGAGCTGGGGCTGATGGAGAAAGACCGGTTGAAAAACCACCTGAAAGCTACAGATTCCGTATACTGGCATCCTAATCGCAATGTGCCGGGAGTGGAATTCCATTCCGGCTCGCTGGGGCATCTGCCAGCAGTGGCGATGGGAGTGGCTATGGACATAAGACTTCGCAAACAGAATAACAAAGTGATCGTGATTACCGGCGATGGGGAGCTGAATGAAGGAACCGTATGGGAAACGGTATTGGTGGCCCATGCACATCGGTTAAATAACCTTACTTTTGTGGTGGACAGGAATCAGTTCCAGGCCAATGTGGCTACGGAAGATCTTATTCCGCTGGAGCCCCTGGCCGATAAATTTGAAGCGTTCGGTTGTGTCGTGAAAAGAATCAATGGACATGATTTTAATGCGCTGGAGGAAGCTTTTAAGGCATTGCCGTTTGACAAGGAAAAACCAAGTGTAATTATTGCAGATACGGTTCGCGGAAAAGGGCTGCCAAGTATTGAAGCCCGTGCCGACCGCTGGTTCTGTAATTTTTCAAAAGAGGAAATAAGTTCCCTGATGAAAGAACTGCACGGAGATGGAAAAACAGATCTGCATTCAGAAACCCTTACAGTACGATAAGTCATGAGCTACGAAGAACTATTAAAAGAACTGGTCCTGAAGGACGAACGTTATGTGGTCATGACATCGGAGAACCGGGCCCTGATCAAGAATCTGCCCCCGGTACTGAAAGATCGTTTTATCGATACCGGTATTACCGAACAGACTATGATAGGCACAGCTGCCGGTCTGGCCCTGAGAGGAAGGATACCGGTAGTACATGCCCTGGCTGCATTCCTGACGATGCGTGCTTTTGAATTTATCCGCACCGATGTTGGTATTGCCAACCTGCCTGTGAAACTGAGCAGCTATGTACCCGGCTTTTTGTCCGATGGTAACGGTCCCACACACCAGGCTATAGAAGATGTATCCATCATGCGCGGCATTCCGGGTATGCAGGTGTTTTGTCCTGCCGATGAAGAGGATATGCTGCATGCCCTGCCCGTTATCTGGAACTCCCCGCATCCTTCGTATGTAAGAGTTACCACACGTAAAGGTGAATACAAGCACGATCCGCATTTTGAAATCGGTAAAGCGGAGGTGGTAGCCAAAGGTTCCGATATTACCCTGCTGGTTTACGGTATGCTGTTTGAAGAAACGATGAAAGCAAAAACACTTCTTGAAAAAGAAGGATTGTCAGTAGGACTCATCAATATGCGTTCGTTAAAACCGGTGGATGAAAAAGCAATCCTGGAAGCAGCGCGTAACAGCCAGCTGCTGGTGACCATAGAAGATCATTTTCAAATTGGCGGTCTTTATACCATCCTGGCAGAGGTGTTCCTGAAACACCGTATAGCAGGTAATGTGTTCCCGATATCCTTACAGGATAAATGGTTTAAACCGGCTCTGCTCTCCGAAGTACTGAACCATGAAGGCTTCACCGGAGAAAAAATGGCAGCACGTATTCTTCTCGAATTATCTAAAAAAACCCTTCACAAAGCATAAGACATGGCTAACAAAATCGAATTCAACGCAACGTATCCCGATATTACTCATTCCGATGAGCTCTATGCACGGGCTGTGCAGATTATGCATCCGGTAACACAAACCCTTGCAAAAGGTCCCGGACAATTTATGAAAGGCCTTGCCCCCAAATATCTAAAGCGCGGGAAGAATGCCCACGTATGGGATGTGGATGGGAATGAATACATCGACTATAACATGGGTATCGGGCCTTTATCGCTCGGATACTGTTATGATAAAGTGGATGAGGCAATCATCAAACAACTGAAAGATGGTATCACCTTCTCTCTGATGCATGAAATGGAAGTGGAGCTGGCAGAGCTGGTTCATTCCATTATTCCGAATGCTGAATCGATCCGTATCAGCAAGACCGGTGCTGATGTGTGTAGTGCAGCGGTTCGTATTTCAAGAGCCTTTACCGGAAGAAAAAAGGTATTGTGCTGTGGTTACCACGGATGGCACGATTGGTATATCGGTATCACCAGCCGCGATAAAGGTATTCCGGAAGAAACCAAGAATCTGACCAGCACGTTTGATTATAACAATATACAATCGGTAATCGATTCGCTGGATGCCGATACAGCTTGTGTTATCCTCGAGCCTTTTGTTTTTGAAGCACCGAAAGATAATTTCCTGCAGAAGTTGCAGGATGCCTGTCGCAAAAACGGCACCCTGCTCATCTTTGATGAGATGTGGAGTGGTTTCCGTATTGCCTTGGGTGGAGCACAGGAATATTTCGGTATCACCCCCGATCTGGCCGTTTATTCAAAAGCATTTGCCAATGGTATGCCTATCTCCTTGCTTACCGGACGAAAAGATGTGATGCAGCTATTTGAAAAGGAAGTGTTCTTCTTTACCACATTTGGTGGTGAAGCTCTTTCCATGGCTGCAGCCATTGCAACCATTACAGAGATGAAGGAGAAAAAAGTATCGGCAGCTCTTGATAAAATGGGTGCTGTGCTGAAAGAGGGATATAACAAGATTGCTACGGAGCTGGGAATTGATTCCTGGACCAAATGTTCAGGATATAACTGCCGCACCATCGTTACCTTTGATGCTTCAGCAGGCGATCCGTTGATCCTGAAATCATTTGTTCAGCAGGAGATGATCAAACGCGGTATCCTGTGGGCTGGCTTCCACAATATGTGTTTTACACATACCGAACAGGATCTGGCTTATACTCTGAAAGCATACCGTGAAGTGCTCGGGTTGCTGAAGGATGCACAAAAAGAAAATAAGGTGGCTTCGCTCCTGAAAGGAGAACCGTTGGAAGCGGTGTTCCGTAAGGTGAGCAACTTTAATATGAAACCTAAAGAGACTGCGGTTAAAAGCTGATGATGGAATTGTTTTCATTGAAAAACCGGACGGCTCTGGTTACAGGAGCTTGCGGACTGATTGGTAAAAAGCACTGCGAAGCTCTGGCGGAAGCCGGGGCTAATGTGGTATTGCTGGATGTAAATGAAAAGCAATGCAGAGAACAGGCGGCAGCTCTGGGTGCGGGACATATGGGAATAGAAGTGGATGTAACCCGCCCCGAATCGTTGATAGCTGCGCGCGATAAAATTGTGGCCCATTATAGAAAGATCGATATCCTGGTCAATAATGCCGCTATCAATGACATGTTTGAAAACCCATTGCTTGCCGGCAAACAAAGTATGTTTGAACATTATCCGCTGGAAATGTGGGACCGTTCCTGGCAAGTGAATGTGACAGGTGTGTTTTTATGTTCCCAGATTTTCGGAACACCGATGTCTGAACAGGGCAGTGGAAGCATTATCAATATCGCATCAACATACGGTATTGTAGGACCCGATCAAAGCATATATATAAAGACAAAGACGGGAAGCATAACTTTTACAAATCCCCGTCTTATCCGGCAACAAAAGGAGCCGTCATCAACTTTACCCGTTTTTTGGCTGCTTATTGGGGTAATAAAGGAGTAAGGGTTAATACTCTTTCGCCCGGTGGTGTAGAGAATAGCCAGGATGAACATTTTGTAGAGAACTATACCCGTAAAACATTGCTGGGCAGAATGGCAAAGCCTACAGATTATAAAGGAGCCTTGGTGTTTCTTGCATCCGATGCCTCTTCGTATATGACAGGCGCAAACCTGGTAGTGGATGGGGGATGGACAGCGATATGACAACTAACGCGAAAGAAGCGATTGAGCGGGCCCAAAAGATCCGTTTGCTCCTGACCGATTCGGATGGGGTGCTGACGGATACCGGCGTATATTATGGTGCCGAAGGAGAAGTGATGAAACGTTTTTCTATACGGGATGGAATGGGAGTGGAGCGGCTTACCAAACTGTGCGGCATAGAAACCGGAATCATAACAGGAGAGATGTCGCCCTCGCTTGCCAAAAGAGCAGAGAAGCTCCGGATCACGGAACTGCATCTGGGAGTGAAAGATAAGCTGCCCCGTCTGCATGAGATATTGAAGAGAAAGAATCTGAAACTGGAAGAAGTGGCATATATAGGGGATGATGTAAATGATCTGGAAGTGCTGGAGGCTGTGGGCCTTGCGGCTTGTCCTTCGGATGCCATGCATCTGATCCGTCATGCGATTCACTATCCATGTAATACAGCCGGTGGGCATGGCTGCTTCAGAGAATTTGCCGAATTTATTATACATTGTAAACAAACATCTTAACAAACAACCTGCGATGAGAATTATTGATCTTGGAAATAATAAAAAAATAGGCGACGGCCAACCTTCTTATATTATAGCGGAAATCGGTATCAACCATAACGGTTCTATGGATATCACCAAAAAGCTGATTGATGCCGCTGCGGAATGCCATTGTGATGCCGTTAAATTTCAAAAAAGAACTCCCGAACTGTGTGTCCCTAAGGATCAGTGGAACGTGATGCGTGATACGCCGTGGGGACAAATGACCTATATCGATTATAAACGGAAAACAGAATTCGGCATGGACGAATATGCCGAAATTGATTCGTACTGTAAAGCAAAAGGTATTGCCTGGTTTGCTTCCTGCTGGGATGAGCCATCAGTTGATTTTATAGAACAGTTTAACCCTGTTATGTATAAGCTTGCTTCTGCTTCACTTACCGATCATGATCTGATTAAGAAAATAAAAGCAACTGGCAAACCGCTCATCCTTTCTACCGGAATGTCGACACAACATGAAATTGTAGATGCGGTTAAAGTTTTCGGAATGCATAATCTGCTGATTGCACATTCTACCTCTTCTTATCCTTGTCCTCCTGAAGAATTGAATCTGCGTATGATCAATACCCTTCAGGAAATGTATCCCGATACTCCGGTTGGATACTCCGGTCACGAAACAGGACTTGCTACCACCGTGGTTGCAGTAGCTATAGGGGCTTGTTTTGTAGAACGTCATTTTACACTTGATAGGGCCATGTGGGGATCCGATCATGCAGCCTCTGTGGAAGTTCCGGGAATGGCTAAACTGGTAAGGGATATCCGCTCTGCTGAAGTAGCCCTGGGTGACGGAGTGAAAAAGGTATATGATAGTGAGCTGGGTCCACTTAAACGACTACGCCGAGTGCAGACGCATCAGATGAATGGAAAGTAATTACTGGTTGTAGCATAATGTCTGAAGAAACCGTTGTATATATCACCTCGTCCATTCTTGTATTCAGTATGGGCCTGTTCATTTTTCTGGAACGGAAATTTCCGTACCGGAAAGGATTGCCCTTTTTACGGGAAGGTATATGGACCGACTTTTTTTGGTATTCGATTGTTCAGAATTTCATTTTAAAAATCCTCATATTCGATTATATCATTCATCCCATCGATCTTCATTGGCATCTTTCCCGCCATCTGGTGAGTGACTGGCCAATATTGGGGCAAGTGCTATTCTTTCTGGTGGTGCACGATTTTTATATTTACTGGTTTCACCGCTGGCAGCACAATTCAAAGATATTATGGCGTACGCATGAGGCACATCATTCAGCTACGGCCATCGACTGGGTTGCAGGATCACGTTCGCATGCATTGGAAATTATCATCAACCAAACGGTGGAATTTCTTCCAATCATATTGTTGGGTGCTGACCCAATTGTAATTCCTATCAAGGCTTGTATTGATGGTGTATGGGGCATGTATATCCATTCCAATATCAATGTGCGTTCCGGTAAATTGCAGTATTTTATCAATGGACCTGAAATGCATCAGTGGCACCATGCCGATCAGCAGGAAGTATTCTTCTCCAACTATGCCACCAAGTTTGCAATCTGGGACTGGATATTCGGAACCGGTTATCATCCCGATTTTAAACCTGCAAAATACGGCCTGCCTTATGCCTATCCAAAGGATTATTTTCTTCAGTTTATTGCCTTGTTTAAAAAAGTGGATGAAGAGCAATGGATGAAACGCAGATTCTTCAGTTCATATAAACGTATAGGCCCTTCCCTGCTTCGCATGACAGGTCTTGGCAAAACCCTTCCTAAAGAAACAGTGCCTTCACCAGTTCAGGAAACACCTGTGGCCAGGGACACTAAAAAGAGTGTATCGGTATGATGGCCTGGGTTTTTCTGATCATAGCCTCTATCTGTGAGATTTGCTGGATTTTCAGTTTGAAATTTTTCGACCTGAAGAAACTCATGACCTTTAAGTTTAGCTTGCTGTTTTCCAGTGCCGACAATTTACTGCTGTTACTACCGGGTGTCGGTTATATCCTATTCGGAGTAGGCAATATTGTCTGCTTTTCAAAAGCAATGAAACAAATACCTGCCTCTGTTGCTTTTGCTTCCTGGATGGCTATAGCGCTGATAGGTGTGAAGATAGTAGATAGTGTACTCCTAAAAGAGTCCATTTCTCTTTCCAGTCTTTTATTCATCACGCTCATCCTCATAGGCATCATTGGACTTAAAATCTATCCCTGACCTGATTGAGGGGCCCTTGCACATTATTATTCTGAATTTGAAATTAGTTAAACCCGGTAAATGAAAAAGCTTCGATTTCCCATCATTCTGTTTGTGCTTATTGTCGGGCTGGTGATCTGCAAAGTTGTATTTCTGAATGGAGGAGGTGAGCAAAAACAAGCCAGCCCTGGATCCAAACCTGTACCAAGCAACGTAACCATTACGGTTGTTCATGCTGGGAAATTCGAAACCCGTATCGTTGCTACCGGTACCACGCTATCTAATGAAGAGGTAGATCTGAAACCGGAAGCATCCGGAAAAATTGTGCAGATACTATTTAAAGAAGGAGACAAAGTGGAGAAAGGAGCTTTGTTGCTAAAACTGAATGACGCCGATCTGGTGGCACAGATGAAGAAACTGGAACTGCAAAGAAAACTAGCTTCCGAGAAAGAAGCCCGTCTTAAGAAACTGCTTGATATGAAAGGTGTAAGTCAGGAGGAATACGATGCAGCCCTGAATATGGTACAAGGTACCGATGCCGATATTGAGTTTACAAAGGCACAAATTGAAAAGACAGAACTGCATGCCCCCTTCGACGGTGTTATAGGTCTTAAAAGTGTGAGTGAAGGCAGCTATGTATCGCCTACAGTAAAAATTGCTTCCATGCAACAGCTGGATCCTATGAAGATTGATTTTTTTATTCCTGAAAAATATTCGGGCTCGATCCAGAAAGGACAGAAACTTACTTTCCATGCATCCGGTCAGACAGAGGAATTTGAAGGGCAGATATACGCGATAGAACCCAAAATAGATCTTGCTACCCGAACACTTCAACTAAGGGCAATCTGTTCCAACAAACAAGGCAAGATACATCCCGGGGCTTTTGCAAAAATTGAATTGGTTATGAATGAAGCCCCTAACACCATTATGATACCAACAGAAGCCCTGGTGCCGGTGTTGAAAGGGCAGAACGTTTTTTTATATAAAAACGGAATTGCCGTACCACGACCTGTTGAAACAGGATCACGTACGGATACACAGATTGAGATTACGCATGGATTGAGTGATGGAGATACGGTTATTACGACAGGAATTATGCAGCTGAAACCGGGAGGCCCTGTTACAATCATGCAAACAAAGTAAGTTCAATGAGTTTATCATCCATAAGTATAAAGCGTCCGGTACTGGCTATTGTAATGTCGGTGGCTATTGTGCTGTTCGGTTTTATAGGATATACGTTCCTGGGAGTAAGGGAATACCCTTCCATCGACCCTCCGATTATTACTGTCAGGACAAATTATACTGGAGCTAATGCAGATGTAATCGAATCACAGATTACAGAGCCGCTTGAAAAATCTATTAATGGTACGGCCGGTATCCGTTCCTTATCATCTGCCAGCAACCTGGGGTCGAGTGTTATCACCGTTGAGTTTAATGTGAATGCCGATCTGGAAGCTGCAGCGAATGATGTGAGAGATAAGGTTTCTCAGGCTGTACGATCGCTTCCTCTGGATATTGATGCCTTACCTACGGTTACTAAATCGGATGCCAATTCGGATGCGATCCTGGCATTAACGATTCAAAGCAATACCAAAAACATTCTGCAAATAAGCGATTATGCTGAAAACATTATCGCCGAGCGTCTTCAGACTATTCCCGGTGTAAGTAGTATTCAGGTATGGGGCCAAAAAAAATATGCCATGCGTATCTGGATGGATCCTTCTAAGTTGGCGGCTTTTAAACTGACGCCGCTTGATATACGTCAGGCATTGGACAGGGAAAATGTGGAATTGCCGGGAGGGAAAATAGAAGGAAATAAGACGGAACTTACCGTAAGAACCATCGGTAAATTTACAACAGAGGAGAGTTTTAATAATCTGATCATTCTTGAAACACAGGAAAAGATCATCCGACTCCGGGACATAGGTTATGCTGTGCTGGGACCTGAAACGGAAGAGACGATTCTTAAGCAAAGCGGAACACCCATGATTGGTTTGGGGCTTGTTCCTCAACCCGGAGCCAATTATATTGATATTGCCAGTGAGTTCTACAAACGTCTCGTAAGCATACGAAAAGACCTTCCGAAAGACTATTCATTGGATATTGCATTGGACAATACCAAATTTGTAAAAAACTCGATTGAGGAGGTGAAGGAGACGCTGCTCATCGCCATTGTACTCGTGATTCTTATTATCTACCTCTTTTTCCGCGACTGGCTCATTGCTTTCCGACCGCTGATCGATATTCCCGTTTCTCTTGTGGGTGCTTTTTTCATTATGTATATCATGGGATTCTCTGTCAATGTTCTGACCTTGCTTGCCATCGTGCTTGCTACAGGACTTGTAGTAGATGACGGTATTGTGGTGACGGAAATTATCTATAAAAAGGTAGAGGGCGGCATGAAGCCTTTGGAAGCAGCCTATAAAGGTTCGGAAGAAATATTTTTTGCAGTAATTTCCACTTCCATCACGTTGGCGGCGGTGTTTTTGCCGGTTATTTTTCTTCAGGGTTTTGTAGGTCGTTTGTTCCGGGAATTCGGTGTGGTGGTCGCAGGAGCGGTGTTGATTTCTGCATTCGTATCACTCTCCCTTACTCCTATGCTCAATGCAAAGCTGATCAGGAAGAATGAGAAAAAAAGTAAATTCTATCTGCGTACAGAACCGTTTTTTGTAAATATGGTGGAGAGCTATCGCAGGTCGCTCAGCAACTTTATGAAACGACGCTCCTGGGCATTTGTTATTATCGGAGTTTGTGTGGTGATGATATTTGTTGTGGGCCGGTTAGTACCTTCTGAGCTGGCTCCGCTGGATGACAGAAACTGGTTACGGGTAGCTGTTACCGCGCCGGAAGGAGCTTCTTATGAGTACATGGATAACTTCATGGATAAGCTTACGGCCCTGGTAAATGATTCAATCAAGGAAAAAACACAATGTATCAGTGTTACTGCGCCTAACTTTTCGGGCTCCGGATCTGTCAATACGGGAATGATGCGTGTGGTATTAGAGGATGCTGATAAACGAGGCCGAAGTCAGGATCAGATTGCCCGAATGATGACGAAGGTTTCGAAAGGATATCCGGAAGCACGAACATTTATTATTCAGGAGCAAACGATTAGTGTTGGCGGTAGTGGCAAAAACTCATTGCCTATACAATATGTACTGGAGGCCCCGAATTTTGAGAAACTGAAACAGTATCTCCCTAAGTTTATGGAGGAGGCTTATAAGGATCCTACATTCGGCGGGGTTGTGGATATAAATCTTAAGTTCAATAAACCGGAGCTGGATGTGACAATTAACCGAGATAAAGCAAAAGACCTGGGTGTTTCTGTAGCGGACATAGCTCAGACATTACAGCTGGCGTATAGCGGTGACCGGTTTGCGTATTTCAACCTGAATGGAAAGCAATATCAGGTGATAGGTCAGATGGATCGTGCGAACAGAGATGAGCCGTTGGATCTCAAATCGCTGTATGTCCGAAATGCAAACGGAGATCTTATCCAGTTGGATAATGTGACCAATGTAAGAGAAGAGAGCAGCCCTCCCCAACTCTTTCACTTTAACAGATACATGGCGGCTACCGTAGGCGCCGGATTGGCTCCTGGTAAAACTATTGGAGATGGTATTGCAGCGATGAACCGGATTGCTAAAAAGACCCTTGACGAATCATTCTCTACAGAGCTTACGGGATCTTCCCGCGATTTTGCCGAAAGCTCATCGAATATTCTGTTTGCATTTTTGCTGGCGCTGGTACTGATCTATCTGGTGCTGGCTGCTCAGTTTGAAAGCTTTATAGATCCGTTTATCATTATGCTTACCGTACCGCTTGCGCTGGCTGGAGCCTTGCTTTCATTGTGGTATTT
>Ga0206962_1046_pt1 | contig 46265 bp, 36 predicted proteins | sample Alteio_BWOrgHeat_27_FD_153241 | JGI IMG/M metagenome (GOLD analysis project Ga0206962, IMG submission 153241) | Enriched cells from forest soil in Barre Woods Harvard Forest LTER site, Petersham, Massachusetts, United States -... | ecosystem: Environmental > Terrestrial > Soil > Temperate forest >...
GGGGTGATCGGCAGCGTGTTCGGCAACGCCACGCCGAAGCCGGTGGTGAAGGCAGAGGCGCCGAAGAAGGTCAATATTTCGCAGGGCGTCGCGCAAGGTTTGCTGATCCAGCGCGTCCAACCTATTTATCCGCCGATCGCAAAGGCCGCGCGTATGTCCGGCACGGTCGTTTTGCAGGCGACAATTTCCAAGACAGGTACGATTGAAAATCTGCGTGTCATCAGCGGAAACGCTATGCTGCAGCAGGCTGCACTCGACGCTGTGAGAAACTGGCGTTACAAGCCATATCTTCTGAACGGCGAGCCGGTGGAAGTGGATACAACTGTCAACGTTGTCTTCAATCTAGGCGGCGGTTAACCCAAGTTCTGGGCGATCTTCGTATCCCGTGAGATCGTCTTCGCAATAGCCTGAATGTACTCCGGCGACGGACGCATTCCTTAGCAGTAGCATCAGGCTGCAACTTACGCAGCACGGCCGGACGGCATTTCCGGGCAGCGCATTTAGGCAGCACAAAAAGTATCCCCTCAGGAGGAACGATTCAGTGATTCTCGCTCAGCTTGCACATTTCGCATCGCATCCGGCCTCCCTGGCCATGTTCCAGGATTCGGCTCCCGACTTTAGCCTTTTGGGTCTGTTGAACAACATGGGATGGCCAGCGCGCATCATCGCCTTCATTCTGTTCATCATGTCGATCTGGTCTCTGGCCGTTATGATCGACCGCTACCTCTATTTCAACGCAGCCCGTAAACAGTCCCGCGAGTTTGCCCCGAAGGTGGCCGGCGCGCTGAAGGACAGCAAGCTGGAAGAGGCGATCAAGATCGCCGACCGCAGCAAGAAGTCCCACCTTGCTGAAGTTGTCACGGCTGGTCTGCAGGAGTTCCGCAGCAACCAGGGCGTGGTCAGCGAAGAGACCATCGAGAGCGCCAAGCGTGCTCTGGAGCGGTCTGAGGCGATCGTCCATGCCAAGCTGAAGCGCGGTCTGGGCGTGCTCGCCACGATCGGTTCGACAGCTCCCTTCGTCGGGCTGCTGGGCACGGTTATCGGTATTCTGAACGCCTTCCAGCAGATCGCCGTCCAGAAGTCTTCGGGCATCGGCGCGGTTGCCGGCGGTATTTCGGAAGCGCTGGTTACGACCGCGTTCGGACTGCTGGTGGCCATTCCCGCCGTTATGACGTTCAACTACTTCAGCGGACGTGTGGAAGCTTTCGACGTGGAGATGGACAACTCGTCGAGCGAACTGGTGGATTACTTCATCAAGCAAAGCCACAAGCGCTAAAAAGCGTTGAACTGCCTACCGGGACGGTGGGCATAGCGGGCGAGACTCTTTTTGCTGGCAGCGAAAGCGATCTTTCACTGCCAGCTCTTTCAAAAGAGCGAGTTCTCCCGAACTGCCCGATGAGCTCGGCGACTATTGGATCGTTTGCATGATGCAATGACCGCCAACAAGCCATCGGATTTTTCAGACGTGGAGTAAATACATGGGCATCTCAGTACGCGACGAAGGCTCTAAAGTTAATTCGAACATCAATGTCACTCCCATGGTGGATGTGATGCTGGTGCTGCTGATCATCTTCATGGTCATCACCCCGATGCTCCAGAACAAGGTGAATATCGATCTGGCGAAGACGGATAATCCGATCTCGATGCCGGATGCGGACAAGGAAGATGCGATCGTAGTCGCGGTGACTCGCAGCGGCGACCTCTATCTTGGCCAGAACAAGATTTCACCCGCCGAGCTGGGGACCAAGGTTCGCGACCAACTTACAGACAAGCCGGGCAAGCAGATCTTTGTTCGCGCAGATGCGCGCGCGAAGTTTCTGGACGTTGAGAATGCGATCGACGATGTGCGTGCAGCGGGTGTGGACTCTGTTGGATTGCTGACGGAGAAGCGGCAGACCCCCGGAGCGCCGGGCGCCGAGTAATCAACCCAGCGGAATTGATTCAGGAGTTATAACATGGCAATGTCAGGTGGCAGTGGTCCGGGAGGAATCTCTTCGGACATCAATGTAACCCCCCTTATCGATGTGCTGCTGGTGCTGCTGATCATCTTCATGGTCATCGTCCCGGTCACGCCCAAAGGCCTCGACGCGCTGGTTCCCCAGCCGCCCAAGGATAAGACGCCGCAGCCGCCGGATCCGAGAACGATCGTGATTTCGGTTCTGCATACCGCGGGCACGCAGGTAGCCTTCAAGATCAATCAGGACGATGTCGCAAAGTCCGATCTGCAGGCGCGCCTGACGGCGATTTACTCCAATCGTGCCGAGCGTATCATGTTCATCAAAGGCGACGACGATGTGAACTTTGCGCAGATAGCGGATGTCATCGATATCGGCAAGGCTGCCGGAGTGGATCACGTAGGGCTGATGACGCCCAAGATCCTCGCCGGGCAATAAGAGCTTCATCGGTAGAAGATTCAGATTCGCCGTTGCCTTTCCCTGCCCCCGTGGAGCAAAATTCGCAGAGAAGTTCAACAGAGCAGGATTCGGCAGTATGATGTACTGGCTGGAGGAGGTACCTCTACTGCTTCCAGCCGCGCGAAGCACCAGGCGCGAACCACCTGGCGACGACTCGAAGGAGAAGGATAAGAATATGAATCGAATCGCACGTCTGCCGGTGCTTGCGGCTGTTTTGGTCGCCCTGATGGCTTCGATGACCGGCTGCCAACGTCTCAAGGCCCGTGATCAGCTTAATAAGGGAGTCGAGGCGTATAAGGCCGGGAAATATGAAGAAGCGATCCGCCACTTCCAGGAAGCCACCAACGATGACCCGACGTTGCCCACCGCAAAAGAATACCTGGCGACGGCGCTATCGCAGAATGTGGTCCCCGGGCTCAGCACTCCTGAGAATATGAAGACGGCCCAGCAGGCCATCAACACCTTCCAGGAAGTGCTCCGCGATCACCCCGATGATGTGAATAGTCTCAAGGGCATCGCCAGTTTGTACTTCAACACCAAAAAACTGGATGAGGCGCGGGAATGGCAGAAGAAGGTGCTGGCGATCGATCCCAAGGATCCGGAAGCGGCGTACACGATCGGCGTTATTGACTGGACGCAGGCACATGAGAATCTGCTGAAGCTGAGCGGAAACAACGATGATGGCGTGGGCAACGTAAAACTGCTCACGAAGAACAATTGCTCCACGATTCAGCAACAGAATGGGGCGCTGGTCGAAGAGGGCCTGAAGTATCTTAATATGGCCATCGAGAATCGGCCTAACTACGACGATGCGATGCAGTATCTGAACCTCGTCTACCGCCGCAAAGCCGATGTGGATTGTGGCAATGAAGCCGCCCGCAAGGATGACGTGGATAAGGCTACCGACTGGAGCCACAAGGCTATGGGCACGCGCAAGGAAAACGAAGCCAAGAAGGACAAGGGGCCCGGCGGCATCACGATGGATTCGAACGGCAACATGAAGTAGGCAGCGAGATAGTTGTGCAGCTAGAAAAGGCCTCCCGACCGGGAGGCCTTTCTGCTGCAACAAACCTGTTACTCCAAATGTTGGAGCGTTAGCTCAGGGACTGACGGGACCATTCCCCCCAAAGCTTACGTGTGCGAGTGTTGGGGTTGAGTCCCGAACGAGCAGCTCGGACTACCAGCGCGAAGTCCGGAAGAGCAGGGACTGACGGCGCTTTAGTGGACGCCGGCTTTATAGATCGTCTCGGCCAAGTAGTTATGAATCTTGGCGTCGCTGTAGAGCATTTCGAGGTAGGCGTCCTGCAGAAGCTGCGCATGGCTGTTTCTGAGGGACTGCCAGATCTTCTGGTGGACTCGGGGGTCGCTCAGTTCCCCCTGGCCTGCGGGGCTCTTTTCAATCAGCGTAAATATCTGGTATCCAATCGTCTTGCGGCCGGAACTTTCCCCTTGAATCATGGGCATGGTTTCTGTGATCTGGCCGGCCTTGAGCTTGCTGATTGCGTTAAAGATGTCGGGGTCGGACTTCAGCTGGGATTCGAGGACAAAGCCAAAATCTCCGCCGTTAGAGCTCGAGGTTGGATCCTCGGAGAACCTGGCGGCCACGGATGCGAAGTCTTCCCCGGACTCGAGTCGGGTGCGCAGTGCCTGGATCTTCTTCCGGGCCTCAGCGTCGTTGGTGGCCTTGTTGTTCTGGAGGTTGATCACCTGCTTGGAGGGTTCGTTGGTGACCACGATGCGGGCTAGGTGGTAGCGCGGTTCGATCTGGTTGAATTCGCTCTTGTGGGCATTGTAGAAGCTTGCGATTTCAACTTCGGTGATATTGATCTTGGACTCGATTTCCTTGTTGACCAGCTTGTTCTGGGTCAGCGTGTGGCGCAGGTCGCGGCGAAGATCATCGAGGGTCTGATTTCTCTCCTTGAGCTGGCGATCGAACTCTTCCTGGGTATAGGGGGCCTTCAAGTCGGTCAGCTTGGCGTTGACTTCCTCGTCGGTGGCAACGAGGTTGAGCTTGGCCGCCCGCTGCTGCAGGACTTCGTCCTGAATAAGCTGATGCAGAATGGCGAGTCGCTTGATGGCGGCTTCTTCAGCGGAAGGTGCGGGGGCGTTGGGATCGAGGCTCTGCTTGTAGGCGCGATCCAGCTCGCCGGCCAGAATCTCCTTGCCGTTAATGGTTGCCAGTACCTCCGGTGATGGGGTCTGGTGGCAGCCTGTGAGGATGGAAAAAAACAATCCTGCCGCAAGAATGAGTGCGGACATGCTGCGGCTTGCAGTAGGGTTTTGCGCTAACGACAACCTGAAATCTCCTGGCGGCAATCTCGTCAATCCTTTGACGTTGCAGCCCAAGGAACAGGATAAACCCCGTAGATGACGAACGAGCGGTTGCTCTCAGCTATTTCCCTAAAGGAGGCGCAGGAAATGGAGCGTTGACCGGTGGCGGGGGTGGCTCGACTCCGGCAGCGCGCAGGGCGCGGTCGATGACCATCCACACCTGTTCAGCGGGAAGCGCACCGTTGATGTGTTCGCCGTCGATGATGAGAAACGGGGTGCCCTCGATTCCAAGAGCTTCGGCTTCCTTCATGGAGGCGCGGACGGCGGTCTCATCCTGCTTCTGTAGGCAGGCATCGAGCTGTGTGGCGTCGAGACTGAAGATTTTGCCCTGCTCGCGGGCGATCTTGTCGAGAGTTTCGTAGCTCTTCTTAAGATTGCGATCTTCGCCGGTTACGTCCTGTCCGTGAGCATGGAGGTAGTCGATGTAGCCCCAGTAGGCCTTGCCGTTCTGCTCGGCGATGCAGTTGGAGTTCACGGCGGCGTGCAGTGCCCAGGGATGAATCTCGGTGAGCGGGTCGTCCTTGTATACGAAGCGGACTTTGTCACCGTAGCGCTCGAGGGTGGCGGGAAAGAGCTGCTGATGCATGCGCGCGCAGTAAGGGCACTCGAGGTCGTCGAAATTTATGACCGTAACCTTGGCGGCGGGGTTGCCGCGTATAGGGCGGTTGTCGACGGGGATCGCTTGCGCCGGATTCTTGGTGAGATCGAAACTCTCGAGCCGTGCGAGGGACTTGTTGTCGGTGGAGATAAGAAATTCCGTGGTGGTGGTGCGGGGGCCGCGGCCGAGAGTAATAGAGAGGCTGTCGTAGCCGGCAAAATTGCTGGGCTTGCGGGTGCCGAGAGTCAGCGTGTATTCCGGGGGCAGGTTGAACTGGCTGCGAACCAGGACTTCGATGCGGCGGGCGAGGACAGGGTCCTTAATTGGGCTGCCGGGTTCTTTGGTGGCGGCGCCGTTCGTGCCCGTGCCTTGGGCCTTGCAACCGACCGTTGCGGCGAGAATTAGAGCAAACGAAAGCCATGCCAGGCGAGTTGGAACCAAGCGCACGAGAAACCACCTTTCCACAATTCATTATTGCAGGGATGGATGTGGGATGCGGCGGTGGCTGTTTGTGTATCGAGGCAGGGGGAGCATGCCCAGAAGTTAGAAACAAAACCAACCGCTCGGACCAACGAGGCGCAAAGTTATCGCCACCCGCTGAGCGATCACTTGAGCCAATCGGGAGGGGGTTTTAGGCCTGGAGGTAGTTTCGTATTCTTATCGCCGCGCGCCGATTCAATTTGACTCTGGGTTAGACCCGATGTCTCGCTGAGGTCCGCCCCACTGAGGTCGGCGGCACTGAGGTACGTTTCCCTGAGGTCCGTTCTGGCGAGGAATGCTCGTCTCATGCTGGCGCCTACGAGGTCCGCACCAGTGAGGTTAGCTTCGTTGAGGTCCGCTCGGCCGAGGTGCGCGTCGTTGAGGTCCGCTCCGCCGAGGTGCGCGTCGTTGAGGTCCGCTCTGGCGAGGACTGCTTCGCTCATGTTGGCCTGTACGAGGTTCGCTCCAGTGAGGTTCGCGCGGGTGAGGTCCATCCCGCTGAGGTCAATTTAGTTAAGGTCCGCACCCCGCAGGTCAATATACGTCAGATCCGGGGGGCGACGATCATATTTTCTGATCCGCCTACCGAGAACAGTGAGAATTGCCCGAATATCTTCTCGTGGATTCGCGCTTGCTGCCTGGGGTGTCTTTTTTTCGTTCGAGAGAGAAATTCCCTTTCTATCTTCGCCCTGTCTCTCCGCATCATTGCGAGGAAGATTTTTTCGAACGTATGCGGTCAACACCTCAATGATCACCGGATGATCGCGTGGAGAGTCGCGCGCTATGCGCTCCAGTGCGTAGATACCGCCAAGACGGACTTCGATCTTTGGCTGCCCCTGCGCATCCTGAGCGCCGAGTTGTTCAACTGCTTTTGTGAATCGGTCTGTAATCTGCCCTTCCCGCGTGAGCTGGGAATTTTCGAACTGACTATGTCGAACCGAGTCGAAGGTTTCGACAGAAGAATAGAGTCCGGCTAATACGATCACCCCGGCGACGATCTGGGCTAGTGTCTTTCGGGCCTCGTTCTCGCGCTCGAATTTATTCGTGTTCTTCAGGCCTTCTGATCGGGCCACCTGCCATACCGGTAACTTCCATATAGCCAGAGTCGCCACAATTGCCGCGACAGAAATCCAGAACCATAGTGATGTGAGCCAGGGATTGGCATTCAATATCTTCGAAATCAATTGCTCGGCATCTTCTCGTCTTTGAGGGGAGCGTGGATACCAATAGATGAAGAGCACGAATGTAGCAGCCACTAAGGCAGAATCACTCCTGGGCTTGCAAGGAACTTCAAGACTCTCCAGCGTTGAAGGGGCCCACTGCGACTGCGCTTCGCTTGTGAGAAGCGCTTCCGGCGAATGCGAATCCGGCCAAGATTGCTGTTTCCGGAAGACAAGAGAGCACTCCTTCCGCCGCAATCGTCGCTGCCAATCAGGATCGACAGATAGCTGGCGTGGGCGATGTTTGTTTCAACGAGATTGCCAGTTTAGCTCAGGAATTGCAGACATGAGATAGAAGCATGAGAAAAGCGTGGAGAGTCCCACATCTCAGCTAAATGTGGGATCCCCATATTGAGGGTGTTTAGAAGTAGGCTTTGCCGATTTCGAAGTAGAGTTTGTAGTGGCCGCTGTCGCCTACTGACGCTCCTACTACGATGGGGCCTAACAAGGTGTTGATGAGCAGGCCTGTCGAGCCGTCGAAGGGCAGGGCTGTGGCGTGTTGTACGTAGTAGGCTTTGGCGACGTCTGCGCCGGCAAAGAAGAGAATCTTGCCTCCCAGGAGAGGCGAGAGCGTGGCCAGCTTGCGGGCGTATCCCCCCTGGAAGAGGAAGTACTGGTTGGTGAGAAGTTCGTTGGTTCCGTATGCGGGCAGATCGAAAGAGCCGCCGAGGGAGAAGGGCGGCAGACCGCCGGGATTCTCCCAAAGCGTGCTGCCGCCAGAGGCTCCCAGGTACAGAGACGACTTCACGGAGATAGGCTTGAAGCCGAGACTGGTGAGTTCGAGCAATGGGAAGGTGGTCCCTGCCTCGGGCTTCGCGTCCCACCACTCGGCACGCACGGTGGTGCGGATGCCGCTCATCGGAGTGATGGGATCGTCGAAGTGATTTACTACGAAACGAATGTGAGTGTCGCCGTCCCTGCCCGATACGTGCGGGTATTCCTGCGGATTGCCGATGTTCGGATACAGCCGTTGCAGCCCGGATTCATAGCCGACACGAAGTTCAGCTGACCGGCCGAAGTAATATCCAGCGTCCCCCTTGCCGCCGACAAAGCGATTGCGGTACTCGGCGGCCAGGCCCTGAGACGAGTAGATGTTCAGCGGGAGATTCTGAGCATAGAACTGAGGAGCTACAAAGAATCGCCGGGAGGCGTTGAGCGGGCGGAAGTACTCCGAGGAGAGAATGTATTCCGATCCGAGGACGAGGTCGTTGCGTAACTCCGCGCCATAGTGGCCGAAGTCGAACATGGTGAGGCGGGCGCCTACGCCGAGGGTAACGTTTTTGTAATCCCAGCCATTGACGAGGATCAGCGGCCGCAGGACGTTGCGTCCGAAGACCTCAGGAGAAGCAGTGATAGCGAGACCTCGAGCGCCAGTGGCGTCGGTGCCGAGACCGTAGCTGAGGTTGGAGACCTGCTGATCGCTCGACAGAGTTGTGAGTTGGCGAGCGATGTGGGCCGTATCGATGGACTTCTGAATATTCGGCTTGAGTGCGTTCTCGATCTGTGCCTCGTCCTGTTTATCGACGCCGGTTACGTCTACGAATTGCGGGACAGGAACGTTGCGGATTCGTTTGGCGCGTTCGTCGAGATACGACTGCCAGGTTGCGTCGTCGACAGAGAGCTTTGTCAGGGCGCTCGCGTTGCTCTCCGCTGCCTCGTAGCCTTTTTGAATCAGCTCGTGAGTCTTGCCATAATCCATGGTCGTGTAGTTCTCGAGTGGGACTGACACCAGCACGTCGGCCTGCTGCTTGCTTCGCTGTTCATTGGCCGCGATCATCACGCTGATGCTGCGCCCGAGAACTCCTAACGCGGTGAGCTGCACTTCGGGTTTGATGGGAGCGGTGTCGAGGTAAATGGCGATAGTGATGTCGGCGCCCATCTGCCTGGCGACGTCGACCGGGAGATTGTCGAGGAGGCCGCCGTCGGCGTAGATCGCGTCTTTGGTTCGGATGGGCGCAAAGACGCCAGGCAAAGACATGGTGGAGCGCAGGGCGAGCCCGAGCGAACCGGTGCGGAAGACGTGCGGGTTGCCCGAGACGAGATCGGTCGCGACGCAGCCGAAGGGGATGGGCAGGTTATTGAAATCCGTGACCTCGGAGTAGGGCAAAGCTATCTTGTCGAGGAGGAACTGGATCTGCTGGCCCGCCTTGTAGCCTCCCCGGCCGACGAGGCCTTTTTTCACGCCAAACTGCACATCGATGGGATAGTCGGTGACGTCTTCTTTGCGCCGATAGGAGAGATCAGGATAGGGAGTCGCATCGGCGAGCATCTGGTCCCAGTCGATACCGGCGACGAGGTCGTGAATCTGCGCGGGTGTTTCTCCCGTGGCGTAGGCGCCGCCAACGAGCCCGCCCATGCTGGTGCCGGCGACTACGTCAACGGGGATGTGGTGCTCCTCAAGCCACTTGATTGCCCCGATGTGGGCAAGGCCCAGGGCGCCTCCGCCGTTGAGGACGAGGCCGATGCGCGGGCGGCTGGTAGCGCGCGCTGGTGCGGGTGTATCCTGTGCGGTGTTTTGGGCATTCAAGGCTGGCAGGGAGAATAAGCAGAGGATTGCGCCATAAAGGGCGAATTTCGGAATGCTGTTCATAGTGAGCTCCCACGCCGGAGTATAGGCCGCTACCGGGATCTCAAGTACTGTCACATGTGTCAGTTGGGAGGGGCGAAATGTGGCCCTGGTGCGGGGATCGCGTTCAGTTCCCTGAGCGGGGTGGCGTCACCACAATAGCTTGCAGGCTTTTGATGAGAGGATGGCTCGGTCGGCGGTGATGAGCGTGCGGCCGGATTCGAGGGCAGTCGCGACGATGAGCCTGTCCATCGGGTCGCCGTGAAAAGGTGTGGGGATTCTCGCAGCCCTGACTGCGAGCCCACCGTCGATGGGGAGAACAAAGAACCGCCGATTGAGTTCCTGCACGAACTCGTCGACGCCGTTCGGCACCTTAAGTCGGCGGTTATCGAATAGCCAGATCAGCTCGTAGACGCTCGCAGCAGAGAGAGCGATCGCCGAGGTCTGTGATTCCGCTTCTTCGATCGCATCTGCAGCGTCATCCGAAAGCCTCTCCGGCTCGTATGCAAGCCATAAGGCTATATGGGTGTCGAGAAGGATCATGAGGAGGCGACAGGATCCGAATCTTCCTTAAGATGATCCCATTCCTTCGTGGGGATAATCGGGCCGACAATGTCGCCCACGATGGTGGCGGTGCCGCGCATGAAGCCGAAGATGGATTTGGGGTCCTTTGGAGGGCGCGGATCAATGGGCGCCAAGCGAGCGACTGGCTTGCCGCGCTTGGTGATGATGAGCGTTTCGCCGCGAGCCTCGACTTCATCCATGAGGGCGAGGCACTTGGCTTTGAATTCGCCGGCTGGGATAGTTCGCATGGCCTTGATCCTTTGACCCGAGTCGTGCATCTGACCATGGTCAGATGACTATGGTCAGCATACTCCACTTAGAGTTTTGAAAGCAACGACATTGAGTGGTCGTGATTCAGTTTCGGCTGGGCCGAGTCGGATGTTAATCTTCCGCCATGCCTTTCAATGCTGGTAATTGCTCCTGTGTTCTGCGCGTGGCGCGTTCGATCGCTCTTGTTGTTGTTGCTTTGCTGATTTCGACAGTCGGCTTTGCGCAGAGTGCGCCGGCGAAGCGGGCTATTTCTCTTGATGATCTGCCGAAGATCGGGCGGGTGAGTGCGCCGGTAATTTCGCCGGATGGGGTGTGGTTTCTGTATTCGGTTTCGCGGCCGGACATGAAAGAAGACAAGAACCACTCTGACCTGTGGATGCAGAGGTGGGATGGCAGCGGCGCGATTCAGTTGACGTTTGGCAAGGAAGGGGCTTCTCGGCCGGAGTTCAGTCCCGATGGGAAATACATTTCGTTTTTGTCGTCGCGGCCGGGCACTGTAAAGGGAAACCAGGTGTGGGTATTGAACCGGCTGGGAGGCGAGCCGGAGCAGCTGACCGGGATTACAGCGTGGGATATTGAGGACTATGAATGGGCTCCCGACAGCAAGCGGCTGCTGCTCTCGGTGCAGCCGAAGACCGAGCCTGAGGCGGAAGAAGGCAAGCCGCCCGCGCCTCCGAAACCGATCGTGATCGACCGGTACCACTTCAAGCAGGATATCCAGGGATATCTGAAGAACGATCAGCGGAGTGCGCTCTACCTCTATGACGTGGCGACGAAGAAGCTGGACAAGCTGACCACGGACAAGAACGTGGAAGAGGAGAACGCGCAGTGGTCTCCCGATGGGGCGTGGATTGCTTATGTGAGCAATCACGATGAGGATGCGGACCGGACGGACAATACCGATGTGTTTGTGGCGGCTTCGAAGGCAGGCTCGGTGTCGAAGAAGCTCACGAGCTGGATGGGGCCGGATGGTGGAAGGTTGGCGTGGTCTCCCGACTCGAAGATGATCGCGTACCGGCAGGGTGCGAAGCTAGAGATCGGGGCGTACAGCCAGGGCAGGCCTGCGGTGGTGACGCTGGAGGGCAAGGTGAGCTATCCGGCGGCGAAGCTGGACCGCGCGGCCAGCCAGCCGTGCTTTCTGCCGGACGGGAAGCTGCTGTATCTGATCAATGACGACAGGTCGGAGTATCCCGCCGAGGTGGACCTGACGGGCGACGGGGCGCACCGGATGGTGGCTGAGCCGGGTGTGAGTGCAGGACTGACGTGCGTGGGCAACAAGGTGGCTTTGCTGCATCAGGACGATACCCATACGGGGGAGATCTTCGCGCTGGAAGGCAGTGGCTCGGATTGGAAGCTGCGCAAGCTGACGGGCGTGAACGATGCGCTGCTGGGCGAGCTGAACCTGGCGGCGACGGAGGACTTTACTTCGAAGAGCAAGGACGGAACCGAGGTGCATGGTCTGCTGACCAAGCCGCTGGGGTACAAGGTGGGTGACAAGGTTCCCACGATTCTGTTTATCCATGGTGGGCCGAACGGGCAGGATGCGCATGCCTTTGCGTTCGAGCGCCAATGGTTTGCGGCGCATGGGTATGCGGAGATCAATGTGAACTATCGCGGCAGTTCAGGGCGTGGGCAGGATTACGCCAAGGCGATCTTTGCCGACTGGGGCCACTTTGAAGTGATGGACCTGATGGGGGCGGTGGACGAAGTGGTGAAGATGGGCGTGGCCGATCCGAACAAGCTGGGCATTGGCGGGTGGAGCTACGGCGGCATTCTGACTGACTACACGACTGCCTCTGACAATCGCTTCAAGGCCGCAATCAGCGGAGCCGGTTCGGCAGCGCCTCTCTCTTACTATGGCGCCGATCAGTACATTTTGCAGTATGACAATGAGCTGGGCGTGCCGTGGAAGGCGCGCGATCTGTATCTGAAGCTGAGCTATCCGTTGCTTGAGGCCGACAAGCGGATGCACACGCCGACGCTGTATATGGGTGGGACGAATGACTTCAATGTGCCGATTATCGGCGGCGAGCAGATGTACCAGGCGCTGAAGTCGCTGCATATTCCGACGGAGTTGGTGGTGTATCCGGGCCAGTTTCATGGATTCACGCGGCCGAGCTTTATCAAGGACCGCTATGAGCGCTGGATGGCCTGGTACGACCACTACGTGATGGGCAAGGATACGCCGGCGAGTCCGGTGCCGCCTGCGCCGAAGCCGGAGGATAAGAAGAAGCCAGCTAATGCCGCTGAGTGACGTGGCATTGTTGGTTCTTCCAGACCGCATTCAAGGAGAGAGTAGACGCGGATGAGCAAAGGTGAAGAGATAGGGCTTGGACAAATCAAGGTCCGTTTTCTGCTTGAGGGCCGGGAATCGGGCGGCTCGGCGGCAATGTTTGAATTTGACGTGCCGTCGGGAGCGAAGGTTCCGATTGCGCATAGCCACGATGGCTATGAGGAGACAATCTACGGGCTCAAGGGCGTGCTGACTCTCACCGTTGCGGGCCAAACGCATGACGTTGGTCCCGGTGACGCGCTTTGCATACCGCGCGGAGTAGTTCATCGCTTCGACAACAGGTACGAAGCCGATGTCACGATGCTGGCAGTGATCACACCTGGCGTTCTTGGTCCGGAGTTCTTCCGCGAGATGGCTGCAGTCGCTGCGGCCGCAGCCGGGAGTCCGCCCAATCCGGCTTTGATGGCTGAGGTGATGCGGCGCCACGGTCTCACTCCTGCGCCGTGAGGCTATCTGTCCTGGTCGTGGCTGGTTTCACGTGGGCTTTGCAGGCGGCCTGGTGAGTGTCCAGCTCTCGCGCTCGGCTCGTCTTGTCAATGCGCTTCCGAGGATTGCGCGACGGTCGTCGTCGCCGGCAAATATCCATAAGTCCTGAAGGGTCGGCTGATCGAGCATTTCTGCGACGAAATCCCAGAGCGTGCGCTGAGCATCTTTGCCTTCCTGCCAAACCTTCGCTGTGACCAACAGGTCGCGCATGACGGCGACGGTGGGGCGGTTGGCGAACCAGCACGCTGCGAGGTATGAGTTCATCTGGTCGTGAATGAACTCATAGCCGGGCGGGGAGGGCCGGACCAGTCGAATGCTGCGCTGGTCGCGTTCACGCGCTTCGGCCAGCTTCGCGAGCAGGTCGCCGGGGGCGTCCGCGTCGGGGATCAGGCGCTTTTTGTCTTCGTTTGGCCCGCGTTCAGAGAGAAGCTTCCATGCAGCGGCCTGCAGCAGCTCGAGGCGATCGTCGCCCTGCGGCCATGCGGCCGTTACCGCCGCTCGATAAAGCTCGAGCCGGGTCAGAGGCAGGCTTTGGGGCAATTGCTGGCTGGGAGACGTGTTGCCGGCGAGTTCGATGATGAGACGGACGTCATAGCCCGAGCGGAGATGCTGCATCAGTCCCGACTCGCGAACGTGTGCAGCAAGCTCTCCACCTCTTTGCTCGCCGAGGTATAGAGTGAGCAGCGCGTCCACATGCTCGTGGATGGTTGCGGGCAGACGCCAGACTTCAAATGGAGGCTCGCCGGATTCCTGTGACGTTATGAGCACGGGCACAGCCGGGAACTCTGCCGCAAAGGCCGTGACGGCAGGCTCACGCGCGACTTCATTGAGGCCGTCGATTGCGATCGCGAGGGTTCCCTTGCTGAGAATGGCGCGCATGAGATCATGATCCGTAAACGACAGGCCACGTTCGGAAAGAATGCTCCGGGCACAGGCGACGACCCATGCTGAGGCACCTCTTTCCTCGGAGAACGGGGCTTCCGGGAAGCGCCGGGCCTCGATCGGTATCAGCACGTATCCGTCGCGACGGAAGATGGCGAAGGAGGTCGATTCCGTGCGGCAGAAGTGATCTTGCCGCAGATGTTGGTAGATGGCTGTCTTGCCCATGCCGGTGTTGCCCTGAATCCAGAGTCGGCGGGTTTTGGCAAGACGCGCCAGGACAGAAGCGCTATCCGATGTTTCACCGTTGTGGATGGTGAGAGGCAGCGGGAGGAACTTGTCGGGACTTTTCGGGCATTCCTTTCTCCATTTCTGGACGTAGAGATCCAGAATCCAGAGCTGGGCTGGTCGCCAATAGGAGAGCAGGAGCCTCTGCGGAAGAAGCACTGATTTTCCCCAGGACTCGTCGGTTGCGAGGCGCCATGCGGCGGGAGAATAGCGCGCGGCGGCGAGTACGAGGAGATTGAGTCCTACGAGGAGTGTGACTGCACTCGCCGCTATCGTTCGCCACCAGAAGGCGAGCGATCCGGCGAAGCCAGGGGTAACAAATGCTACCGGTGGAGCGGGCTTGCCGACCGTTCCGTTGAACTTTGTGGAGACGACGCGAAAAGTCCAGCGGCCTGCTTCGTGGATAGGCAGGGAGGCCTGGAAAGATACGGTGTCGCCATCATGGTGAAAACTATCTGCTGCTTTCTCCGCAATAACTTTGCCATTTTCATCTGTTGCGACAATCTTGAGGCCAAATTGTTCGGCAAGCGGAGAACATGAAGAGGACATGGTCCAGTTTGTCGGGACATCGAACCGGGCGGGGGATGCGCCGTAGAGGCTGTTCCAGTTGGTCAGGTCGATCTTGTAGCCAGTAAGCGGTGTGGTCCAGATACGAGCCACGCCTTTTACGCCGGTGGCAAGAAGTCCGCGGCCCGTCTCCTGCATTGAGCTTACCTGTCCCAACGAATCGCCGCCGGGGATAGTCACGAATTGGGTGCCGTCATAACGGAGGAGGTCTCCAGAAAGACCCGGGTCGTGGGAAACACCTGCGAAAAGTCCGTCCTTGGTTTCCTGAATGGTTTTTGCAGTAGCGAACCCAGTGCCGCCAGAGATGGGCACGAACTTCGATCCGTCATAACGCGAAATACCCCCATCTCCGCCTGCCAAAATACCAGCGGTCGTTTCCCGTATCGTTTCGACAGATCGCAGTGGACCGATTACCTCTGGGGCCATTTCCCGTGTGGGTGGGACAAATACCGGTGGATCGGCCCTTTGGACAGGCAGGAACTTCGATCCGTCGTAGCGAAGCAGGCCCGATGAGTCGAAACTCTCGGCGTCCCCGCCTGCGAATATACCCGCTTTCGTTTCCTGAATCGTACGGCCGTTGATCAATTCGCCACCGGAGACAGGCAGAAAGGTCGACCCGTTGTAGTGAAAGACGCCGCGATACCCAGCTGCAAAGACGCCAGCGCTGGTCTCCTGAATCGTAAAGACGTCACCGGTCACAGCACTGCTCTGGGCAGGTACGAATTTCGATCCGTCGTAGCGAAACGGCCCCGATGTCCCGCCCAGGAAGATTCCAGAATGATTTTCCTGAATCGTATTGACAAAGCCGACTGTATCGCTGCCCTGCAGAAGCACGAACTTAGATCCGTCGTACCGGGCGATGCCATTCATTCCGCCGGCCAAGACACCTGCTTTCGTTTCCTGCACCGCGAATACGATTCCAAGCACAGCGCCGCCCGGGACGGTCACGAAATCTGAGCCGGTGTAGCGAAGCACGCCGTTTTGCGCGGCAGCGAAGATTCCGTCGTTCGTTTCACGAATCATAAAGACAGTTCCAAACGAATTGCCGCCCGGGACAGGAACAGCGCAGGCGGTCTCTTGTGCGCGAGCTTCCTGGGAAATGTCATTCAAAAGCAGTGCGCCCAGCAGTATGCTGGCGACTTGAACTACTGCCCAAGCCAGGACGGGCGCATTCCGTCGAAACTTGCTGCGACAACGGCTAACCGGGGATTTCGAGCGCACCCGTTGCCGGATAGGGTTTGCCTCGATAGTAAGCAGGTTCAGCATCTCGACTGTGCACATTCTCCAACCGAACGATCGGGTCGAGGTTAGCACGAGTTAAGGTGGATTGCTCCAGATTGCTGGAAATGCACGGCGGGCGACTTAGCGCGGTCAGTCATCCACCGCGGGAGTGGAGTAGACGAGTTCTCCGTAGACGGGCGGGATGGTTGTTTCGTCGGTGAGCGCGGCTGCGATCTGCGGCTTCATTGCGTTCTTCACGCCGGACAAATCTGTGCGTAGTAGGGTTGCGCCCTCGAGTTGTGCTCCGAAGATATCGGCTCCGTCGAGAAGCGCTCCGCGCAAGGAGGACTGGCGAAGGTCGGCCCCGGTGAGGTCGGAGTCGCGAAGATCCGCGAAGCGCAGATACGCGTCGTCGAGCAATGCTCCGCGTAGAGTCGCCCCGCGAAGAAAGGCGCTTTCCATCTGGGCGCGCGAGAGGGTGGCTCCATCGAGGCGAACCCGCTCGAATTGAGCGTCGCGGAGATTGACGCCAGGAATGAAGGCGTCTCTCAGGTCGATCTCGTCTTCGTCGGATTCGTGCTCCAATGTTCTGCGCGCCATCATGGTGAGGATGGCCTGGACCTCGGCTGCGACTGGTTCGGATTTGGTCCGCTGCGTCGTTTCGCGTACATACGAAGAGAAGACATGCATGACGGAGATGTGGTCTTTGGGGGAATCGCGGGCGATGCGCGCCAGCGCGTAGATGCCGCCGAGCTTTACTTCCGGCTTGTCGCTGCCCAGATGCTCGATGGCGTCGTTGAACCGCTGCGTGATTTGCCCTTCCTGCGCGAGACGGAGGTTGCGCCAGGTGAAATAGACACCGAGCAGAAAGAGTGCGCCGCCGAGAATCTGGACGAGGGTTTTGAGGATTTCATTCTCGAGAGCGATCCGTTCCTTGACGTCCTTGATGGAGGCAATGGAAACCTGCCACTGCGGCAGGCGAACGGAGACGAAAAGGACAGCGCCCAGCACAGCCAGAATCAGCAAGCAGGCCAGGACGTATGTAACGATTCGGCGGATGCTCGCGACGGTGCGCCGCGCGGAGCGGCTCCTGAGCTGCCGTGTGAAGTCACGGGACACGAACGACCTCGTAGTTGTACCCGTACCCTCGCTTCGCAGCTAACCCGAAGACCTTCAGGGCCGCATCGATGGTTTCATATGCGGGCACTTCAGGGATCACGTTCACCGCAGACATTGCCGGCAGCAGGCGCTGCTCAACGCCGGCGAGCACGAGTTGGCCACCACGCGCTCGAACAGACTGCATTGCTGTCAGCAGATTGTCCGCTCCGGTACGATCGATATCGAGCACTTGTGGGCACAGCAGGATTACAGATTTTGCGCCTGAAAGTAGAGATTTTTGGGTAGCCTCCACGGCTTTCTCTGCGCCGGATTTATCGGTGAGCGCTCCTTCGATATTAAGGACGGAGAGATCAAGGAAACGATTCTCGCTGATCCTAATCTCAGGTTTGCGTGTCGCATCGAAGTGTGCCAGCGCCGATTCCCTTGAACCGAAAACGGTATATACCCTGTAAAGCCTTGTGACCTGAAGCAGATCATAAACCTTCTTCGTGAGGTCGAAGAGGACCAACTCAGCTCCCGAGTTACGAGCGATGGTGAGCGCTCCCGCCAGTTCGCCGTTTCCAGACGAGTCCTGATAGTTAATGTCGCCGTAGTCTAGAGCCAGCTTTCTCTGTCCGTTCCAGAGTGCTTCCCTGACAGCCTCCCGAAAAACCACGCTTCCTTCGCCGAGGGTCACGCGGCCGCTGAACTCCATCACAGTTACATCGAGATGGCGGGCGATCTTCAGTCTCAAAGGCATTGGGGGGAATTATAAGTGAGCGGGTCGAAATTTCTGCCTTATTGCTCTAAGCCTCATTAACCAGTGTTGTCGGAGCGCTGCCGGGTAGAATTGAAGAGTGATGGAACTCATTCAGATTGAGCCGGTTCGCAAAACTCCGGCGCCGAAGCCCGAGTGGTTGAAGGCGCGAGCCCCGATGGGCGAGAACTACCATGACTTGAAGCGGCTGGCGCGTTCGCTTGGTCTGCACACGGTTTGCGAGAGCGCGCACTGCCCGAATATCGGCGAGTGCTGGCAGCATAAGACGGCTACCTTCATGATGTTGGGCAATCTATGCACGCGGCGCTGCGGGTTCTGCGCTGTGCCAAAAGGCCGGCCTGAGGCGATTGATTTTGACGAGCCTCGACGAGTGGCTGAGGCCGTGGCGACACTTGGCCTGCAGCATGCGGTGATAACCAGCGTGAATCGCGATGATGACCTGGTGGGCGGTGCGCGGGCTTTTGCGATGGTGATCGATGAGATTCGCAAACAGGCTCCCGGGTGCCAGGTCGAGGTGCTGATTCCGGATTTTCAGGGTAAGGAAGAGGCGATCCAGATTGTGGTGGAGGCGCAGCCTGAGGTGCTGAACCACAATACGGAGTCCGTCCCGAGGCTCTATCGCGTGGTGCGCTCGGGTGCGCGCTACGAGCGAACGCTACGCCTGTTGGAATACGCAAAAGAGCTGAATCCGGCAGGGATTACGAAGTCGGGTGTGATGGTCGGGCTGGGCGAAGAGACTAGCGAGCTGCTGGAGGTCTTTCACGATCTGGCGGCGGTGAACTGCGATATTCTCACGATTGGGCAGTACCTGAGGCCGTCGAAGGATCATCTGCCGATGGCACGGATTTACGCGCCGACAGAGTTTGCCGAGTTGAAGACGGAGGCGCTGAAGATGGGCTTCCGGCACGTCGAGAGCGGACCGCTGGTGCGGTCGAGCTACCATGCGCATGAGCAGGCTGCTTCTACGGGGCTGCGGGTGTTGGCTTAAGGGTTAGATGTCGACTTCGTAGAATTCTGCGGACGTGCAAATTCGGATGCCCTGAAACCTGCCTAGGCTGAGCAGGTCTTGTCCCCAGTGAACGATACTCTGAGCCGAGATGAATCACGGCTTATTGCGGCACTCCCCCGGCGGGCACATGTTCTTTGAGATATCGCAGCATCGTGGTGTTGACGTGCAGTGACGTGCCTTTGCCTTCCGAGAGGCTGTGGGTGCGGTTGGGGTATTCGACGAAGTCGAACTGCTTGCCCAGCTCGATGAGCTTGTTGATGAGGAGTTCGGTTCCCTGGTAGTGCACGTTGTCGTCGCCTGAGCCGTGAATGATAAGCAGGTGACCCTGCAGCCCTGCGGCGAAGTTGATCGGTGAGCCGTCGTGGTAGCCCTGCACGTTCTCCTGCGGCAGGCCCATGTAGCGCTCCTGGTACATGGTGTCGTAATGGCTCTCGTCGGCTACCGGAGAGAGCGCTATGCCGGCTTTGAAGAGGCCATTGGAGCGGAACATCAGGTTGAGCGTGTTGGAGCCGCCGCCGCTGTGGCCGTAGACGGCGAGGCGCGACATGTCGGTATAGCTGTGCTGGCGGCCAAGCTCGCGGATTGCATCGGCCTGCTGCGCAGCAGAGAGTACGCCGACGCTGCCATAGACGGCCTTGCGCCAATCGCTTCCTTTGGGTGCGGGCGTGCCTTGGTTGTCGAAGCTGACGACGATGTAGCCTTCGTTGGCGATCGCGGCATGGAAGAGACGCTGGTTGCTCCAGCGATCGTTAACCGTGGTCGCTGCAGGCTCGCCGTAAACAAAGACGAGGACTGGGTATTTCTTTGCCGGGTCGAAGTTCGTCGGCTTGATCATGACTCCGTCGAGCGTCACGTGGTTGGAGACGGGCACCTGAATGAACTCGGACGGCGTGGCAAGCAGCGGCTTGACCTTGGCGGCAAGTTCAGTGTTCGCCTCCAGCACACGGACCACCTTGTGATCGGGGAGATGGATCAGGTCTGTCACCGTTGGCTGATTGAAGGTGGAGTGATAGTGGAAAGCCCATTCGTTGTTGGGAGAGATGTTGTATTCGTGGCTGCCCGGCTGGTCGCTCGGCGTCACGCGCTCCGGTTTGCCGTTGCCGTCGAGTTTGGCGCGATAGAGATAGCGCTGCGTGGCGTTCTCAGGAGAGGCAATGAAGTAGAACCAGCCGTGGGCTTCGTCGACGGAGGCCTCCTGCATGACATCGCCTTCAAAGTGCGTGACCAGTTGAGCTTCGCCCGTGGTCTGAGAGACGAGATATGCGTGGCGCCAGCCGTCCCGTTCGCTCAGCCAGAGCATTCCTTTACCATCCTTGCCCGAGTTGAGCCAGCGGATCGCGGTGTTGCCGGATGCGCGATTCTGAGCAAAGCGGTCGCGCACATCCACCCAGCGCTTGTCTTTGTCTTCAAAGAAGGTCTGAACCTCTCCGGTGCTGGGATTGGCCCGCAATACCTGGTTGGTGTTTTGCAGCCGGTTCAGGTACTGCAGCAGGACCGCACTTGAATCTTCGAGCCACTCGACGCCAGCGACATAGTGCTGGCGCGGATCTCCGGGCAGATTGATCCATTTGGTCTCTCCACCTCGTGAGGAAACAACGCCAACGCGAACTGCGGAGTTGGTGGTGCCCGGCTGCGGATAGGTATAAACGGTGGTGGTGGGATATTCCTGCGCCGTATCGTTGATCAGCGTGAACTGGCCGACTCCCGTGGTGTCGAACTGCCAGTAGGCGATGGATTTGCTGTCGGGACTCCAACGCCAGGCATCGCGAATAGCCAGCTCCTCTTCATTGACCCAGTCGGATGTGCCGTTGATGAGCGAAGCGGTGCCGTTGGTGGTCAGCGCATGCACGGTATCTGTGGCCAAATCCTGTACGTAGATGTTTGAGGCGCGTACGAAGCCGATGCTTTTGCCGTCCGGCGAGAACTTGGCGAACATCATGGATGACTCAGGCGCGTCGCCACCTAATTTCCGCAGCTTGCCGGTGGGCAGATCGAGCAGCCAGTAGTCGCCGCGCGTATTCAGCCGCCAGACTTTTTTTGTGTTGGTGAAGATGAGCATCTGCCCGTTATCCGGGGACCAGATGTAGTCGTCGATTGAGAGAGGCGTCTTTGCGTCGGGGGGTAGCAGTTTCGATGCGGCGACGAGAACCTTACGGGCTGCTGTGGCCGTGTCGTACTCGATGATCTCGCGGCCGTTCGGAAGGTCTTTCGACGGTTCAACGGTGGTATAGCGCGCGCCGCCGTCGATCCAGCGAGCCGGGCCAAAGCTCTTCATCCGATACGTTGATTTTTCGAAGAGATCGCTGAACGCGGCGGTGGTCTGCGGGCTGATCTGACCGGCATCGCTGGCAGCGTACTGCGCCCATGTGGCCGGAGCACTGGAAAAGATAGCGAGCATGACGAAAGCGATAAAGCAGGAAGGAACACGGGGGCGCTGGGCTGCGGAGTTTTTCAAAGGTTTCTCCTCAATGGTCTCTCTTCGATGGTTGGAGAATACCGCGTCGAGCGCGCATAGGGAAACGCTTTCGCACCGTGCCGTCGTCACCGTGCGATCTCACCGTACATCCTCAGAGCTTTAGTAGAATAGGCGAGGGCAACTGGGCCGGACTCTTGACGCGGCGCAGGGAAGAGGAAAACTATGGCACCTTCGTATATGGCGACTAATCCGCTGCTCAAGGAACTGCATGGGGATTTGAGGCGGCGGATGGACAAGGCAGTCGCAGATTTCCAGACGCACCTGGTATCGCTGAGGACGGGACGCGCGAATGTGCATCTGCTCGACCAGGTGCGCGTGGACTACTACGGCACGCCGACGCCGGTGACGCAGGTGGCACAGGTGACAACGCCTGAGGCCGGGCTGATCCTGATACAGCCGTGGGATGCAGGCCTGACGAAAGAGATCGAGAAGGCTCTGCGCGCGCCGGAGCACGGGTTCAATCCGCAAAGCGATGGCAAGCTGCTGCGCGTGCCGATTCCTCCGATGACCGAGGAGCGCCGGCGCGATGTGGTCAAACAGCTGAACAAGGAGCTGGAGGACCACAAGACGGCTCTGCGCAACGTTCGTCGCGACGGCAATGATCATCTGAAGAAGCTGGCCAAGGATAAGAAGATTGGCGAGGACGAGGAAAAGCGTGCTCAGGATGAAGTACAGGCGATGCTGAACGACGAGATTCGAAAGCTGGAAGAGGCGGCGCAGCGCAAGGAAGCCGATATCATGCAGATTTAGAGATTGCTTGCGATTGAGAGAAAAGCCGCTGCGCCGTCACGCAGGCGGCTTTTCTTTTGCAGTGCAGAAAGCCGCGCCGGTTAATATGGCTCTTAAGTTCACAGCAGAGGTGGTTGAGTTGGCGAAGAATTCAGGGCTGCATTCGCGACGGAAGTTTCTGGTTGGCGGTTCTCTTGGAGTGCTGGGGGCAGCTTTGCAAGCGCAGACGCCTGCCGGGCAGCTTCCCAACGGACAGAGCGGAACGCCCGGTGCGCCGACGGCGTTTGGGACTGCTCCACCAGTGGGTCCGGAGGTGTCGCCTGCGACCTTTGCCGAGGCCGAAAAGCTGATGCAGGTGGAGATGACGGCTGCCGATCGTGCGATGGCAGCCGGTAATTGGCGGATGCAGATGGCTCCAGTGTATGAGCGAAGGACGGGGCCTAAGAAGATTGAGCTGGAGGCGACGCTCGCGCCGGCTTCGCAGTGGAATCCTCACCTGCCGGGAATCGCGGTGAGGGAGGGGCGGGATAGTTTTGTTCGCACCAGCGATGCAGGTATGCCGCTGCCGGCGAGTGACGATGCGATTGCGTTTGCGCCGGTGTGGCAGCTTTCGCGGTGGATCGAGGGACAAAAACTTACATCAGTCTGGTTGACGGAGATTTATCTAAAGCGGCTCGAGCGATTTGATCCCAAGCTGCATTGTGTGATTACGCTGACGCGAGAGCATGCCCTGGCGCAGGCGCGAGCCGCGGATAAGGAGATAGCCGCGGGCAAGTATCGCGGGCCCCTGCATGGGATTCCGTGGGGCGCGAAGGACCTGCTGGATACGGCGGGAATTCCGACGACGTATGGCGCGGAGCCGTATCGCAATCGCGTTCCAAAGGATGATAGCGCGGTGACGAAGCGGCTCAACGATGCAGGCGCGGTGCTCGTGGCCAAGTTGAGTCTGGGGGCGTTGGCGCTGAACGATATCTGGTTTGGCGGGCAGACGATGAATCCGTGGCTGCTTGAGGAGGGTTCTTCGGGATCGAGCGCGGGACCGGGAGCAGCGGTGGCGGCAGGGCTTGTGGGCTTTGCGATCGGTAGCGAGACGGGCGGCAGTATTGTGAGCCCATCGATGCGATGTGGCGTGACAGGTTTGCGGCCCACGTATGGCCGCGTGCCGCGAACGGGCGCGATGACGCTCTGCTGGTCGCTCGATAAGCTGGGGCCGATGGCGCGCGGTGTTGAAGACACGCTGCTGGTATTGAAGACGATCTCGGGGCCGGATGCGGGCGATGTGGCGACGGTGCCGAGCACTCTCGATTTTGATGCCAGCGCCGGCGTTAAAGGATTGCGGGTGGGGTACTTCCCGCAGTGGATGAAGGAGTCTCCGGCGACGGATGTGGACCGCGCAGCGCTGGCAGCGGTGAAGAAGCTGGGCATGACGCCGGTTGAGGTGGCGATTCCGGACTGGCCGTATGATTCGCTGAACCTGATTCTGTTTGCCGAGGCGGGCGCGGCCTTTGAGGAGCTGACGCTGAGTCATAAGATCGATGAGCTGAAGGCGCAGGTTCCGGATGCTTGGCCGAATGTCTTTCGGCAGGCGCGGTTTTTGTCTGCGGTGGACTTCGTGCAGGCCGACCGGTTGCGGCGCAAGGTGGCGCAGGAGATGGCGCGTGTTATGTCTGAGGTTGACCTGCTGCTGGTGCCTTCCCTGCGTGACGAGATTCTGGTGATCACGAACTGCACCGGGCATCCATCGCTGACGCTGCGCGCGGGCTTTGTGGAGGTCTCGGAGGCGCGCAGCGACTGGGCTCCTGATCCGGCGCATCCGCTGCCGAAGTTTTCACCACCGCGTCGAGTACCGCATGGCGTGACGCTGATTGGGCGGCTGTTTGATGAGGGGACGATTGGACGGGTGGGGCTGGCGATGGAGAAGGAGTTTGGAGTGAGTGCACAGAGGCCCGAAGGATTCTAAAGGCCGGAGGGATTCCAAGTAGGCAACGGGCGTGTGTTCACTCTATTGGGCCGCTCCGAAGGCCGCTTCAGGAACAGCCATGATTGGATGGGAGGCTGTGCATGGGATGGAGTCTCCCTCGATGTACTGAAGCCCCGTGCCGTTGAGATCCACCACTACAAACGGTGGATCGAAGCCATGGGTGTTGGAGTGCTTGCCCAGCGCGGCGGCGTCTTTGAGGAGTCTATGCATACTCTTGAGATCGACGCTGTGAGTGAATCGACGGGATTGCGTCGTTCCAGCCCAGACAATCCAGCTATTGAGCCTCGGGGTGTATTCGCGGGTTTCAACGCGCGGAGAGGCGAGGTTTTTTGGCGAGAACCTTATAGTCTGAATCCACATTTTTGGTTCGGGAGCGTCGGTAGACAAGAGAACAAGATGGAAATCTATCGGACTGGTGTGGCTTTCCAGTACTGCAGGAGCAAATTGCTGGATGCGCGTAATGATGAGTTTTCGAGCTTCCTCCATCACCTGATCGCCACTCAACTCCGGCCGCAGTACTGACCAGAGATCGTCATCCAGATCAAAGGAAGTTTCGCGAGAGCCATCCTGCCGATGAGTTCGAATCCCGATGGGCTGGCCAGCCATGAGCAGCAGCTTCTTGCCGGCGTAGTGGAGCTTGCATGTCTGTGTTCCATCGTTACGGGTGGAGTTGGTCGCCGCCCAGAAGCCCGTTTCTGTGCGTGCCACAACGATTTGAGTGGCGACAGCAAATGTGCCCACGCTGAACATCCCGATCCATACAGCGTACGACGCGACTGAGCACAGGAGCCGATTCATCCTGCGATCAGCTTACTCCCTTGCGTATACATTGCCAGCGTGAATTGATTACTGTGGGGGCTTCCACATATTCACTGGCATGTCGTATGGGTGGGGGCGGCCTTTCCCCGTTTCTACAAATTCTTTGAGACTGACAGGAAGATTGCCCATCCCAGCGAGCAATGCGGAAAGGCCTCGGCATCTTCATGCCAGTTCGAGTGGCGGAAATGGAGGAAGGTCTTCCCCTTATTGCTGAAGATTTTGAATTCGATGTTGGTATCGATCCAGTCGGTTGCGCCGCCGCCGTTGACGTGCCAGCGTACAAGCTCGTTGGGCTGGAGCGTCGTCACTTCCATCACCGAGCCGCAAAAGCCACTGAACCAGAATTCCAGCGTCTTACCTACTGCGGATTCACCGCGCACGTCGATGGTCCACCAATGAGCAAGCTTCTTCACATCCGTCACGGCCTGGAAGAGTTCTGCCGGGGATGCGTTGATGAGGATTTCATGCCAGATCTCACGAGTGGCCATTGGCTGAATCCTCCTCTGTTGCAGTGGTGGAACTCAGGTAGGCTTTGAGCCAACCGAGAACACGCTCCCAGTGCTCTGCGTTTCCGTAAGCCGCTTCACTGCGGCCGATGAAGCCTTCGTCGCGCACGGTCAGGCGCGTGCCGGTCGCAACAGGATCGAGGCGATAGGTGATGGTCGTTTCACGTGAGCCGAGCAGCGGGTGTTTCTCGAACCTGCGGGTCATGACGAGCTTGCGTGGCTCGTCAATATCGTCAATCTCGGCGAACTCGCCGCTGCCGCTGTTGGTGTTTCCGTCGGCGAAGCGAACTACAACGCTCCATTGACCGGTGACGCGCAGGTCGGCAGACCAGTCCGTCATGCGGTAGAAGTCGGGATGCCCCCACCAGCGCTCGACTTCGTTCGAGGTGAGCGCGTGAAAGACACGCGCAGGCGGCGCTGCGACCTCGACTGTCGCAATGATCGTGCCTCCACCACCGTCGGCGACGGCGCGTGGCACATCCCATCTCGAAGCTGTGGGCAACCTGAAATCAGGCCGGGCTTTTGATTCGGACGCTATCTGGTCTTGAACGTATATTTGCAGCAAGCAAACGATGAGGGGCCATCCGCTATTGCGGACGCGGAGACTCTGGCTTGTGAGTCCGGAGTGCGTCACGCAAACATGTGTGACTCCTTCTCTCTCCTCAAGATCCCAGCGCACGTGGGTTTCTACGGAGTCCTCTTCTCGAATCCACGTATAGATCAGCAAGCGCGGCGGTTCGATTGTGCGATATTCGCCGGCAACGGTTATCTCGGTGCCTCCGCTGCCCTTGACACGCATCATCCATTTTCCGCCGCGCCGCGGATCGCTCTCCACATGCGTGGCATGAAACTTGCCTTCAGCGGTCCACCATTTCAAAAGCTCTCGGGGATCTGTGAGGGCTTTGAAGATTCGTCCGGCGGGGGCTTTGATCGCGATCCTCTGAATAATTGCATCGCCCGCAACGTTTGCGGTATTCATTACTTCTCCTCCATGTGCTTCTTGAGGCTGTGCAGGGTATCGCCCCAGAAGGTTTCGTAGTCCTGGAGCCAGTCGTCGATCACGCGCAGCGGTTTGGCGTTCAGACTGCACAGGCTTGCGGTGCCGTCTTTTCGAGTGGCGACAAGGCCGGCTGAACGCAGCAGGCGAAGGTGCTTGGAGACTGCAGGGCGACTCATCCTGAAGTTTTCCGCGATCTCGCCGACCGTATGCCGGCCGCCGCGAAGGATGCCGAGGATCTCGCGCCGTGTCGGGTCGGCGACTGCTCTGAAAACGGAATCACGTTGTCTGCTGTTAAGAGAAACCATATGGTTACCAACAACGTAACCAAAAGGTTTCCGTCTGTCAAGAGGTCTCTTCGCCGAGGTAGAAAACTATAGGGCGCGGACATTGGAGCGCTGGAGGGTTCTATGCGCTTAAGTGGTGGTACGAGCAGGATCGCTTAACGGGGAATTAACGTTAGTCATCATCGTCTTTGGACTTCTTGTGACGATGTGTCAGCGACGCTGGGATCGGTGCATTGCCCATGGCATCTTTCCAGAGGATAACGTTGAGCTTTGCTGTGTCGGCGCGGTCGGCGTGGCGGAAATCCATCTTCATGCTCGCGCGGGCACCTTCGGCGTCTTTGGCGTTGGCGGTGTAGATCAGGCCGTTGTCGCGATTGCTGGTATCGGCGGTGTAGGCGGGCTGGTCGCCGGGACCGGTGAAGAGCGGGGAGATCAGGGAGCTTAGCGCGTCATTGTTATTCATCGGCGGCAGGCCTAGCAGAGTTTCCATGGTGCGGACGACGCTCACTGTCGAATAGAAGCGGCTATCGACAAAGGCCTTGCCATCGGCGGCGTGGGGAGCGTATTTGCTGATGACAAGGGCGATGCTGCGATGCGCGTCGACGTGATCGCCTCCGTCCTGCGCGTCGTCCTCAAGGATGAAGAAGGCGGTGTCTTCCCAATAAGGGGAGTGCGAAATGGCTTCGACAGCGCGGCCGACGGCGAAGTCGTTGTCGGCTACTGAGGCTTTGGGCGTGGGCCCTCCGGGGCGCGTTCCCGCGGTGTGGTCATTGCCCATACGCAGCAGGATGAAATTGGGCATGGTGTCTCTGCCCTGCTCCCTGTCTTTGACCCATCCGGCAAGATGGCGCATGAAAATGTCGGCGCGAATCTGATCGGGGACCATGAGGTCGAAGTCAGGTGCCTCGGGAGCGAAGTGGCCTTGCAGTTGAGGTTTGGTTGCGGTGTTGGAGGCCATGAGCGGAATCGCCCAGGGCCACTTGTTTGTGCCGCCTCCCCACTCGGCGGGCAGCGCTTCGCCGGGGTTGACGGCAGTGCGGGAACACTTTTCTCCGGGCAGCATTGGGCCCTGTTGCGGATTGACGGCCGCGGCCTTCTTGAGGTCGGTGCAGAAGACTGTCGCGATGAATTCGCCGAAGTGGTAGTAGGTCTTGTTATGCGCGGCGAGGTTGCCCCAGAGGTATCCGCTCATGGGCTCGTTGACGTCGGGGATCTTCTGCAGCAGCGGAGTGCCGTTTGCGACTACGCCTTCGAAGTCATAAGTGCGCTGGCCGCCGCGATACGACTGCTGCCAGGTCTTCTCGAGGTAGTCGGTACCGATGGCTGCGGTGGACCAGACGTGTCCGTCGCCAGAAACTTCGCCGGAATCGTAGAAGTTATCGAGCACGCCGAACTGCAGTGCGAGCTTGTGCTCGTTAGGAGTGATCGATTCGCCGTACATCGTCAGGCTGGGTTCACCGTTACCGACGGGCTGGTTGTCCTTTTTCAGGTCGCCGAGTATCTGGTCGTAGGTGCGATTCTCTTTGATGATGTAAATCACATGCTTGATCTTGTCGGCCGCTCCACCGGCGAAGGCGATCTTTTCCTGGGCGGCCTTCATTCGGTTGGATTCGAGCACGACGTTGGTCCATTGCGGCAGATCTTTTTCGAGTTCGGCGAGATCAAGCACGGCGAGCGAGCCGTATAGCAGCGTTCCGATGTAGGTGGACGGGCGTTCGATGGTTTTGCCACCGCGCTCAGAGCTCGTAGGCCTGTTGTTCGGTCCCGTGCCGTGGCCTTTGGCGGTGGCGACGTAGAGTTTGCCGCCGGTCTTGGAGGACAGAGAGGAGGGCAGAAAGGCCATCGACATCGGCATCCACTCGGTAGGCAGAAAGCCGATGGGGGGGACTAACCCTTGCTTTGCCGCTTTGGCGGTTAGCCTGCCGGTGTCGATTACGGCGATGGCGTCGCTGATTGCGTTCGCCACGTAAAGACGGCTGCCATCGGCATTAAGCGCGAGGGCCTCGGGCTCGGCGCCGAAGTAGCTTTGGCCGGGGAGCTTGGTATCGAAGTATCCCTTGACGGAGAACTGGCCGTCGGCGACATCGACTGCGGCTACGGCGTCGCGGTTGGCCAGCGCGACGTAGAGGGTGTGGCCGTCTGGGGAGATTTCGAAGGCGCAGGGATGCGTTCCAGGTGCGATGGGGCTGTCGGGTTTGAACAGCGGGAGCTTGCGGCCTACGGTGCCTTTGGCCAGATCGAGTTCAGCGATTTCAGATGCGTTCCAGAGAGCGACGTAGGCGCGGCCGTCTTTTGCAATGGCGAGCGCGATTGGGTAGGTGGAGGGAACGGCGTCGCTTTCAGCGAGGTCGAAGCGCTTTTCGATAGCGCCGCTGGTGGCGTCGACGAGCAGCACGTCATCGGAAAGATTGCCGGCGACGAGGAGTTTCTCGGGCCCGGACTGATTCAGCACGGCGATAGCGGCTGGGAATGGAACTCCCCGGGCGGCCTTTGCCGGATCGTTGTCAGAGGGCAACGGGTTGTCGGGGTCCTGAAAGACTTTGGTTCTTCTGCCGTGGGCGAGAGGTTGCAGGGGCAGGCGGATGAGGCGTTCGGGTGTGACCTTTCCGGCTGAGAAGCGGTAGGCGACGACAGCGTTTCCGGTGTTTTTGGGGTCGGTACCGGTAGGGTCGGCGACCGAGCCGATGCTGGCGTAGATGTGGCTGCCGTCGCGGCTGAAGGCCAGTCCGGAGTAGAGGGTCTGCTTCGCTCCGGTAACGGTGCGGTCGTCGGGAAAGTCGGCGACCTGGCCAGTCTGGGTATCAAGGACGGCGATCGATTGCTTATATCCCGACTCGCTGGTGCCGTAGCCGGCGTTGACCGTGATCACGTAGCGGCCGTTGGGAGAGACGGCCATCGACATCGGCAGACTGTTCAGGCGCTGCGGATGACCGGGGATCTCGCCGATGAGCTGCTTGCTGGTGGGCAGGTCGATTGTCTGGCTCAAAAGTGAGCCCGTGCCGATCAAAAACGCCGTTGAGAGGATTGCAACCGGAGCCTTCATCTGCATGCCCAAAACGTTAACAGAGAGCAGGGCTGCGCGGCTTTACAGGATGGTTACGAGCGGGCCCGGCCGGACACCGTGTGGGCTTCACCGGCGTGCGGGCCGTGGGCTGTGCACGGGGAGTGGCCTGCATTTGGGGCGGCTGACGGCGCCCGATTGACTGCCGGTCTTGTGGTCTGCGGCAGGCCGCCGAGATTGCGAGGGGGCGCGGCGTACATGGTGGCAAAGACAAACAGCACGCAGAGAAAAGCGGATATTGGCTGGCCCTGAAGGCAAAGGGAGCTGTGCTTGCGCTGGGCGATTCCGTTGCTCATGAAGTGATGATGACCCCGAAGGCGAAAATTTGGAATAGCCAATTTTCAAATTAGTGACATAACCGGCCTGGGCAGGGATCAGATTTCGATGGTCGGGTCGATGGAACGGCCTCGGCATAGTCTCAGAGCAATCTGTATATTCCGCCATCTCTTGTAATCGCCGCCAGGTTATATCCGAAACGAGGATGCTGCTCCAGACACTATTAGGAGTGTACGGAGGCGCGTCATGCCGGACGTTCTGGTACTGGGCAGTCAAGGCGAAGAAGTTCGCCGTTTGCAGCGGAATCTCAATGCTGCGCTCGCGAAAACAACGGTGATCGTGGATGGCAAGAATGTTCTGCCGCTCGAGACCAAGACCGGGATCTTTGGTCCTAAGACCAAAGCTGCGGTTGAGAAATTTCAAACTGACTACAAACTCAAGTTGGTCGACGGCAAGGTTGGCGACGAAACCCGACGGGCGTTAGCTATGCGGGTTCTAATCATAAAAGGAACAGTCACGCGAGATCCCAGTCCGACTCTTACGCTTCGACAGACTCCCCTCCCAATCTGTTTCCAAAGCTCACGCTGCCACAGCTCAAGCCCCCAGTGCCTATGCCGCCTGTGTCCGAACCCAAGCCGAACCGTCCGGGATGGCTGTTTCAGCTGCAGCCAGCTGCCGGAATTACGCCTGCTCCCTTCTTTTCGACCAACGGAGGCGGAGGCAGCTCCATCACTACCGGGCAATTGGCGATGGGCATTGTCTATCGAACCAAGTCAGACGGTCCGCACTGGGAGTATGGCGGTGTATTTCAGCCAAGTGTAAACAGCCAGAATTCTCCGACCGATCCGCGCTATACCTTGCAGTTACAGGGCAACGTGGCGTACGCCGACCCTTATTCCGTAGGACGATTTCATACCGCGCTGTTTGGACAGGTGGCATTGCTGGGAAATCTGGCTCCGACGGGACTCGCAGTGGCTGGACAGCTTGGAGGCCAGATCTCGATCGATATTATCGAGGATAAGTGGAACTTATTCTCCCAGGCGGGAGTGCAACTCTCGGGGCAATGGACCTTGTTCGACCACAAAGGACTGGGTGCAGGCCAGCTCAATTTCGGACCCGTATTTACCATCCTGGGCACGACCATTCAGTGGGATATCAAGTAGCTCAGATTCGAACTGATCGCTAAGGAAAAATCCTGTTCAACGTGCGGGCAAAGGGAATGGTTTCGCGGACGTGGTCGAGGCCGCAGATCCAGGCCACGACGCGCTCTATACCCATGCCGAATCCCGCGTGCGGCACGCTGCCGTAGCGGCGCAAATCGAGATACCACTGGAAGGCTTCCATCGGCAGGTTGTGCTCTTCGATGCGGCTCTTGAGCAACTCGTAGCTGTCTACGCGCTGCGAGCCTCCAATGATCTCTCCATAGCCCTCGGGAGCGAGGACATCGACGCACAGAGCCAGTTTGGGATCCTGCGGGTCAGGCTGCATGTAGAAAGCCTTGACCGCGGCGGGGTAGCGGTTGACCATGACGGGGCGATCAAACTGGTTTGAGAGCCAGGTCTCGTCGGGCGAGCCGAAGTCGTTGCCGTATTCGAAGGAGCTTTCGAGATGGCCGTCTTTATGGGCCTGGTTGAGCATGGCTACGGCGTCGTCATAGCGCAGGCGCGGAAACGGAGTCTGGATGGTTTCGAGTTTGGCGACGTCGCGGCCGATGACTGCGAGTTCACTGGCGCGGTTCTTCAGCACCGACTGGACGATGTGGGAGATGTAGTTTTCGGCCAGATCCATGAGGCCGTCGAGGTCGCAGTAAGCCACCTCCGGCTCGACCATCCAGAACTCGGTGAGATGACGGCGGGTCTTCGATTTTTCCGCACGGAAGGTCGGACCGAAGCTGTAGACCTTGCCCAGCGCAAGCGCTGTGGATTCGACATACAGTTGGCCGCTCTGCGTGAGGAAGGCCTCGTCGCCGAAGTAATCGACCGGGAAGAGGGTCGAGGTGCCTTCGCAGGCGGCGGGGGTGAGGATCGGCGGATCGGTGCGGATGAAGCCGTTGATGTCGAAGTACTCGGCTGCGGCGCGCATGATTTCGGCGCGGATACGGAGAATGGCGGCCTGGCGCGCGGAGCGGACCCAGAGATGGCGATGCTCCATGAGGAACTCAACGCCATGCTCCTTGGGAGTGATGGGATAAGGATCGGATTCGGGAACGCGCTGCACGACCTGAATCTGTTCGACATCGAGCTCATAGCCACCGGGGGCGCGTTTGTCGGCGCGAACCTTGCCGGTGACGATGACACTGGACTCCTGCGTGAGGCTCTTGAGTGCTTCGAAGACCTCCGGAGCGACGCCCGCCTTGTGAGCGACTCCCTGGATCGTGCCGGTGCCGTCGCGAAAAATGGGGAAGAGCAGCTTACCGCTCTCGCGCATGTTGTAGAGCCAGCCCTGGAGGGTGACGGACTGGCCTTCGTGCTGACCGATGGCGGCAATGGTGGAGACGGGGGCGGCGGTAGCGGGAACTGCGTCAGACATGATCGGGACCGGCTTTCATTGCGTTGAACTCGACTCTTCAGGATAACGCGTGAGGATAGCGCGGACGAATCACGTCACGATTGGGTAGTGTCTCAGTTTGAAGTCGTGAGCAGTCGAGTTTAGCATCGCAATAATGCCAAGGCGTTTCGGACGTTCGATGGAGAGCCGCTTTCAGCGGTCGTATCAGATCGTGGCAGGCGGAGGCGCGGGGAAAGCGAAGCTTTCTCCGCGCTTTTTTCGAACTCATCCCTGCTCCCAGCTGAGACATTAACTCTCAGTTTGAAAGAGCGGATATCTCTTCGTATGACCAAACGTGGTCAGAAATACCAGCGGCCTCAAAACTAAGGGCGAAGGGCTGGATGCTATCGCCTACGTGAAGATGCTGGATGATGGGGCGATTGCGCATGTTGAGGAGCCGCGGACTGGCAGGAAGAGGCTGCTGCGGTTTCGATGTGGAAGTACCCCGCCGCGAAGAATGTTGATGCGATTGTTCGCAATCTTTCTCCCAACGCACGAAGCGACGGCGGGCCTACTTCGGCTATTGTAGTACGAGGGCCGAATACGGAGGAAACCCTTGAGCGACAGCAACAGCACCTCGGCCAACTCCGCGACGGTGGAGCAATCTCCGTCGAACTCTATCGACGTCTCTCCAGAAGAACAGAGAATTCGAGCGGAGCATCAGAAGTTGGCGGATGAGTGGACACATAGGGGACTGGCGCGGCTGAACAAGATCGGGGAGCAGAAGGCCGCGGAGAAGGCGGCGCGCTCTTCCAGCCAGGCGCCGGAGATGGTCTGGAAGCCGATCAGGAGCCAGCGGCGAAGCAGGAGCTGCCGGCGAACGCCCTGCCGCTGGTGTAAGCGATGTCCGACCGCTCGGCAGGCGTAAGTGCTGCGGATTTCAAACTGAGACACTACCCACGAGTACGGGCCAGTTGCGGACGCTGCCATTGTTGGGTATAAGTATTACGTCAACACTTCCCCCGATTATCTCTTCGCTTTCAATCGTGCGAACGATCGCTGTATTAGCGCATAGCTGTTTCCTTAACTCGATAACTTTGCATATTCACCCGAGGAGGTCTTGTGGCAAACAGTACTCCGGCCGCCGTCGTGCGGGAAACTTCGACACTGTCATTGCTTTGGGGCGTGTTGCTGATCATTCTCGGCATCATGGCCATTGCGTATCCCCTTGCCGCTGCCGCCGCCGTCAACGTGGTCCTCGCGTGGCTCATCACTCTGGCGGGTGTGGTCCACGTAATGCTTGCCTTTCGCTCTCACGGAGCCGGCAGGGTGCTTTGGAGGCTGTTGGTCGGCCTGGCCTACTTGTTCATCGGCGTGTATCTGATCGTCCATCCGGTATTGGGCATAGCAACGCTCACTCTGGTGCTCGCATGCCTGTTTGTGATTGAAGGCATCTTCGAAATCATCTGGTTTTTCCGGACGCGCTCAGGCAGCGGCTCATTCTGGCTACTCTTCGATGGAATCGTCACTCTCGTGCTGGGAGCCCTGATTTATATGCACTGGCCGTCGAGTGCGGTCTGGGCGATAGGTACTCTCGTTGGCGTAAGCATGATCAGCAGCGGCATTTCGCGCGTCATGATGTCACTGGCTGCGCGAACTGCGGTTGCATAGTTTTCGATCCTTCTTGTGACGGCAGGGCGAGGGACAGACCTTGCCCCTGTCAGCGTAGCCCTCTGAAGTCACGCCATCCAACAAATCCAGCGCCCAAAAAGGGCGGCGATGGATTGCGTGCAATTAACTGGGAATAGACGGATACCGGGAAGCAGTGGCTTCTATCCCTCTGCCGGCTCTGGCCGATAGATAACAGGAAGCCACGCTCTGGACGAGATTCTGTTCGGAGGAAGTAAGGAATTTCCCTTGCGGGCGGGCGATCTGGTCACAAGGAGCGGTTGCCGTGCGCTTTCTCAGTATTTCCTTGCTTTTTGTAGTGACGGGCACTCTGGCGGTCTCTTGCCGAGGAGCAGGCGCGCAGGCCGGATCAAACGCGGTGGCGGTCGACGATCGGGCGGTCGTGACGCTCGCCGGCAACACGCATCCGCTGGCGCGGCCCGAGAATGATCGTGGAGCAGTTGTTGCGGAGAGTCGTCTGGAGCGCATGATGCTGCTGCTCGCGCCCGATGCCGCACAGCAGAAGGAGCTGGACGCGCTGGTTGCGACGCAGCAGGATCCGCACTCGGTGCAGTATCACCAGTGGCTGACGCCGGAGGAGTATGGGAGCCGTTTTGGTGTTTCGGCGACTGGACTGGCGCAGGTTACGACATGGCTCCAGGGCCACGGTTTTTCGGTGGAGGAGATTCCGGCTGGACGGAGGTTGATTCTCTTCTCCGGGACGGCCGGGCAGGTCGCGGATGCTTTTCACACGGAGATCCACCGGTATGTAACGGGTGGCGGGATGCATATCGCCAATGAGGAAGATCCCCAGATTCCGAGCGCGCTCGCGCCGCTGGTGACGGGGATTGTCTCGCTGCACGATTTTCGCCGCGCTTCGGCAACTGTCCCGAAACGTGAGATGGGACGTGCAGGGGCGAATCCGGCGAATACCCAGGGAAGTACCCATTATCTGTTGCCCGCGGATTTCGCCACGATTTACGACCTGAATCCGCAATATGCAGCCGGCTGGAAGGGCAGCGGGGCGTCGGTTGCGATTGTGGGGCGCAGCAACATTCTTCTAAACGACGTAGCCACTTTTCGCAGCTCTGCAGGGCTGCCGCCCAGCCAGCCGGCGGTAGTCGTGGATGGGGTAAATCCCGGGCTGATTCCCGGCGACCAGGACGAGGCGACTCTCGATGTGGAGTGGGCTGGCGGCATTGCTCCAGCCGCGGCTGTGACGTTGGTGGCGGCGGCTTCGACGGCGGTTTCTGATGGCGTGGACCTGGCGGCGCAGTACATCGTGAATCACAAGACAGGCCAGGTGATGAGCACCAGCTTCGGCAGTTGTGAGGCGACGATGGGCGCCGCCGAGCTGGCCTTTTACAACAGCCTCTGGGAACAGGCAGCGAGCGAAGGAATTAGTGCGCTTGTTGCGTCCGGCGACAGCGGAGCGAGCGGCTGCGATGCCGCTGCTGCGGCTCAGGGCTCGCTGGCATCGGTGAACGGGCTTTGCAGTTCGCCATACGCGACCTGCGTAGGCGGAACGGAGTTCAATGAGTCCGCAGGAGGATCGGCAGAGGGGAGTTATTGGGGAATCTCCAATGGCGCTGACGGCGGATCGGCGCGATCGTATATTCCCGAGGTGGTCTGGAACGAAAGCGGGAGCAATGGCGGCACGGGGCTATGGTCTTCCGGCGGAGGAGTCAGCGAGATCTATGGGCAGCCCGATTGGCAGAAGGCGGTTGTGGGGGCCGTCAGCCGGGGAATGCGCACGGTTCCCGACGTGGCGCTGACGTCCGCTGTCCACGACGGGTACCTGGTTAGCCTGGATGGCAGCTGGTATGTGTTCGGCGGAACGTCGGCTGCGTCGCCTTCCTTTGCGGCGATCCTTGCACTGGTTGCGCAGAAGCAAGGTGGAGGAGGGCAAGAGAACGGGGGACTGGGGAACGCCAATCCAACGCTGTATGGATTGTTGAACGCGAATGAGAATCCTTTTCACGCAACGCCGGGGGGCAACAATTCAGTGCCCCGAGTCAGTGGATTTACGGCCAGCGGTGCGGCCTACAATCTTGCGACAGGTCTGGGCTCGGTGGACATGGATCTTCTGATGAACAACTGGCCGGCAGCAGGAGGAAGCAAGCCTGCTGGGGGATTTACTGTGACGCCGTCGATTGCCGCTCTTTCCGTTCTTCCGGATAAGCCCGCGACTTTTACCGTCGCGGTGGGGGAGGCCGGAGGCTTTAGCGGCTCAGTGGCGCTGACGACTACTACTCCGCAAGGGGTGACGGTCACATTCGCCCCGGCGAGCGTGCAAGCCGGCAGCAAGGCGACTGCGACCATCACGGCCACCGGCAGTTCCGCAGCGGGAACGGCGAACGTCACCATAACCGGAACAAGCGGAACGACCGCAGTAAGCGCTACAGTAGGGCTGAGTGTGCTGGCGGTCCCGAAGTTAAGCGTAAGCGTCGCAGCGAACAGAGTGACGGTGACCCAGGGCAAGACCGCGGTAGTACAGGTGACGACCACGACTGCCGGTCCTTTCATTGGCAACGTAACGCTGGCGGTGACCGGCCTGCCGGCGGGGGTCTCCGCCAGCTGGAGCGCGAACACCTTTCCTGCGAACGGTGCTGCAAGCACAAACGCAACGCTGACGCTGATAGCGACGAGGACCGCAGCGCTCAACTCCGCGACCCTGCAGATTACCGCTACCGGAGATGGATTGCAGGCCCAGACACAATGCGTCCTGCAGGTCATCACGGTGCGGGGGATCGCAGTGACGCTTTCGCCCACGGCGATCAGCATGCAATCAACGGCGATGCGGCGCGTGGCGGTGACGATAACTCCGCAGGGTGGGGTGAAGCTGGCAACCGCTGCCAGCGGCGCAGGCTTTCAGCTGACAGGCCTGCCCAAAGGCGTTACGGCGGTGTGGAGTTATCTGAGGCTGACTGCAGGGGGCACATTGCAGGCGATGCTGACACTGACGGGAAGTTCCGCCGCAATCACCGGCAACTCGCGACTGGCGGTCCGAGCCAATCTTCGGGACGCAGCGACCGGAATCCTGTACACCGCCCGCGAGCAAGCGAGCCTGGAGGTTACGCGGCCACCTTCCCTGAGGCCGTTGCCGATTCGAATGCGATGACGGGAAGACTTGGAGGACAATACCAGTCTAGGCCAGCCGTTCGAACGCGGCTCGGGCCTTTTCTGTGATGGAGGCGGGTGTTTCGGACAGGTTGTAGTGAATTTCGAGGACGCAGGCGGGTGTTTCGGGCAGGGCCTTGAGCGCGTCCATGGTGCTGGGCCAGTCGATCATGCCGCCGGTTCCGTCGCCGGGCCAGAGATGTTCGTCGCGCACGGCGTGATTGTCGTGGATGTGAACCGAGCCGATGCGGCTACCGAGGGTATCAATCGCGTCCACCACTCCGCCGCTGATGTGCGCATGGCCTACGTCGAGGCAGACACCGATGCGGGTGAGATGGCCGAGAGCGAATATCTCCATCAGGTGTTCGGGAGTCGTCGGCTCATTGAGGATGTTCTCAGCGAGCAGACGCACGCCCAGCGGTTGGGCGAAGGCGTCGAGATGTTCGAGAGCAGTCAGGGCGTGTTCCTGGGCGCGCGGGGACCAGGTGTCCATGCGCTCGCCGAGATGGACGACGAGGTTTTTGAAGTGGAGGTGCTCAGCGGTTTCGAGAGCCCGCTTGATTTCGTCCATAGCGTCGATGCGGCGCGACTTTTCAGGATGGAGCACGTTGACCGGGTGGGCGCCGGCGCGGCCCATTTCCCGGTCGGGATAGAGCGGCGCGTGCATCGACCATGGTTGGAGGGAGTTGGAAGCGAACCACACAGCGAGTTCGTGGACGTGCTCGCGGCTGGTGTAGTCAAAGTGCTGGCGGGCGGCGAAGATTTCGACAGCTTCAGCGCCGCTGCGGGCGGTCAGCTCCAGCAGCCCGGGATGCAGGCGCTCCTTCAGAAACAGGTGCGTCGATAGACATCGCAACATGGTTTGTTGTGCCCCCGAAAACGATTGGATGCAATCTGGCGCTGGCATTATTGTCGCATCTTTAGGGCGAACGGATGAAGAACCTTCGATGAATGAGCCGGATGGGTCACTGTGGATGGATCGACGTCGGCTCCATGACGGAAACAGCAGCTTGAAATGAGCCGAGCATTTCTTCGGCGATCCACCGTTGACCCGCCCAGAGGCTGAGGTAATACTCTCAGAATGAAAATCAAGTTGAGTGTGACCTTTCATGTACAAGCAGCTTGTACCCTGCTGATCATTTTTTCGGTCGCCCGGACGCATGCGCAGGAGCCAGCACAGCAACCGGTAGAGGCCCCGAAGAATCCTTCGCCAGCCACCGGTTCGGTCACGGGATTTGTCTACTCCGCCGAGACCGGTTTGCCGATGCGCTTCGCCCAGGTACTCCTGGCTCCGAGACCCAGCGACGCAGAGCTGGCTCGTACCGACGAGCAGACGAACAGGTCGCAGACCGGCCAACCGCAGTTACAGAGTGTGGTCGGGGCTTCAGGTATGGACGGTAGTTTCCATTTGGACGGCGTGCCGGTGGGCGATTATTTTGCGGGAGCGCTAATGGCCGGTCATGTGGCGACGGGGATGGAGGCTGATGCAGACGCCTCAGCCGACCAGCTCAAACATCTGATTGCCTCAATGCCGACGATTCACGTCGCAGCAGGGCGGGTCTCAAGCTTGAACCTTAGTCTGCATCGCGGGGCAGTCATCGCCGGACGGGTACAGTTCGGGGACGGTAGTCTTGGAGTCGGCCTAACGGTGCTTTGGGAACTGGTCAAAATGGATCTTTCGATTGACGCCGTTCGTCTTGCGTGGCCGACTCCGCTGCAGGAGACCATGCAGGGGTTCGACTACTACACACAGCACCAACACGCGGCGATAACAGACGACGAAGGGCGCTTTCGCATTTCCGGTTTAAGGCCTGGCAAGTACATCCTGGATACAATCATCGCCTCGCAATTCGGCTCGGCTCAGGTGCGGATGAACGATGGAAGCAGCCCTAACGTTTCCGGGCGGAATCGAGCTTATCCCAATATGACGACGGTCTATTCACCGGGGGTTTATCGCCGAAAGGAGGCGAAGGTCTTCGATATCCGCGGAGACGAACAGGTGACGAATGCGGACATGATCGTCGACCCGAATGGGCTGCACACAGTAAAGGGCAGGATTGTGGCGGGCGAAGACCGCCATGTGCCCTCGCAGGCTCTGATTCGCCTACGAGAGGATGGGAAGGACACCGGCCGATTGGTGATGATCGAAGACGATGGGTCGTTTGAGATTGATTACGTTCCGCCGGGTACGTACACGCTGGAGGTAAATGGCGCGCCCGACATGACCGCTCCGGCCAGTGCGATGGATGTTCCACAGGTTTCGAGGCGATACAAGGTCGCGGAGTTAGGCGTGATCGTGGGTGAGCATGACGTGGTGCTTGATGATGTGATACTGGTCCCGCTGAAGCCGGGAGAGAAGGAGGAATAGCCAGTGTTGGCTACGGAGCTTTGCGCGAGTCGGACGGTTTAACTGCTAGATCGCAAAACCGGGAATCATTCTTTTATCAATACCCCACCGCCTTGCCGTAATGGCTGCGGTGGTCCTGCCCGCCTAGCAGTTCGCCGGTCTTTGGATCGACGGCGATGCACTCGCCATTGGACCAATGGTGATCGCTGACATTGACGGCGTAGCCCAGCGCTGTGAGGCGATCGACGGTGGCGGCCGGGAAACCCGGTTCGAGATAGAGCTGATCCGGCTGGTGCTGGTGGTGGAAACGCGGCGCATCCACGGCTTGCTGGATGTTCAGGCCGCCCTCGATCACCGACAGCAGAATATTGCCCACGGTAGTGATGATGCGCGCGCCGCCCGGTGAGCCGAGCACGTAAGCCAGCTTGCCGTCCTTGAGGACGATGGTTGGAGTCATCGCAGAGAGCGGGCGTTTCAGCGGGGCAATCGCGTTGGCTGGTCCCTGGATGAGGCCGTACATGTTCGGTACGCCCATCTTCGCTGCGAAGTCGTCCATCTCGTCGTTGAGCAGGAAGCCAAGGGACGCGGACACCACTCCCGATCCAAAGGAGTTGTTGAGGGTAGTGGTCACGGCCACCGCATCGCCAGCGGCGTCGACAACGGAGAAGTGGGTGGTGTCAGGCGACTCATGGCGCTGGCCCGCACTGGCTGGCGCGGGAGGCAGAAAGCCCTCCGGCCGCCGCAGAGCGGCGCTGGGCGTTGCCTTGTCGGTGATGCCTGCACGCCAGGCGTCAGCGTATTTCTTGCTGATCATCTCTGCGACCGGGATGTGGTTGTAGTCGGGGTCGCCCAGGTACTCGCTGCGGTCCATATAGGCACGGCGATATGCTTCGACGATGCGCTGGATGTATTCGGAGCTCCGATCGCCGAGCCTGGCAAGATCGTAGGGCTCGAGAATATTGAGTGCGGAGAGCAGCACGATTCCGCCTGAGGACGGGGGCGGCGCGCTAATGACGGTGTAACCGCGATAGGTGCCTTTCAGAGGTGTGCGCTCTTTGACTTCATACCGGGCGAGGTCCTCGCGGGTGATGAGACCGCCGCCCTTGCGAATCTCGGAGGCGAGGGTTGCGGCGAGCTTGCCGTGATAGAAGTCGCCGGGATGGGTCGAGATGCGTTCAAGGGTCGCGGCCAGTCTGGGTTGGGCAAAGACTTCGCCGGCGCGGTAGTAGTTGCCGTCGCGCTGAAAGAGCACCCGCGTATCGTGGAATCGGTTCAGCAGCGGGTACTTGAGGACGGCGGCTTCTTCCTCGGTGAGCACGAATCCCTGCTTCGCAAGCTGAATAGCTGGAACCATGACACGAGCGAGGCCGAGCTTGCCGTATTTCTTTTCGGCGTAAACCAGTCCAGCAACAGAGCCGGGTGTGGCGACAGAGCGATATCCGGTGACGCTGGAGATGACACTGGAGCCGGGAATAACTTTGCCCTGCTTGTCGAGATACATGTCGGCGTAGGCGGTCAGGGGTGCCTGTTCCCGGAAATCGATGAAGGTGGTGAAGCCGTCATGCTTGCGGAGAAGCAGAAAGCCCCCACCGCCCAGGTTGCCGGCGATTGGATGCACGACAGCAAGAGCGAAGCCGGTGGCTACGGCAGCATCGACGGCGTTACCGCCCGACTGAAGGATCTGCAGTCCGGCGTCCGAAGCCAGGCGGTGAACGCTGACCACCATGGCATGCTGAGCGCGGACCGGCTGCTCGTCGCGCCAGTCGAGTAGGTCGCTCGCTTGTTGGGCGGCAGCCGCGGCGGATGTAGCCACAAAAAGGATTAAAGCGGCCGTGAACAGGAAGGCTCCGAAGCGGTAGAAAAGACGGCGAGGGCTGAGTTCGGCGGGGGTCACGTTCACAATCATGAGTGCGATCATGATATACGCGCAGTCGAGCCACACTTCCACCCGGCCGAGGCATGCGCAAGTATTGTCGGGAGCGGCGCAAATGGGTTAGGCTGCAACCAGTTCTCATCGAAACGTCTTTTCTGCAGGAGTCTCCCATGCTACATTCTGTCCTCCCTTCCGCTGGCGCAAAGCGCCGCCTCTCTCGAGTGTTTGCTGCAGCTTGTCTATTTGCTCCAGTTGCCGTTTTGGCGCAGCTTGCCATGGACAAGGCAGGCACCGAACTGCCCGACAACTATGCGTGGCTGGAGGACGTAAACGGCACTCGGTCGATGGAATGGGTGAAAGGGGAGAACGAGCGCTCGGCGAAGGTGCTGGAGGCCGATCCGCGCTTTGGGGAGTTCAGAGAGCAGGCGTTGAAGGTGTTGGAATCTCCGACGCGCCTGCAGACACCCGTATTTAGAAACGGTGCGGTCTACAACACGTGGCAGGACGCGGATCATATTCGCGGGATTGTGCGCCGGACCACGCTGGCCGACTACCTGACCCCGCAGCCGCACTGGCAGACGATTCTCGACTACGATGCCCTGGCGAAAGCGGACAACGAAAAGTGGGTGCAGAAGGGGCTGAACTGCCTGTATCCGGATGACGGTTTATGCATGGTAGCGCTCTCGGCAGGTGGAGAAGATGCCGATACTCTGCGCGAGTTCGATCTGAAAGCCGGCAAATTCACGGATGGCGGATTCGTGCTGTCCAAATCCAAGCAGCGGGCCGCCTGGATGGATAAGGACACACTGCTGGTTTCGCGGGACTGGGGTAAGGGCACGATGACTGCCTCTGGATACCCGTTTATCGTAAAGCGCTGGAAACGCGGCCAGCCTCTCGATCAGGCGGAGGAGATCTTTCGGGGCAGCGAGGCCGACGGCGGTTACGGCGTCAGCCCTATCGTCATAAACGACGCGCAGGGCCATCGAGTAGTTCTAATCTATCGCCCTCGGAGCACCTTTGAAATCGAGCTCTCGGTGGTTACAGCCAACGGTGTGAAATTGCTTGGGCTGCCGAAGAAGATGAGCCCGGCAGGTCTGCTGAATGGACAGTTAATCGTGGAACTCAACGAAGATTGGACGCCCGAGGGTCAGCCGAAAGGTTCTCACAGTGTCGGACAGGGTTCCTTAGTTTCGCTCGATCTGGCCGCCCTGGAGAAAGACCCGGTCCATCTGAAGCCGACAATCGTCTTTGCGCCTACCGGCAAGGAGTTCGAGCAGGAAGTCTCAACGACCCGCAACCACCTGCTGGTCACTACGCTGGAACACGTCCAGGGCCGGGTTTACGAGTACACGTGGGATGGCCATCGCGGATGGTCGAGGAAGAAGCTCGATGTTCCGGACAACCAGACAGTCGGCATCGTGACGACGAATACTTCGGATGACAAGTTCTTCCTGGGGCTGACGGGTTTTTTGACGCCGTCTTCGCTGATGCTTGGCGACGCCGCGACCGGCGAATTGAAAACGGTGAAGACACTGCCGGCGCAATTTGATGCGTCGAAGTCGGTCGTGGAGCAGCTTGAGGCTACGTCAAAGGATGGCACGAAGGTGCCATACTTTGTCGTTCATCCTAAAGACATGAAGTACGACGGATCGAACCCGACACTGCTGACAGCCTATGGAGGCTTCCAGGTTTCAGAGACGCCGCGATATTCAGGCGTGGTGGGCAAGCTCTGGCTGGAGAAAGGCGGAGTGTATGTGCTGGCCAATATCCGCGGCGGCGGCGAGTTTGGTCCGGCATGGCATGAGGCAGGACTAAAGACGCACCGGCAGCGCATCTACGACGATTTCGCCGCAGTTGGGCAGGACCTGGTGACGCGCAAGATCACCTCGCCGCGCAGGCTGGGGATTACAGGCGGGTCCAACGGCGGGCTGCTCATGGGTGTGGAGTTCGAGCAGCATCCAGAGATGTGGAACGCCGTGGTGATCCAGGTGCCGCTGCTCGACATGCTCGGCTTTGAGCACATCGCGGCCGGAGCGTCGTGGGTGGGCGAGTACGGTTCTACTTCAGTGCCGGCGGAGCGGCAATTTCTGGCATCGATTTCGCCCTACAACAATCTTGACCCGAAGGCGAACTATCCCGAGCCGCTGATCTTTACCACCACCAAGGATGATCGAGTTGGGCCAGTTCACGCGCGCAAGTTTGCGGCGCGGATGGAGGAGTACAAAAAGCCGTTCTTTTATGACGAGATCGTGGAGGGCGGGCACGCAGCCGGCGCGGATCTGAAGGAGCAGTCGCGGACCTGGGCTGAGTATTATCTGTACTTGACCCGGAAGCTGGTGGATTAAAGGGGTTTCAGTTTAGCTTCGAGGTCAAGCAAATCTTGGCGCATCTGCTTAAGTTTAGTAGGCTCTATTAACGGGCCAAACTGAGCGGAGATGATTTCCAATTCTACCTTTCTGGACCGGGCGAGAAGTTGAATCAGGGATTGCATTTGAGAACTTGCCTGGTCAAATCCGCGAGCCGCCTCGGAGACCGCACGAAGTTGCCTGAAATCTCTAAGGCCTAGCCTAGCGACGTGCTTTTCTATTTTTGTGGCAGCCGCTCCCAGAGCGCTCTCAAGAGTTCCCGAAACATGAGGTTCGAAAGTTGCTGCTGTAACACCCGCCAAGTCGGATGGTAGCTTAAGAGATGCTTTTCGGTTATAGACGAGGAACGTTCGGTCGCGCCCGAGACCGCCCATGAATAAGCCAAGCTCAAAAAGAACATTATCTCTTGGAGCTTGCTTAGCTGCGTCTCTGCTAGTAACGAGATCATCGGGTGTTAGAACCAAGACAGCAAAGTCAAATTGATCCAGAGCGGCGACGAGAGATTCAAGCGTTCCCTGGCTTAGACCGAAAACACCTTGACTCCAAAGAACAACCTCGCATGGATCATCAAGAAGAACCTGAAGCTCCTTCGCAATCCCAAGTCCTTCAGATGAAGAACCGATAAAAAGGGAGGGTCGTCTATGTGGCATTCCACAGTTATACAGCTCTCAAAGGCGGAAGGGAATGTGATGGAGGATATCTACCTTCGTCGAAATCGCTCTCGGAACTAAGGCGCTAGTCCCTCTAATGTTTCGCTTGATTCTGCATGTATCATCCCCACTATCTGCGGGATGGAAAACGTAGAATGAGCGAGTATGCCGACCGCTGTTCGTTCACACGCGAAGATCAATCTGGGGTTGGGAATCGGTGCGCCTCGCCCGGACGGGTTTCATGGACTGGTGACGCTGTACCAGACGCTGGAACTGCACGACTGGGTTACGGTGTCGGCGCGGCGGATGCCCGAGACGCGGATTTCACTGACGTCGAATGAGCGGCGGGTGCCGGCCGACGCACGGAACACAGCTTGGAAGATGGTCGAGCTGGCGCTCGGAAAGCTTGGGATCTCCGCTGCAGTCGAAATTCATATCGAAAAACAACTCCCGGTTCAAGGCGGGCTGGGGGCTGGTTCGGCCAACGCGGTGGCGGCGCTGGTCGGGTTAGAGAAAGAACTACGGATCTCGCCATCCCACCTTTGGCGCGATGAAGCTGCGGCAGATATGGGGCACCCGGGTCCCCTGGCAAGTTGGGGTTCGGAGCGGCTCCGGCTGGCGGCCCAGGTTGGCTCGGATGTGCCGTTGTTTCTGATAGGTGGAGCAGTTCTCGGGCTGGATCGCGGACAGATGGTTTTCCCTATGCCGGACCTGTTGCATGGGTCAGAACCGGTCTGGTGTGTGGTGGCTACGCCTTCGGTGGGAGTGTCGACACCGCAGGCTTTTCGCGACTGGGACGCGCTTTGCGCCCGGAATGGTTTGACCGCAAAGGCCAGCGCAGATAAACTAAATGAGTTGAGCCGCGTCTATGCAGCCTCCCTTACGGGAGTAGATTCATGGGACGGCTCCTCCGGTGTCTCTTCCGTGGGAGGAGACCTGGCCGGACCACAGGTGTCCGCGCTTGTCCGCACCGGGATAGCGAACGACTTCGAATCAGTCGTCTTTCCGCAACATCCCCTTCTCAGCGAGATCAAGCGTGTCCTTGCGGCTCCCGGTACTCCGGAGGAAGCCCTCTATGCGTCGTTGTCCGGGTCTGGTTCAGCACTCTTTGGCCTTTACCGAGGCCGGGGAGATGCGGAAGCTGCCTGTGGGCGACTGCGCGATATGGGAGTGCAAGGTCTTGTGACACGCACCCTCCAGCGGCAGGATTACTGGCGGCAGATGCTTGGGGCATGAATCTTCGGCGCTGACAAACACGTCGCTGATTCAGTTAGTTTTTCGGTGTTTTACACGTTGGGCGATCGACTAATGGTAGGTCAAGTGCCTTTGACGCACTTTGTCTAGGTTCGAATCCTAGTCGCCCAGCCAGGTTTTCCGAGGCTGAATCAGGCCTCATTCAGGTAGGCGGGGCGCGGACCTCGCAAAGCAAACCAAAGCCAACCAGCTTGGGAGGAGCTTGTACATGAATATCGGAGAGCAGGCAGTCGCAGTAGCAACCGAAGAGGCAGTACCCGCAGTTGGAACCACAACCGCTGCAGACGGCGTTCCCGCAGCGGCTTC